>OBWS01000301.1_pt1 | contig 30031 bp, 31 predicted proteins | sample 1495291 | NCBI WGS metagenome assembly OBWS01 (sample SAMEA2580090, study PRJEB22360) | human gut metagenome | biome: human gut; feature: human-associated habitat; material: faeces | place: Denmark | collected 2008/2010 | reverse complement strand
TCGATTATAGATTGCTTATAGTTAGAAATGCGCAGCTCAAATCCCCTGTCTTCCAGAGGTGGGTAAATCCGCTGCTTCGAGTTGCAAAGCTCTTGGACCCGCTCAAAATCTTTGATTTCGTCAGCGGGGCGGATTCTTATCAATAAAAAAGCAGCCCGTTTGGGCTGCTGAAAAAGCGATTGTGAGAACCGCCGCGGAGGATTATTCGCGGGAAAAACAGCCGGCCTCGGTGATCACGACCGGGATGGCGATATCGTGCGCCTCTGTCGGAATCTGCTCGCAAAGCAGGCGTTCCCGGCAGATCAGAACCGAGCGGAAGGACGCCTGCCTGAGAAAGCGGTCGTAATAGCCGCCGCCATAGCCCAGCCGGTTCCCTTGCCTGTCGCACGAAACGCAGGGGAGGATCGCGAAATCAATTTCTGCCGGGGGGACGAGCGTGCTGTCCGCAGCGGGCTCCAGAATTCCCATCATGCCGCTGTGCAGTTCGGCAAGCGAATGAATTTCCCGCGCTTCCATGATCCCTTTGCCGATGCAGAGTGGAATCGCGACGTGCTTGCCGTCGGAAAGCGCCTGCTCAATCAGGGGGCTGGTGTTGATCTCACTGGCAGTACCGACAAAACAAAAAATTGTTTTCGCCGTTTGGTAGCAGGGGTGACGGAAGATATTCTGCAAAATCTCTCGATCCGATTTTTCCATATAATCGGGCGTCAGTGCCGCAATTCTTTGTTTGAGCTCGGCACGCAGTTTCTTTTTTTCCTCCGGAACAGACATAAGGAACCTCCTTTTCTGCTGTAAGGCGCGCCCCAAAAGCGCCGCCTGCCTTAGCATAGCATGTCTGCGGTTCGATTGCAACCGGCATATCAACAGGGCGCCGGGAAAGCTGCGCAGCCGCAAAATGGTAAAACGATTTTGCTCCCTGTGTTGCCGTGTACCCTTAGGGGTACTGTGTGTCCGCAAGATGGCTATATCCTGTAAGGTTCATCCATATACAACGAGTATGCGGTTTCCTTTGCCGTATGGCCGTCTTGTCTTGCACCGTTTTTGGCGGCCTGTATCGCTATACAGGAACGGGACGCGATACAAAAGCATCGCGTCCCGCCCGGGGCAAAAATTATTTGAAAAAAGGAGAGAGCTATTTAAATAGCGGAACAGATCCGGTAATAGCCGCCATACCGATGAAGATGACAAAAATTCCGATGGCCCATTTAGCGGATTCCTTCTGCCACTCGCCCATGTCCAAACCGGTCAGGTTCAGCAACAGATAGATGAAAGCGACCAGGGGGCTCAAAAGGTGGAATGCCTGGCCCAGCAGAGATGCGGTGCCGAGCTCCAGAGCGGTGTAGCCGTAGCGGTAACCGGCTTCTGCGAATACCGGCAACACGCCATAGTAGAACGCGTCGTTCGACAGGAAGAAGGTGCCGGGCGCGGAAATCACCGCGGTAACCAGACCCCAGAAACGACCCATCTGCTCGGGGATCAGGTAGATCATGCTGGAAGCCAGCGCGTCGGACATGCCGGAGTTGGTGAACAGACCCATGAAGATACCGGCCGCCATAACGAGAATGGATACCTGCAGGGCATCGCCGGCATTGTCGGAGATGCGGGCTTTCTGATCCTTAATGGAACGATAGTTGATCAGGACTGCAAGAGCAGTGCCGACAAGGAAGATAAAGACGGACGGGAAGGTGCCGAGAACCAGCATAACCACGGCGCCGATCGTCAGGATCGCATTGATCCAGATCAGCTTCGGGCGCTTGAGTGCTTCCTCTTCGGGAGAGGCAGGCTTTGTCAGCGCTTCGATTTCGTCGTGGCCCAGGTGCTGAATGCCAACACGCTTGCGCTCTTTTAAGCCCAGATAGCCGGCAACGATCAGCACGTAAACGATCGCCACACCCATGCCGGGGAGCACAGCCTGCAGAATCGACTGCTCTGAAACCTCGCCCAGTACCGAGATTACGCGCGCGGTCGGGCCGCCCCAGGGGAGCAGATTCATGATGGTGTTCATCAGAATCAGCAGAACGCCCAGATTCATGATCTTCAGGCCCAGCTTTTGGTAGATCGGGATAAAGGCGGTGCAGACGATCAGGGTGGTGGTGGTGCCGTCGCCGTTCAGGGAGACCGCCGCGGAAACCGCCGCGGTGCCGACCAGAACCTTCACCGGGTCGCCGCCGGCCAGGCGGATGATAAATTTGGTGACGGGGTCAAACAGACCCACGTTCAGCATGATGGAGAAGAACAGAATTGCGAACAGCAGCATGATCGCGGTGGTGGAGGTCTTGGTCAGACCGGCTACCGTCCATTTGCCGATGATCTGAATCTGATTCCAGATGGTAACGTCAGCAGCTGCGACTTCATTGGTTTTTGCAACAATATCAACGTATTGATTGGCGAGCGCTCCGACCAGAGTAAAGGCGATGGGAACCAATACCAGAGCGGTAAACGGCTGCATTTTTTTGGTGATGACCAGCGTAAGAAATACAATGATCATAGCCCATGCAAGAATAGTCAAAAACATAAGCGATCCTCCTCAAATTAGTTGGGCATGCCCGGCGACAATGGTTCCCGAACGTGCATGCACGCCTGACCGGACTATGTAGGCGGAAGGCTCCCGTTGCCGGGAGACAATCCTGAAAGTGAGATAAGTCAGTTGCCATGCCGCGCTTTCGCGTGTTACCGTGCGGATCCGTCCTTCTCCAGCTCCTCTGCGTTTTCTTCCAGCAGCCGAATCAGGCGCTGCTGCAGCATGGGAACTGGATGAAGCCGTCTGCTTGCGCAGATTCTGGCATCCTGGTCGCAGATCAGGCATCGTCTGGGCTCATAGCCGAATTCCACTCTGCTGCGAGTCCGCACTAGCCCGTCCTTCTGATCCAGCACATCCGCGTCGAACAATCTGCCCAGTGTTTCTTCCTCAAATAAAATCATGTTGCGCTTCACCTCGAAGGAATCCTCCGGGATGACCCAGAAAGCCTCCGGCCCTGTGCGCAGGTTCAGCCGCTTCTGGTAGTTTGGCCGCCAGCCTTGGTTCGACAGAATCTTATGAATCCGGTTTTCTCCGTAGCCGAACAAAGCTAAAATTTCCCCGTTGCTTTTGATGGGCCCGGGAATGTTGCACTTCAGAGAGACGACGCAGCTTTTCGGGAAGCGCCGGAGCAGCTCCTCAATCAGCTTTACCCGCCGCTCGCGGTTCAGAAGAACCTCGTCAAGCTCAGGAGTCTCCCCGTGTGCGAACATGTCTGCCGCGTTCATCTCAGCGCTTAACCTGCCTTACCACATCGATCAGGCTGCCGTCGCGGTACTCAATAAGAGCCACAACCTTGTCGCCGTACTCAATGGGGTCGGGTGTGCCGGCCAGCGCATAGGCCTTGTCTTTGAGCTCCTCCATGGTAAAGAGGTTGACTCCGGCGTTCTTCAGGGCCTCCTGCAGATCTTTTCTGCGGGGGTTCACTGCAATGCCGACTTCCGTGACGACAACGTCGATTCCCTCGCCGGGGGTAATGACGGTGTTGACCTTTTCCACAATGGTCGGGATGCGTCCGCGCAGCAGGGGGCACAGAATCAGGCTCAGCTTTGCGCCCGCCGCTGTGTCGCTGTGCCCGCCGGAAGCACCGCGGATGACACCGTCGGAACCGGTCATGACGTTCACGTTAAAGTCAGTGTCGACCTCCAGTGCCGAGAGCATTACGACATCCAGCTGGTTCACCGCCGCACCCTTGTTGCCGGGGTTGGCGTAGAAGGAGGCCGAAATTTCGTAGTGGTTCTCGTTACGGGCGATCGAGTCCGCAGCGCCGCGGTCAAAGGTCTGGGTGTCCAGAATCTTTTTGGCCAGCCCTTCTTCGAGCAGTTCCACCATATTGCTGGTGATACCGCCCAGCAGGAATCCTGCGGTGATGCCGCTTTCGCGCATTTTTTCCGCCAGAAAGCGGGTGACCGCCAGAGTGGAGCCGCCAGAGCCGGACTGGAAGGAGATGCCGTCTTTAAAGTAAGGAGAGGCGGTGATGACTTTGCAGGCATTTTCCGCGATCAAAAGCTCCTTGGGGTCGGAAGTAAAGCGGGTTGCGCCCTTGGCAATTCCGTCGGGATTGCCGATCGCTTCCACCACCACAACATAATCCACCAGAGTTTGGGGGATGCTGATGGGGGTGTTGGGGTAATCGACCAGATGGTCGGTAATGATGACGACCTTATCCGCGTATTCGGCGTCTACCTTGGCGTAGCCCAAGGAACCGCAGGTCGCGTTGCCGTGGGAGCCGTTCGCGTTGCCGTAGGGGTCTGCGCTCGAGGCGCCGAGGAAGGCGACGTCGATGTGAATCTCGCCGGATTCAATGGCACGCGCGCGCCCGCCGTGAGAACGGATGACGACCGGCTTTTCCATCAGGCCGTGGGAGATTGCGGAGCCGACCTTGTCGCGCAGGCCGCTGCTGGTGATCTCGGTGATCACGCCGTTTTTGATGTGCTCAATGAGCGGCTCGTGCACATTGGCGATCGAGCTGGCGGCGAGCTTCAGGTTTTTAATGCCCATTTTGGCAATCTCGTCCAGCACCATGTTCAGAACATAGTCGCCCTCACGAAAGTGGTGGTGGAATGAAATCGTCATGCCGTCTTTCAGGCCGGTCTTTTCAATTGCTTCCCGCAGGGAAGAAACGAGCTTAGTCTCGCCGGGGAGGGTGGGTACCACCTTGCCGGCCGCTCTTCTATATTCGTTTTTGCGGGCGAACTGGCCCTCGAACACGCCGTACTGGTCTGCGTATTCCTTCGGGATTTCACGGCCCACTGCGTTTTTAACCGTTTCCATTGTTTAACCCTCCTGTCCTTCCGGCCCGGTATAAACGCCGGCGGCTCTGGCCAGCGCAATCACGCGCTCCGCACGTTCCACAATGGGCTTGTCGATCATTTTGCCGTTCAGAGCGATGACGCCGGAGCCTTTGGCATTGGCCTCTTCAATGGCGCGGATGACGTCGAGCGCCTTATCGATTTCTTTCTGGTTCGGGGTGTAAACGGAATTGACCACTGCGATCTGGCGGGGATGAATGACGGATTTACCGTCAAAGCCGAGCTGACGAATAAACTCGGTTTCCTTGCGCAGGGTTTCCATGTCGTTCACATCGGCGAACACGGTGTCGAGCGCGGCGATTCCGGCCGCGCGGGCGGCGTGCACAATCATGGAGCGGGCGAAAAAGATCTCTTCGCTGTTGCGGTCCGCGTAGCGTTTGGTTTTCATTGCGGTAACGTAGTCTTCGGAGCCCAGCGCGATACCGATCAGGCGCTTGCTGGAATGGGCGATCGCAACCGCGTCCAAAACGCCGCGGGGGTCCTCAATGGCCGCCATCATCCGGGTGGAGCCGGGTTCGCGGCCGCAGGCCTTTTCCGCTTCCAGAATCACTTCCTCGGTGTCCAGAACATCCTGGGCACAGGTGGTTTTCGGCAAACGAATGACGTCGATGCCGGCGCGCACCATTGCGTGCACGTCGTCTACGCCGCCTGCGTCCAGCGAGTTGATGCGGACAACGGTTTCCGTAGAAGAGAAATCAAAGGTTTTTACCGCCTGGAAAACAAGAAAGCGGGAAGTGTCCTTCTCCGCCAGGGAGATCGCGTCTTCCAGGTCAAACATAATGGAGTCCGCGCCGTAAATGATCGCGTCCTTCAGCATGCCGGGATTGCTCGCCGGCAAAAACATCATGGTTCTTCTTAAACGTTCCATGAATCGATCGCCTCCCAATCATAGTGCTCGGTAATTCCGCACGACCGGTGTACCGCCGCGATGGTGCGGGCGATAATGGTGCAGTCCAGCGCGCCCTTATCCACGGCGGTCAGCTTTGCATTGCTGATCCCCATATTGGAAAGGGTTTTGAGGATCGTTTCGCGAATCTGCCGGCCGTACTGGTGCTCTACGCTGCTGGTCAGGTTGATGTCGATTCCCTCGCCGTCATTCCTGTCGATCATGATTTGAATATCGGAAGATTCCAGCGTACCGGCAATGGCCGGTTTTTGAATTTGATAAAGCGGCATGTGTTATCCCTCCTGCTGCAATTTCTGAATCAGTGCTTTTCCTTCGGGAGAAATCAGGTAGGCGTAGGTGCTTTCGGGAACAAGCTCCTTCGCTTCTTCTGTTTTTCCCCGCCTGAGAAGATCCCTTACACGGGAAGCGCTGATGACGTTTCCCCCTTGCTCGACGCGGGGGAGGATGACCAAATCAATCGCTCCGTGAAACACCTCTTTCATAGATTCATTATATAGCTGTGTCACCGGAGACAGGGGCTCTTCGCCAACGTATCTGCGGGTAATCCCCGCGGCCGGGGCGATATGATCCCGAAACAGGATCGCATCCAGCGTGGCCTGAACCTTTGCCACCTGAACGTCCTCTTTCAAAAAGTAGGAAGGGAACGTTTTGGCGGAAACCATGTAATCTCCCGTGGGGTGAACACGAACGTTCGGCAGATGCTGAACTCCGCGCCGGACAAGCTCCAGCCGGGTAGCGGCCGGGAAAGCGGACAATTCTTCCGACAGAACGAACAGATGCAGCGTTTCGTTTTCTCTGGCGGCTCTTTCCGCCAGGTAACGGTGTCCCAGTGTGAACGGGTTTGCGTTCATCACAATTCCGGCCGCCCGGCCGGGAACTCGCTGCCGCTCCAGATCCTTCAGGTACTGCGGGAAGCCGTAAATCGCTCTCTCCATAAATACCAGCTGATCGTCTACGCGGGCCAGCTCCGAAAACCCCAGCTCTTCAAAAGAGCGGGCCGCCTGGGGCTTGGTGTACACGTAGCAGGAGGAGCTGCCGTTTTCCATTACGGTGCTCAGCAGGTGAGAGAGAAGAATGCTCACCGCCTTGCCGCCCTGGTGCGCGGGGCTGACTGCCACGCATTTGATGATGTTCTGGTACAAAGAGCCGGTGGCCACGAGCCAGTCTTCAAAGAAAAGCCCTGCACAATATGAGATGGCGGCCTCCGGGCGGATGCCGCCGCTTTGCAGAAGGTTCTGCCAAAGCTGCTTTTGGCGGGGATCGCGGTCGATCCATAAACGCCTGATTTCGTACTCCATAACGCGGCTCCTGTTCTTTAAAACCGATTATCCCCCTGAAAAACGACATCCTGCGGTTTTTAGGATATTATTGCAATACTTTGCCGTAAAAGGAAGAGTTTTTACTTGAATCTGTCAAAATCACTTTTGCGCTTTTTTGCTTTGTCTGTGGACATTATACATTAATTCATCACAGGGTGGGTGTGCTTTTGATGTCCTTGGTGTTTTTTTATTGCTTTTCTTACACATAAATAAAATTGACAAACGATCGAATATTCCCTTATAATGATTAACATTAAAGGACGGTGGTTTTGTGCATGAATATTTAAGCAGATTGGTGAAAATCATCAATTTATCGCAGAACAGACCGCTCAACGATATGGTATATGAGGGCCTGAGAAAAGCAATCATTCAGGGCGTGATTCCGGTCGGCGAAAGGCTCAACGAAAAGGTCTTGTCCGACTATATGAACATCAGCCGCACGCCGATCCGAAACGCGATCAAAAAGCTGACGGAAGAAGATTTGGTGGAGTATATCCCCAAATACGGCGTGGTGGTCAAGCGGGTGACGATTGAGGATGCGGAGGAGATCTACCAGATTCGTATCGCGCTCGAAACCATGGCTACCATTGCCGCCATGGAGCGCATGACGCCCGAAAATCACCGTGAAATGCAGGAGCTGCTGCGCGATATGCAGGAAAAGAACGACGCGGGGGAGGTTCAGCAGGTCATCCGCTATTGTACGGATTTCAACGCGCTGATATACCGTTTTTCGCGCATGCAAAGACTGGAAGCGGTCGTGGGCAAAATGCTGGAATATGTCTCCCGCTTTCGCGACATCTCTCTGTATGACGATCAGCGGAGGAGCCTTGCCGTAAAGGAACACGGCCTGATTTACCGCGGGATGCAGACAAAGGACGAGGAATTGATCACGCTGATTGTGAAAGAGCATCTGAATCATTCCAAGGAATTTGTGATGCGCGAAATCATCCGTTCGCAGGAGAATATGAGGGACGATCTGAAGGATCTGTACCGGAGGATGGAATGATACGGCGAAACCAAAGAGAAACCGCGCGGGCGGGCCATGCCCGGGGCGCGGCGGAGCGCGCCGCGCGCGACGCTTACTGTGGCCAAATTTCAAAGCTGGCGGTTCGTTCGCTTTTGTATGAGGTGTGCATTGGGCCCAAGCCCGGGCTGGTAGACCGTTTTAACAACGGCGCCCACCGCGATATGAACCTGTTTACTTTTCTGGACAGCGCCTGTGCGCTGTCCGGCTATTTTCGGGAGATTACCGCGCAGGCAATGCGCCTTCGGCGAATACCGCCGGAGCGTTTGCTGCCGCACCTGCGCGCGCCAGGCATTGAGGCGGAGCGCGAAATGTTCCGCGCGACCGGAGGGGTGAACACCCATAAGGGAATCGTGTATTCCATGGGGATTTTTTGCGCCGCCTGCGGCCTTTTGTACAGCCAGCCGCGCAGTGTTCCGGTGGAGCGGCTGTTTTCGCTGTGCTCCCAAATTGCCCGCGGCGCCCCTCCGCCGAAGGAAAAAGCGGAAACGAACGGTGAACGGCTGTACCGCCGGTACCGCATTCAGGGCGTGCGCGGTGAGGCGGCCAATGGGTTCCCTTCGGCCCGCGTACACGGCGGGCTGATGGCCTGCCGGCGCTGCGCAGGGCCTGCGCTCTTGGCTGGGACACGGATGCCGCCGGGATTTACGCGCTGTTTCATATTATGGCCAATCTGGAGGACACCAACCTGATCAGCCGTTCCAATCTGCAGACACAGCGGCAGGTTCGGGAACAGCTGGCCGCTTTGCTGCAAACGCCCGACCTTTCGCCGGCGATGCTGCTGGCGCAGGCGGCCCGGATGGATCGGGAGTTTATCGACAAAAACATCAGCCCGGGCGGCGCGGCGGACATGCTCTCTATGACGCTGATGGCCTGGTGGCTGGAGCGGGAATTCCCGGAACGCTTTTGTCCGGCTGCCCCCGGGGGGAAGGATTGAGGCGGCGAAGCGCGCTTTCCACCTGTTAAAAAGCGTTGAATACGGCTGCGAAATGCACATAAGCCGCAAAAATAACAAGGGCGCCTTGCTTCTCTCCAAACGGAGCAGAAGAAAGACGCCCTTGGTTATGTTTTCCAGACTCAGGCAAAAATATGTGCCAGAACGGGAATCAGGCAGATGACCGAAATCAACCGGCAGGAATGCATCAAGACGATCTTCGGGGTGTCGAGTCCCAGCTCCTCGGCAATCAGTCCCATCTCAGTGATTCCGCCGGGGGTGCAGCAAAACAGCGCGGTGGCCTTGTTCATCCCGGTAAAGCGGCTCAGCAGGTATGCCGTAACAAATGACATGGCAAAAACCTCTACGGCCATGATAATCATGGGGATGACCAGCTCGCCCAGAGCGGCCCAGGTAGACCGGCTGATCTGGCTGCCGATATAGCACCCCGCCAGCACGCGGGAAAGAACCTTGACGAACGACGGGTAAGAGAGCAGCTCCGAAACCACGCTCAAAACCACTGTGGCCAATATGGCGCCGATGATCGCGCCGGCCGGAACACCCAAAAAGCGCAGCAGCAGCGCGCCGGCCGATGACACGACCAGGGAAACCGCAAATTTTTTCAGCTTTTCCGGCGAAAATTGTCCGGAGGGGTCCTTTTCTTTTCGCTGCGCCTCGCTGTCCTCCACAGAGATTGCGGGCGCGGGGGCGCTCAAATACAGCTTTTTGATGATGTTGGGAAAAAACACGACCACAACGATAAACCGGAACAGCTGCAGCAGCATCACCTTGTCGGTGCTGGCGCCGAAGTCTACCGCAATGAGGGATAAGTCCGACATTCCCCCCGGCGAGCAGGCGAACAGCGAGGTCATGAAAGAAAGACCGGATATTTTTTGCATGAGCAGGGAGAAAAGGATCGTAAAAGTGAACATCATGGTCAGCAGAATCAGAATCGGCTTGCCCATCACGCGCAGCGCCTTCACGTCCTCGCGCGTAAAGCGGCTGCCGATGATCAGGCCCGACAGAATCTGTACGACGACGCGCAGATTGGGCGGGTAGTGAGCCGCGTGCCCCACCAGCGTGTTCATCAGCGCCACGGCCAGCAGCGCACCGATCATCGCGCCGGCCGGAATCCCTTTTTTCTTTCCCCAATAGCCGCCCGCACCGCCTACCAGGTGCGTAAGAACCAAATACACCGATGCGTTGCCTCCCCTCAGTTTGCGCACAAAGCCGCCCGCGGCACAGAATGCTCGCAGCTGCAATGACGTGTATTGCCGCATTAGTATAGCATAAAACAAATAATTTGCAAAACTTTTTTTCATTCACGATCAGAATCAAAACGGAAACATTTTGGCGCTTTTTAGAACGCAAAATGTGGGAAAAAGCAATTCCCGCAACGAGAAGCGACGATAAACAGCCTGGTTTTGTGTGTGAGAAAGACGAAAAATCGACGCATTTATGGTACTTTTATTTACGGTACCCGCTCTTTTTCTATATTACAGAGAGTGCCGAAAGACAATTTTTGAATTGATTTCAGACTGCGCGTTTGTCGCGCGGCAACGAGAGGGGCATTTTTTTTGAAAAACTGGATGGAACAAATCAGATCGTCCGCACATGAGATGAAGCAGGTATCCACCATTTCCTTTGCCGGTCTGCTGGTGGCGATCAGCGTGGTTCTGGCGTTCTTTAAGCTTGCGCTTACAGAAACCCTTCAGGTCAGCTTTGCGTTTCTGCCGGTTGCAGGCGGCGGAATGCTGTTCGGGCCGGTGGTGGGCGGAATCATCGGGGCGGTAAGCGATGTGGCTGGGTTTGTGATGCGCCCCACAGGGCCGTTTTTCCCCGGCTTCACCGTCAGCGCAATGGCAACCGGCGCGCTGTTTGGGCAGCTGCTGTACAAAAAGCCGGTCACCGTCTCGCGTGTTCTCACCGCCTGCGTTCTGAATGCCGTTCTGGTGAACTGGATGCTGAATACGCTGTGGCTTTCCCTGATGTACGGAAACGGATTTATCGTGCTGCTGGGCGCCCGCATGATTAAAAATCTGATTCTGCTTCCGATCGATACGGCGCTTTTGTTCTCGCTGCTCAAGCTGCTTGAACGCTTTCGGTTTATCAACAAGGCGAAAGGAAACGGCAGCTTTTGAATATTCTTCCCTTCGGCAAACAGGTTCCACACACAGTATAAAAATGAAAAAAATTGAATTATTTTGTAGTCATTCCGTACAAATCCATTATTTTCTGAAAAAACGGATTGACAAATTGTGCAGGATTCATTTATACTGATTGCAGAAATCAGCAATTGCTTTTGCGGGATTTTCTGCAGGAACCGCCGATGATCTCCCGGGAACCTTTCTTCAAAAGATACTGGCAGATAACAAGCCGTTTTCTGAAAACAATACACGATTTTTATTTATTGGGGCCGGACGTCCTCCGGTTCTGTCAGTAAAGGGAATCCGTTGTCTTGCATTTTTTGAATGCAATACAGTGGGTTCCCTTTGCACTTTTTAACGGGAGATCGGCAAGGTGTTGTTTTGGGAAGCGAATGAATTGCCAGACGGAAAATCCTGCATAAAGTAAGAGGCTGTAAGGCAGAACCGAGGGTGTGGCAGGGGGTGACAGCGCAGAGAAAAACACGGTTTCAAAGATACGGAAAGGGTGCGGTGCAGGCAGCTCCGCCGCAGTCTTTCGGCAGGGGCATGAGCCGCATGCCGTGAAAACAATGGCTGAAATTGATTTGAGGAGGTTATTTTATGGAACTTGGAAGCTGGTCACTCATCCATTCCCCTTCGCTGCTGGCGTTGATTCCGCTGGCGGTTTACATCATCATGGTGTTCCGCGGGAAGGACAATACGTCCGGCATTATCGTGGGTATCGCGATCGGCGCGCTGATGATGGGTCAGGATTTGAAAATGCTTGCTTCCGCTTTTGCGGCGAGCCTTGGCTCCAGCACGGCGCTGATCGGCGTGATCATTATGACGGGCGCGGGTCTCGGCGTGTTAATGACAGAGGCGAGAGTGACACATACGCTGGTCTACTGGATCGTAAAGCGAATCGGAGTCAATACACAGACAAAAGCAAAAATCACTCTGGTAATCTGTTCCATTCTGGTATGCGGTCTGCTGGGAACCCTCGGCGGCGGAAATGCGGTCATCGCGCCGATTTTGATTCCGCTGATGGCGACCCTGGGCGTAACGCCCACCGTGGTGGCGGCGCTGTTTAAGGTATCGGGAGAGGTCGGCCTGATGGTCGGGCCGCTGACCGGCGTTACGCTGATCACCATGGAGGTGACCGGGCTTTCTTACGGCCAGCTGATGGTAGGCGCCGTAATTCCCTTTGCAATATTCTGGCTGGGCGGCATGTGGTTTGCGGTGAAGCGCACCCAGCGCCGTACGGAGGGCAAGGAATTCTACCGGCTGGACGATATGCAGAACATCAATGAAATTGTCGTCACCCCCAGAGAGCGTACCACCACCATTGTGTTTTTGCTCTCCTTCCTTTTGCTGATCGCCTATGGAATTATGACGAAGCAGGGCACCAGCTACGCGCTGATCGTCATGATCCTTCTGTCGGCGGTGGTCGGCATTGTAGGCCGAATGGATATTGACCACGTGGTCGAATCCATGTCGAAAGGAATCGCGTCACAGGCGAAAATGTTTGTCGTGTTCGTCACCATCGACGTGCTGCTGAACCTGGTCACTCTGGGCGGCGGCTTTGACGCGATCTCGAATCTGCTGGGCGGCGCGGCCGGCTCCAGCCCCACGGCCGTCATGCTGATCGCCTCTGTGGTGGGCGGCTTCGGAATCGAAGCGGCAGCTGTTGCGGAAATCAAGATCATTGCGGAGATGTTCGGCGCGGCGGCGGCTTCCAGCGGACTGCCCATGACCATGTTTGCCATCGCGATTTTGTCCGCGACACGCCTGACGGGCGGCATTTACCCCACCAGCAATATGATGGGGCAGCTGGGGATCGCCCAAAGCGAAAACACCCGCGAAATGCTGGAGGCGAACTGGATCTCCAGCGGTGCGGCCATTGTGTTTGTGATCATTTGGGCTTTGATCGGGCCAATGATTCTCACCTGACCGCACCAGAGACGGCAAAAAGCAACATCCAAAGGTGCTCCCGCAGCCCGCTGCCGCGCAGAGCGGCAATTTCTCTTGACGCTGCGGGCATTTTTGGACTAACATAGCAACGGTTTTATTTTTCAGTAAGGCAGCAAACCTGCATTGCGGTAAAAAGTGGGATCCCGTTGAAGCGCTTGGCCAAAGAGGTCCTTCGGCCAAAATGAAAAAGCAAGGGCTTTATCGAGTTCATTTTGTCCCTGAAAGGCGGTTTTTGAACAGTCCGCTTTTCTCGAATGACCACGTCCGCAGACATGCCGAACGATCGCTGAAAATGGAATCAGAAGCATAAGAAAGGGGTTTCAGGGTATGGATTATCCCGAAAACACGGTGTATCTGGTAGGCCACGCAAAGGTAGCCAGCGACAATCCGATCAGCATTTCGTACGGAATTTTTTTCCTGCCATTTGTGGTGGATCTGCATACACACCAGATTGTGGATGTATCTTGTAATGCGATCCTCGATATCAGCAGGGATTTTGTGCGAAGCCTGCTGGTGGGGTGCGACCTTCTGGATGGGCTGGATGATGCGATCCATCGGGTGCGAAGCCGGTATTTCGGCTCCTCGCAAAAGGCTTTGGTGGCAGCTCTGCGCGACGCAAACGGAAGACTGCGTGATATTTTGTCCGCCCAGCAGTAAGCGGGACGGAACTAAAAATGGGAGGCATTGCTGTTATGAAAATTGGAACCGTAAAAGAGATCAAGAACAATGAGTTTCGTGTGGGGCTTACTCCGGATCATGTGAAAGCGTATCACCGCGCAGGGCATCCGGTTTATGTGGAAAAGGACGCCGGAATCGGCTCCGGCTTTTCCAACGAGGAATATAGTTCCGCGGGGGCCGTTGTGCTTGACACCGCAAAGGAGGTATGGGATGCCGTCGAAATGATGGTCAAGGTGAAGGAGCCGCTGGAGGCGGAGTACCCGTATTTTCGCAAGGATCTGATTTTATACACATATCTGCATCTGGCGGCGGACCGCCCCCTGACGGACGCGCTGCTGAGCGCCGGAGCAAAGGGTGTGGCTTATGAAACCCTGATCGAGCGGGACGGCAGCATTCCGCTGCTGGCACCCATGAGCCAGATCGCGGGCCGCCTGAGCGTTCAGGAGGGAGCGAAGTATCTGGAAAAACCGATGGGAGGCTCCGGTATGCTGCTTTCCGGCGTACCCGGCACACCCAAGGCGAAGGTGGTGATCCTCGGCGCGGGCACAGTTGGCGCCAACGCCTGCAAAATCGCTGTCGGCATGGGGGCCGATGTGACGATCACAGACATCAGCCTGCCGCGCCTCGCGTACCTGGACGATATTTTCGGCGCGCGGATTCAAACCATTTACAGCACCGATTCCGCGGTGGAGAAAGAGCTGGCGCAGGCCGATCTGGTGATCGGCTCGGTGCTGATCCCCGGAAAGAAAGCGCCGAAGATCATCAAGCGCTCCTACCTCAAAAGCATGCGCCCCGGCAGCGTCATCGTAGACGTGGCGGTGGATCAGGGCGGCTGCTGCGAAACAACCCATGTCACTTACCATGACGACCCGGTGTACACGGTGGACGGCGTGGTGCATTATTGTGTGGGCAATATGCCCGGCGCGGTGCCCAGAACCTCCACCATCGCCCTGACCAACGCGACGCTTCGCTATGGCCTGCAAATTGCGGAAAACGGGCTGGAAGAAGCCTGCCGTAAGAATCCGGTGCTGTACTCTGCGGTCAATACCTATAACGGAAAGTGCACCTGCCGGAATGTAGCCGACGGTTACGGAATGGAGCCCTGTTCCGCAGATCAGTTGTTTTAAAATCCTTGGCGCCCGTAACCAATCGGATCACAGGAACAAAGGGGATTCCGGTATCATAAAAAAGCTATCCCAAAGATCGGTAGGAGAAGGCGCGCTTTCTTTGGGCAAGGTGGACGGCTGCTACTATGTGATCAACTCTACGGGTGGGTTTGCGCCGGAGGGAACCGTGCGGCCTCTGCCGTCAGAATCCGCAGCGTTGTTGTCAACGATCTCGCCGTCCGCCACGCCGGCGTAGTGCCTGGGGCGGATTGCTCCGCGGGCTGCCGGGTCGTCCGTTTTGGATTCTGCGGTAAATGAAAAGGAGACTCCCTGCCCCTGCCGCAATTTTGCGCGGGAGCGGGGAAGCCTACCGGAAAGAAGGGGAAATATGCCTATTATTGATCTGCACTGCGATACCGTTTCCGTTCTTTTAGAGAGCGGGGAGCCGCTGTTTTCCAGCGACAGGAACGTCAGTATTGAAAAAATGCGCTCGTCGGATGTGTTCTGCCAGTTTTTTGCGATGTTTATCCGCCTGACTGATTTTAAAAGCGTCGACGCCGCGTATGAATATCTGAAAAAAATGCAGAGCCATTACCTGCGCGAGATGGAGCAGAACCTCGAGTACATTCGTCCGGTGCTGTGCGCCTCGGACCTGCACAAAAACCGGGAGGAGAAAAAACTTTCCGGAATCCTTACCGTGGAGGAGGGCGGCGTAATCGGCGGCTCCCCGGAGCGCCTGGAAGAGCTGCACGATATGGGCGTGCGGCTGATCACCCTTACCTGGAACTACGAGAACTCTCTCGGTTACCCGAATTCGGATGACCCCGCCGTGATGGGCGCGGGCCTGAAACCGCTGGGCAAACAGATTGTGGAGCGCATGAACGAGCTGCACATGCTCGTGGATGTTTCCCACCTGTCCGACGGCGGCTTTTGGGATGTGATGGAGCTGACACGCGGGCCGTTTGTGGCGTCTCATTCAAACGCGAGAGCGGTGCGCGATTTCCGTCGAAATCTGACGGACGAGATGCTGCGCGCGCTTGCGGAGCGTGGCGGTGTGACCGGCATCAATTTTTACCATAAGTTTTTGGGGGAAGACGGACAGGGCAGCGTCGCCGACATGGTTCGCCATATAAGGCATATCCGTAAGGTGGCGGGAATCGACGTAATTGCGCTGGGGAGCGACTTCGACGGCTTCTCCGGCCCCTGTGAGGTTCGCGACTGCACACAGTTTTACAAGCTGACGGATGCGCTGACCGCCGCCGGCTTTACCGATGAGGAAATTGAAAAAATCTGCTGGAAGAACGCTCTGCGCGTGATCGACAGTGTGTTGTAATTAAGAAAGGCTTTGAGCACCTGAAAAAGCGTGGAAACAGGATGAATATAGTTTGGGGAATCGCCGCTCATAATCGTTGGGGGGATTCCCCGTGACATGAAAATCGCACGGGTTCAAGTGAATTGACTTTAATCCGCGCAACAGGAAAAGATTGGTAGTCTGATTACCGGACTACCAATCTTTTTTTGCTTTTTTAGATGACCAGACACTGAAGTGGAACAGGCTCTCTGTTTTGGTTTCTGCTGATTTGCAGGAGTTGTTTGACCTTGCGCACGGTTTCTGCCGCCGTCATGTCATCCTCCTGTCATCATTTATTTATCCTGAATTGAAAGCGTATTTATCTGTGAAGAAGCTGCCGGTAAAAGTGAAACTGAGAATAAAAACTGCGGCAGCAGGTCTTTGTATGCCCAAAAATGCAGCGGGCAAAAGGTTTGCAGCCGACAAAAACATGCGGCGGAAAGTCGACGGTGACATTGGCAGAATGCAAACAGAGGACAAGTGGTTGAAGGTTGAGCGTGAGCTGCTGCGGGATTTTCTTTCGCTTGCCGAAAGAAAGCGAGTGCCAATATGAAATCGTGTCGTCTGCAAGCACAGGCAAAAGCATATGCCGTCCGGCAATTTTTTCTGAATTTTCTCTCTCAATTCAGATGGAAAATTCACAATGAATTCACACCGCTTTATTATACTTTCCAATGGCAGCCAATAAAAATGTCAAAATTAAGAAAGTAAAATTTTAAAAGATAGACGCCACAATCACTGTTTTATGGAGGGAAAGATTGCAATGAAAAATAAAAAAATTGCAGCGTTGGCAATTGCTATTGTGCTCACCGCCAATATGGCGCTGCCTGCTTTTGCGGCAGAAAACACCGAGCAGGACGCCCCAAAGAGCACCGCTTATCTGGTGTCTTATTCACAGATAGAGCAAATAGTGCTGGACAATAACCTGCAAGTGGAAAATAATGAGCTGACCCTGGATAATCTGATGGAAGAGGATGAGCTGAAAAAACAATATGAAAGAATTTCCGATTCAATCGATCAAACTTCGGCGACGCTGGCAGCGGTAATTGGAAATGCGTCGGCTACTCAGGATCTGAAAACAGTTGCGGCGGGAACCAGTGCCGCACTTGCCGTTTTAAAAACCCTGTTCGCATCTCAGGAGGATGCTTCGGAGGATACGATCAATTTGACGGAACTGCAGATTAAGCAGGCAAATAATCAGCTGGTCAAAGCAGCACAGAGCCTGTTTTCCACATACCATCAGCTGCAATACAATCTGGAGTCGCTAAAAAACAACCGCACGGCTTTAGAGGATTCCGTTCGAGCGGCTCAGGTGCGTTACCAACTGGGAGCAGGAACCGCTGCTGCGGTGGAAGACGCAGAGGCTTCCCTTGCAACATTGAATAAAAATATCACCGATTTGCAGAATCAGTCCTTATCCATCAAATATCAAATGAACCAGCTGCTCGGCCACCAATATAACGACCAGATTGTATTTGGGAAAATGCCTGATCCGGATATCAAATATGTCGAGACAATCCAGCTGCAGGATGATATTGCCGAAGCACAAAAGGCCAGCTACAAAATTCAGATCACAAAATTACAGCGTTCTATTTTGAACGAGGACACCCACCAGGAGAAAGACAAGAGAAAAGCAAAAAGCAACGACATCGACGCAGAAATTCAGAAAATCAGCGCATCGATGGCCACCCAGCTGGACACGATCAAGCAGCAGCAGGCCGCGCTTGCACTGGAGCAGAAAAATCTGGATATTGCAAAACGAAAATGGGATCAGGCGGTTCAGCAATATGAACTCGGCGTCATCTCATCCATTACACTGAATCAATTGAAAAGCAACTATCTGAATCAGGAGATTATTGTGAAAACCGCAAAATCCACCCTGTTCTGGAATATTGAATCCTACCGCTGGCTGGTAAAAGGACTTCCCGCTTCCTGAATTTTCTAATTTTTTTGAGCAATTAAGAAGTATATAAGAGAGGGGTTTTTTATGCTTCATATTTTAGTTGCGGAAGATAATCAGAGTTTGCGCAAATTGATGACAATTTACTTAAAACAGGCCGGTTATCAGGTCAGCGAAGCCAACGACGGCAACGAAGCTTTGAAAATCATAGAAAATACACAGGTGGATTTGCTGATCAGCGATTTGATGATGCCCAACGTAGACGGGTATAGGCTAACCGATGCGCTGCGCAGAGATAACAATATGCTGCCGATTTTGATTGTTACGGCAAAGGAAACCTTAGAGGATAAAAAGAAAGCGTTCACCAGCGGCACAGATGATTATATGGTAAAACCGATTGATATGGATGAAATGCTTTTGCGCGTCGAAGCTCTGCTGCGACGCGCAAAAATCGCCAGTGAGCACCAATTGAAAATTGGAGATGTTCTTTTGAATTACAACGAGCTGACCGTAACGGTGGGGGATCTGGTTTATGAACTGCCCAAAAAGGAATTTTACGTGCTTTTTAAGCTGTTAAGCTACCCAAAGCAAATATTTACGCGCCAGCAGCTCATGGATGAAATTTGGGGGTATGACAGTGAAGCAGATGAGCGCACTGTTGATGTCCACATCAAAAGACTAAGAGAAAAATTCGATTCGTTAACCGAATTCAAAATCATTACGGTGCGCGGTTTGGGATACAAGGCGGAGAAATATCTATGAAGCTACACATTTATTCCATACGGGTTAAGTTTGCCTTTATTTTTATCGGTATATTGTGCATTTGCTCTGTAATGGCCAGTGCAACCACGATCTTTATGACACAAACCGGGATATTTGACGGCGACCTGATGAAAGCGATCTTTATCAGCTTTTCTCTGTATTGCTCCTGCGGCAGTCTGTTAATGTGGCTGGCGGTCAGTCTTATTACCCGACCGATTCAGCAGCTGACTTCTGCCACAAAAAAAGTGGCAAAAGGCAATTTTGACGTGCGGGTGGATTATCACAGCCTTGTTAACGACGAGGTTGGAGTGCTGATTCAAAATTTTAACCAGATGGCGGAGAAGCTGGAAAACATGGAATATATGAGAAAGGATTTTCTTTCCAGCGTATCCCACGAGTTTAAAACTCCCATTGCTTCTATTAAAGGGTCGGCAGCGCTTCTGTTGGAAAAAAGAGTCAGCGAAGAAGAAGCGCAGAATTATCTGGCGATTATAAAAGAGGAGGCAGGCAGACTGTCTAATTTGGTTTCCAATATGTTAAGGCTGACGAATGTTGAAAACCCGGCGGTACCAATAGAACCGGTACGATTTGCGCTGGATGAGCAAATTCGGAAAACCATCCTGTTATTTACAAGCCTTTGGGAAGAAAAGCGTTTGGAAATGGATATTCAGCTGGATAAAACCGAATTTGAAGGGGATGAAGAGCTGATTCAGCAGATATGGATTAATTTGATTGAAAATGCCATCAAGTTTTCTGAGGAAAACGGTACGGTATCCATTTATCTGCGGCAAGTGGGAGACGATGCCGTTGTAACCATCGCCGATGGCGGAATCGGAATTCCAGAAGAAAAGCAAGCCCATATTTTTGAAAAGTTTTATCAGGCAGATCCATCCCATTCCTCTAACGGAAACGGCCTGGGACTTTCCATTGTCAAAAGCATTCTGGACCGGATCGGGGGCTCTGTTGAAGTGAAAAGCAAGGAAGGCCAGGGCGCCGTGTTTGTCGTCAGATTACGGCGCTTTCACGGTATCCATCCAATATAAATGGAATCAAAGCGTCCAAAATAAGCAAAAAATGTTATTCTGTTAAGGGGGGCCATGCATGCCAAAAAAGAAATTACTTTATGTTATCGCAGGGGGAATCGCACTGGTTGTGGTGATTGCAGCGGCGGGCAAAATGATATCTTCCGCCAAAACCGCTCAAGAGGCAAATGCCATACCCAGTATAAAAGAAACCGCCGTAAACGTCGTAATTGCCAAAAAATCCGCAGTGGAATCCAGCGTTTCTTTTAACGCTTCTCTGGAGGCGTCCGAGGAGGGACTGGTGAGTGCGAAGACTCCGGGAAAAATCATTCAGATTTTTTTTGAAAACGGGAAATCGGTGTCTCAGGGAGAGGTGCTCGCAAAATTAGACGAGACCGATATTAGAAATAACATTAAAACCTCGCAGGCACAATTAAATGCGGCAAAAAGCCAGCTGGCCTCTTCACAGGTCGGGCTGCAAAAGATACAGGCTAATTTGGAAAACACGCAGCGGAGCTACGACCGTACCAAAGCCATGTACGAACAACAAATTGTCAGCAAGGCGGATCTGGAGAATGCGGAAGTCGCGCTCAAGGTCGCATTGGCGGATATGGAATCCGCAAAGGCAGGAATTGATGCCCAGAAGGCCAATTTGCAAACGGCAGAAACCAGTTTGTCCATTTTAAACGACTCATTAAAAAACACGTCAATTACTGCTCCGATCAGCGGAGTGATGAGCGGCAAAAACATCGCGATCGGTCAATACATAAATACCGGTACGGTAATTGGGACAGTACAAAACGCTGACCCCATCTACGCTGTGATAGATGTTGCCGAAAGTGATTTATCCTACGTGAAAAAAGGCGCGGCGGCCAGCTTTCAGCTGAGTGACGGCAGCGAAACAAAATATAACGGCACGGTGGAAATTGTCGGCGGCGCCGCTGATCCCGTATCCAGAAGATTTCAGTGCAAGATAAAGCTGGATAATCCAAAAGGGGCACTAAAACCCGGGGTTTTTGGAAGGGTAAGGTTTGCCGCCGATGGGAACAAGCAGGTTATCTCCCTCCCTGTAAAAGCGCTGGGAGAGAGCGAAGGAAGTTACTATGTTTTTCTGAATGAAAACGGAACTGCGAAAAAGCAGTCCGTCACGGTTGGCAAACTGTTTCAGGATTCCGTTGAGATAACATCGGGAGTGGAAGAGGGAAACAGCATTGTCTGCACCAATGTAGGCACATTGCAGGATGGTGATGCCATTCGGGCCGTAGCGGAATAAGGGGGCAAAAGGATGTTTTTAACAAATATCAGTTTAAAACGGCCTGTGTTTGCCACCGTTATTTTTATTGCCTTGTTGGCGGTCGGTGTCATAAGCTATGCAGGCCTGCCGGTCGACATGATGCCGGACGTGGATGCCCCCACCGTTTCTATTACCATTGTACAGTATGGCGTGGCACCGGATCAGATGGAATCCAAGGTGACAAAAAAAGTAGAGGATGCGGTCGGGCAAATATCCGGTGTAGAACACATCAGTTCCACCATTACGGAAGGTGTTTCCACTACCGCTGTTTCCTTTGAACTGGATAAGTCCTCCACAGAAGCACTGCAGGAGATTAAAGATAAGCTGTCCAATATTCGCGGTAATCTGCCAAATGATATTCAGGAGCCGGTAATCGCCAAATACGATGCTGATGCTGCTCCTATTTTTTCTCTGGCGGTAACCGGAACCCTGCCGGAGAAAGAGCTGTCACAGATAGCGGACGACAAAATTGCGAAAAAGCTGCAGACAATCAGCGGCGTTGGAGCAGTAAATCTTTACGGCCAGCAGGAGCGGGAAATTCAAATTAAGTTCGACAAAGAAAAAATGAATGCGTTTGGTCTGACGATTTCAGAGATCACCAACAGTTTGGGCAGCGATAATATCACTCTTTCCAGCGGCAAGGTATCGAATGACGATTCGCAGATCGGCCTGAAAACCGACGCCAATGTTGAAAAAGTCGATGATTTTTTGAATATTATCATTGCCAAGCGGAATGGCAGCGCAATCTACTTAAAAGATGTTGCTCAGGTGGTAGATGGAGTGAAGGAAAGAGAGAACCTGTGCTTTTATAACGGCAACCAGGCGATCGGCATCGACGTTTTAAAACAGTCTGGCTCCAATACCGTGCAAGTGGCCGAATCGGTGAAACAAGCCATTGCACAACTTCAAAAGACCCTGCCTGCCGGGGCGGAAATTCAAATAGTCAGCGACAACTCCATTCCGATTCATGAATCCGTTAACGATGTGATGAAAACCATGATAGAAGGATGTATTCTGGCCGTCATTATTGTTTTCATTTTTCTTACAGATATTGCGAGTACGGCGATCAGCGGCATTGCGATCCCGGTATCCATTATTACAACCTTTGGCGTAATGAAGGTCATGAATTTTACACTGAATACCGTTTCTCTGATGGCACTGTCTTTGGCCGTCGGACTTTTGATCGACGACGGTATTGTGGTCATTGAAAATATCGTGCGGCATTTGCGCATGGGCAAAAATCCAATTCAGGCAGCCAGGGACGGTACCTCCGAAATCGGTCTGGCCGTTCTCGCCACCACGCTCTCACTGGTAGCAATGTTCTTGCCCATAGCCATGATTAATGGTCTTGTCGGTAAGTTCCTGATTCAATTCGGCATGACGGTTGCCGCCAGTGTTCTGATTTCGATGTTTGTATCCTTTACTTTGGTGCCCATGCTTTCCTCAAAACATCTGAAGTCCGAAGAAAAGCCCGTTCCGCTGATCGGCGGTCTTTTAAAGCGCTTTAACCACGGCTTTGATCGTCTGGCAAATGCTTATTCTCAATTATTGAAGTGGTCATTAGAGCATAAAGCGATTACGATAGCGATCCCATTGGCTCTTTTGGTTGCCAGCCTGTTGGTGGCAACCAAATTGGATGTGGGATTTATTGCTACGAGCGACACGGCACAAATCGATGTAGAGGCCGTTCTGGATTCAGGTTCGCCTCTGAACAGCGCTTCCCAAACAAACAAACAAATGGAAGAAATCTTAAAAAAGAACGGTAACGTAAAATATATATACGCAACCGTTCAACCGGAAAAGGTCAATCTGCTGGTAAAAATCTCCGACAAGCAGGAGCGCAAGGAGAGCATTCAGCAGGTGGCGGCGCAATTGCGGGAAAGCCTGAGGGAGGTGCCGGGAGTAGAATTATCTGTTCTTGTGGGCGGCGGATTTATTCCGGGAAAAATGGCGCAGTACCACCTGAAGGGCTCTGATTTCGCCCAGCTTGAGGAATATTCTCTCCTGGCGAAAAAAGCGGTGAAGGAAATACCCGGATCGGAAGATGTCAGTCTGAGCTACAAAGCGGGAAAACCGGAGGTAACACTTGAGGTTGACCGCGAAAAGGCCGCCGATTTGGGAGTAAGTCCGGTTGTCATCTCCAACACCCTTGGCGTCCTGTTTAACGGATCCGTAGTCAGTCAATATGAAACGGAATCAGACCGGTATGATGTTCGCATGCAGCTGCGCGACGAAGACAGGAAGGATTTTGACAGCCTTGAGGGGATTTTTGTGCCCAGCACCAGCGGGAAGATGATCCCCATCGATCAAGTCACAAAAAAGGTCTTTACTACCTCCGCCTCTACGATCAACCGGTATGACAAAGAGCGGGAGATTCAGCTGTCGGCCAATTATGTTGGCATTTCGCAGGGATCTTTTGATAAGGTGTTCAAAAGCAAACTTAGCAGTGATGCTCCGATTCCGGACGGCATAGAACTTACCTCTGGCGGCACACAGGATCAAATGAACGACAGCATGATGGGCCTGGTGACCGCCCTGCTGATGGGCGTGCTGTTTATCTTTCTGGTTATTGCGGCACAGTTTGAAAGCTTTTTGGATCCATTTGCAATTCTGCTGTCTTTGCCGCTTGCAATTATTGGAGCCATTCTGGGCTTGCTGGTCGGTCAAAAAGAACTGGATATGATGTCCGGCATCGGCGTTATCATGCTGATGGGTCTGGTATCTAAAAACGCCATTCTGCTGATCGACTTTGCAAAGCAAAATTACGATCAGGGAATGCCGTTAAAGGAGGCCCTCATTCAGGCAGGACATACGCGTTTAAGACCGATTATTATGACCTCACTGGCGATGATCTTCGGTATGCTTCCCTCCGCTGTCTCAAACAGCGCCAGTGCAGAGCTCCGCTCCGGTATGGCCTTTGCCGTAATAGGCGGACTCATTACCTCTACGCTGCTGACACTGATCGTAGTCCCTGTCATTTATACATTACTGCATAATATGAAGGATTTTTTTAAAAAGAAAAAGTCGAAGCTTTAGAGTCCTCTGCAATGATCACGATAAAGAAACAGCCGGAAGAATTACGGTAATTCTTCCGGCTGTTTCTTTACGCTTTATGTCAAAGGGAAGGAATCCTTGAATGAAAGTCATGATGAAAACCACCAGTTTGACCGATGGGACGCGCCAGACCCAAAGTGCAAAAAAATATACCGGCTCATCTCTAAAAGGCCCTGAAAGCCCTCCCAGGGGCATCCCGTGCGCCGTATATGCTCAGGCAGTTAATGTTGCAAGCCTTTCGTTTGCATCGAGGAAGATCGATTGTCGTTCACTTCGCTCAGTGCCTGAAGGCGAAAGCAGACGGGGGTTCTCCACCGGCAGAACCGTCGATTTGATGTGCGGAAACCAAAAGAAGAAAGAGAGAAAGGAATTTGTCCCTTCTCTCTTTCTTCTTTTGGTGAACCATCGGGGATTCGAACCCCGGACACCCTGATTAAAAGTCATAGTAGTCCAAAATCAGTTAGCTATTTCTAGGAGTTTATAATACCACCTGTTAATGCTTTTTTCCAGAAAAAAATGATGAAAGGAAGTACAAGTATGAATGCAAAAAGACTTACGCTGGCACGTGCGCGAATGCTGGTAAAACGCGAACTCGGAATCCCGGCAGCGGCCCTTACTCCGTCTCCCGAATTAACTGACTTCTAATTTGCCTTTCTACTCCATGAACGAAGGCAAAAGACCGAATGAAATTGTTGTTCTCACGATTGTGCATGAAAATAGCACCAGATGCTATCACGAATATTTTTACTCCGATACTCTGGAATTTGCGGCCGATTACACCGAAAATTGTTTTTGGCAGGATTTACGCGAAACTGTTGCTGATAGTGATATTAATGCCGTATGCAATCGAACCTCGAAGGCAGCTCATAAAGCGTGGTTGGCACATTGTGAAACAGGAGGTTCTTATGAAAGCGAATGAAGTGTTTTTAGGCTACTGTTTCCAGCCGGACGGAACATATCCCCCTCCTGTTCGCCTCAACGGGATTGAAGCAGTACGAGCTTATTTAAGGTTCCTTTCCAGTATCAAGTGAAAATATGCGATAAAGAGGATTACTGCATTTTTGAATCTCTTGAGGGAAAGATTTTCCCAATGCTTTCTGAAAGGTGAAGATGGGAAAAATATGAAATACCGAATCAAAATGTACTCGCAGCTTCTGGTCGCTATGGCAAGCCTTATATTAACGACTGTTTGCTCTTTCTTCGTGCAGTCAATAGCAGCGTCGATGCTAATTCTGTTTTTATTGGTAATTGAGATCTTGGCTATAACGCAGCGCCCCAAACGGCTGTTTCAAAGACAATTGAACAATAATTTTATGATCGTTCATTTTCCGGGATCGCGTTGGAATGGAATTTTTCAAAAGCCCACCTTTGTATTAACAAAAGCAGATTGTAGTTCCGTTTACCGAAGTCTATGTAAGTCTATGCTCAATATTTTTTCTTTTATCCAGCATGAGCATGGATATTATCGTACTATTACGCATGACATCGTTAAACGTCGACTGGAAAAAGAAGCGAAAACTGGCAACATCGTGATTTTGACTTGTGAACATGCATACCGGAAAGATCTCAGCAGTATTTTTCATCAAGCCATGCAAAAGGTATGTTTGGGATGTGGGCAATCAAAAGCCTGTCATCACCTGCTGGCAGCTAAGAAGAAACGACAGTTTTACTACATAGAATTTTATATTCCTGAACGTGAGCGATCGGAAGGACTTCCGATCGCTTAATTTTATATCATAGGGAGATTTGAACATGGATAAAGAAAGACTGTGTTACGGCGACAATGGCTTGGACGGAATTGGCATTCCTGAGCTTAATCCCTTTGAAACAGATATGTGCTTCTTCGGCGGTCTGACCCAAAATGAGCTGGAGGAGGAAGTTGACGGAGAAAGTCCTAATACTGAGGAGAACACACAAGTCGATAAGCTCTTCGGTTCGATTGGAGATATAATCGCAGAAATTATGCAAATTAGAAGTTGGCCTGACATAAAGGATGACACCAGTATCGGGTTTGATTACGATCAAGTGATTCCATTGCTGCAAAAAGCAAAGAACACCTTATCTATTCAAAAACGTGGAGATAACCATATAGCTTCTATAAAAACATTACAAATTATTAACCTCCTTTCCGAAATAGATTTAATGTGCGTTTTAGACTGGGCTACACAAGATTGCTCTCATTTGACTTATAGCTTATCTGAAATCCATGATATTCTTATACAATCCAAACGGAACATCTTGTTTAGCATGAAGGAAGTTCTTTGGGAACCAGAGGAATAGAAGTTTGCTAAAAGCCCTTTCAAATGAAGATCGCGAAGCTTGGTTGCCTCGTTGTGAAAAAAGGAGATTCAACTTATGAAAAAGCAAGAATCACGCTATATTGAGGAGTTATTAATTACTATTAATTTGTTTTCAAGAAAGCATCCCCCTGAAAGTCTTTCCGATCCGTCCGGCTATGAAAGCGCTATTTCCACCTTGAGGCAAGCTGTGGTACATATGAATCCTGCACTTGCTAATGTAGAGGATATTAGCGAGCCTACAAAGGATGAAAGTGTAGCCAAAGAATTTGAGGACCTCATCTCTGTACTTTTCGAATATATTCCAAAAAATTTGAATTTCAATCCGCAAGAAGTCTACAAGGACTTGGAAGAAGCAAAGCGCCAAGTTTTTGCAATGGTTCCGTCTGAAACGGTAGAGAACTTATTAAAAATAAGAGATGGCTTCCGTCGAAAATTTGACCACGATGGAGGGGAGCTATTAACGGAACTTCGTTTTTTTGCAAAAGAACATTTGCCGAAAGACGAAGTTAGTATAAATTGCTACGATGCAGCCATAGCAGTATTAGAAAAGGCAATGATTTACATCAATCCTCCCTCAGCTGATCCTAAGAACAGAAGTTACTACTCAGATTCAGAGGATAAATATTGGAAATTAATATGTTGGCTAACCGAAATTGATGATTTGTTGGCAATGGATCTGGGAGATTTAGACGAGGGGTATAAAATCAGTCTGGATTACGAACCCTTTCAGGTTGGAGAATTGTTAGAAGAAGCAAAACGACAGCTTTTTGCAATTCAAAGCGCTGAAAGTTGAATTACTGATTGTCGCTGATAAAATTAAATGCTATAATGTTTGTAAATTATGGATAACAGGGAGGTTTCCCATGAGCGACAAAACTGACTTTCTGGAAACGATACCCGCAGCGGAAACTTGTGATATTTCATGTTCAAAAATAGTCCCAATATATGTTTTTGACAATTTAGAGCAAAGTGCTTCCCAAGAACATTCAAACATTTTACTTAATACGCCTTTTGAAGTGAATTTTCGGGATAATCAGTATCGTTTAATAGTCGGGGAACAACGATTTCAGGCAGTGTTGGAAAGAGCTATTCCTTCCGTAAAATGTATGGTATACCATGATTTATCTGATATACAGGAAATACAGCTTAGATATTCCAGCGACTTTAAAATAAAGGAACCCTCTCTATTTGTGCGATTAAAGATATATCAAATATTAAGAACAAAGCTGGAAGTACAAAAAGATACAGGTGTTTTTATGAAACCTCTTCAACAGAAAGCTTCACAAATTTTGCGTGTAAGTACCCGACAAATCAGAAGATATAATATCGTTCTTGATTGTGGCACAAAGGAAGATTGGGATTTAATTTGTCAAAATCAATTACCCCTTGAGAAAGCGGTAAAACGGATACGTGATCGTGAACTTCTATCTAAAGAGCCGGAAGGACTTCCGATTCTTTAAAATTGAAGGGGCAGTATTTCCGCTTGAAACTAAAATAGCCACATGATATACTAAACTACACAGGGGGTGTTAAAGTGTTAGATAAAGATGATCTGCAAGCTATCGCAGAATTGCTCAAACCGATTCATAGCAGGCTGGATCAATTGCAAGGGGATGTCACTACCCTAAAAAGTAATTTCACTTCTTTACAAGATGATGTCACAACTTTGAAGGGCGATGTTTCTACTTTAAAAGAAGATGTCACAATCTTGAAGGACGATGTTACCTCCTTGAAAGAAGATGTAACAATCTTAAAAGATGATGTCAGCACTCTAAAAGAAGATGTCACAACTTTGAAGGGCGATGTTTCCACCTTGAAAGAGGATGTCACTGAGCTAAAAGCTGATACTACCATATTGAAAGAAGATTCGACCATACTTAAAGAGGATACTTCTATTACTCGCCATTCTGTAAACAAACTTCTCGATTGGGCTGACGATGCAAGTATTCAGGTAATTCCCCTGTTTAAGAAAGTAAAATAATCTCAAATTTCACATAAGAAAGCGTGTTCAGTAATGGGTTCTGAATGCGCTTTTAATTTTAAGCCAAGAAATGCTGGAAAAATTCCGCTTTCTTGGCCTGACTCTTTAAATTTACAAGAAACGTGATAAAATGGAGGTAAGAAATGGAATTGGATTGGGGATTTATCATGGATTTGGCTCAGATTATTACTTTAGTTCTTGGTGTTTTGGCCATTTTAGTTGCTATTATTAAAGACTATTATGCCTCGAAAGGTAATACTGCACTTTTGCAGAAAGATCACAATACCATAATCGACAAGGCAAATGGCATTGCAACAGATGTAAAATCAACGACTGCAAAAATTCAGGATACTCTTACTCAGAAAACTGATAAAATTCAGGAGAAGATTACTACCATCAATGAACATTTGGCAGTGGAATCGGTCAGGCGAGAGAATATGGAAAAGAATTTGACGAAAGATCAACTCGACGCTTCTCGTCAGATTCAGGCAATCACTTACGTAAATGAGCAGATGATGCAGCTGCAGGCCAAGGTGATACAGCTCATGAGCGAAAACCAGGCACTGAAAGCAGAAAATCAACTTCTCAGGGAACAGATTAATGATCTGGAGCCTGAACACGATCATTCCATGGATATGGAGATATAAAAATGGAGGAAATGAACATGAAAAAGAAATATATGATCGCGATTGCGGCAGTCGTTGTTTTTGCGGGTGTTGCCACAACCTTTGCTGTGCAGGCCGGAGGAAAAGATGATGTTCTTACCCCGGCAGAAAGCACTACCTCTTCCAGCGTGTCCCTGACAATTGGAGAAATCAATTCTGCTGGTGTAGCCGGTGGAACTGCTGGTTCGACATCAGGCGGCGGATCGGGCGCAGCCGGTGCAGGAGACAAGAACACAACGGAGCTGACCAGCATAGCGCCGAAGTCATCCTCTATGCCCCCTGCCCCGGTCATTGATGGAGCTGGGAGCGAAACGAGCAGCGGTTATACCAAGGCCACAAACCCAGCACTGACCAATCCGGATAAACAGCCAAGCTACAAAGAAACACCGGTGATTGATAACGGCAAGAAAACTACGAGTAGCAGTTCTTCCAGCAGTAAAGGCAGCTCGAACAATTCCAGTAAACCAAGCTCTAGTAAGCCTTCCTCTTCTACACCTAAAGCGGGTGATACAAAGGACGGTAAGTCTTATGTTCCCGGTTTTGGTTGGGTAGATGGTACAGGTGCCGGTGCGGAAGGTGAAATTATGGAGGGAATGCAGCCGGGAACTGGCTCACAAATTGGAGTTATGGAATAAAACTAAATATGTATAGTATTGAGAGCATGGTTTTAAAACCATGCTCTTTCTGTATATCAGGAGGAAGTAATGAAACGTATTATATCCGGTCTGTTATGTCTAATTATTCTTTTCTCTGCCTTACCTACCTTTGTTTATGCCGAGGGGGAAGGCAACATAGATAATGGCGGCG
>OBWS01000287.1_pt1 | contig 30934 bp, 29 predicted proteins | sample 1495291 | NCBI WGS metagenome assembly OBWS01 (sample SAMEA2580090, study PRJEB22360) | human gut metagenome | biome: human gut; feature: human-associated habitat; material: faeces | place: Denmark | collected 2008/2010 | reverse complement strand
ATAAGGAGAAGAGATGACCGGCGCGCCGGCGGTGCGGGCCGCCACCGAGACGGTAACGGCGGTCAGGATCGTGAAAATAAAGTTGACGGTTTTTACCGGAACGCCGGCCAGCCGGGCGGTGCGCTCATCCAGAGTGATCAAAAACAGCTCCCGGTACAGCACCACAAAGCACACCAGCACCGCCGCGCTGATGCAGCAGACGAGGATCAGCTCAAAGTCGCTGATGGCGACGATGCTGCCGAACAGAAAGCTGTTGAAGTTCGCGGCGCTCTTGACAAAGCTCGATAAAACACCGGCCAGCCCGACCCCGGCGGACAGGATGATGGCGATGGAGAGCTCGGAGTATTTGGGGATTTTTTTGCGGATGGCCTCAATGCTCAGCGCGGCGGCGATGCACGCCGCAACCGCGCCCAGAATCGGGTTGATCCCCAGCACCAGACCGGCGGCGACACCCGCAAGGCTGGTGTGGGACAGCGCGTCGCCCATCATCGAAAGGCGCTTTAGCACCACAACAATGCCGATGCAGGGGACAGTGGCCGCCAGCAGGATGCCGACCAGAAAGGCCCGCCGCATAAACTCATAGTCCAAAATGGACACCAAAACCATTCCTTTCAATGGGAAAGTCGCAAAACGCAGGATGCCCGCTCCGGCTGGATAAGGTCCGGCCGGAGCGGGAAGAAGAGGAAAATTGTCGCTTAAACAGAGTACGTTCGATCGGGTTTCTTCGGGGAAATGGGGTGCTTGTGCCGATGCTTCATCTCGTCCAGCAGCTGAGCGTGATTCAGCTCGACCAAAGAGCCGTCCTCCAGGCACAGAACGCGGCTGACGGTATCCATCGCTCCGGCAATGTCGTGCGTGATCATGATGATGGTCAGGCCGGTTTCGCGGTTCAGGCGCCCCAGCAGCTCATACAGCGACTGCACGCTCTGGGCGTCTACCCCGGTGGTCGGCTCATCCAAAAGCATCATCCGCGGGCTTGCCGCCAGCACTCTGGCCAGCATCACCCGCTGCTGCTGCCCGCCCGAAAGCTCGCTGAGCATCCGTTTGGCGTACGGCAGCATATTCACCGATTCCAGCGCCCGGCGGGCCTGCTCGCGCTGGCGCTTTCCGCCAAGGCGCAGAAACCCGGTTTGAGAATACAGGTTCGCGCGCACAATTTCCTCCGCGGTGGCGGGAAAATTCTCGCTGGCCGCCGCGCCGTTCTGCGGCACATAACCGATCTTCGGCCAGTCGCGGAAGTGCGAAATTTCCCGCCCGAACAGCTTGATTTCCCCTTGCTGGGGAGAAAGCTCGGCTAACAGCAGCTTCATCAGCGTGCTCTTGCCCGCGCCGTTTACGCCGATGATCGCCGCGAAATCGCCGCGCTTCAAGGAAAAGCTGCCGTCGGATAAAATCGGCTGGGAGCCGTAGGCAAAGTTGAGATGATTGACTTCAAGAATTGATTCCATTCTGTTCGCTCTTTTCTGTTGGCTTCCTGCCGGGCCAGGCGGTAAATCAGCCGCCGTTCGCCTCGCGGATGGCTTCGAGGTTTTTCTCCATAATCGAGAAATATTCCAGCCCCATGGCCTTGTTTTCATCGCTGAGCCCCTCCACGGGGTCCAGCACGGCGGTTTTGGCGCCGGTCGCTTTCGCGATGGTTTCCGCCACCTTCGGGTTTACCAGCTCTTCAAAGAAAATGGTGGTGATCTTGTGCTCTTTGGCGAAGCGGATGATTTCCGCCATTCTGGCGGCATCCGGCTCGGAATCGGCGGAAAGCCCCTCGATCGCAACCTGATTCAGGCCGTACTCCCTGCAAAGGTAGCCGAAGGCCTGGTGCGCGACGATCAGCTCCTTGCTTTTCAGTCCGCCTGTCATTTTGCGGAACTTGCTGTCCAGCGCATCGGCCTGTGCCGCATATTTGCTGTAATTCGCCTCGTAGGTTTCCTTGTTGGCGGGGTCGGCCTGCGCGAACGCGTTTTTGATGTTCTCCATCTCTTTCTTTGCGTTCAGCGGGCTGAGCCACACGTGCGGATCGGTGGAAGATTTCTCCTCTTCGGCGCTTTCGCCGGCGTGGCTGTCCCCATCCTCATGCTCGCCTGCCCCCTCGAGCAGAGAGATCCCGGAGGAAGCCTCTACCGCAACAAGCCTGTCGTTCTGCAGGGAATCCAGCACACTGCTGACCCAGTGCTCCATTCCTGCGCCGTTATAAATAAAAACATTCGCGTTTTCCAGCCCGACAATGTCGTTGGGCTGGGGTTCCCAGTCGTGCGGCTCCGTCCCCGGGGGAACCAGATTTGTCACTGTCACTTTATCTCCGCCGATTTTTTCGGCGAAATCCTGCATGGTGTAAAAGCTGGTGTAGACCGATAGCTTTTGACCTTCCTCCGCACCGGGTGCGCTTTCAACCGCAGAGCTTACAGAGCCCGTTCCGCCGGTACAACCGGCCAGCAGCGCTGCGCAAAGCGCTGCGCTTACGAACCCAAGCATCCTTTTTTTCATGAGGTACCTCCTGCTGAAATCAATCGCAAATGAAATTCACTTGCATTTAGAATACGGCTATTATACCGCTCACATCAGCGGGATGTCAAGAAAAAAGTGGAAAACAGCATGAAAAAAATACGGTGCGGATCGGCTTTACCGCTCACAGGGGTAGCGAATTCCCCAGTCGGCCCGGATGGAGTCCATCAGGCGCAGAACGCGGAGCGTTTCCGCGTGGGGCATTTCAGGGCACTCCATCTGCCCGTGCCCGATGGCACTCAGGCATGAGCGCACCTCATATTCCATGCCGCTGATCTGCTCGGGGCGGCGATAAATGGAAGCAGAGCGGCGCTTTTCGTCAAACACCTCGATCTGCTCGGGGTTGTTCAGGTTGTCGACGGTCAGAAAGCCCTTGCTGCCGTATACATATGCTCTGCGGTCGCTGACGGCCAGCATGGTGCCGCTGAGTACCGCGAGCTTCTGCCCGGGGTGAATCAGCGACAGGCAGTTTTGAATGTCGACCCCGTCGGCAGAGCGGATGACGCTGGTCGAAACGTGTTCCACCTCGGTGCCGAATACCAGCGCGTCGATCGTGAGAAGGTATACGCCGATGTCGAGCAGCGCGCCGCCGCCGAGGGCGGGGTCTTTCAGCCGGGGGAGGGGAGCCAGCGCGCTCATGCTGGCCTGCATTAAAAACGGCTCGCCGATGGCGCCGTCCCGGAGCAATTCGCCAAGCTGCAAGGAAAGCGGCATGTACCGCGTCCAGAGCGCCTCGGTAACGAGGCGCTTTTTCTCCGCCGCCCTGGCGAACACCTCGGCGGCTTCGGCCTCGTTGACGGTGAAGGGCTTTTCGCACAGCACGTGCTTTCCGTGTTCCAGACAAAGCAGAGCGTGTTCCCGGTGACAATTGTTCGGAGTGGCGATGTAGATCAGGTCGATATCCGGGTCCTCGGCCAGAGCAAGGTAAGAGCCGTAGGCCCTCGGCGCGCCGTGCCGCTGCGCAAAGGCGCGGGCCCGTTCCTCGTCCCGCGCCGCCGCTGCGAGCAGGCGGACCTCCGGCATACGGCTCAGGGTCAGGGCCATTTTTTCAGCGATGCCGCCGGTGCCTAGAATTCCAATGTTCCATTGGCGCATAGTCAGGTTCCTTTCCGCAAAGGCAGTTGTGGAGTGGGGAAACAATCAACGGTGTTTGTTTTCCGGTTCAGGTCGGGGAAACGCTGTTTTGAAAGAAATCGTACTTTCACTATGTCATCTTGTTTCCGGCTTTTTTCAAAGCGGTCCGCCAGATTTTTGTTTTTCTTCGGACTGAATGATTCCATGCTCTCTCAGCCGCCCGAAGCTTTGCTTTGGTTTGCGGCGTGAGGTTATTATATCATAAATACCATCAGTCATGGAACAGGCTGAGAACAGGCTGACGAAAATGTAAATTTCAGCCGCCGATACCGTCAGAAGGGGCTTCTATGCTCTTGCGGCCGCCAAATGCTTTGCTTTCGCCTGCGGCATGAGGGTCGATAATAAAACAGCATTCTGTGGCAATTGAAATTTTCTTCCCGGGAAGTTCCAGATTCCCGTTCATTTTTCTCTTTCAGAATCACGGAGCGGGCAAAAAAAGAGAGGCGGGCCTTGGCGGCGGAGCAGTCGATTGGAGGGAGATTTGGATGTAAGAGCAGAAAAAACACACATGCCGGGTTCATATTTGCATAAAAATTCTAGACAGAAAGGAATTTCTCTACTATAATAGTAACATTGCAGCGTCTTTTTTTAAACAAAGTAGCGCGGGAAAATCCCTTTTTTGTGTCGGTTTCCCTCACAAAAGCGCCGGAAGAACCCCGGAACAGGGCTTCTGGTGCGTCTTTTTATGCCCAAAAAAGATAAAAATATTCAAAAATGCTGGACGCAGCAGAAAAAAATTCAAAATTAGAATGAAAATTTTGAAAAAGCACTGGACAAATAATGTCTAATGAGGGATAATAGATATTGTAACAGAAATTGGATTCATATTGTGGGGAATGACTGCGCAATATGGGCTCCAGCCACATTTTTTTTCGGGATTGCTGCCTGGCGCTCCCGTCTTTTTGTTTGATATGACGCTTTTTTCGGGGGGAAGAACGCTGTTATTTTTCAAACAAAGACGATCGCTTTTTTGACGGAAGGGTGATGCTGTCCTGCAATTTCCGGGAAGGCACGAACCGGCTGACCTGATTGACTGCGGTCAAAATCAAAATTATTGGAGGTTGACATCTAGGAATGAATTGGCACGCTGAAGCTCTAGAAAAAGTTCAGGAAACCCTGAAAACGGACTTCAAGCTTGGTCTGACCACTGCGGAAGCGGATTCCCGCCTGCAGAAATATGGTCTAAATAAGCTCAACGAAAAGCCGCCCCGTACTTTCTTCCAGCGTTTTATGGATCAGATGAAGGATGTTATGATTATCATCCTGATGATCGCGGCGCTCATCTCTGTTGTTTTGAGTATTTACAACACAATGAACGGCCATGAGGCCGAGTGGATCGAGCCTATCGTTATCGTGCTGATCGTCGTGCTCAACGGCGTGATGGGCGTCGTTCAGGAAAGTAAGGCGGAAGCTGCTCTGGAAGCGCTGAAAAACATGACGGCCCCCAATGCGAAGGTGCTCCGTGATGGTAAGATGCAGTCCATTCCTTCTGCTCATCTGGTTCCCGGCGATGTGATCGAACTGGAGGCGGGCGATTTCGTTCCCGCTGACTGCCGTTTGATTCGCAGCTCCAGCCTCAAGTGCGACGAAGCGGCGCTTACCGGCGAATCCGTTCCCGCGGATAAGGCGGCGACGGACGACATAAAAGAGGATGCTCCGCTGGGCGACCGCTTTAATATGGTATATTCCGGCTGCGCGGTTTCTTATGGTACGGCGAAGGCGCTCGTCATCGGCACCGGAATGGAAACCGAAATGGGCAAAATCGCCGCCCTGCTGGACGAAGAAGAGAAGGGCATGACCCCGCTGCAGCAAAAGCTGGCGCAGCTTGGCAAATACCTCGGCGTTCTCACTCTGGTGATCTGCGCGATCGTGTTCGTTGTCGGTCTGGTCGACGTAGTCGGCCCGATGGACGGCGAAGACGCGGTAACCGGAATTCTTGAAATGTTTATGACGGCTGTTTCTCTGGCCGTTGCGGCAATCCCCGAAGGTCTGCCGGCAATCGTTACCATCGTGCTCGCTCTCGGCGTGCAGCGCATGGTTGAGAAAAACGCGATTGTCCGCCAGCTGCCCGCGGTTGAGACTCTGGGCTGCACCTCGGTTATTTGCTCCGATAAAACAGGCACCCTCACCCAGAACCGCATGACTTTGGTAAAGGCGTATACCGAAAAGCAGGGCGTCGTCCCGCTGGACGGCGAGCTCTCGGAGGAAACCCTTTCTCTGCTGCGCCTCGGCACTCTGTGTACGGACGGTATTGTGCGCATTGAGGAGGACGGCACGGAGAAGCACCTGGGTGACCCGACCGAAACGGCCATCGTGGCCTGCGCCATGCGCAACAACATCCACCGCGCGGAACTGGACAGCACCGCGCCCAGAATCGGCGAGGTTCCGTTTGATTCCGACCGCAAGCTGATGACGACCGTCGTAAAGACGGACGGCAAGATCATCGTCATCGTCAAGGGCGCTCCGGACATTCTGTTCGGCCGCTGCACCTCCGGCGATATTGAGAAGGCCACCCAGGCCAACGAACAGATGGCGCAGGAAGCGCTGCGTGTTCTGGCAATCGGCAGCAAGGTGATCGATGAAGAGCCCCGCGAGTACACCGCCGCCGAGCTCGAGAAGGATTTGTCCCTCGTCGGCCTGGTCGGTATGATCGACCCGCCCAGACAGGAAGTAAAGTCCTCCATCGCGGAATGCTACGAGGCCGGCATCCAGACCATCATGATCACCGGCGACCATGTGGCGACCGCTTCCGCCATTGCGAAGGATCTGGGCATCCTGCGCGAGGGCGATCAGGCCATCACCGGCGCGCAGCTGCAGGCGATGAGCGACGAAGAGCTGTCGAAGAACATCAAGAACTACAAGGTCTACGCCCGCGTTACTCCGTCGGATAAGATCCGCATTGTTAAGGCGTGGCAGAATGAAGATCAGGTTGTCGCCATGACCGGTGACGGCGTAAACGACGCCCCCGCCCTGAAGGCGGCGGATATCGGCTGCGCGATGGGAATTACCGGTACCGACGTGGCGAAGGGCGCTGCCGCCATGACCCTGACCGACGATAACTTCTCCACGATCGTTACGGCTGTTAAAGAGGGCCGCGGTATTTATGACAATATCCGCAAGGCGGTTCACTTCCTGCTGTCGTGCAACCTCGGCGAGGTTGTGACCGTGTTCGTGGCGATGCTGCTGTGGAAGGAATCCCCGCTGATGCCCGTTCAGCTGCTGTGGATCAACCTTGTAACAGATAGCCTGCCTGCGCTTGCGCTGGGCATGGAGCCTGTTGAGTTCGACGTTATGAACCGTAAGCCGCGTTCCAAGTCCGAGAGCATTTTTGCCCACGGCGTAGGCGTTATGGCAATTATTCAGGGCCTGATTATCGGTACGATCACGCTGATTGCGTACTATCTCGGCAGCCGCGTTATCACCCCGATCGCCCCCAACGCACAGGGAATCGATATCGTGCTGGGCGAGAGCATGGCGTTTGCCGTACTGGCAATCTCTCAGCTGATCCACGCGTTCAACATCCGTTCCAGCCATTCTCTGTTTAAGGTTGGTTTCTTCAGCAACAAATACATGAATGGCGCGTTCCTGGCGTCTTTGGCTTTGATGCTGGTTGTTCTGCTGGTTCCGTCCCTCAACGGTGTTTTCAACGTTGACTTTATGCATGCGCAGGCGTGGTCGATCGTGATCGGTCTGGCCTTTGTACCGCTGGTAGCAGTGGAAATCATCAAGGCAATTCAGCACGCGTTCAAAAAGGATTAAACAGATTCTTTTGCTGCAATTTATCAAGAAGCCGGATTCCCAATGGAGTCCGGCTTCTTTTTTCGTGAAGGTTTCTCCGTTTGCTTTTGTTTGGGCACTGAGCGAAGCGGAGGACAATCAATTGGCTTATTGCAGACGAAAGGCTCGGCTGAGCAGCTGCGGCGGGAATATGCCCTTTTTCGGGCTGCTGTATACTGCCGATTGAACGTGTGGTTTTGACCCTTATGGGAGCGGGTTCTTTTTAGCCCATCCAAAAGGCGGAGAAAGAAAATGAAAAGAATAAAACTTTTTAAAGTATTCTTTCAATAAATTGGTTGGCGTAAGGAAAAATATGCTATATAATAACTTCAGCAGGCGGGACTGACGCGCTGCAGAATGGCTGGAAACGAAAACGGCTTATCTACGAGGCCTCTTGATGGATTTCTCTGTGGGATGAGTGAATCTTGGGGCAGCTGAAAGCACTGGATCATCCGCTTTATGATTCCGGCCATTTGAGCCGCGTTTGATAGGGCTGACTCATGATCTGCTGGGTGGCTGAGGTTATGGCGCTCTTTTTTGAAAAGCAAAACCAAGCCTTAGGATAGAATGGAAATGATTCGATTTGCCCGCCTTGGAAAGGAGTAAAAGCGATGAAAGCCTTGATTACCGGCGCCAGCTCGGGAATCGGCCGCGATATGGCCAGAATTCTGAGCCGCCGGGGCTACGATTTGATTCTGGTGGCCCGCCGCAGAGAGCGGCTGGAGGTGCTGCGGCATCAGCTCCCCTCGCAGGTGAAGATCATCTGTGCCGATCTGGCACAGGAGCAGGCCTGCTTTGAGCTGTACGAGCAGACCAAAGGGGAGAACATCGATATTCTGATCAACAACGCCGGCTTCGGCCTGTTCGGCTCTTTTGCGGAAACGGATCTGCACCGGGAACTGGAGCTGCTGGACGTCAACGTCCGCGCGGTGCATATTCTAACAAAGCTGTTTTTGCGCGATTTCCTCGAGCGGGATTCGGGGTATATCCTCAATGTGTCGTCGAGTGCGGCGTTTCTGCCGGGCCCGCTGCTTTCCTCCTATTACGCCTCCAAGGCGTATGTGCTGCGGCTGACGCAAGCCGTGGGAGAGGAGCTGCGCCGCCGGGGCAGCCGTGTGTATATCGGGGCGCTCTGCCCCGGCCCGGTAAACACGGAGTTTGACCAGGTGGCGGATGTGCGCTTCAGCGTTCGCAGCATGTCGAGCCAGCGCGTGGCGGCGACCGCGATTCAGCAGATGTTTTCCCGCCAGCCGGTGATCATTCCCGGCGGCACGATGAAAGCCGCAAAGATATTGATGCGGGCAATACCGGATGCGCTTTTGCTGCGAATTTCTTATCATTTGCAGAAGAGAAAGCAAGGGCCGAAATCAAACCACGCAGAAAGGAGTGGCGCGCCTGCCGCGCCGAAACGAGAAGGATGAAAGCGAGAGTAGCACAAGAGGTGGTCTTACTGTACCGCCTAACGGAAGATACGGAATTGGGAAAAAATGCGGTGGAGGCCTTTTCCCGGGCGGGAATCCCCTGCCGGCATGTGGCGCAGGAGCAGCTGGGCGAAACCGTCGGCGCGCTTGCGTCTGCGTCTCCGGAAGGGAAAAGCTATGACGGAGAGGTTCCCGAGCGCAGCGCAATGGTGTTTTCGGGCTTTACCTCCAACCGGCTGGATCAGGTGCTTAACCGCCTGCATTCGGTCGATCCGCGGAATCAGGCGATGAAAGCGGTGGTGACAGAAACAAACCGCACCTGGGCGTTCGGGGAGCTTTTGCATGAACTGACCCGCGAGCGCGAGTCCATCCGCCGCCAGCTGCAGGAGCAGCAGGAAAAGGCCGGGCAGGAGCAGGCCTCCGAATGATTTTGCCGGGCGCGAAAGGGGAGAGGCAATGACCATTGTCTCAGTCAGAAAAGAACCGGAGGCTGCGCAAACGGCCATCGCTTTTTTTCAAAAGCATTGGGCGAGCGAAGAGAGCAAAATGGTGTATGAGGACTGCATTTTAAATTGTCTCCATTCGGAATCCCCCTTACCGCAGTGGTATTTGCTGCGCGATGGAGAAGAGCTGGTCGGCGGTGCGGGCATGATCCCGAACGATTTTATCAGCAGAATGGATCTGTACCCGTGGCTATGCGCCTTATTCATTGAGAAAGAGCACCGCGGCCACTCCTACGGCGCCCTGCTCATGGAGCAAATCAAAACGGAAGCCGCGCTTTTGGGGTTTCCGTATTTATATCTTTGCACCGGCCATGTGGGCTACTATGAGCGTTACGGGTTCGAGTACCTTGCGCAGGGGTATCATCCCTGGGGAGAAAATTCCAGAATTTATCGGTGCGGGTTGAATCTCCAATACATTGAAAAACCGTCCGGCTTTTCAGCCGCGATCCCCGCGGCGCACCGTTCCGGCGCCGATGGATGAGGAACGCCGGCAAACCGCCGGTTGTGCCGGCAGCGCTTTCCCTTGCGCTTTCAACCGGTTTCATTTTGAAGTTTTCGTTTATATCATAAAAACAAAGCCGTGTAGAATTGCATTTTCTACACGGCTCTGCTTTTTGATGATTCTTTTGCTCTGCACTGAATTTAAGGCCGCAGAAAGGTGGGGATCGCTGCGGAAGCAATCGGCTGCGGGCAGGCCAGATGATCGAGCAGAGCACAGAGCTGCTGCTCGTCAAAAACGCAGTAATCGGCGTTGTCGCGCGCGGCGGGCGCAATCGGCTTCGACCCGCCATAGGCGATCCCGACACTGGCCAGACGAAGCATTTCGGCGTCGCTGGCGCCGTCGCCGACGGCCACAAGAGGAGCGGGAAAATGGCCGACAATCTCTTTTTTATTCAGATAATACGAAATCCGATCTATGTATCCGTTTCGCGTAATGGTCTTGGAGGAAAAGCAGCGCCCCTCCATTTGAAGACGCCGCAGCAGCGTCGGCGTCCATACGTCGGGGTGTTCCGTCGCCAGAAAGCAGCGTTCGCGGTGGGTGCGGATCCAGGCGGCCAGGCGGTCGTTCAAAGCGATCTCTCCGGCCGTCTTTTGGGCTTCCTCCACGGGGATTTGACGCAGCAGTTCAATCTGCAGCCGAAAGCTTTCTTCAAAGGGGAGAAGGCCGCGTCTGGCCTGCTCGGTAATCTCGGTCGATTTTTCTTCCATTCCGATCTGCCTTGCCAACAGCGGCAGCAGCTCTTCCTGAGTGACGGTTGAATCCAGATCAAATATAAAATAAGGTTCCTGCATGAACGAAAGTCCCTCCTACGGTTGATTCTTTCATTATAGCGGAAACAGGCGGCCGAGAAAAGCGAAATGCCAGAAGATACAGCTTTTAGCATTATTTACAAGCCAAAGCCCCGTTTTCCGGCTCCGGGGCGCGTTCCGGCAGTTTTATCAGGGTTAAAATCGATCGGGACGACGCCGCTTTTTCAGAGCCGTTTTTGGGATCGTGCCATTGCGGAAAGAAAGCTTCCAGAATTTACAGCTTGCAATGAGTTACAAAAGTGTTACAATTATGACAACTTATTACAAGAATTTCAAGGAGGTACATAGTATGAGACTACGTAAATTATACGTCGCCGTATTAGCGGTTGCAATTGGTTCCACCGCTACGGTATCTGCGGTTGCTTTTCAGCAGCAAGCCGTACCAAGCTCGGCGGGGGTAAAATCCTGCCCCACCAGCACGGTTGCAAAGAATACAAACGCACCTTCCGGCGCAGTAGAAAAGGCGGTCAGCCAGGCGCTTGCATCTGCCCAAAAGAGCAAATCCTGCCCGCAGACCAGCGCCGCAGCCGCCAAGGCCGCCGCGGCCGCTAAGACTGCCGCCGCCAAGGCATCGTCCGGTTCCTCCAATTGCAGCAACACCGCGGTGAAGGCACAGACCGCCGGCACCTGCCCGACCTCTTCCGCAATTCCGGATCTCACCGCTGTTTTGAATCAGGTTTCCTCCAAGCGGGCAGAGGCCGCAAAAGCCGCCAATTCCGGCAGCACGGTCAACGTGCCCGACTGCTTCCGCCAGCTGCTGGAGCGCTGCGGTATTTCGGTGCCCGACAGCCTGACTTCTCAGAAGAACTGCGGTAACTCGGGTTCTTCTTCCAGCAGCAAGCCGTCCTCCAGCAAGCCTTCTACCAGCAGTCAGCCCGCTTCAAGCCAGCCTGCTTCGAGCGCTCCGGCCTCCAGCAAGCCCTCCTCCAGCACACCTTCCTCCAGCCAGCCGAGCTCCAGCGCGGCTTCCTCCGCAAAGCCCTCCGACACGCTGACCTATGAGGAGCGCGTTGTCGAGCTGGTCAATCAGGAGCGTGCCAAGGTTGGCCTGAAGCCCCTGACCATGAACCTGAAGCTGTCTGACGTCGCAAGGGCCAAATCTCAGGACATGCACGACAAAAACTACTTCTCGCACACCAGCCCCACCTACGGTTCTCCGTTTGACATGATGAAGCAGTTCGGGATCACCTACCGCACCGCGGGCGAGAACATCGCCATGGGCTACCGTACTCCCGAAGCCGTCATGGAGGGCTGGATGAATTCCCCCGGACACAAAGCCAACATTCTGAACAGCTCTTATACCGAGATCGGTGTGGGCTATGTTTCCAATGGCAGCTATTGGACTCAGGAGTTCATCGGCTGATTTCGCCAAAGCCTCGATGACGGATCAGAACCGGCCGAACCCGGCACGGTTCGCCTGAGAAAGCAAAGAACAAGTTCATCCTTTTTTAAATGAAAGGGGCCGCGAAGAATTTCTTCGCGGCCCCTTTTGAACCATTACCGTCAATATACAATTGCGCCGTATTTGGCGGCGGTGCGCTCGATCAGCTCCAGGTCGATCTGGCAGTTCGTGTCTACAATCAGCCGGCCCTGCACGTAGCGCAGGGCCGCCTCCAGAATCGTGCGGCTGTCTGTGTGCACTGCCAGCGGCAGGCGGGTGACGCTGGCAAACTGAGAGAGAAGCATTACGTCGTCCAGTGTGTTCAGCTCGATCAGCGCGGCGTTCACCTGTTCGTCGTCCAGATCGATCAAGTCCTCCTCCAGAGCGAGAGAACACTCGATCGGCTCGCTCAGGGTGATGTCGATGCCGAGGAAAAAGGCTTCGGCCTCTGTTGCTGCCGCATAGCAGTCTGCGTCGGCATAATCCGATTCAAAAGAAAACGGCTCCTGCGCACGCTTGTGCAGCGCGCGCCAGTGCGCGGGGGTCCGGTCGCCGCCGATCCCGAGCACCGGAATCCCCGCGCGCAGCAGGGCACACGCCTGCTCCGCGAATTCCTCGGGCGAGAGCCCGTCGGCAGAGGGAATGGCACACAGCGGAATCGATGCGTGGGGCATTACCTCCTTCAGCAGCGGGAGCATCTCGGGCGGAGACATCAAACCGCCGAGGCCGATCGCCTCCACGCCCATGGCCTGCAGGGTGATCACAGCGGACAAAAGCGAACCGCCGGTGAGCGTTTTTCCGCTTTCATCCACCAAAAGCGTGACAAAGACCGGAAAATCGGAGGTGCGCGAAGCGAGTACCGCCGCCCGCATGTCTGCCATGGAGAACTGGTTCTCGATCAGCACAAACTCGGCGCCGTTTTGCTCCAGCACGCGGATCTGATCGCGGTAACCGTTGTAAATGTCATCAAAGTCCGCTTGACCATGGGGGGGTACAAACAGCCCGCTGCTGCCGATTCTGGCGCCCACGGGAACCGCAAAACGCTGCGCGGCCCCGCGGGTGATCTCCAGAAGCCTCGCGTTCAGCAGGCGCACCTGCTCGCGCAGGGCCTCGCGGTGGTCGGGGGAAAAGGCGTGAGAAAAGGCGGTGGGGGCGCACAGGCCGCCAATTCCGGCGGCGAGCCACTCCTCCTGCTTTTTCCGCAGAAGCTCACCGTTCTGAAGCAGCCATTGCTCTGCGCTCAGATCGTCGCCGGCGGAAGAAACGTGAAAATCTTCCGCGGCAGGGCCGCCCAAAAGGAAGGGCAGCCTCCAAGGAACATTCATGATGACATCCTCCTGAAATTGATCCAAAGTTTTACGGCAAAGCGGTTTCCCCGCCTGCTGATTCGCCTCCTCTGTCTTCCCCGGAGGAACGAATTGCTGTTTGGTCGGGGCGCTTTCCCGTAAAAAATAAATTTAATAAGAAATAACGATTTTTCAGTGTTACATCGATTCGGGCGCCGAAATCTTAAACATGGAAAGCACATTGCGAATCACGGTGGATACCGCCGTGCACAGGGCCAGCCGCGCCGCCGTCAGGCTTTCTTGCTCACCGCGCACACGGCAGGTGTTGTAAAATTTGTGGAACAGCGTCGCCAGTGCGATTACATAGCGGTTGATGCGCGCCGGGTCGTAGTCCTTGGCCGCCTGCACGATCTCGTCGGTGAACGACGACAGATGCCGGATCAGCTCCAGCTCCTCGGGCGCGGTCAGCAGGGCCAGCTCGCCGTCGGTGCAGGCGCGCGGGGCAATGCCGTCGCCCTCCAGATTGCGCAGGATGCTGCAGATTCTGGCGTTGGCGTACTGCACATAGTATACGGGGTTCTGGGAATCCTGCTGCACGGCCAGATCGAGATCGAATTCCATCTGCGAATTCGGCTCGCGCATATTAAAGAGGAAGCGCGCCGCGTCCACAGGCACCTCGTCGAGCAGGTCGGCCAGCTGAATCGCTTTGCCGGTGCGCTTGCTCATGCGCACCACCTGGCCGTCGCGGGTGAGCCTGACGAGCTGCATCAGCACAACGTCGAGCTGATTGCCCGAAAGGCCGATGGCGTCGAGAGCACCCTTCAAACGGGCCACGTGGCCGTGGTGGTCGGCGCCCCATACGTCGATGCACAGGTCATAGCCGCGCTTTTCGATCTTGTTGCGGTGGTACGCGATATCCGCCGCAAAATAGGTGGGGTTTCCGTTCTGGCGGACGAGCACCTCGTCCTTTTCCGCACCGAAATCGGTGGCGCGATACCACAGCGCGCCGTCCTTTTCATAGGTTACGCCGCGCCGGGTCAGCAGGTCGAGCGCTTCCTTAAGCTCGCCGTTGTTGTGCAGCGTGCTTTCCAAAAACCACTGATCGTATTCGATCCGGTATTTTTTGAGATCGTCTTTCATCTTCTGAATGTTGCGGGGCAGCACGTATTCCACCAGCTCACGGCGGCGGGTTTCTTCGTCGCACGGCATCAGCCTGTCGCCGAATGCGTCCGCATAGGCTTTCGCGTTATCCTTAATATCCTCGCCCTGGTAGCCGTCCTCCGGGAATTCCACGGCGTCCTCGCCCAAAAACAGCTGTTGGTAGCGCGCGGAAAGAGAGGAACCGAATTTTTCAATCTGATTGCCGGCGTCGTTGACGTAGAATTCGCGCCATACCTCAAAGCCCGCCCTATCCAGAACAGCGGCAAGGCAGTCGCCGAGCGCGCCGCCGCGGGCGTTGCCCATGTGCATGGGACCGGTGGGGTTGGCGGAAACAAATTCCACCATCACGCGCCGGTGCTTGCCGTAATCGCTGCGGCCATAGTCGCCGCCCAGCGCGATGACGTCCTTCAGCACATCCACATAAAAGCGGGAAGAGAAGAAGAAATTCAAAAAGCCCGGGCCGGCGATTTCAAAGCGGTCGAAATAGGTGCCGTCGAGCACCAGCTGCTTTGTGATCCGCTCGGCGATTTTGCGCGGGGGCAGACGAAACGCGCGGGCTGAGACCAGCGCGGCGTTGGCGGACCAGTCCCCGTGGGCGCGGTCGGCCGGGACTTCGAGCGTAAAGGCGGGCATCGGTTCTGCGGGCAGCTCCCCCGCAGCGACCGCGCGCCCTACGGCGCTCAGAATGGCTTCTCTCAGCTCATCAGTGGCTTGCTGTACTAGTTTCGACATCTTTCTGTTCTGCCTCCTTGACGGTTATCAGAATTTCATTGATGCTGGACAAATCCGCATTGATGTCCAGCGTATAATTCACGGCCAGCTCCCCGCCCTTGTCGTGCAGGCGGGAATCCACTTCGCTGGTGAATACGCCAACCAGCAGCGCGCCAAAGCCGGTGTCGTACTGGCACTGGTGGCGCTTTCCCTTTTCGAGGATCAGCCGGGTGTTTCCGCCGCCGCGCATCAGGGTAACGGTATTGCCGCCGTCTACCTTCAGCACGGAGGTGGTGGCCGCGTTGTTGCGGTCCGGGTCGTATTCCTTATAGACGATAAAGCGGGTATCGCCCTTGGTTACGTAAGAGCCGAGCGTTGTGAGCGTCACTTCGCCCACGTCGTCGTCAATCTTCTGCCGGCCGACGATATTGATCCAATAATTTTCCCTCATGGAACGTCCTCTCCTTCCGGTGTCCTCCGGCAAACCGGAAGCACCGCGGTTAGAAATACACTTTTTCAAACGCCAGCTGAATCAGGCGGTCGAGCAGATCTGGGTAAGAAAGGCCGGAGGCCTCCCAGAGCTTCGGGTACATGCTGATGCTGGTAAAGCCCGGCAGGGTGTTCAGCTCGTTGAGCAAAACGGCGCCGTCGCTCTTCCGAATGAAGAAGTCTACGCGCGCAAGGCCGCTGCAGCCGAGCATGCGATAAGCCCGCATCGCGTTTTCCCGTACCTCTTCGGCGGTTTCCTCCGGAATGTGAGCCGGGATGAACAGCTTTGCCGCGCCGTTTTTATATTTGTCGTCGTAATCGTAGAATTCCGCGCCGGAAGCAATCTCGCCCACAATCGAAGCTTCGGGCCGCGAAAGGCCCAGAACGGCGCACTCGACCTCCTGCCCGTCGATGGCTTCTTCCACAACGACCTTGATGTCCTCGCGGGCCGCGCGCTGAATGGCGGCGTCCAAGTCCTCGGGGCGGGTGACCTTGCTGACCCCGACGGAGGAGCCGGAGTTCGCGGGCTTTACGAATACAGGGTAACCGAGGCGCGCCTCGATCTTCCCCCGAATCTTCTCCGCGCCGGTGAGGTAGTTGTCGGTGAAGAACCACAGGTAATGTGCCTGAGGGATTCCGGCGGTTTCGAGCAGGCTGTTGGTGATCGCCTTATCCATGCATACCGCGGAAACGAGCGACGAGCAGCCGACGAACGGAATGCCCGCCATTTGCAGCAGGCCCTGCAAAGTGCCGTCCTCGCCGTTTTTGCCGTGCAGCACCGGGAACACCACATCCAAGGGAATGGTTTCAAAGCCGGTTTCGGTTTGGGCCAGAATGCCGTGAACCGTGCGGTCGGGCGAAATGAAAGCGGGGCGGTTTGCGGGGTTTTGCTCCCAGCTGCCGTCGGGCAGCTCGGCGGTGTCTCCGGCGAACAGCAGCCATCGGCCTTCTTTGGTAATGCCGACGGGAACGACGTCGTATTTGTCCTGCGGGATATTTTGAATCACAGAGGCCGCCGAAACACGCGAAACCTCATGCTCGGTAGAGCAGCCGCCGAACAGTATGGCGACAGTTGTTTTTGACATGATATTCCCTCCGTATCCTTGCAAAATCGCGTGGCGCTCCGATTCGGCGCGTATGATAATAGGATACGCCGGCGGAAGCGCGGTTCATGCACTGCGGTAAGATACAATATTTCAAATATATATCATAGCACAAGTGGGGTGCGGGCGCAATGCGAAATTCGCGGGCTTCAGGAGCGGATCACTCCAGAGATTCGCCGCTCAGAATTTTGGGAATGCGAGACGCGGCAAAGACCGTATGCAGCGCCGCGCGATCGGCTGCTTTCTTCCCGCTCATTCTATCACGGATGGTCTGCGCCGTCCATCCGTTCGGGTGAAACGGCGTTTGGCGCCAATGTTGAAATTTACAGGCATGCCCTAGTGACAATCTGTGAAAAGTAGTGTATACTAAGCTATGTATTTTCAAAACAGAACCATCCGCGGGCTGCGTCCCGAGGAACGCCAGCATTCCTAAAGAAACCTGACAGGATGCCGGCCTCCCCGCAGAAGGCAGAGAGACAAAACAGGCTTTTAAACACGATATGACGTCTTTGGTTGATTACAATAGCAGGAGTGATGACAGTTGGAACAAAATGCATTTGACCTGATTGCCGAAAAGGTGCGTTCCGTTCTTTTGGAGCAGGGCTTTGAAAGAAAGGAGGACGTGCGGGAGGAACTGGGACAAGTTGCGGTCTACCTCAGTGAAGATGCGGCGTACAGCGTGCTGTATGAGCGCAAAGCAGGGCTGTTTCATCTGCGCACCTGTGGGGTAGCCGACGGCAAGCCGGACAACCAGTGGAAGAAGCTTTCCACATGGGCGTTTGACCCCGAAGCCGACAATGCGGCCTACGCGTCGAGCATTGCGCAGGATTTTGCGGAAACACTGGGCGGCAGCGACCGCAAGGCGCTGGTGCGCCAGCAGAAAAAGAAAAAGAAAAAGGACGAGGACGCGGCGATTGACCCGCAGTTCCTCTTCAACCGACTGGCCGGCATTTTTCCGGAGCTGCGCGGCGAGCTCGCACAGGAAAAGGGAACCTACGGCACGGTGCGCGGCGTCACCTTTACGCGCGAGCATGTGGTGGGCCGCGTAGAGCAGCTTGCCAAAACCTATCCGGACAGCGAGCCCTTTAAGCGCCTGTGCAATGTTCTCAATGATATGTACAAGAACGGCGATATGGATGTTCGCTCAATCATTACCATTGTTCTGCTCAACGGGATCAATGACCGGCAGGCACTCGAAAATCTAAGCAAAAACTTCAGCGAGGATCTTTCCAAGGTGTACGACAAGGCAAAGGGGCTCAAGGGCAAAAAAGTCCGGCCGGAAAAGAAGAAAAAGATGCCGAAGTACAACGGTGAAATGATCCAGACGCTGGAGGATCGCAGGTAAGCGTTAAAACCGGGTGAGCCCTGCCGGCGGCCGGGCGCGCTCCTCTTTCGGCGTACGAAAAAAAAAACAGTTGACCGCCGGAGGAATCTATGTTACAATGTATAATACCTCAATAAGGGGTTATTTTTTTGCGCCCTTTTAGAGGGAGGCCGTGGTCCTTTACGGATCCAATCATATTCCGTGAAACGGGAGGTGCCGTCATGAGAGTAAAAGTTACATTAGCCTGTACAGAGTGCAAACAGCGCAACTATGACACAATGAAAAACAAGAAGAACGACCCGGACAGGCTTGAGATGAACAAGTACTGCAGATTCTGCAGGAAGCATACTGTTCATAAGGAAACGAAGTAGGTCGGAGGGAGAAAACAGATGGCTGAGAAGAAACCGAACGCTCTCGTCAGATTTGGCCAGGGCGCGGCAAAGTTTTTCCGCGACTGCAAGAACGAACTCAAGAAGATTGTCTGGCCTACCCCGGAGTCGGTGTTTAAAAATACCGGCGTGGTTCTGGCGATGATTCTGATTATCGGCCTGTTCATTTTCGGCCTGGATACCGTTTTTATGAATCTGCTGGGACTGTTTATGAATATTGCGAAGTGAGTATGCGGAGGAAATAACTATGCCGGAAGACGTCAGGTGGTACGTGATTCATACCTATTCCGGGTATGAGAACAAAGTGGCATCCAACCTGGAAAAAACGGTGGAGAATCGTCAGCTTCAGGATTTGATTCAGGAAATCCGCGTTCCGACCGAGGTCGTTACAGAGATCAAGGACGGGAAAAAACGCGAAGTGGAGCGTAAGATTTACCCCAGCTATGTTTTGGTGAAGATGGCCCTGACCGATGAATCCTGGTATGTAGTTCGCAATATCCGCGGCTGTACCGGTTTTGTAGGCCCTACGTCCAAGCCGATCCCGCTTACCGATGAGGAAGTGGCGCGCATGGGCGTGGAGAAGAAAACCGTGGAGGTATCGTATCAGGTGGGCGACTCCGTCCATATTGTGGACGGCCCTCTGGAAGGATTTGTCGGTACAGTCGAAGAAGTGGATCTGGACAAAAACCGTGTTCGTGTTACGGTGTCGATGTTCGGACGTGAGACCCCGGTGGAGCTTGAACTGGATCAGGCGGAGCTGGTGTCTGAGTAAACAATTGGTATAATCAGCGGAATCCCCGCTCATTATGAGGGGCTTTGCCCCTGTGGGAGGGACGGCGCAATCGCTGCTGTTCCGCCATCTACCACGAATTTTGGAGGTGCAACAAATGGCTCAAAAGGTAACGGGCTTTATTAAGCTCCAGATACCCGCTGGCAAGGCGACCCCGGCTCCCCCGGTAGGCCCGGCTCTTGGTCAGCATGGTGTCAACATCATGGCATTTACAAAGGAATTCAATGAGCGCACAAAGAACGACGTTGGTCTGATCATCCCTGTGGTGATTACGGTTTACGCAGACCGTTCTTTCTCGTTCATTACCAAAACTCCGCCCGCCGCGATTCTCATCAAGAAGGCCTGCGGGATCGAGAGTGGTTCGGGCGTTCCGAACAAAACCAAGGTTGCAAAGATTACCCGTGAGCAGGTCAAGAAGATTGCGGAACAGAAGATGCCCGATCTGAATGCTTCCAGCGTAGAGTCTGCCATGAGCATGGTAGCGGGAACCGCTCGCAGCATGGGCATTGAAGTCGTAGATTGATCACCCGGGTGGGAGGAATAATCCGATTTTACCACTCAATAGGGAGGAAAACCAATGAAACACGGTAAGAAATATGTAGACGGCGCCAAACTGATTGACCGCGCAAAGCTGTATGATCCCCAGGAAGCTCTGGAGCTGTGCGTAAAGACCGGCACCGCAAAGTTTGACGAAACAGTCGAAATCCATGTCAAGTTGGGCGTAGACGGCCGTCATGCGGATCAGCAGGTTCGCGGCGCGATCGTTCTGCCGAACGGCACCGGCAAGCAGGTTCGCGTTCTGGCGATCTGCAAGGGAGACAACCAGAAGCTGGCCGAGGAGGCCGGTGCTGAGTTTGTCGGGGCGGAGGACATGGTTCAGAAGATTCAGGCTGAAAACTGGATGGATTTTGACGTGCTGATCACCACACCCGACATGATGGGTCTGGTTGGCCGCCTTGGTAAGATTTTGGGCCCGCGCGGCCTGATGCCGAACCCGAAGGCCGGCACCGTAACCCCCGATATCGCGAAAGCGGTAAAAGAGGCAAAGGCCGGTAAGATTGAGTACCGTCTTGATAAAACCAACATCATTCACTGCCCCATCGGCAAGGTTTCTTTCGGTACCGAAAAGCTGCAGGAGAACTTCTCCGCTCTGCTCGGCGCCATTGTAAAGGCAAAGCCCGCCGCTTCCAAGGGCCAGTATGTGAAATCCTGCGTTGTGGCTTCCACCATGGGCCCCGGCGTCAGAATCAACCCCAGCAAGGTTGGCGGAATGTAATTTTCTGCCGTGCCTGCCGGAACGGTTTTTTCTTGACAAGCTTTCCCCAAAATGATATAATATGTAAAGCTGTTCTTTATCCAAAGACAGCAGGTGCGTATGCTTAATGAAACCGTGCTTCGGTTTCGGCCTGCCGAGGAAAGAGCCGTTCACTTTATTTGTCTGCTGATTAGTCAAGTGACGCCTTTCCTGCGCCTGCAGGAAAGGCTTTTTTGTTTGTGCTAGAAAGTGCTGCAAAAGCAGCATTGCCTTATCATTCAGATACAATACGCACGATTCCTTTGGATCGATGGAGGTGAATACATTTGCCAAGTGAGAAGATTTTAGCGGAAAAGCAGCAGTATGTTGCTGAACTGAAGGAAAGCCTCGAGTCCGCTTGCGTCGGTGTGATCGTCAGCTATAAGGGCATCACAGTGGCGGAGGACACCAAGCTCAGAAAAGATTTGCGCGAGGCCGGCGATACCTACCGCGTGGTAAAGAACACCCTGCTCTCCCGTGCGCTGAAAGACGCAGGGATTGAGGGCCTGGATCATGTACTGGAAGGCACCACCGCAATTGCTTACAGCAGCGACAACTATGTATCCGGTGCAAAGATTCTGTCTGCGTTTGCAGAGAAGAACAAGACTTTTGAGATCAAAGCGGGTTTTGTTGACGGCGCCGCCGTTGATGCTGCTGCGGTCAAGGAGCTGGCGGAGCTGCCCTCGAAAGAGGTTCTGGTTGCGAAGGCTCTGGGCGGCTTGAATGCGCCCATCACCGGTTTTGTCACTGTGCTGAACGGAACCCTGAAAGGCCTCGTCGTCGCGCTCAACGCGATCGCCGAGAAGCAGGCTGCAAACGCCTGATTTTGAAAAATTATTTAAATTTTGATTTGGAGGTTTCATCATGTCTGATAAAGTTGTTAAGTTGATTGAAGATGTTAAGGCTCTGACCGTTCTTGAGCTGTCCGAGCTCGTTAAGGCTCTGGAAGAGGAGTTCGGCGTTTCCGCTGCGGCTCCGGTTGCTGTTGCCGCTGCTCCCGCTGCTGCCGCTGCTCCTGCTGCAGAAGAGAAGACCGAGTTTGACGTTGTGCTGAAGGCTGCCGGCGCCAATAAGATTCAGGTTATCAAGGTTGTTCGCGAGATCACCGGCCTGGGCCTGAAAGAAGCGAAGGAAGTTGTAGACAACGCTCCCAAGGCTGTCAAGGAAGGCGCTTCCAAGGACGACGCCGAGGCTATTAGAGCGAAGCTCGCCGAGGCTGGCGCGGAAGTCGAAGTGAAATAAGTTTTTTCACAATCAAAAGGGTGCCGTGGATTTCCGCGGCACCCTTTTTTCTGATATGCGGCGATTATCCGCTTCGCGTCGGCCAGGAAAAGTTTTACAAAATGGTTGACAATAACGGGACGGCCTGATAGGGTAAGGGGAGAAACTTCGTCGGTGCTTTCAGGATGGTCTCTGTTTTAAAACTGCCGGAGTGTGGAGAATACAGCACCAAAAAATGATTGCAAAGGGAGTGACGCCATGTCGGCCAGGTATATGAAGAGATCAACAAGAGTGAGTGGTCTTTGGATTTTAATCTGCGTCGTGCTGGCTCTGGCCGTGGGGACGGTCGCATACTTTTGGGTGACGCAGGGGCGTTTTCCGCTGGCCCCGGGGGCATCTCAGGCGGGGAGCGAACCGGCTGACTCTCAGGAGGGAGCCGCCGCGGGGATTTCTTTTGCTCCGGAGTCGTCTGCCGCCGCAAGTTCGGTGAGCGCGTCTTCCACAGTGATGAACGCGCTGGTTTACACCAATGACGAATATGGCTTTACCTTTGCTCTTCCACAGGATTTTGAGGGATACACCATCCTGAAGGGGGAGTGGGAGGGTACCGACATCCAAAATACCGGCAGTAAGGCGCGGGTGTTTCAGGGCCCGCAGATTACCATCCGCGATCCGCGGTGGACCAGCGAGGTTCCGCGGCAGGATATTCCGATCATGATTTTAACGGCGGAGCAGTGGAACCAGCTTCAGAACGGAGAATTCTCCATCGGAGCGGCGCCGGTCAATCCCACCGAGCTGGGCCAGAACTCCAAATATGTTTTTGCGTTGCCCGCCCGGTACAACTATGCTTTCCCTGAGGGCTACGAAGAAGTGCAGAACATTCTGGATGCCAGCCCTCTTGCCGCCTTTGAGCCGTCTTTGATGAAACAGTCTTGATTCCATTCACAAATCCGGTAAAAGGGACTGGTTTTTATGAACGATTTGAAACGGGAGCACCTTTTTGTAAACCATGCGGGAGATCTGCTGCTGAAATTGAAGGAAAAATCTCTCTCCGCCGTTTTTAACGCGACTGTTGTTGCGGGTAATATTGCCAGCGAACAAATATTGCTGCATTTTCATTGAGAAAGATGGATTTGAATGCGAGGGGATCAAGCGAACCCGCGCGAGAGGATAAGCTGTAAGGAGAAAGCGCAGAAGAGCTGCTTTCTGCACCATGCAAACAGAGAGGCCAACCTCGAACGGGTTGGCCTCTCTATTTTGTCTCAGCAACGGAAGCGACACTGTTCTTTATTTTTTCACAACGGGAATCCATACCTCATACTGAGCGTTCTGCGGATCGGGGTTGAAATACACTTCAATGTCCGGCCCGTTGTCATACTCATATCCCGAGGTAGGGAGCCACTCCGTCATAATTCGCTGTTCAAGCTCCTGGATCGCCTGTGGGCATTGCCCTGCGCCGGAAAAGATCGCCCAGGTAAACGACGGTACGGTGTATTCCTCCAGTGTGTCGCCGGCAGCCTGAGTGCTTGCGACCGCAATCCAATATCTCCACTCGTCTGTGCAGCCGCATACGCTGATCCCCAGGATGCCTTTTGGCTCGCTGTCCATCATAGATGCCAGGCGTTGTACTGTGCCGTCTGTGGCGGCTTTTTGCCACATCTGCGGTACGATCTCAAAGTTTTTCTCAATTTCACTGTACAGCGGCTGTGAGACCCCTACAATGCGGAACGCCTCTTTTTGTTCCATTCGGTAGTTCATTTCTTCCACTCCTTTGATCGTGATGGTAAAGCTGATCGGAGGGAATGACTTGATCTCTGCGCCCCGCTCCCGGATCAGGGAAGGGGCGATTCCATGAACGCTCTGAAAAGCCCGGTTGAACGCGGTGGGGGAAGTATAGCCGTATTTCATCGCGATGTCTATGATTTTTGCTTCCTTGTCCTGCAGATCGACCGCTGCCAGCGACATTCGTCTTCTGCGAATGTATTCGGATAGCGGAACCTCCGCCATGTAGGCGAACATCCTCTGAAAGTGATACGGCGAGCAGCAGGCGATTTGGGCGAGCTGCTCATAATCGATTTCCTCTGTCAAATGCTCTTCCATATAACGGATGGTCTTGTTTAACCGGTTGATCCATTCCATGTCATTCTCTCTCCTTGTCCTAAAGTATAATGAGAATTCGGTGTGCCGTCCTCTCTTTTCCTGCACGAATCGGCGAGGAGGAAGAAAAAACCAGTTAAAGCTGGGCTTCATAAGGAAGTTGCAGAAAGCAAGCAAATCATACCGATCAGACAAATCCGGTTGAGAGTTTATAATCCCAAAATCCCCAAGCATTATAAAAAGTGCTCGGGGATTTTCTTTTTCATCAATCCTTCCAAAGCTCCCTATTGCTGCCGGTTTCGAAGCTTGGCTCTGGAAAATGTGGATACTGACTGGGATCCTTTTTATGCTTTCTTGCCCATGCTTTCGCAGGAACATACAGCAAAGATTCAAACGCCATATTCTTACGAAGTTTCTTCTTTTTATTCAATACTGCATTATAATAAGCTCTGCCATTGATTAACGTAACACATCTGCAATAAAGAAAATCATCTGCCGAAAAATATTCCGATTCATAAAAATTCTTGCATTTGGCGTTACTGCCTTTAAAGTGGTATCGCATATCTCTATGCATAAAATTCCTGCCTGTTATAAATCTTCCAGAAACACTGCAGGAACACCTGCCTTACGCAAACGGAAACATTGAACCTTAGAAAGGGGAATTGCAAACGAATGTACTTTTCCAGGAAAGAGGGTTTCTGTGTCCTGAAAATGGTGCTCTGAAATTTTCGTGTACAGGTCTTTCATAAATACCATCCATTGCTCGGAGCCGGTCGGCTCCCGGCCCAAAAACCGATGCAAATAACCGTAGCCGTCCGCAAGATAGAAAATCTTCAGCGCAAGCGCAAGGTCACAGCCGGAATCATCCAGCAACGACTGGGGAAAGGCAAAGCCATCGTCCCAGTTGTAGCGCTCCAGCCGGCGGCTGTACTCCCGGTACTCCTCCTCGTCGGACAACAGACGCGAACCTTTTCCCTGTTTCTCCGCCAGTATCTTCCACCGCGGCTTGTGCCCGAACCGTCGTCCCAGCGCATCCCTCGCATCACCGCTGCCCCAATCGGCAGCAGTGCAATAGAGAGCATAGGCCTTTTCCATATCTTGTTCAACGCCGCAGCCCTTTTCGTAGAAAAATGCAAGCTTGTATAGTCCGTATGGACTGCCGTGATTGGAGGCTTTGCGGTACCACTCTGCGGCCGCCGCAGCGTCCTTAGGCACGCCCTGCCCTCTTTCATAAAACTCGCCCAGACGGCACATCGCCTCTAAATCACCGAATTCGGCGGATTTTTCATACCAGTGTGCAGCCAAGGTGAAATCGCGTTTTACACCTTGCCCCAGCCAATAAGATTTTGCCATCAAAGCAATTGCTGACGAGTTGCCTTGTTCGGCCAGTTCCAAGCAAATGGGGAATGCACGGCGATAAAGCTCCTGTGATTTGCTTTTGCTGCTTTTCACTCCATCCCCAAATGCATAACAAAAGGCCAGATTCCTAAGCCCATCTAAGTAATTCTGTTCGGCGGATTTTTCAAACCACTGTACCGCCGTTTGTAGACTGTCAGGCTCCCTGCCTGTTTCGTAATGCAGACGGCCCAGCCGGTACTGTGCTTCCGCATCTCCCTGCTCCGCCGCCTTTTGCAGCCACACAGCGGCTTGCCGGTTTTCCTGCTCCTCTTCTTCGCCTTGCGCATCGCTGTGGAAAAGAGAAATTCCCAGCTTCAGCTGTGCAAAGGCGTTCCCGCTTTCCGCCAGACGAAGCATTGCTTTTCTGGCTTGCGCATCGTTGCCGGCAAGACTGTAAAACTCGCAGGCCCGGCGCACATCCCGCTCCACGCCATACCCGTGTTCATAACAGTTGCCCAACAGATAGTAAACCTTGGGTTCCTTCTTTTCAACAGCCTTCTCCAGCCACAAAACCGCTTGCGCATAATCCTGTTCTTCCAGATAGGCCTCTCCCAGCGCACACATGGAAAGTCCGTAGCCCTGCTCCGCCGAATGCCGGTACAGCTCCATCGCCCTGCGCCGGTCTTTTTTCACACTTCTTCCGTACCAGTAAAGGCTTGCCAGCTCGTATTGCGCCAGACGGTGTCCCTGCTTCGCCGCTTGTTCCAAGCAGCTTACTGCATAGCGCACCTCTTCATCTTCACCGTTGCAAAACAGCATGCCAAGACCGTACTGGCATGCGGCGTCGCCCCTGTCCGCCCCAGTGCGGTAAGCCGCAACGGCTTTGGCTTTGTCCTGCGCGGTGCCAATCCCATGCTGATGGCATACGCCCAGCATATACTGTGCGCCCAGATGCCCTTTGCCCGCCGCTTTTTTGTAAAGCGAGAAAGCCTGCCCGGGGTCTTTTTTCACACCGTAGCCGAACCGGTGGCATTCCCCGAGAAAATACTCCGCGCGGGAGTTGCTCTGTTCCGCCGCCGCCGAAAACCAACGAACCGCCTCTTCATTGTTTTCCGGAACGCCGATGCCATGATAATAGAAAAAGCCCAAATTAAACTGCGCCGGGGCATGTTCCTGTTCTGCGGCAAGCCGATACCACCCCGCCGCGGTTTCCTTATCCTCCTCCACGCCAATGCCCATCTCATAGCAAAGGCCAAGGGCGGTCTGCGCGGCAGCGCTGCCCTGATCGGCGGCGCTGCGATACAACTCTACCGCTTTTTCGGGGTCCTGCTCCACACCAAGGCCTTGCTCATAGCATTGCCCGAGAAAATACTGGGCGCGGGCATGCTTCTGCTCTGCCGCCATGGCAAACCAGCGCGCTGCCTCTCGAACATCCCGTTCAAGGTCGAGGGCCTGATAGTAAATCTCAGCCTGAAAATAAAGTTCACCCAAAGCGCATTGTGCGGGAGCGTAATTCTGTCGTACCGCAAGCAGATACTGCTGACGCGCTTTTTCCCCGTCCGCTTTTGTGCCTCTACCCGTTTCATAGCAAAAGCCAAGCGCGGTTTGCGCGGCGGCGTCGCCCTTTTCTGCCGCAAGCTGATATTGCTCCACAGCTTTTGTTAAGCTTCGTTTGATACCATAGCCGTATTCATAGCATTGTCCCAAAAAATACTGCGCGCGGGGGTACCCTTGTTCCGCAGACTTTTTAAACCACTTCACCGCCTGCTTGTTGTTTTCCTCCACGGCAATTCCGTGGTAGTGAAAAAAGCCCAAATTGCACTGTGCCGGCGCATAGCCTTGTTCTGCGGATTTAGAAAACCATCGAAACGCTTCTTCGTTGTTTTCCTCCACAGCGATACCATGATAATAGAAAAAGCCCAGCCTGCATTGTGCGGCAGGCTGACCGTGTTCGGCGGCAGACCGATAGCATTCGCAAGCTTTTTCCGTATCCTGTTCCACGCCGTTGCCAAGCTCGTGGCAAACGCCTAACGCATACTGCGCATCGGGGTAGGAATGCTGGGCGGCTTTTGCATAACAGTCAACCGCTTTGTTTGTATTTTTCTCTACACCAAAGCCATTTTCATAGCATGCACCCATCAGAAACAGTGCGCGAACGTTGCCCTGTTCCGCCGCCGCTGAAAACCAGCGCACGGCCTCCTCGTTGTTTTCCTCTACGCCAATCCCCCGATAATATAAGTAGCCCAGATTACACTGGGCGGGAGAATAGCCTTGCCCGGCGGACAGCCAGTACAGCTCACGCGCTTTGTTGAAATCCTTTTCCACACTGTAGCCGAATTCAAAGCACTCGCCTAAAAGGCACTGCGCGGAAGCCTCCTCCTGCTCCGCGCCGCGGGAAAACCAGTGGAATGCCTCCGCATCGCTTTGTTCGATTCCGTCTCCTCGCAGGTACAATAAGCCAAGCCTACTTTGCGCCGGAGCATAATCGTTCGTAGCGGCGCTTCGATAAAGCGTGATTGCTTTTTCTATATCCTGTTCCACTCCGTAACCATTCTCATAGCATTCACCCAATAAAAATTGAGCACGGGGATATCCTTGATTCGCCGCTTTTGCAAACCAATTGAACGCTTGGGTATCGTTTTCTTCTACAACGATACCATGATAATAGAAAAAGCCTAAGTTGCACTGAGCAGGAGCATAGCTTTGTTCTGCAGATAAGCGGTAGAACTGCTTGGCCTGTTGCTTATCCACCTCTACACCTTTGCCCAATTCCAGAAACCAACCGCAGGCACATTGAGCCGGCGGAAATTCCTGTTGAGCCGCTTCACGGTACCACTCCAACGCTTTTTCATCGTCCTGCTCTACTCCAAAACCGTTTTCATAGCAGACTCCGAGATGGTATTGCGCAATCACATGCCCCATATTGGCAGCACAGGAAAACCAATGGGCAGCTCTTTCATAATTTTGATTTGTACCGTCACCGGTATAATAGCACAAAGCCAGTTCATGCTGCGCCTGCAAATCATTGCCTTCCGCGCGCTCTGTTAGTGCCTGAAAATTCTCCTGCCGCTGTCTTACAGAGGCTGCGGCACTGGCTATCAGTTGAGGATTCAGAAAAAACACTGAGGAACTGTTTTCAGGATCCTCGCTGCCCGGGGAAAGAATTCGATTATTTTTCATATGAAAACTCCTTATACAAATTGATTATGTCTGAGCTTATCAAAGAACTGGTAGTCCGTTGAAAATCCTGCAAGTCAAGGCGGCAAGCGACGCAAATAAAGGAGCATACGTTTGGTATGTGACTGAAATTTGCAAGCGCAGCCAACGCAGAAAGTAAAATGGAGGTGCCATTTGCGGTTGTACGACTTTTTCGACGGTCTGTATGTCTATTCTTTATGATATATATTTTGTATGGCAGGGTCCGAAATACTGCCAACAACAATTACTGGTCAGCAGAATCTCGTTTCAAAGGAATAATTGCACCAACACACTGTTTTTGAAGCATCTCGAACACCTTGTCCCGAATCGTTTTATCAAAGAAGCCCATGCCATTATCCCCATTCTGTTCGGAATTCTTGTAGTAAAAGATGATAGTATGCAGGTGAAAGCTGTGATAGGTGTTTGTTTTTGCTCCATGTGTAACCGCTGTTTTACGCTCCTTTTCGGCACGGATTTCTGCAACATCGGAAAGGCGCACTAAAATGACCAGAGGGTAGCCGCCCCACAGGCAGGCATAGCCGTGGGAAAGAAGAAATCTTGCTGGTGTCTTCTTGGAGTTTGGGCCAATGACCTGATAATCTAACACGCGGTCAGGATTTTTTTGCGCCTCCAGCATTTCGCGCCCAAGCTGTTCCTTCTCGGTTTCGCCCATCTGCAGAAGCTTAACGGTACAATTGATATTTCGACGCATTCTTTGCGGACTGAGTCCCGGCAGCAAGCAAAGCAGGAACACGCAACAAAGCACTCCACCCATCAGTGCCCCCGCAAACGCGGAGCCTGCAATATTTTCGGCAGAGCCATCATTTACCGCCGTTGCCCCGGCAGCAATGGCAGCCAAAAAAACGATAACTGCAGGTAATATAAAACATATGTATTTTCTCAATACTTGCTTTCGATATGCTTTCATCCATGCTGCCCCGGAATCAAGCCATTCTTTGTAATATGTATTCATGATTGTCCCCTTTTCACTTTGCAAAATAAACGCAAAGATTCATCTGTTGCATATGTCCGATTTAGCCAGAACATATGCATCGACCTTTTTAAATTCTGAACCAGCAATTGTAATTTGCAAATATTTCTCTAAGTATTTTTGATTATCTAAGTGCTGGCTTTTATAGCTGCAAAACCACTGAATCAAAGCAAAATATTTTTCCTTGGCAAGTGGCGTTACATTGAGTTGGTTGGATATTTGGTGGCATTTACCATTTATATATTTTTTATAAGAACTCCAGCTTAAAAGCCATGCATGCACTTTAGTTTGCAGCAATTCAACAACTATTTTTTTTACAGCACCATTTTCAAGCGGCAACCCTGGCATACGACATACATCCAAATCACTTTCGCTCATAAATTTATCAATTCTGCATCGGATAGCACAGGATGATTCTGGGGGATTTTTATGAAAGATAAGCTGATCACTAATTAAGTTAGGGTATCCAATAGGATGCAACGCAATATTAATATACCATATTTTGAAGTATGCGGTGAGCATTATGAATTCTTAAGCCAGTCCTGAAATACCTGAAAGGAAATCTCCCCGGCATCACACTTGGCCTTTTCTTCCCTCGCCTTTTCACTCCACGCGTAGAAAGCGTCCTGCTCAATCTTCCCAGCCTTGATCCAGCCAAAGCGCTTTTTGTACTCCCGGCGGTAGACCTTGAATATATCATCATTCTTGCGCTTTTCCGTCCAAGCCTTGATTGACCCTACATCCCTACAGGTGCGCCCCTTCTCGTCAATGGTACGGTTGCAGTATTCCGCATCCGAACGCCCGGAGAGGGCAAAATACTTCCTGCAGTTTTTGCAGATGCGCACAGGCTGTTCCCGCTTCACAAATTCTCGCACAAAGTAGTCAATCATGTCATAGATATTTTTCGGATACAGCACCTCGGTAAAGGTTTTGCGGTCAATAACCTCAAAGCTCATGGGCTGAGGCTGAAACTGAAAGGTGTTCAGCTGGTCACTTCCACGATAGTTATAATACCGCACCATCTTTTTCTGCACCGGCTCCTTGGGGCTGGTATCCAAATCCAGCACATGGGCAAAGAGTGTTTTAATCTGCTCCTGCATCGTGTGGATATTTGATGGAATGTGTGTCAACTCCTTGCGGGGCAGCAGATCAAGCACATTCTCATAATTATGCCGTTTTGCCTGTTCCAGCCTGTCCCGCCATTCCAGACGAAGCAGTTCAAAGTAAATGTGATGGGAGGCTATCGTGTCCAATGCAGTAAGTACCTCATCCACATACCGCTGTTCCTTAGAGGAATACAGCTCCATAATAGCTTTGCCCATCCCGTCAAACAACTCGCCATATGCCCAAACGTCCAAATAAAGCAGCTCCATCAGACTTGTCCCGAAGGGCAGGTCTTTTTTCTTTTTCTGTTCATTTCCATATTCAAAATGCTCGTTGCCATCTGCAACCCAAACCTTGTATGTGTAGCGCATCCTTTGTCACCCCATTCAACGACTTAATATTAAAATTATTATAC
>OBWS01000285.1_pt1 | contig 31037 bp, 36 predicted proteins | sample 1495291 | NCBI WGS metagenome assembly OBWS01 (sample SAMEA2580090, study PRJEB22360) | human gut metagenome | biome: human gut; feature: human-associated habitat; material: faeces | place: Denmark | collected 2008/2010 | reverse complement strand
TGTGGGTCAGGACTTTTTATTGCTTCCTGTATCGCAATTTCAATTTCTTGGCGTACAGCCCTCTCGCTGATTCCCTTTTGTTTGGCAAGTTTTTTCAATGTCTTTTTTGCTTTTGCAGTATCCATTGTGTTCTCTCCTTTTTCATAGTGTGTGCAAGAAGTCTAATTAGATTACTTAGAACTTACTTATTAATTCTACTTAATACATACTATATATGTCAATGATGTGGAGTTTTACACAGGAGGGAGGGACTTTCATGGAGTATGGAACCATTCGGATAAAGCTGGACGAACTGATTGAACAGCAGGGTATCAGCAAAAATAAATTGAGCCACAAAGCGGAAATGCAGCGCACCCAAATCAACAATTACTGCAACAATAATATCACCCGTTTGGATATTGATGTTCTGGCCCGGATATGCACAGTGTTGGGCTGTGAGATTGGCGACCTGCTGGAATTTGTACCGCCGGACAATAAAAAATAAGAGAAAAAGAAAGCAGACGCGATAGCCCCTAACAGGCTGTCGCGTCTTTTGCATAAGCCACTTCGAGCCAACTTGTCCCGAAGTACCGGGACAAGATCGGTGCGGCCTCGACAACATTGTTGTACTCTGCCCTAAATGGTAAAATATAGGTAGGATACAACAAGAAAGCCACTCAATGAAAGGAGAATTTTTATGAAGTTTATCAAGCTGATATTTAAGATTATCGCCGCGCCGTTTGTGGTTCTGCTGACGATAATAACACCCATGACAAAGGTCAGAATGATACCGGCTATGGGGAGGATGACGGTTTCCGAAAGGCTTTGTATCATGGAAAAAATACTGCCGTTCCATGTGGAGGGCGTCATGCCTACTTCACCGGCGATTTCTCCCACTTTGGTATTCACCGTATCGAACATTCCCGACAGGTTGCTGATGATACCGTCAATCAAAAGTTCCCGGAACCATTCTTTAATCATGTCTAATATCAATCAAAACCGCCTCCTTTCCCGCAGCCCTCCCGCATGAAGCGGGAGGGTACGGAAGAATATATGCCCACCGGATTAACCGAACAGGCCGGAGAGCAGAGGCACGAGAACAAGGCCGATAAGGGCAACGCCGCCGCCCGCCATAAGCTGCTTCATGCCCTGGCTTTTCGCGCCCGGATTATCGTTTCCATATCCCTCCATCAAATTGATTGCGCCCCAAACCGCAAGGCCTGCGCCCAATGCGATAACGAGGGTTTGCAGTACGTCAACTGCGGAATTAAAAAACGCCATATCGTTTCCTCACTTTCTTTTAATCAGATTTTTCGGCTTCTTCTATGTCCAGTTCGTACAAGTCAAAAGGTTCGTCCTGCCTTACGACAGGTGGTTTCTTTTTCATGTACCGTTCAATATCAAATTCATTTTTCTTGTCGGCGTCGGCAAGGTATTTGTAATTCGGGTGGCGCATTATATCGTACTTATCGCTGAAAAACGGCCTCACGCCCCGCACCTGCAAAATACACTTGCCGCCGTCCATTACCGCCAATTCGTCCTGGGTCATCAACTCCTTTCCTAATTTCTGATAATTGAGGCCGTGGGAAACCTGCGTGCTCCGGTTTTCGGAGGTATTGAAGCTGTCAATGGTTTCCTTTCCCAATATCTCCGAGATTTCTTTCAAGGTGGATTTCTCCTTGCCTCCCAGAAACAAGGTCGTATCGCAATTACCGGCTATGGTATCCGCAGCGTCCTTGTAAATGGATTTTAGCTGTGACTGTGACTGCAAAATAATAGAAGCCGAGATTTCCCGGCTTCTGATGGTTGCTATGAGTTTATCGAAATTGGGTATCTGCCCGACGTTGGCAAACTCGTCTAAAAGGCACCTCACATGAATGGGCAGCCGCCCGCCGTACACGTCATCCGCTTTATCGCAAAGAAGATTGAATAGCTGGCTTTGCAGAATGGCTATGACAAAGTTAAACGTCGTATCCGTATCGCTCATAATCAGGAATAAGGCTGTTTTTCTGTCGCCCAGGGTATCAAGTTCGAGCTCGTCATATTCCAGCAGGTCACGGAGTTCTTTTATATCGAATGGGGCAAGGCGGGCGCCGCAGCTAATCAAAATGGATTTCGCGGTTTTGCCCGCCGCCAGCTTATATTTTTTATACTGCTTCACGGCAAAATGCTCCGGGTCCTTTTCCTCCAACTGCGAAAACAACAGGTCAACGGGGCTTTGGTATTCCTCGTCATCCTCTTTTGCCTCGGAAGCGTTGATAAGGTCCAGCAGGGTAATGAAGTTCTTTTCTTCCTCCGGGGCCTCATACCAGATGTAGCCGATAAGGGCACAGTACAAAAGCCGTTCCGCTTTCACCCAAAAATCTTCACCGGCTTTTTCGCCGTCTCCTTTGGTATTCATAATGATGGTGTTTACCAGCTTCAAAATGTCCTTTTCAGAACGGATATACGCAAAGGGATTGAAGCGCATGGATTTCTTGAAATTGATGGTGTTAAGCACCTTTATCCGGTATCCGCTGCGCTGCAAGAGTTTTCCGCACTCCACAAGGATAGTCCCCTTTGGGTCGGTAACTACATAACTGACAGGAAATGCTTTTGAGCTGCATTGCATTAAATTCGGCTTACAGAAAAAACGGGTCTTGCCGCTGCCGGAGCCGCCGATCACCAGGATATTCTTGTTCCTGGCGTACTTCGGGTTCTTCGGGCGGCTTGACATGGTAAGGCGTTCCGTCTGCGTGAGAATGACGTTGTTGAAAAAATCACTGTCCATGTACGGAGCAATATCCTGGGCGTTTCCCCACCGGGCGGAGCCGTATTCCATGCCCTGGCGGTACTTCTTAGCGTTTTTGCCTTTGAAATATACTACCAGCCGGATGATAACCGCACCGGCAATACCGATGAGCAAATCCACCGGATGAAACGAGGGCGCCATATTTTCAAATGCCGCCGTGAAGCCTCCGCCCAGGTTCAGAATTTTTGCGGAGAGGTCCGCGCCCTGGGCCAGCCGGAACGCCTGTCCGGCTTTATCAAACAGCCATACAAACAATACATAAGGCAGGTTGGGAAGAATGATTTTCTTGATATTTATGTTCATAGCTCCCGCCCCCTGTCTTTGGTTTTCACTTTTTCCCGCTGCCTGTGCTGTCTTGCTTTCTCCCGCATTTGATAGAGCAGCTTGCGGATGGAGGGCTTTTTCTCACGGTCAAGGTTCTTTGCGGAAAACTCCTTGAATGCCGCTGTCAGCACATCCGCGTCCCGGCCTTTGAAAAACACCAGGTAACGGGGTGGCTGTGTGGAAATATCTTTTTTCAGGGCAAAGTCGATACCGTATTTTTTCGCCGTATGCTCAAAGGCTTTGATATTGTCATTGGTGATTTCGATATTGGAAACGCCTGTGTTATGCTTCATAAGCTGCCGCAAGGTCTGTTTGCCCCTGTTCGGCTGAGCCAGTTTATTCCTGCCTGATTTCAGCAGTTTTTTTAATGCTTTCTGTAAAACAGAGGCAGTCAGCCTTGTTGCCTGAATGGACAGGGCTATGGTTTTTTGCGTCACTTCTTCCTGCATGGGCTATCTCCTTTCTCCGCTGCCGTACAGGTCATGGTTTACCAGGGCAGAGTAATAATTTCCGATAGTGGCCGGGGCATTGAACAGCGCCGCCAGCAGATATTTTTTGATATTGCGGACATAGGTGGTGTTGCTTGCCATACAGTCAAGCACATATTGGATATGGCTGCTGTCCAGCTTCAAAAGCCTGGATTTCACGACTTCGGCGGGGAAGTCATCCCCGGATATGCGGATGGTCTGTCTTGCGGAGCATACCGTATCAACAAGCAGTTCCACGATTTCATTCAGGCGGTCACGGTCAAGTTTGCGGTCCTGGATGAGAATGTCATACTCGATATTTTCTAAAATGATTTCATGGTATGTTTCCCTCGTATCCATTCCTATCCCATCCGCCGCCTGCGGTTCATATGGATTTGATTGGATAGGATTTGATGGTTCCGTACTTGATAAATCAATTATTGATTTTTGGGTACTTGATTTCTTAGTATTTAATTGTGAGGGATTTTCCTGTTCAGGGGAAACCTGTTCAGGACTGCCCAAGATTGGATTATCCAAAACTGGATTTTCCTGTTCAGGTAAAGGCGGTTTTGGCTGTTCTAAAATGGTATATTCAATCGTGGTGAGCTGTCCTTTGGAATTGCGGATACGCTCACGAATGATATATCCCTGTTCCTCCAATTCCTTAATCGTGGCACAAATGCTGTCAACGCCATCCTTGCATATCCGGGCAAGCCCTTTTGTGGTGTAGTCCCAATTTTCCGGCAGGGACAGCATGAGGGAGAGAAGCCCCTTTGCTTTGAGCGACAGCGCCGTATTTCGCAAATGGTGATTTGCCATTACGGTATAATCCCGTGTCTTTTCTATGCGGAATACCGCCATATTCCATCAACTCCTTTCCGGGCGGCAGGCCGTTAGAGGTCACGGTCTTTATGGTCGTAATGCAGATGACCGGCTGTTACCCTGGCGTGGTTTCTGATTTTAATTTCATTGCGCCCTTGGGAGGCCAGGGCTTTCTTATATCCCTCGTCTGAAAGAAACAGACGCATACACTCACCTTTGAAGCCAACAGGAGACTCATGGGAAAGCACATCAAATACAATCATGTGCCGGGTATCGGGAGCGAAACGCTCCAGGTCCATAATGTCGTGCCCTGCCAGTTTAGGTGCACCGGATTTCTGACGCGCTTCTTCAAGCAGTTCACCTATGGTTTTTTCTTTGCTCATGTGTAACAACTCCTTTCCTAAAAATGGGTATAAAAAAACGCCATCCTTAGGCTTGTCTGCCTTTTAGATAGCGTTTTGTGTGGTTATTCGGTTATTCGTAATATTTTATTGTTGTGCTAAACCATTGTAAACAAAGGGTCTTTCAGCTTTGAGCATAAATGTATGTAGCCGTTGGCCCGGTGGGACCCTGTGCGCCTGTGGCTCCCGTTGCGCCAGTCGGCCCAGTGGGGCCCTGTGCCCCGGTGGCTCCCGTTGCTCCCGTTGCGCCAGTTGGCCCGGTGGGGCCCGTGGGCCCGGCAGTGCCACAGCAGCATACTACATCCCTTGGCTGGCAAGGATTACAACTTCGGTATATATTCATCTCCGGTTCAAAATATGCCATTCTGTTACCTCATTTATTCTAAAATTACCCAGGGTTTTGATCAAAACAGTAGGGCATACACTATCATATGAGAGCTTGGCACAGAGGGCACAATACATTAAAAATTTTTGGTCAAGCATCGCTTAAAGAAAAAAGTTCGGGGCAGTTGGTTGAAAGTATGTCAAAATTTACAAATAATTGCGAAACATTCCTTGTGAAGGAGAATCATTTCTGATACAATAATGAAGGAATCGCAAGAATTGCTCCGGCAGCCAAAGAAATGGATCTACATAAGAATGGAAGAGCTTGGAGGAAAAGAACGTGTTTGATGAGGGTGCTGAGAAAACAAAATATAAAATACTGATCGTTGAAGACAGTCTGTTCAATCAGATGGTACTGCGGAAGATTCTGGAGGACGGTTATACGATTGCGACATCTGCCACAGCGGAAGATGCGCTGCGAAAGGTGCAGACATTTGAGCCGCATCTGATTCTGCTCGATATCATCCTGCCGGATGCGAATGGATTTGACGTTCTTGTTACGCTGAAACAATCCGAAAATACCCGCAGTATTCCGGTCATTATTATCACGGGCCTTGACAGTGACGAGGACGAGGAAAAGGGGTTTCTGCTTGGAGCGGTGGATTATATCAAGCGTCCGTTTAAGAACGCGATTGTTCTGGCCCGCGTGAATACACAAATTCATATTATTAAGCAGATTGAGACGATCAAACACCTTAGCCTGATGGACGGCCTGACCGGGATTGCCAACCGGCGCGCGTTTGATATTCAGCTGCGGTATGAATGGAACCGTGCGGCGCGCGAGCGCGGCTGGCTGAGCATGATCATGCTGGATGTCGACAGATTCAAAGAGTGCAACGATACATACGGGCACCGGCATGGGGATTTTATGCTGCAAATAGTGGCGCAAACCCTGAAAGAAAAGCTGAAATCTGTAACGGATTTTTTTTACCGGTACGGTGGTGACGAATTTGCCATATTGCTCCCCGGCTTGCCCGCAGAAAAGGCAAGAGTTCTTTCGCAGAGTCTGGTGGCGAGCGTAAACCAAATGCTGCGTTCAGCCGTGAAGGCTCAAAGCTCCTGTGCTCACAGCATCAGCCTGGGTTCGGCGTCTATGCTGCCGCAGCCGGAGCAGAGCCCGGCCGCGCTGGTGGAACGGGCGGATAAAAAGCTGTATCTGGCCAAGCAAAACGGGCGAAATCAAGCGCAGTGTGAATAAAGAAGCGCATAGGAGGATGGCCTCCGATGCGCTTCTTTTATTGCCTGCAAAAGATAAATATAAAATAGGGAAGGCAGGCAGCCGAAGCTGTCTGCCTTCCCTATCCCGTTTCCGGGTAAGCTAAATCAAGTTCAAAAGTAAGTGGATTACTGGAGGAGCTTCAAGATGCTCTGGGGCTGAGTGTTGGCCTGAGCCAGCATGGACTGCGCAGCCTGAGTCAGAACATTGTTCTTGGTCATCTCCATCATTTCCTTCGCCATGTCGACGTCGCGAATGCGGCTCTCGGCGCTGGTCAGGTTCTCGCTGGTCACACCCAGGTTGTTCACGGTGTGCTCAAGGCGGTTCTGCAGAGCACCCAGGTCAGCACGAGTACCGGAAACCTTGTTGATCGCGTCTTCGATGGTCTGGATAGAAGCAAGGGCAGAAGTCTGATCTGCAACACTGATGCTGTCGATGCCGAGACCCTTGGAGCTCATGTTGCCGATATTCAAAGATACCTGCTGATCCTTTGTAGCACCAGCGCCAATCTGCAGAGTTAAGGAACCGGAAGAACCAGTACCATCAGTAACAGTCTTAGCACCGTTGAAGCCGGTTGTAGCATCTGCCAACTGGGTACCAGTCAATTTGCCGGAGAATTCCATCTTCCAGTCAATTCCAGCAGCCTTCAGCATGGAGTTGATATCATCAGAGGTATACTCTGTACCATCATCCAAAGCAATTGCAACTGCCTTGCCAGTACCATCATCTGTATAGGATACACCGGTTGCCGCAGAAGCTTTGTCCACTGCAGTAAACGTAAAGTTCTTCACGCCGGTGGCGCCTTCCTTAGTTGCAGTCAGCTTTACCTTTCCGTTGCCGGAATAAAGGTCGGTAGCCTTTGTTGCGTCACTAGAAGCTGTCTTAGCAACCGTAGTGGCATTTACAGCATCATCAGCATCAAATGCAGACACAGCAACAGTACCGGTAACACTTACCTTCAACTCAGGAACATCTGCACTGCCAGATGCTTTCGTCGCATTTTCAATCGCTTCCTGCAATTTAGTAGCATCAATGTCTGCACCAGCACCAGCACTATTTTTTGCAGAAACTTTAATGGTCAGAGTGCCCTTTGTAGAATCATATTCTGCTGTTGCCTGACCATCGGCATCGGTGCCAGTTTCATCTGCAATCTGCTGGAAGATAACCTGTGTACCTTCAGCAAGGCCTTCAATAGAAACACTAGCACCGAAAGCGGTAGTAGCAGCAACGGGGCCCTTTGCTTCAGCAGCACCCAGAGAACCATCGAGCAGGTTGATTTTGTTAAAGTTGGTAGAAGTGGAAATTCTGTCGATTTCGCTCTTCAGAGCATCGACTTCCTTCTGAATGTTCTCACGGTCAACGTCGTTCTGGTAGGTGCCGTTGGAGGACTGGGTAGCCAGTTCCTTCATTCTCTGCAGAATGCTGTGAGTCTCGTTCAGAGCGCCCTCAGCGGTCTGTACCAGAGAGATACCATCGTTGGCGTTGTTGGTTGCCTGATCCAGGCCGCGGATTTGGGAACGCATCTTCTCAGAAATCGCAAGACCGGCAGCGTCGTCGCCCGCACGGTTGATCTTATAGCCCGAAGAAAGCTTTTCAAGGTTCTTCGCAACGCTGTTGTTGTTGATGCCCAGCTGTCTGTTCGCGTTAATCGCGGAAATGTTGTGCTGAATACGCATAATTTTTTCCTCCTGAAATTTTGTTTTTATTCCGCGGGTGAAATCCCTGCGGTATAGGGAAAGGGCGTCCGTGCCCTTGCCTTTTGATTTATGCACCACTCCCACCAGAGCGGGCCCTGCCCTGCGGGAAGAGATACCAAGTGAATGTGAGAACCGTTTTTGTTTTCGGTTCTAATCTATATTTCGGTGCGGATTTGGAAAAGTTTAGTACCAAGATGAGAAAATTTTCATTCTTTTTGTTTTAATAAATCTTTCAACTCGGCTAAAGTTTGCGCCTGCAGCTTTTCGCCCGCCTCGCGATTGATAGAAGCGGTTTCCAGCAGCTCTTTTCGCGTAATGCGAACCTCTTTCGGCGCGCTGATCGCCAGCTTGACCCGGTCGCCGCTGATTTCGGAAATGCGGATTTCAATATTGTCGCCGATCAGGATGGATTCCGATACTTTTCTGCTAATCACCAGCAAAGCGGTTCCCTCCTTCTCATCAACGGCCGTCAAAAAGCCGGTAGCGCAGAGGATATTCCGCATCCTCCAGAATCACCTGCTTTGCATGCTGATTGTAAATGTTAATCACAATCGGGGCTTTCAGATTCACCACGGAATCGGAAAGGGGAGAACGGATCACGGCGATGACCAAAAAGCAGAGATCCTCCGGTTGAGGGTTGCCCAGCAGCTCCAAGTCCCTCTCAGAGAGGCTCGGATGATAATCCTCACGGATCGTAAAGGGATCCATGACAATAAAAGACGGAATCTGGCTGTCGTTGGCAGCCGTCAGGCTCCACAGAAAGTTCTCTTCGTCCTCATGAAACAAAAGATATTCGTGAATCTCCTCAAAGCCCAAAAGGCCCTCGGGGAAAGTGATGATGTTGCGGGAATCCTGGCTCGTATCCATATCCGCTTACTCCTGTCAGGTCATAAAGTCGATAAACGATTTGCTGAGTATCTTGGTACCCATTGAGAGAGCCGCGTTATAAGCGTACTGCTGCATGTAAAAATCCATGATGGCATCTCCGGGGTCTACATATTCAATGTCTTCCGCGCGCTCCAGCAGAGAATCGCCCATCGATTCCAAATTGCCTTTCATCGTGCTCAAAAAGTTCGATTTTGAACCGGATTTCGTAATCTCGCCCAGCAGAGCGTCGCTCTGCTTACCGAACTTGTCCAGATACGGCTGAATCTTCTCCATGGAGAAATCGCTGCTCTTCAATTGGTCTGCGATCTGTCCCATCAAAGTGAAAAGGTTGCCCGAAACGCCCGAGTCGTCCTGCCCGTAGCCCAGAAACGCAATGCCGGGGATTGCGGAATTGAACGCGCTCTGCGAGTTGATTGCGGTGCTGTTTGCCCCGGCGGTGGTTTTCAGACCCAGCCCCAGATTGACCAGCACTTCTTCGTTCGCAAGGGCGGAAAGTCCCTCCTGACCAATCGAGCTGGTAAATTTTTCAGAGACAACTTCCTGATATTCAACTGGGGGGCCGGGCGTCTTGACAACAGAAACGGCGCGGTTCATATCGCCTGTAATGCGAATATTCGAGAAGTCGATATCCTTATATCCACGAATCTCGTTAAGCAAATCCTGGTTTGTCTTATATTTGGAAAGATCCGCCTTGATCGTAATATAATTATCTGCAATTGAAACATTGGTGGTTTGGTTTTCTCCGGCATCCATTACCTTCAGCACATAGCCGTCCAATGTAGTAACTGGCTTGGGAGGCACGTCGGTTGTCATAACGACATTGCCGTCCTTGTCTTTCAACCCTTCTTCGCCCAGATTCAACTCGATCAGCGTTCCGTTAAAACTGGCCGCGGGCCCGTTCTCCACCTTTCCGGTGTTCACGTTAATTCCGCGGTATAACAGCTCCCCGCTTTCATTGACGGAAAAGGGCGCTTCGGTCATTTCCGTGCCGCCGAACAGATACTTCTCCGCAAACTTTGTATTCAGGGGGGAGAGGAACGCCTGCTGCATCTGGTGCATCTTATCCGCGATAATCTCGCGGTCGCTTTCCGACATCGTGCCGGTAATGGCCTGAATGACGTCGCCGCTTTCCGCGCTGCTGACAATGCTGTAAATAGACTGCATCGCGCTCTGGGCCGTCATCAGCTGGCTGTCCACATCGCCCAGAGAATCCTGGTAGGTTTCGTTTTCAGCCATTTCCCGCCGAAAACGATACAGCTTTGTCGCGGCAAACGGATTTTCAGACGTCTTTTCAAAGCTGCGATAGTTGGTCGCTTTTCTGGACGCCGCGTTAAAGTTCCCCAGCGAAGTATTCAGATTTTTGGAATATTGACCGGCAATCATGCCCATTGTGATTCTCATAATGCATTACCTCCGTTCGTTCCCTGTCAGCGGCCAACGACGCCCATTTTGTTGATGATGGTGTCCATTGCTTCGTCCATCGTGGTCATAAAGCGCGAGGAGGCCGTCAGGGCCTGATTGAACATGACCAGATTGATTCCTTCTTCGTTCAGATCCACAGAGGAGATAGAAGCCCTCTGGGTATCGATGTTATTCAGGTTTGCCGAATAGGTTTCGTTCGCATTGGTGGCGGTCTTTATGTCGAGGCCCAGCGTGGTGGAAACCTTCGACACATACGAGCTGAGCGACGTGGTAAACAGAGAAACCCCGCCGTTGGCAGTGGTATTTGAGGCGTCGGTTGTAAACGTCTTCTCTTTGGAAAACTGAAGCACCATGTAAAGAATGTTTTTTCCGCTTTTCGAGTTGTCAACGCCATCCAGAGTTTCTTCCTTCGTGGCGGTGATGTAGTTTCCGGTTGCCGTATTCCACTCATCGGAAATGGAAATATTTGCTGCGGTGATGGGCGTTCCTGCGCCGTCGCTGGAAGAAAACAGCGGTTTTTCAACGGTGACCGTTTTCGTTTTCGTGGGATCATCCGGGTCGGTAACGGTCGTGGAGACCGCGTTCACGTCGTTCAGGGTCTTAGCCAGATCCTGCGCGAGCCTGTCCATTACCTTTTCATAGTAGCCGATTCCGCGGGCGGTGGTCGGCAAAGCATCCGCTGTAACCGTTTCACCGTCCAAAGCCGTAACGGTACCGCCAGCGTGGGCGTCGAACTCGCCGTTGTCGTTGAGCATGGAGAGATACCCGCCGAACACGCCGGTTGTCAGGTCGTCATTGAAAACGTGATCGGAGCCGTCCGTGTTTTTGACCATTTGACCGTCCAGGCCGCGCATGTAAACGGAAACGTTCAGTTCCTTTGTTTTATATACATGAGGATTGCCGTCCGCGCCGTCCGCGGTGTATGCAATCTGGTCCTGATTCTGAGCGGCCTCGAACTGCACGTACTGATCGTTGTCGATGAGCGGGATGGTGTTGTTTCCATTCACCAGACTCACCTGCAGCTCTTCCACGGTGCGTCCCGCGCCGATCGAAACAGAGGAGCTCGAAATCCGAATGTTGAACTCCTGGCTCAGCTGGTCAAGCAGCATATTGCGCTGGTCGCGCAGCTCAAGAGCCGGAACCTGAGAAATATCGCAGCTTTTGATTTCGCGGTTCAGCTGCGCGATATTCTTCAGCAGACTGTTGGCCTGGTCGATGCCGGTGGTCATAAAAGAGTCGGTCTCCTGCTTTCTCACACTGGACAACTGCTCGGCGGCATTGTGAAAGGCCTGTGTCAGCAGCAGGGCGGAGTTCTTCACAATCGTCTCAAGGTTGGTATCCGCCGGGGAGCCGGCCAGCGTGTTGAGCTGCTTGATCAGATCGGTAATCTGGCTGTTGATGCCGTTTTTTCTGATCTCGTCAAAAAGATCCTCCACACTGCTCAGCGTGTTTACTTCCGCGCCGGATTTCGATACCTTTCCGCTTTCCAGACGATAGCGAACATCCAAATAAGGGTCGCGCAGCTGGGAGACGCCCTTGGCGTCCACACCGCCGCCAATCGCCAGATCCGACGTGTTGGCGTACCGCATGTTGTTGCCGGAGGAACCCACCGCATAGGAATCCAGCCGCTGCCGGGTGTAGACGGTAGAGGTTCCGTTCGTGTTAACATTCGCCATGTTCTGGCCGGTAATCCGCAGATTGTACTGCGCATTCTGAATACCGCTTCGTGCTACAAAGTAGGAAGAAAAGCTAGACGCCATGATTTTGCGCTCCTTATACTTTTTTAGAAATGAAGCCGGCGGAATCCGATTCCTCTCTGGCTTTCGCGTCATATTTCTTTTGCAGCTCAGGCTGCTTTTTCATTTTTTTCAGCGCCGCGTCCACTCGCCGAAGCCGCAGCTCGGTCAAATAGTTGCAGCGCAGGTTCATTTCTTTCAGCTCCATGATCAAAGTGGAGAAGTCGCTGAAAAGATCTTCCGCCCGCTGCCGCACCTCTGGGTCAAAGTGGGGAAGAAGCTCGCGGAAGGTAGACACCGAAACCTGAGCGCGCCGCATCAGCCGTTCGCGCTCGGCCTCCATCCCTTTGGATCTCAGCATAAACACTTCTTCCGCTTTCACATGGTCGTTCAGCCTGTCGATTTGTCCCTGAGAAATATCCTGGTATTTCTGCGTTTCCAAAGCGAAAAACTCCTGAAAAAGCACCAGATAACGATTCAGGAAATCTACAAATTCTTCCGATAATGCCCGATCCATCCTATCGCTCCTTGCTGTTGGGGTTCCGCGGCCACGAAGGCTGTGCTGTCATAATAAAAGAGGCCCGGTCGGTCAGACGCTTTGGTCCAGCAGAAGACCGGCCAGCTCGTAAGGGTCAACATTGTATTCTCCCGAGGCGATTCTGGATTTCAATTCTTCCAGAAACTCCGGGCTTTTTTCCTGGCGCAGGCTGGCAACGATCTGTTCTTTGGCCTGCACAAGAGTGGGGCGCTCTGTCTGAGAGCGCTGAGAAATTTCAATGGTGTCGCGTCTGGACGAAGCGGAGATTTTATCCAGCTTGGCTCCGTTTGTCTGCTGGCGGTTCAGCTCGCTGTTCTGTGACGCCTTGTTCACATAGCCGCTGCCGGATGTGTTTGACACGTATCCCTGATTCTCAATTCTCATCTCATTCACCTCATACCCATAATATCGGCACAAATACCCGACAGTTTAGTGGGTTTTTGGGAATCGTTAAGATTATTTTATGGTGTTGTTCTAAAAACAGCCGTATTTTTATGAAACGATTCCCGCATTTTTAACCATGGCTCTATTCTCCGGTTTCTTTTACATTAATATAGATGTGGTTTTTCAAAAGCAAAAGTTTGGAAAATATTGTAGGAATAACAGGTTAAACTTTGCAGAAATAAGTTGACTATTGTCGATTCGATGTATATAATTAGTTTAAATCCGGTCACAAAAACTTAATACTTTATACAAATTTGGGAGTCGAATAAGACTCAAATTCTTCTTCTTTTTTGTGCGTTTTTAGTTTTTTTTAGAAAATCTCAATAAAAATTGGGCAGGAAAACGAGAGGTGTATATATGGATTGGCTGAATAGTGTTCCTATTAATCTTTTAACAAAGGATTTGGACGGGCTTTGGGTGCGTCAGCGGGCGATTTCCGGTAATCTGGCGAATTGGGAAACCCCCGGCTACAAAAGCAGGGAGGTCAGCTTTGAAGAGGAGCTGCAAAAAAACCTTTCTTCACAATCATCGCAAAAAAGGTCGGAGCTGCTGCAGGCGATTGACGATACGCAGCCGCAGGTAACGGTTTCGCAGGCTTTGTCTCAGCGGATGGACGGCAACAATGTGGACGTTGTCGAGCAGAATGCCGAAATTGCAAGAACGCAATTTAATTATATGTATTCTATGCGAGCGCTTTCCGATTATTTTTCACGTCTGCGTTATGTGATCACAGACGGCAGGGGCTGACAATAACAGAAAGGACTGAATGAGTTTGGCTTTTTTGAGTTCCTTGAATATCAGTGCCTCCGCCTTGACGGCGGAGCAGTTCAGAATGGATGTCATATCGGAAAACATGGCGAACGCGTCAACCACCCGCACGCAAAACGGCGGGCCGTACCGCAGAAAGCTTGTCGTACTGCAGACGCAGGGAGAGAATCAATCCCGTTTTCGCCGCATGTTTCAAAACCAGCTTGAGCAGGCCGGTCAGGGCGTGCAGGTGGCTCAGGTTGCGGAAGACCCCAGTGATTTTACGCCGGTGTATGACCCGACACACCCGGACGCCAACGCGGAGGGGTATGTCATGATGCCTAACGTAGACCCCGTCAAGGAGACGGTGGATATGATGGCCGCTACCCGGGCCTGGGATGCAAATCTGACTATGTTCAACGCTGTGAAAAATATGGCTGCGAAAGCTTTGGAGATGGGGAGATAAACCATTATGATGATAACACCGATACAGCCGATTCATTTGCTGGAGGAGCTTAATCAGGCTCCAAAGGCCGCGGATCAGGCGGAGCTGCCTTTTCAGTCTTTGTTCCAGGATGCGGTAAACAACGTGAAGGAAACGGACCAGGCTGTTCAGAATGAGGTATATAAGCTGGCAACCGGCCAGTCGGACGACCTGCATAACATTATAATAGCGTCACAAAAAGCAACCATGTCTGTTCAGCTTTTGGTTCAACTGAGAAATAAGGCGCTGGACGCTTATAACGAAGTTATGAGAATGAGTGTTTAGATTCCGGACTTTTTTGTCGCATTCTACTACATATGTTTGGAAAGGCGTCTGTCAGGGTGAACCATGAATGAGCAACTAAAAAAATATATCGAACCAGTGAAAACCTTTTGGAGCAATCAATCAAAAAAAAGAAAAATTATTTGGATCAGCGGCTTGGCGGGGATTGTATTAATTGCCGTATTGGCCGCATATTTACTGAATCGGCCGCCGTATGTCGTGCTTTACCCGGGGCTGGAGCATCAGGAAGCCGTTGAGGTGATGACCGAGCTCGGGAAACGCAACGTCAATTATGAAGAGAAGGACGGCACGATTTTGGTGCCGAAGGATGAAGAAAATTCCCTTCGCATGGATCTTGCGAATATGGGGTACCCGAAAACCGCACCGAATTACGATTTCTTTACCTCAAACACCGATGTAATGACTACGGACTACGAGAAAAAGACAATCGAAAAATATCAGCTCAATCAAAGGCTCGAAGCAGTCATTGAAACGCTCGACGGCGTGAAGAACGCCAATGTGACCATCAGCATACCGGAAGAAAATACCTATGCCTGGAGCAAGGATACCACAAAGCCAACCGCGTCTGTTTCCATTACCTTATATGGGGAGAACTCGCTCAACACAAAGCAGGTCAACGGCATAAAGCAGCTGGTTTCCAAAAGCGTACCGAATCTTACCGCCGAAAATGTGGCGGTTATTGATACCTCCAGCGGCGAAGAACTGGGCGGCGCCAGCGACGGCAGCAGCCAGGTGGATCTCTCCCAGTTCAAAAGAACCATCGAAAAGGCATACGAAAACGATGTGGAAAGCAGCGTCATGAAGGTGCTGGGCCCCGTTTTCGGAGCCAATAATGTCGGGATCACCGCGAAGAGCGTGATGGACGTTGACAAAAAAATACAGGAGATTATTACTTATAAACCGTCGACGGAAGGCGGAAATACGGGTGTAATCAGCGAATCGTCCCAAAAAACGGAGCAGGAGCGCGCGGACGGCACCTCGGGCGGCGCGGCCGGGGCGGAGACCAACTCCGACATCACCACTTATCCCGGTGTAACGGTGGACGGAAACACCATATATGCCAAGGATGAAAAATCGTATAAATATCTGGTCAGTCAGGTGAAGGAGCAGGTTCAGGGCGATGCGGCCAGCATTAAGGATCTGACGATTTCAGTCGTGATCAATCAGCAGATGATGAACGATACCCAGCGCACGCAGATTGCGGACCTGGTGGCCCATGCGGCTGCGATCGATCCCTCCAAGGTTGTCGTGTACAATGCTCCGTTCGCGGAGAAGCCGGCGGCGGAAACCGCGTCGAACGGGCTGATTACTCCCGAAATGACCCGGATTTTGATCTTTGTCGGAATCGGCGCAGCGGCTTTGCTCCTTCTGATTATCATTCTTCTGGCGGTTACAAGGGCCAGAAAGAGAAAAATGGTGGAGGCCGAGGGCGAAGAAATTCCTGTGCCTGAAGACTTCTATGAGCTGACGCCGGTCAGCGGTCAGGAGCCGGAGGAAGAAGCGGAGGAGGATCCGGAAGCCTTGGCAAGAGAACAGGCGAGAAAAGAAGCAGAAGAAGCGCTCCGGAGCAAAAAAGAAGCTTTGGAGGCTCTGGAGAAATCCCGGGAAGTGCGATCTGGAAAAGAGGAAGTTCTGCGCGGCAAGCTGAAAGATTTCGCCGCTCAGAATCCTGAAATCGCGGCCCAGTTGATCAGAACATGGCTGAGGGGTGATGACTTTAATGAGTGAGACAAAACTGGCAGGACCTCAAAAAGCCGCATCCGTTATTGTTGCGATCGGTGTTGAAAATGCCTCGAAACTCTACAAATATTTAAAAGAGGACGAGGTAGAGCAGCTCACTTTTGAAATTGCGAGGCTCGACCAGCTTTCCGCCCAGGACGTGGAGGATACGCTGGATAACTTCTATCAGGTCTGCCTGACGCAGAAGGTAATTACAGAGGGCGGCGTGGAATATGCGCGCAACGTTCTGGAAAAGGCGTACGGCACGCAGATGGCGACCTCTTTGCTGGAGAGAGTCACGCGCAATTTGAGGACAAAGGTGTTCGAGTTCATCCGCAAGGCGGACTACAAAAACATCATCGCGATCATTCAGAACGAGCACCCGCAGACAATCGCCCTGATTCTCTCTTACACAAGTGCGGATCAGGCGGCCAGCGTCATCGGGGAGCTGCCCAAGGATGTCCGCCTTGAGGTCGTTGAAAGAATCGCAACAATGGATCGAACCTCGCCTGAGATCGTTAAAATTGTGGAGCAGAACCTTGAGAAGAAATTCTCTTCGCTCATGTCTCTGGATTTTACCGAGATCGGCGGCGTCAATTACATTGCGGATATCATGAACAATATGGACAGAGCGAACGAGAAGTATATCTTCGACGAGCTGACCCGCAAGGATGCGGCTTTGTGCGAAGAAATCCGCAAGAGAATGTTCGTGTTCGAGGACATTACCGCTCTGGACGACATGTCCATCCAGCGTTTTCTGCGCGAGGTGGATTCCAAGGATCTGGTGTTTGCGCTCAAGGGCGCCAACAAAGAGGTGGCCGAAACAATTTTCAAAAACATGTCTACGCGTTCCAGCGAAAGTGTTCGCTCCGATTTGGAGTACACGCACAATGTCAGGCTGCGTGACGTGGAAGAAGCGCAGCAGCGCATTGTCGGCATCATCCGCCGCTTGGAGAGCGAAGGCGAGCTAGTGATTGTGAAGGGCGGAAAGGATGAGTTCATTGCCTAACGTCATCAAAGCTTCGCAATATACACATTCCGGGGTGCGGGAGGTCAAGCTTTCAGAGCTGGCCTCGAGCCAGAGGCACGGCGAGCCTGCCGGGGTTTCCGCAGTGCGCGGAGATGGCAGCCGCAGTCAGGAAGCCATTTTGCAGGAGGCTTTGGAGCAGGCGAAAAGCATCGTGGAGAACGCCCGCAGCTACACCATGAATCAGCTGCGGGAATCTACGGCGCAGATGAATGAGGAAGCGTCCCGCATCAAAACCGCGGGCTACCAGGAGGGGTTTTCCAGGGGCAGCGCCGAAGGCTTTGAGAAAGGCCACGGCGAGGGCTACGAAAAGGGCTATGAGCAGGGCCTGCGGGAAGGCCATGAGGCCGGAATCCGCGAACTGCGGGAGCAGTCCGACCGGCAGCGCGAGGAAATCACCCGGCTGATCGAAGACCTTGAGCAGAGCAAACGACAGATTCTGGAGGAATTCCGGTCGGGGATCGAAGCGCTGTCCATGCAAATTGCCCGCAAGGTGCTGCACCGGGAGGTCAGCGAAGGCATCGCGGTTCCCGCGATCGTGTCCGGCGTGCTGGAGGAATATCACGATCAGGAATGGGCGTGCATTCATGTGTCTTCCAGAGTGGCGGAGCTGCTTCAGGCCGATCCTCAGCTGATGGAACGCCTGCAGTCGGTTTCAAAAAATCTGCGCATTGTGCCCCTGGCTTCATTGAAGGATTCGGATTGCCGGATCGACCTGCCGGACCGTCAGCTGGACGCTGGGGTGGAAACACAGTTAAACGAAATTTCTTACGAGCTCCACTTGTAAACGATACGGAAAGGGGGAGAGCAAATGACGCTGGACGAACGGCTGGAGCGCCTGCAGGAGATGGACTCCGTGGTTTGCAAGGGGAAAGTCGCCAATATTGTCGGCTCAATGATCGAAGTCAGCGGCATATCCGCCAACGTCGGCGATATCTGCACCATCGAAGGCGCGCAGGATTCTCCTCCGGTTCTGTCGGAGGTGGTCGGCTTTAAAAACGGGAATGTTCTTCTGGTCGCCTACGGCGATGTGAAGGGGGTTGGTCTTGGCAGTCTGGTTCGCTCCACCGGCCGAAAGCTGTGGATTCCGGTTGGGGATTTCCTCATCGGGCGAATCATCGACGCGACCGGCAGTCCGATCGACGGCAAGGGCGAATTCCCAACGGGAGAACGCTACGGGGTCGATTCAGCCTACATCAATCCGCTGGAGAGGCCCCGCATCAGCGAGCGGCTTACCTTCGGCATCAAGGCGATCGACGGTATGCTGACGATCGGCAAAGGCCAGAGAATGGGCATTTTTGCGGGCAGCGGCGTTGGAAAAAGCACCCTGATGGGGATGATCGCCAAAAACGTTACCGCGGATGTGAACGTGATTGCTCTGGTTGGCGAGCGCGGGCGCGAGGTTGCCGAGTTCATGGAAAAGGATCTTGGCCCCGAGGGCCTCGCGCGTTCCGTTCTGGTGGTGGCGACGTCGGATCAGCCGGCAATGTACCGCCTGAAATGCGCGATGGTGGCAACCGCCGTCGCGGAATACTTCAAGGATCAGGGCAAGGATGTCCTTTTGATGATGGATTCTCTGACCCGGTTTGCCATGGCCCACCGCGAAATCGGGCTGGCGGCGGGGGAGCCCCCCATCGCACGCGGATACACGCCCGGTATTTACGCAGAGCTGCCCAAGCTCCTTGAGCGCAGCGGCAACTTTAAGCAGGGCTCCATTACGGGCATCTATACGGTTCTGGTAGAGGGCGACGATACCAACGAGCCGATTTCCGATACCGTGCGCGGTATTATAGATGGACATATCGTGCTCAGCAGAGAGCTGGCACACAAAAATCATTACCCGGCCATCGACGTCAATGCCAGCATTTCGCGCTTGATGAACGACATCGTGCCGGAGGATCACCGCCAGGCCGCGGGCAAAATTCGCAACTGGCTCTCTGTTTACCGGCAGAACGAAGACCTGATCTCGATCGGGGCGTACAAGCCGGGGCTGAATTTCCGTTTGGATGAGGCGGTCAAAAAGATGGATTCCGTCAATCAGTTTTTATGCCAGCAGGTGAATGAGTGCTTTTCTTTTGAGGACACCATTCAAATCATGAAAGAGATGTAGCAGAGAATGAAGAAATTTGTGTTTACATTGGAAAAGGTCCTCCGCTTTCACGAGCAGGAGCTGGATGTCAAAAAGCAGGAGCTGTCTGCCCTGCGGGCCAGTCTGCGCGACCTAGACCACGAGATTCAGCGCGTGAAGCTGGAGCTATCCCAGCTGAATCAGGAAATGTCCCGCGCCATGATCTCCGGCCTGAACGCCAGAGACATTGCGGTTTATAAAATGTACTTCCGTTCCATGGAGCTGAATATCCGCCGTTTGGAAACGCAGCGGGTTGAGCTGCGAAACAAGGTGGAAGAAAAACAGGCAAGCGTCGTTCAGTCGAATCAGGAAATATCCGGTCTGGAAAAGCTGCGCGACAAGCAGTTCGATGAATACAACGCCGGCTGCCGCAGGCGGCAGGAGCTGGAAATCGAAGAATTTGTTTCGCAAGGGATTAAAGTTTCCTGATTCTTTCTGAAGTTTATTTGATACAGTTGAGATTGAAAGGAGGTGAAAATCAATGGTGCAACAAATCAGCGTACAGCAAATCAGCCTGCCGAAGGCAGAGCCCAAAGAAAAGATTCAGCCGGATGCGGCCAGCTTTAAAACCGCTCTGAAAAAGGCCGAAAGCTCTCTTCCGTCCAAAGAAACGAAGGGCGAAACCGAAAAAGCGGATACACAGACGTCAGGCGAAGAAGCGCTCCCCACGGCAAAAGAAGAAAAACTGCCGGAGGCGGTCCCGCAAAACAGCATCGTTTCTCCGGCAATGCTTTGGCTTGTGATGGGAAATGCCTCCGCTGCACAGCAGGGGGAACAACCACCGGCAAATCTTCTCCCCACGGCGGTTCCGCAGGTGCTTTCGGCATCCTCTGAAACGGCGCGCGCAGCTCTCACAGCCATCGGTTCCGCGGCGGAAAAAACAGGTGTGCCGCTGCAGCAGCTTCTTCAGCAGCAAACAAGCCCGCAAACGCAGCCCGCCGTGCCGGCAGCCGCAGCCCAAACGGCGGGAATTCCCCCCGCCCAGCGGAACGGGCCGCCGGTACAGCTTCCCGCTTTGCAGCAGACGGAAGCGCCCGTACAGCCGATCGTACAGGAAGCAGCGCTCCCGCAGCTTGCAGTGCCGCCGGCCGATCCGCTTTCCGTCTCCTCCAAAACAGAGCAGAAAGGGAATCAGGCGGTTCAGGGGATTCCCGCTCTTTCGGCGAATGCTCCCGGCGCGGCGGCCACAATGCCCGTTCCGGTGCAAATCCGGCAGAACAATGCCGACTCCGCCTTATCCGGCCATACACAGGACAAGCCTGCCGACACAACGGGGAACGCCTCCGAGCAGCACAGCGATTTCGCGGCTCTGTTCGTCAGCCAGAACGACCCCGTTTCCGCTTCCTTTGCGGCGCATGCTTCCGCTTCGTCAAAGCTTTCTGCCGGTACGGCCGCTCACCTGACGGAACAAATCGTCAAAAATATTCAGGCCCAAAACAACAGCTTCCGCATGGAGCTGTTCCCGCAGAATCTCGGCAAAATTTCCGTTTCGCTTAAAATGGAGCAGGGCCTGTTGGTGGTGGATATTCTGGCGGACAGCCCCAGAACACAGAGTCTGCTGGCGTCCGGGTCCGGTGAAATCCGTTCTTTGCTGGAATCAGCCGTAGGCCAGCCCGTTCAGGTAATGCAGCCGCCGCAGGATGCCCCCGCCTATTACCAGCAGGAGCAGGAATCCTCCGGTCAGCAGCAGAACGAGCAGCAGAGCCGGCAGCAACCGGAGCAGGAAACGACAGAAGATTTCCTCAATGTTCTTCAGCAGCTCAAAGAACAGAGCAGCATCCTATGACAAAGGAGGTGTCCCATTGGATATCAGCCAAATCAACAGTTACAGCGGCGCATCCACTCAAAGAAGCAGTGCCAAATCCTCATCTTCCCTCAGCATCGAGCAGTTTTTAAGCCTGCTTGCGGCACAGCTTTCAAATCAGGACGTTCTGAACCCGACGCAGGATACCGAGTTTGTGGCTCAGATGGCCCAGTTCACCTCGTTGCAGGCTCTGGAAAACCTGAATCAGTATGCAGGCTACCAGTACGGCAGTTCCCTGATCGGGAAAAAAGTAAGTGTTGCAAAGTATGATACGACCGGAAAGTATGTCTCCGACATCGGAATCGTCAGTCAAGCCGATTTTTCGTCCGGTGATACGACGGTTACGGTCAACGGCAGGTCATACGGACTTTCCAATATTATGGAAGTGGTCAATGACGCGAGCTACGAATCCTATCAGTACGCGGCTTCTTTGGTGGGCAAAAAGGTTCAGGTCAGCGGCTACGATAAGGATGGCAAGGTGGTGGAGAACACGGGAACGGTTACTTCCTGCTCCTTTGCTTCCGGCGAGGCCATGGTGGTTGTCGATGGCCAGAAATACACGCTTTCGGCCGTACGCCAGGTTCTTACGCAGGATGCGGATCCCGCGGACTCCGGCGATAAGACCTCCGGCGACAAGCCTCCCGATACTGATTCATCGGGTTCTGCGACCCCGGCCGCCAAAGGATGAGCTGCTTTTTGAGCCTTTCAAAAAGGAGTCGCTATGAACGATTTAGAATTTAAGAAAAATTATTCCGCGTTGATTCCGCCGAGCTACGGCGTGACGAATCCGTTGCCGTCTCAGGCGCAGAAAACGCAGGTAAAGCCCCAGAACAGTGAGTTTGCCGCGCTGGTGCGCCAGTCGCTCTCCAAAAACAGCTCGCTGAATTTCTCAAAGCACGCCGTTCAAAGACTGGAGTCCCGCTCCATTGAGCTTTCTCCCGAAAGGCTGACACAGCTCAGCGGCGCGGTAGAAAAAGCCAGAGCCAAGGGCGTGCGCGACGCGCTGATTTTGGACGGAAGCACGGCATTTATTGTAAATGTCCCCAGCAGTACGGTCATTACCATGCTCAATGGCCGGGAAATGGCAGAGAACGTGTTTACCCATATTGACGGAGCCGTTGTATTGTAACCGGACCTCGCAGAGGAAGTTACCGGGCTTTGACCGACAGATAAGCCCGACGGCGCCGGACACAGAAAAGGAGATTAACTATGCTGAGATCACTTTTTTCCGGTGTGACCGGTCTGAAATCCCATCAGACCAGAATGGACGTCATCGGCAATAACATTGCCAACGTGAATACCTATGGCTTTAAATCTTCGCGCGCGACTTTTCGCGACGTGTATTATCAAACGATTTCTTCCGCCACCAATGCATCCGGTAACCGGGGCGGCAGCAATGCATCACAAATCGGTTACGGTTCCTCGGTGGGCTCAATCGATATTTTAAACGGCCGTACCGGCTTTGCCTCCACAGGGCGCTCCATGGATTTATACATCGATGGCGAGGGCTACTTTGTGGTAAAGGACGGCGCCGGCAACGAGCGCCTGACACAGGTTGGTACCTTCAGCTTCGACGGCGACGGCAACCTGACCGACGGCAACGGCAACTTTGTGTGTGGGTATTCGGTTGCGTCCACACAGAGCACAACCAATGTAGGTACCACCAAGATCACCTTTGGTAATTTGACGGACGGTGAAAAAAACGGACAAGGTTATCTGGATGGCTACCAGATCGAGGTTGTAAAGGATACTGCGACCGCGACTACCTCTAAGGTTGATATCGATTTAAAGAAGAAAAAGATCACTGTAACTCTGGGGGCCGATAATATGACGAAGGGCGGCCTGATGACTGCCCTGACTACAAACTGGCCGACGACTCCAACAGATGGTGATAAAGATGCTTCCGATAATTATATTATCGGCAAGGACAAGGACGGAAAAGACGTTTTATGGTCAGATTGGTCTACGTCTTTCGATAAATCATTAATTAAAGTAGACGGCATCAAATCCGGTGATGCCAGTACGGTCGCCGGTTATGCGGATGACGTCACAGCCACTACCGGTAAAATTACGGAAGAGGCCAATTTTGAGGGTGACGGAACGGGCAAGGAGAATGTAAAAAAAATCATCAATACAAAGGGTGAAATGAAGAATATCTCCGTTGGCACCGACGGTACGATCACCGGTGAAGGCACCGACGGCACGATTCAGATCATCGGCAAAATCGCCGTTGCCAACGTTCCAAACCCCGACGCTTTGCAGCACGAGGGGAACTCCTACTACAAGGCTGTCGCCAACACGGGCGACATCACTTATACCAGCGCGGGCAACGACAGCACCGGCGCGCTGAGAAGCGGCGGTCTGGAGCAGTCCAACGTAGACCTCGCGAATGAATTCTCCGATATGATCATGACGCAGAGAGGCTTTCAAGCAAACTCAAAAATTATTACCGTCAGCGATGAAATGCTCGAAACGCTGGTAAACCTGAAACGATAATTGAAAGTGGCTGCCGTTCCTGGGCCGGGGTCGGTTCAGGAGCGGTGGTTCCATATCAAAGAGGGATGTGCGTTATGGTAGAGCTGACGAATATGAATGGCGTAACGTTTGTGCTCAACAGCAGTTTAATTGAAACCATTGAACTGATTCCGGAAACAAAAGTGACGACCACGACCGGCAAATATTTTCTTGTTCGCGAAAAGCCGGAAGAAATCGTTCAAAAGGTCATTGCTTACAACCAAAAGATTTTCCAGAATGACATTCGCACATCGTAGTGCGGCACATGCCCGGGCTTTCCCTGTGGGGGGCCGTCCGGATCCTCCGGAGCTGTCCTCGGGTGTTTCACGAGGGTCAGGACTTGTTTTTATACCGCAGATTTTAACTTGACGAGGGATTGGTGGTACTATGGCGGAAATATTGTCGCAGCAGCAGATCGACGAGTTGCTGGGCAGTTTGCAAAGTGGAGATGTCGATTTTAAAGATGTGGAAACCCAATCAAACGGCCCGAAAGTAAAAGAATATGACTTTATGTCGCCCAAAAAGTTCTCTCGGGAGCAGCTGAAGCTATTGGATAATATTTTCGATAACTTCTCGCGCATGCTCAGTCTGCAGCTGGCCAGTATGCTCCGCATCTCGTGCCAGATGGAGATATTGCAGGTAGAGGAAGAGGACTATAAAGAGTTCAATAACGCGCTCAACGATTCCGTTTTGGTCGCGATGATCGGAATGCACAATCAGGAGCACCGTATTGATGACAAGCAAATTCTGTTAGAGCTGTCCCGCCCGATTTCGTTTTCGATTATTGACCGCATGCTGGGCGGAAACGGCTCCGGATACAATATAGACCGGGATTATACCGATATTGAGCTCGCGCTCATGGAGTATCTGTTTAAGCAGATGCTCGGCCTGCTGAAAAATTCCTGGTCCAATTACATCGAAATTGATCATACACTCGATATGATCGAAACAAACTCGCGTTTAATGCAGTCAATACAGCCCGACGAATCCGTCGCCATCGTGGTTATTGAGATCACGCTGGAGGATAATTTAAAAGGGAATATGAATATATGTTTACCCGCCGCTTCGCTGGAGGAGATTTTTAAAGTATTCAACTCCAAATACATTAGAATTCCGCGCAAGGATGACCCTGAGGTGGAGCAGGAACGCAAAGAGATCATCATGAAAGGCCTGAAAGCATCGCCGCTTTATGTTTCGGCTGTGCTTGGAAAAACACAAATCACTCTGAAAGACTTTTTAGGTCTTCAGATCGGGGACGTGATCACCCTCAATACGCCGCTTGAAGAAAATCGGATCACGGTTTGCGTGGAGGATCTTCCATGGTTTACCGGGATGATCGGAACCAAAAAGAAAAAGTACGCGGTAAAAATTGATCAAATATTATAATTTTCGAATGGAAAGGTGATTTCTATGGAGCCTAACGGGTCTAATCATGAGGAACTGATGTCGCCAATGGAAATCGACAGCATTGGCGAAATCATGAATATCAGCCTGGGGTCGTCTGCCACTACAGTTTCCACTTTGCTGGAACAGCGCGTGAATATTACCACACCCCGGGTAACCATCGTCACAGCGCAGGAGTTTGAGTTCAAGGGCCTTGAGCCCGCCGTGGCGGTCGAAATCAATTATGTCAGCGGTCTGGATGGAACGAACGTGATGGTTCTCAAGGAATCGGATGTTCGCATTATTGTCGGGCTGCTGCTGCAGACAGAATACTCCGAGGAAGATTTCGTTCTGGACGAAATGAGCCTGGGTGCGATCTGCGAAGTGATGAATCAAATGATGGGCGCTTCGTCCACTGCGCTTTCGCAGCTTTTGAACCGCCCGATTAACATATCGCCGCCGAGTTCTTTTAAAATTGAAAACTCCGAGCAGTTCAAAAAGAAATACTTTAACGACGATGAGCCGATCATCGCCATTCATTTCAATTTGATGATCGGCGAGTTGACAAACAGTGAATTCATCAGTATTATGAGCCTGGGCCTGGCGAAGGATTTAATTTCCAGCTTTGGGTTCGGCAGTTCCTCTTTGGAAAGTACGCCGGAGCCCGCACCGGTTCAGGCCGCACCGGCCCCGGCTCCTGCGGCTCCAACGCCTCCTCCGGCAGCCCCGGCGCCGCGTCCGGCCCCGCCCGCTTATCAACCCGATCCGCAGGCGGGCTTTGCGCAAACGGCCTACGGTGTTCCGGCAGCGGCGTACAGCGCCCCGCCAGCACCTATGGCGCCGCCGATGCAGCCCACGCCGGTGATCCGCGGAAATATGCGTCAGCCTGAAAGCCCGCCATATGAGATTCAGAGCGCGTCGTATCAGAATTTTGACGAGCAGGAAACAATGCTGACCACCGATCAGTCCAACAACCTGAACATGATTTTGTCGGTACCGCTCGAGGTAACGGTAGAAATCGGCAGTACCAAGCGGAAAATCAAAGAGATCCTCGATTTTACCACAGGTACGATTCTGGAGCTGGACAAGCAGGCCGGTTCGCAGGTGGATATTTTTGTGAACGGTCAGCGGATTGCCAAGGGCGACGTTGTTGTGGTGGATGATTACTACGGAGTCCGTATTACTGAAATATCAAGTAATGTTGATATTATCAATGCTTTAAAATAAAGAATAAGGATTTCATCTTATAGGAGGAACGATCATGGGAAAGAAAATTATGCTGGTGGATGATGCTGCGTTTATGCGGATGATGATTAAAGACACCCTGCAGAAGAACGGCTACACCGAGATTGTGGAGGCCGGCAACGGTGAGCAGGCGCTCGCAGCCTATGCGGCAGAAAAGCCGGATCTGGTTCTGATGGACATCACCATGCCGGTGATGGACGGCCTGGAGGCGCTCCGCCGACTGCGCGAGATGGACAGCAGCGCCAGAGTGGTTATGTGTTCGGCGATGGGGCAGGAGACCATGGTTGTCGACGCGCTCAAGCTTGGCGCAAAGGATTTTATTGTGAAGCCCTTTAAGCCGGACCGCATTATGAAGACCGTTAACAGCATTCTGGGCTGATGCGTATTCAAAGGGGGAGAGCGCATGGGTGACGATTTTTTCTCTTTGCTGTTCTCTCTGTTTGGCATAGCGATCATTCTGTTTGGCTGCTATGCGTTCAGCAGGTATGCCGCAAAGAAGATCAATACATTTTCCAATTCTCAGAATATTAAAATTCTGGAAAAGGTTCCTTTGTCGCAGGATAAGGGACTGGCTCTGGCGCAGATCTGCGGGAAGTATTACTTAATCGGCTTTTCGAGCCAGAGCGTAGAAATTTTGCAGGAGTTTTCGGCGGAGGAGCTGAAGCCGGAGCAGGAGAGCAGGCCGGCGGCCAGCTTTGTGAACCTGTTTCAGCAGGCCAGGAAAAACGGATGGAGCGTGAAATCGTTTGATGAGTTCAGGGGAATTGCCGAAGCCGGAAAAAGAAAAGGCCGGGGCCAAAACAGTGAAGATGAAAAGCCGTAAAAAAGTTCTGGTAACGGCGCTGCTCTCGCTTTTGCTGATGGCTTTCCTCCCGGTTCAGGCGTCCGCCGCCTCCACCGGAATCCAGATCAACGGCAACGGGGTGGATACGCTCGAGATGCTCCAGATGTTCCTGATTCTGGCGCTCGTGCCGTCCATTCTGATCATGACGACGTGCTTTACGCGGATCATCATCGTGCTGTCGTTTCTGCGCAACGCGCTGGGGCTACAGCAAACACCTCCGAATCAGGTGCTGATCGGGATGGCCCTGTTCCTCTCTTTGTTCATCATGACGCCGGTGCTTACGCAGATCAATGAGGACGCTTACCAGCCGTATAAAGAGGAGCAGATCACGCAGGAGCAGTTTGTTCAGAGGGCGGCTGTACCGATGAAGGAATTTATGCTCAAGCAGACCAAAAAGGACGATTTGAATCTGTTTTTGAACCTTTCCAAAACGGAGATCAAATCCGCGGAGGAAGCGCCCCTTACGGTGGTGATTCCCGCGTTTATGACCAGCGAGCTGCGCCGGGCCTTCCTGATCGGGTTTCTGATCTTCATCCCGTTCTTGATCATCGACATGGTGGTTTCCAGCACGCTGATGTCTATGGGGATGATCATGTTGCCGCCCGCCATTATTTCTCTGCCGTTCAAGCTGCTGCTGTTTGTGTTGGTAGACGGCTGGGGCCTGCTGTTCAAGACTCTGGTTTCCAGCTTTAACATGTAGCGTCGGCGCCACTCTATTCGGAAGGATTTTTAATTCATGACGACATCTGAGATTATCGGAGTATTTCAGGCGGCGATTCTCGTCACCATGAAGCTCGCGATGCCGATTCTGGTTTCCAGCGTGCTGATCGGCCTTGTGATAGCGGTGCTTCAGGCGGCGACACAGATTCACGAGCAGACGCTCTCGTTTGTTCCGAAGCTCTTGATCATCGCCGTGGTGCTGATTCTGCTGGGGCCGTGGATGATGGAGGTCATGAGCGATTTTGTCACTTACATTTTCAGCTTGATCGAAAATCTGAATTAGGGGCTGTTGGAAAAACGGGTCCGAAAAAGGAGCAGAAAGGGTTCGGAATGTTAGATCTTGTCACTCTCAATTACAACGTAACTCTTTTGCTTCTGATTTTTATGCGTATGACGGGCTGCGTGGTATTCAGCCCGATTTTCGGGCGAACCAGCATTCCGGTGGTCGTGCGTGTGGGCTTGACGCTCATGCTGTCGTTGTTTTCATACCAGCTGGTTCCGGTGCGCACAGTGGAGCTGCCGAGCTTTCTCATCTTTTTCGTCACCATGCTGCGTGAGCTGCTGCTGGGCTTTCTGATCGGCTTTGTCATTCAGCTGTTTTTGTCGGTGATTTTGATCAGCGGTGAAAATATGGATATGCAAATCGGCATTTCCATGTCGAAGATTTACGATCCGCAGAGCAACGTTTCCATGCCGATCTCCGGCTCCTTCATCAACGCGATGTTCTTTCTTCTCTTTTTTGCCACCGGCGCGCACCGCACGCTGATTCAGGTGTTTGTGCAGCTCTGCGTCATGGTTCCATACGGGGAGCTCGCCATTGGCCAGCAGGTTTTTTCCCATTTGGTGGAGCTGTTCCGGCTGGTCTTGATCTACGCGGTGAAAATGTCGCTGCCGGTCATGGCGTCGCAGCTGATTACGGAATTTGCGGTTGGTCTGGTCATGAAGGCCGTGCCCCGGCTGAACATTTTCATGATCAACATACAGGTTAAGGTGCTTTTGGGGTTTGGGATTCTCTTTCTGATGGCCGGGCCTTTGGCGTCCTTCCTTGAAAGGATGATCGACCTGATGTTTGATCAGATCGGCGGGGTTTACCGGATGCTGATGTAGCGCGGCGCCATTCCCGCCGGTTCTGAAAGCGGCGCAAAAGGGGGGATGACAATGCCGGACAGCAGTAAAACCGAAAAGGCTACCCCGAAAAAACGGGAGGACGAACGAAAAAAGGGCAATATTTTTCAAAGCACAGACATTGTCAGCGCTCTGAGCCTGCTGGTTATTTTTATGATTCTGCGCGCGACCCTGCCGCGCTCCTACGAATTTATGCAGGAGTTTCTGACCCGCTATTTTTCCTACACCTCTTCTATGGACACGATGACGCAGGCCACGGTGATCGATATTGCCAAGGACTGCACGGTTGCCATCTTTTCTCTGGCGGGGCCGATTATGCTCGCCTCTATAGCGGCGAGCATAATCGGTACCGGCGTGCAGACAAGGCTGAAATTCTCCAGAGAAAAGATCAAGTTCAAATTTTCCAATATCAGCCCGCTGCAGGGGCTCAAGCGTATTTTTTCCCTTCGCTCCGTGGTAGAGCTGTTCAAATCCATTCTGAAAATCGCGATCATGCTCTATTTGCTCTACACCTCGCTTTTGAGCATTTCACATGATTTTACAAAGCTGATGTTCGCGGATGTCTACCAGGGAGTTCTGTTCATCCTGCGCAACATCATGAGCATTGTCATAAAGCTCTGCGTCGCGTTTATCGCGATTTCCGCGCTGGATTACCTGTACCAGTGGTGGGAATACGAGCGGAATATCCGCATGTCCAAACAGGATTTAAAAGAAGAATACAAGCAGATGGAGGGCGACCCGTTCGTCAAGAGCCAGCAGCGCGAGCGCCGCAGAAAAATGTCGATGCAGCGCATGATGCAGCAGGTTCCCACGGCGGATGTTATTGTGAGAAATCCAACGCATTTTGCCGTTGCCCTCCGCTATGACATAGAGAAAGACGCCGCCCCGGTGGTGGTGGCAAAGGGGCAGGACTATTCGGCGCTGCGCATTATCGAGATCGCCGAAAAACACCATATCCCCATGACGGAAGACAAGCCACTGGCTCAGGCACTCTACCGAGAGGTAGAGGTGGATCGGCCCATCCCGGCAGAATATTATGTGGTTTTGGCAGAAATTATGGCTTGGGTGTATTCCATGAAAAGAGGTTCGGCAGATATTGAAGGTCTTAAATAACGTTATAACAGTTTTTGTTATCCTTATTATTGCTTTTATCATCATACCTCTTCCCCCCTTCTTTTTGGACATGATGTTCATTCTGAACATCACCTTGTCGATTCTGATTTTGCTGATGACCATGTACGTGAAAAATTCACTGCAATTTTCGGTTTTTCCGTCCATGCTGCTCATTACCACGCTGTTCCGGCTTTCGCTGAACATTTCGTCCACGCGTCTGATCCTGAAGGAATCCGGCCATGCCGGTCAGGTGATTTCCACGTTCGGTACCTTCGTTTTGGGCGGCAATATCGTGATTGGCTTTATTATCTTTCTGATCATCGTTCTGGTCAATTTCCTTGTCATCACGAAGGGCGCGGAGCGCGTTTCCGAGGTTTCGGCCCGTTTTAAACTGGACGCGATGCCCGGCAAGCAGATGGCAATCGACGCGGATTTGAGCTCCGGCCTGATTTCGGAGGAGGTTGCCCTGACCCGCCGCAACGACATTCAGCGCGAGGCGGAATTCTACGGCGCCATGGACGGTGCCACCAAGTTCGTTAAGGGCGACGCGATCGCGTCCATCATCATCACGCTCATCAACTTTCTGGGCGGCACCGTTATCGGCATGGTGCAGGGCGGGCAGGATTTCGGCACGGTGCTGACGACCTACACAATCGCCACCGTCGGCGAGGGCCTGGTCTCTCAGCTTCCCGCGCTTTTGATTTCCACCGCAACGGGAATGATCGTTACCCGTGCGGCGTCCGATTCCAGCCTGAGCGTGGATGTGGCCCGC
>OBWS01000270.1_pt1 | contig 31714 bp, 34 predicted proteins | sample 1495291 | NCBI WGS metagenome assembly OBWS01 (sample SAMEA2580090, study PRJEB22360) | human gut metagenome | biome: human gut; feature: human-associated habitat; material: faeces | place: Denmark | collected 2008/2010 | reverse complement strand
TACAAAAAAATAATATGACCGGATTTTGCGTTGAAAATCAGCGTGAATTGTTTTCTCTGCTTTCCACGCTAATCCACGAAGGTGAAACGGTTGGTTGCGGAGATTCCGTAACATTAGAAGAGACTGGGGTTTTCGAATATCTCCGAAATAGTAGTTTCACCTTCTATGATAAGCATCGGAAAACTTTATCCTCGGAAGAAAAACGAGTTCTTTACCTCAAAAATTTTAACGCAGATACTTTTATCACAGGGACAAATGCAGTTACCATCGATGGGAAACTGTTTAACATTGATGGTAACGGCAGCCGTGTTGCCCCTATGATTTACGGGCCTAAGCAAGTTATTGTTATCGTAGGAACGAACAAAATAGTTGATACTATAGAAGATGCTATTCATAGAACAAGGCAAATTGCTGCACCTTTGGATGCAAAAAGACTTCTCAAGAATACGCCGTGTGTAAAACTCGGAAAATGCATCGACTGCAATCATGAACAACGTATCTGCAACGACTTTGTTTTGATAGCACATCAATTTTTGAAAGATAGGATCAAAGTGATTTTTATAAATGGCGATTATGGTTACTAAGAAATCGTCCTGCCATAAACATAACGGGAAGCTGAGAATCATTATTTTCCGCTTCCCGTTTTATTTCCTTCGGGTACTCACTCATTCAAAATTACCCATCGCTCTCCATCAAAATCTTCGTACATCTCGGTGGTGACATTCTGTTCATAGTAGACACCCAACAACCGCTTGATGTCCGATTCAGCCGCCTTGCGCACCGTGAAGCCCTGATCCTTGAGGCTCTTTTCGATGCGGGAAAGGTAGGGCTGGACATCTTTTTCTTTTTCGCCCCGCAGACGGATGATGATTAAAAATTCCCGCGCTGTTGCCATCTGCACTTGCATATGGTCAAGGGAAATCATATCCTGTGCCAACAGTTTGCGGATGACAGGATTCTGCTCGGTGTCCATCCTGGCTTTCAGATAGCCTTTGTTGTCCTCGAAGTTTTCCCGGCTGTTTAGGCACAGTATTTCAATATCCGAAATGCCCTTGAGCACATTCATAAGGGCATAAATCCTTGCCCCGATGCTGGAATCGGACAGAACGCTGATGTTGGTGGGTTTTATCATGAAAAATACCAGCTCGCCGTGGGGAGTCACAAGGCTGTGGCCTGTGATGTCATCGATACCCATGAGTTGACGGGTGGAAGCTTTTTTCCGTGTCTCCTGTTTCTTTTTTCTGTTCACATTCACGCCCTCCATTCATAGGTCTGCTGCTTTCCGAAAAAGAAAGCGGCAGCATAGCGGATAAAATCAAGGATACACACATCCTCGAAACGAATGGATAAAAAAGCATAGAGTGCAGTCAACACGATGGGGGGCAGCCAGCCGAGCTGGGAAAGAGCAAAGACAGAAATCAGGCAACCGATTCCTATGATGCCGATGTCACGTAATTCCCACAGCCACAAGGTAGCTTTTGATTTTAAGTTGTCGGGGTAGATGTACATGAAGACGATTCCTCCTGTTCCTCATAGAATTTTCGCAAAAAATAGGCGATACCGCGGAGGACAAAATCCACACATGGTATCGCCACACTATTGCCAAGCGCCTTATAACGGGCGCTGTCCGATGTTCCCGGTATCAGCGTCCAGCCGTCCGGGAAGCCTTGAAGCCGTTCGCATTCCAAGGGAGTGAGCCTGCGAATGAGCTTGCGATCATTTCCTTTTACAAGATTCTCACTTCCGCCTCCATTGTTACCGCCTTGGGCACACAGGGTAGCACAGCCTTCTGCATAGTTGCCATATTGCGATTGACCGAATATTTCGGGCTGACAAACGAGATCGGTCGCATCCTTATGCTGTCTTGCACTTTGCGTAGCAATCACATGGTTTTCGGAAAATTCATCGATTCGCTGGCGGCTGAATACCGCATGGCGGTCAGATGTCGTAATGGTGTAACTGATATCCGCCTGACAGCCGAGTCCGTTGCCGCCGTTTTCAGGCTCCCGGTCAATAGTATTGCCTGCAATGCAGATGGTTTCCTGCGCAACAGGATCACCTACAAGGGGAACATTGTTGCCGCCGGTACCATAGGTTGATGTTACGGTAGGGGCCACCTCCAATGGTCCGGTATATCTGCAGTCCTTTGCGTGATTGTCAAACAGTATCGGCTGATTATTGACGGAGGTGGCTGCGGCTGGTGGAATGGTCGGGCAGGTGCCTTCAGCTTCAGCGCCGCTTTGCTGTACAGCCATGATAAGCGGTTGATGCCCGTGTTCTTGTGCCCGAAGCGTACCTGTGATGTCTTTGGTGCAGTGCATCTGGCTACCGCCCTGGTCGTTAAGACAAAACACCGATGGAGCTGTGCCCGTTTTAATGGTAGGAGAACACTCTGCCTGATAGCCGATCCCTCTGGCTTCGGCGCCGGCGTTGCCGCAGAATCCTGCGGTAAGCACACAGGGATATCCTTGCCCTACCTGCCCTCCGCCGCCGGTAATGGATGTATGGACCTCCGGCGTGAGAAAACAATCGCCATTTCCTTTGCTGACAACTCCTGCCGCAAGCACAAGCCCAGCCGGGTTTCTTCCGCCGCCGCCGTCGGCTCCGGTAAGGGTAGGACTGGTTCCATCTGGCGTAAACACACGGCTTTGCTGCGTATCCCATCCATTCAGACAGTTGGGAACGGGCACGAGAGGAGGATGTCCTCCCATGCCTGCGCGGAGCGTGGGTGTCACTTCCTCGGTAATATCCATTCGTTCCCCGCCATGGTCGTTCAGACAGATCAGCGGTTTTGCAACAAAGGTCTGCTGCTTCATACCGGGTTGTGCACCCAAGGCTCCGGCCACATCGTGGAGATCCCGAACCTCGTCACGCTGGTTGGCTGCAAAGGCTATTGTTGCTTTTTCTTCTGTCTGTATATATCCATGCCCGCCGCCTTCACCGCCATAGAGAGCGGGCCATATCCCTGTTTCCTCGAAAATGCGGCGGTTTTGCACATCCCATGGCGTCAGGCAAGACCCGCCTGAATCATCAGAGCCTCTTTTAGCTGAGGAGGAAGTTCCTTGCCTCTGGCTTCGGCTCTCCGCAGTATCCCCAAACAGGCTGTCTTGCTTAAATAATATTTCGGGTGCGGTTGTTCCTCCAAAATCTGCGACAAGGAAGATACGACGGCGGCGCTGGGCGACTCCCCAGAATTGAGCGTCCAAGACGCGCCAAGCCAAGCTGAATTCATTTCCCAAAATGACAGCCCCAGCAGATTCCCAGCGCCCGGAGTCAGGTCGAGGCACATCACAGGTACTGTACTTAATGCGGACAATCTCCTCGATGACCGCACGGAAGTCCTCGCCGCCTGCGGAACTGAAGGCTCCTGGGACGTTTTCCCAAACGAGGTATCGAGGTCGAATAAGGTGAGCTGGTACGTTTCGTTGTCCATCGGCGTTTCTCATCTCCTTCGTGATCCGTGTTTTCTCCATAAATAAACCTGAACGTTCTCCTGCAAGTCCGGCACGCTGCCCGGCAACCGATAAATCCTGACAGGGTGAGCCGCCGCAGATGATATCCACAGGCGGGAGCTTCGCTCCGTTCAGCTTTGTGATATCGCCGACATGGTGCATTTCGGGAAATCGGATTTTTGTTACTTCGATGGGAAAGGCTTCAATCTCGCTTGCCCATAAAGGAGTGATGCCGTTGCGTATCGCTGCCAGCGGGAAGCCTCCGATCCCATCGAAAAGGCTCCCCATGGTCAGCATCAGACCATCTCCATAGCCTGTGCAGGAGCCTTGACCGGTGCGCTGTTTTTTACTTTGCCTACGGCGAAGCCGTTTTCCTGTTCCATTACCCGGCGTATCGGAATTCCAAGTCTGGACGCTTCCTCAATTTCGAGATACATCCCCGGTGAAATATGATCGCCGTAGCACCACAGCTCGTCGCAGCGGGATAGCATGGCCAGCCCCATATCCAGCCCAAGCTGACGCTGCTTTGGCTGATGTTCATCCAGAATTGAGGGATACAGCAAGTGGGGCGCAAAAAAAGCGTGCCCCTCATTCATCACATGGCGACACGCTTTCTTGGCAAATTCCGTATTTCTTTCAACGTCCCCGGCATAAGGGGACGCTACATAGATTAATTTCATAGGCTTTTCCTTTCTAAAGTTATTTCGGCGCTACCGCCTGTACCACGGTTCGAGTGGTATTCACAGCGGCCTGTGCGGTATAAACGGCAGACATCAGATTTGCCTTTGTGCTGGTATCCAGGCCAAAAGCTCCGGCAATTCTCGGCACTTCACCGGCGGACAACATCAGTCCAAGCCCCAGCAAGGCATGGGTTCTCAGAACCATAAGCCCCGCGGCAAGGATGGTCGCCTGCAAAAAGGTTGTCAGGCACAGACCGATAATCTGCTTGCACCATTGGATAAATCCGTCAATGTAACCACGGGGAACAGAGAACATATACAAGCTGCCCACAGCAATCTGGATCAGCAAGATACCTCCCCGTTTTAAGTTAGAAAAGAACACTTTAATCACGGCATATCCCATCATGATAATCATAAAGAGCATCATGATAGGGCTTGTAATAGCGGATATCCCTCCAAAGATACCGGAACCCATGGCGCCGCCGATGTCCGGCGAAGCGCGAAGCTCTGTAATAATGTTTCCGGCGAGGTCGCTGAAGCTGGTGCCATATCCGGTGATTCCCGCCGTGAGGCTGCTCTGGAGATTAACCGACAGCTTGAACAGCTCCACCGGCAGGATTGTAAAAAGAGACACCGCCATAAAACCTTTGAGGGCGTTTAAGGCGGTGTCCTTTATGCTGCCACGGCCGTGCTGGTATTCAATGCCGGTTTCAAATACCGAGACTACAAGTCCGGTTCCGTACAGCGCCCAAGCCAGATAAGAAAAAAACAATACGATGGACTGTACCCATTCCATGGAGAACAACTCCACACCCATGTTTCCCATTTGTGCAAAAAAGTCGGCAAGAAAGCCAACCACCTGTCCGTAGAGCCATTCAATGATTTGATCCATGACGGTTCCCAGAACAAAATCCCATATGAACATTGTAAGTGATCATCTCCTTTCCGGAACTATTTATTTTGTTCCAACTATGCTATACTGAAACTAAAAATGAAATCATTTTTTCGAAGGGAATACAATATGATTTACACTATTTTAATATTAACCAGCTTTATTGCTGCCTTTGTATCAGGTGCTGCCGGTGGTAACCGCCTGCGTTGGAGCGGAGGTGGCCGTGCCGGTGCTGACACTTGCTCAACTGATCGGGAACTTCTCCCGCATGGCGTTCGGGTTTCGGCAAATCGACTGGAAGTCGGTCGGTCTGTTCTGCGTAACGGCACTCCCGCTGGCTGCATTGGGTGCATTTGGCTTTTCTGTCCTCCCAAAGGATATCGTGACGCGCTGTATCGGCGGGGTTTTAATTCTTCTCGTCTTGATTAAGGTCGTTAAAAAATTGGAGTTTAAAAACGGCAAAAAGGCCATGCTGATCGGCGGTGCGGCTACCGGCCTCTTGTCTGGTCTTGCCGGAAGCGGCGGGCCAATCGGCGCAGCGGCCTTTCTGACGCTGGGCTTGCCGCCAGTTGCCTGCATTGCCAGCGAGGCTACAACCGCCACTGCTATGCACATTCTCAAAACCGTCATATATAGCAAGCTGGTTGGACTTGATATGCAGGCATTGCTGACAGGCCTTGCCATGGGCGCCGCTATGGTGATTGGAACCTTTGCGGCAAATCGCGTGATCAAGAAAATGGAGAAGGGAAAGTTTCAAAAGTATGTCGCCGTTCTGCTCTGCGTTGTTGGGGCATACATGCTTATATTCGGAGGATAACGGATGAACTTGAAGGAGCGGGCCAAAAAGCTCAAAACAGATATCCCGGCAGTGTTTCTTGCCATGAAAAAGAAAGAGACGCCCGCCGCCGCAAAAATTGTCGCAGGGTTGACCATCGCTTACGCGCTGTCCCCAGTAGACATCATTCCGGATTTCATTCCGGTATTGGGCTATTTGGACGATGTGATTCTGCTGCCTTCCCTGGCGGCGCTTGCCATACGGCTGATTCCGGCGGAGGTCTTTGAGGAATGCCGAAAGGAAGCGGAGGGACTATGGGGCGAAGGAAAACCGAAAAAATGGTACTACGCCTTGCCGATTGCCCTGTTGTGGGTGCTAATCCTGTATTGGATTGTAAAAGCGATCTTCTTTTAATAAGCGGGTATGAGAAAACACGCCCTGATGTTGCGGTGGAATTGATCTGATTTCCAGTCCGGAAATGGTAAATGACACAAGGAATACCATAGCAGCAGACCGACTCTTTAGGAGTCGATCTGCTTTTTAGTTACATTCCAAGTATTGTCCAGGGTATTCTTGCATAAAGATGGTGAACGTATTTTTGCTTTCATGTGTTAACTCCTCCTATACACGATTGATTGTTTATATATTGCAAGGTAAAACTGGCGGCTTTCTGCCGTCTTTTTTACTCTCGAAATAAAACACCAAAACACATTGACATTCATCTATGTGTTGGCATATAATACACATAGACCATTATCTATGTGAGGTGATTTAATTGAGCAATAAATATGCTGAAAATGTCGGGCTGTTCAAGGCCCTTGCAGACACGAACCGGCTTATGATCGTGGATATGCTATCCTGCGGTGAGCTTTGTGCCTGCAAGATTTTAGAGAAGTTCCATATTACGCAGCCAACCCTTTCTCATCATATGAAAATACTCTGTGATTGCGGTTTGGTAAATGGACGTAAAGAGGGCAAATGGATGTATTATTCACTGAATAGCGAAAAAGTGCAGGACTTCAAAAACTTTTTATGTGCCATTACCATCGACAAAGAGGATTGCATTTGTAAGGAAGGAGAGTGTAATTGTGGGAAAAAATAAACAAAATCAAGGTATCGGCTTTTTTGAGAGGTATCTAACGGTATGGGTGCTACTTTGCATGGCGGTGGGTATTCTAATCGGCAAGTTTTTACCCGCCGTCCCCTCACTCTTAGGTCGGTTTGAGTATGCACAGGTGTCCATTCCGATTGCCATTTTAATATGGCTGATGATTTTTCCCATGATGCTAAAGGTGGATTTCAAGAGCATTAAGAACGTGGGGAAAAATCCAAAAGGACTTTTTGTAACGTGGGTGACAAACTGGCTGATTAAGCCCTTTACCATGTTCGGTATTGCAAGCCTATTTTTCTTTGTGATATTCAAAACGCTCATTCCTGCGGACTTGGCAAAGGACTATCTGGCCGGGGCCATCCTGCTTGGAGCTGCTCCCTGCACGGCGATGGTATTTGTGTGGAGCCATTTGACAAAGGGCGATCCTGCTTACACGGTGGTACAGGTTGCAACCAATGACCTCATTATCCTACCTGCCTTTGCGCCAATCGTAGCTTTCCTGCTTGGCGTAGGAGGCGTTTCCATCCCGTGGGATACGCTTTTGTTATCGGTGGCGCTGTTTGTTGTCGTTCCCCTTGCGGCGGGTATTATCACGAGGACACAGCTTATCAAACACAAAGGCGAGGATTACTTTAATCATACATTCCTGCCGAAATGGAACAACATAACTGTTGCGGGTCTACTTTTGACGCTGATCCTTATTTTCTCGTTTCAGGGTAATGTCATTTTGGAAAACCCGCTGCACATCGTCTTGATTGCCGTGCCGCTAATTATTCAGACCTTCCTAATTTTCTTTATCGCATACTTGGCAAGCAAGGCGCTCAAGCTGCCGCATAACATCGCCGCCCCTGCCGGAATGATCGGTGCATCAAACTTCTTTGAGCTTGCTGTTGCGGTTGCCATCGCCCTGTTTGGCGCACAGTCTCCCGTGGCATTGGCTACCATTGTCGGCGTACTGACCGAAGTGCCAGTAATGCTAATCCTCGTTAAGATTGCAAATAACACGAAAAGGTGGTTTACAGCATGAAGCAGCTTGCCATTGATTTTCTCTACCTCGATTTGAATACCTGTGAGCGGTGCATGGCAACGGATGAAACGCTCAAACAGGCGCTTCATGTCCTATCGGGCGTGTTTGATACGCTTGGGTTCGAAGTCAAGGTCAACACCCTCAATATCTCAACGAGGGAACTTGCGAAAGAATACCGCTTTATAAGCTCCCCAACCATCCGTGTGAACGGCGTGGATATTTGCAGCGAACTTGTGGAAAGCAACTGCGCAGATTGTGGTGATCTTTGCGGTGATAACGTTGACTGCCGGGTGTTCGTCTACGAGGGGCAAAACTACGAACAGCCGCCCGTACCGATGATCGTGGACGGCATCTTAAAGGCCATCTACGGTGGGCAACCTCAAGTAACAGAAGCCTATACACTGCCAGACAATCTCGAACGATTTTTTACAGGGAAAAGCGGTTGCTGTGATAGCGCCTGTTGCTGTGGTGATGCACCGTCAAACAGTAGTTTAGTGCATAATGAAAAAACAGAAGTATCGCAGGCGTACATTTGCTATTGTAATCACGTTACAGAGAATGACATCATCAATGCCATTCAGAACAAGGGCGCCAAAACTGTTGATGAAGTTATCAAACTGACAGGCGCAATGAAAGACAGCAACTGCGCCGTCAATAATCCCAAAGGTGTATGCTGTTATCCCGATATAGTAAAAATATTCAATCATTATAAGGAGAGTGCTACCATGAAAACAATGTCTATTTACGAACCGGCCATGTGCTGTGAAACCGGCATCTGCGGTATCGGAGTCGATCCCGAACTGCTTCGCATTTCCACCGTGTTCAATAATCTGCAAAAGAACGGCATTACCGCCGCTCGTTTCAACTTGAACAGCGCCCCGCAAGCATTCATCAACAACACCGACATCAACAAGCTCATCATGGGTGATGGCGTGGAGTCTTTACCCGCCACGGTCGTTGACGGAAAAATTGTCAAGACGAAGGCGTACCCCACCAATGCGGAAATCGCAGCATGGCTGGAAATCCCGGTTTCCTATCTGGAGGCGACTGAAACGAAAAAAGCAGATGGCGGGTGCTGCTGTTCGGAGGGCTGCTGCTAATGAAACAATTTGATTTGCAACATCTTAACCTCACAAAATATCTGTTCTATACCGGCAAGGGCGGCGTTGGGAAAACCTCTATCGCCTGCGCCACTGCCGTGACCCTTGCCGACAACGGGAAAAAGGTGCTGCTTGTCAGTACCGATCCTGCTTCTAACTTGCAAGATGTGTTCAGCACCGAGCTTGATGGTAAAGGCGTACCGATTGTGGAAGTACCGGGACTTTTCGTTGCCAACCTTGACCCGATACAAGCTGCGGCGGAGTATAGGGAAAGTGTTGTCGCACCCTATCGTGAAAAGCTGCCGGAATCAGTTATTGTCAACATGGAGGAACAGCTTTCCGGCTCCTGTACGGTGGAAATTGCCGCTTTCAACGAGTTTACGAACTTCATTACGGACGAAACGGCCGCAGAGGAATACGACCATATTATTTTTGATACCGCCCCCACCGGCCACACCCTGCGGATGCTGCAACTGCCGAGCGCATGGAGTAATTTTATCAGCGAAAGCACACATGGGGCATCTTGCCTGGGGCAGCTTTCGGGCCTCGAAGATAAAAAGGAAATGTATAAACAAGCAGTGGCTACTTTAGCAAACGGTCAATTGACAACCCTTGTCCTTGTATCCCGTCCCGAAAGCTCTCCCCTCAAAGAAGCGGAACGGGCTTCAAGTGAACTTGCTGCCTTGGGCGTTGACAATCAACTTTTGATTGTCAACGGCGTACTTTCTTCTTTTGACGATAGCATTTCCGAAAGCCTGTATGCCAAACAACAAAAGGTGCTTGCCGATATGCCTGCCGGGTTAAAAGACATTGCGGCCTACTTTGTGCCGCTGCGCGCCTACAACATCACAGGCATGGAAAACGTTCGAAATCTGCTCCAAAAAGACAGCCTTACCATGAGCGGTGATACCTTAAATACCACCGATATTCCCACGCTTCGCAAAGTCATTGACGATTTGGATGCAAGCGGTAAAAAAGTCATTTTCACGATGGGCAAAGGCGGTGTTGGGAAAACGACGATTGCCGCCGCCATAGCCCTTGGCCTGTCGGCCAAGGGAAAAAAGGTACACCTGACTACCACCGATCCCGCCGCCCACCTAAAGTTTGTCATGGACGAAGCGAGCGGCATTACCATGAGCCATATTGACGAAAAGGAAGAGCTTCGGCGTTATCAGGAAGAAGTGCTGAAAAAAGCGCGGGAAACCATGTCGGAAGATGATGTTGCCTATGTGGAGGAAGATTTGCGCTCTCCTTGCACACAGGAAATCGCCGTGTTCCGCGCCTTTGCCGAAATTGTTGATCGGGCTGAAAATGAGGTTGTCGTCATTGATACGGCACCCACCGGCCATACGCTGTTGCTGCTTGATTCCACGCAGAGCTACCACCGTGAGGTTAAACGTACACAAGGGGACATCCCGGAAGCGGTTAAAAAGCTGCTGCCCCGGCTCCGCAATGCAGATGAAACGGCGGTTATTATCGTGACCCTTGCCGAAACCACGCCTGTTTTTGAAGCCATGCGGTTAGAGGAAGATTTGAAACGTGCGGAGATCGCAACAAGATGGTGGGTGATCAATTCCTCCCTGTACGCCACCGAAACGAGCAATGAGCTTTTGAAAGCCAAAGCAAGCCATGAAGTCGAATGGATCAACAAGGTGGATGAACTTTCCCACGGCTGTTTTGCGGTTATTCGTTGGAGCGCCGAGGATATCCGGGGAGAAAAATTACTCACCCTTTGAGGACGAAAGAAAATGAAAAAGGTTGCATTTATCTGTGTGCATAACTCCTGCCGATCTCAAATTGCAGAGGCCCTTTGCAAGCATTTCGCAGGCGATGTGTTCGAGTGTTATTCCGCCGGAACGGAAACAAAGCCAGAAATCAACCAAGATGCTGTGCGGCTCGTAAAAGAACGCTATGGAATTGACATGGAAAAGGCGCAGTATTCCAAACTGCTGTCCGACATCCCGCCCGTAGACATTGTTGTTACAATGGGCTGCAATGTGGAGTGCCCTTTTCTGCCCTGCAAGCACCGAGAGGATTGGGGGCTGGATGACCCCAGCGGCATGGATGATGTCATATTTCTGGAAACCATATCTCTTATCAGAGACAAAATTTTAAACCTTAAGGCACGCATCCAAAATGAATCGTTATAGGAATGGCTGGCAGACGCTTCGACGCCTGCCGGCCATTTTATTGTATAGCATTCTTTTAATAAACCACCTGCTATGCAGGTGTGACCACAGCAGCTTTAGCTTCAAGTAAAAAACCTCCAGTGATATAATAAGTGTTGGTTCGCAGCCACACAAATTAATCAAAGGAGGTAGTCCATATGGATGTAAGTAGTTTATCACATTCAAAGTGGAATTGTAAGTATCATATAGTCTTTGCACCTAAATATCGAAGGAAAGTGGCATATGGAGAATTGAAACAGGATATAGCAAATATTTTGAGTATGTTATGTAAAAGAAAAGGTGTAGAAATAGTAGAAGCAGAAATCTGTCCAGATCATGTACACATGCTGGTAAGAATTCCACCTAATATAAGTGTTTCAAGTTTTATGGGGTATTTAAAGGGAAAGAGTACACTGATGATATTTGAAAGACATGCAAACTTGAAATATAAATATGGAAACAGACATTTTTGGTGCCGAGGATATTATGTAGATACAGTGGGAAAAAATGCAAAAAAGATACAAGAGTATATTCAAAATCAATTAAAAGAAGATTTGGAATATGATCAAATGACGTTGAAAGAGTATGTTGACCCGTTCACGGGTGAGCCGGTAAAACAAAGCAAATAGAATGAGCCCTGTTGGGCTCGGCAGAAGAATGTTTGTGCGGCTGTAGAACTTTTTCGATGAGCCTTTAGGCTCCAACGTCGGTAATGACCCCTTATAGGGGTAGAACAAACCACCCGTTCAACGGGTGGTTATGATTACATCCCAAGTATCTGCCAGTCAATACTTGCATAAGGACAGTGGAAATTTGCGGCAACATATGGTACGATAACTTTTAACAAGTATTTGAATTGCTAATTATTTATAATCTGTACAGTAATTAAAGGCATCCGTAAACTCCTGCTGCAGCCAAATTACGGAGATTATCGGCAAGCACTTTATCTCATATGTGCAACTTATATCAGGTAATTGTCTGTGAGAATTGATATACTGGAGAAAGGAGTGAAGCAAATGTCTGTTCAAACAATAGAAACAATGGCAAAGTGGGTAGAAAATAACATAACAGAAAGCCCAAGCCTGCAAGATATGTCATCATATGTTGGTTATTCACCGTATTACTGCTCTACAAAGTTTCGGGAGCACATGGGTATGACATATAAACAATTTCTTGCCCAATGTAAATTAAAAGCTGCTGCTAATGATCTTTGCATAACCAATGACAGAATAACCGATATTGCTTTTCGATATGGGTACTCGTCATCTGAAGCGTTTGCAAGAGCTTTTTCACAAGCGTTTCAATGCTCGCCACGCCAATATCGGAAAACTTCCGGTGTTTCTCTTAGCTCACCTTAGTCTATAGGGCGTATTGCTCCCTCCGAATTTGTAAATGCGAGGAGATAAAATGTCTGACAAGTTTGGAAGAAATGATCTCTGCTGGTGTGGCAGCGGTCGAAAATATAAGAAATGTCATGGCCCTATTGATGAGCAAATTGAAATCTACCGCTTAAAGGGATATGAAGTGCCTTATCGAAAATTGCTTAAAACAAAACAACAGATTGAAGGTATTCGGGAAAGCAGCAAACGAAACATCGCTTTACTGGATTTCATTGCAAATTATGCGGTTGATGGAATCACCACGGAAGAGCTTGACCGGCTTATCTTCGAAAAAACCAAGGAACTGGGAGGCGTTCCAGCAACACTCAATTTTGACGGATACCCTAAGAGCGTGTGTATCTCAATTAATGATGTTGTATGTCATGGTATCCCCTCTGATCGTATATTCCTGCGAAACGGCGATATTGTAAATATTGATGTGTCTACAATTTATAACGGATTTTTTTCAGATTCTTCACGCATGTTTTGCATTGGTGCTGTTTCCGCTGAGAAACAAAAACTGGTTGATGTTGCGAAAGAGTGTGTGGAGCTGGGCATTGAACAGGTAAAACCGTGGGGATTTCTTGGTGATGTTGGGCAAGCTGTTCAAGACCATGCAAGGGAAAATGGATATTCTGTCGTTCGAGAAATCGGAGGCCACGGTATTGGTCTACAATTTCATGAAGATCCTTGGGTCGGTTATGTGACAAAGCAAGGAACAGGAATGCTCTTAGTCCCAGGACTTGTTTTTACTGTAGAGCCTATGATAAATATGGGAAAATCCAATATAGTAACAGATAAATGCGATAATTGGACTATTCGCACTGCTGATGGGAAGCCTTCTGCGCAATGGGAAAAACAGGTGTTAGTAACCGAAACTGGTTATGAGGTGTTGGCATATTAATGAACAGTTAGGAATAACCAGAATTTCTTATTATGAGCATAATGAGAACCTAAATGAGCAGACCCAGCTCCTTGCAGAACTGGACCTACTCATTATTACTACATGCCAAGAATAGTCCAGTCAATGCTTGCATAAAGATGGCGAGTGGATTTCGACTTAACATATTTTATTTTTCATATAAGACAGCCATATCGTTTATTCTACGCTTTATTTCTGCACGGATGTGCAACGGCTCTAAGCACTCGCATTTATTTCCCAAACTAAGAAGAATATCAAAATGATAATCGTTCTCTATAAAAGGAAATTCCACAATATAATGCTCATCGCCATCGGGAGTCAATTCTTCATAAGCACAATAATCAAGAATCCTATCTATCACAGCTTTATGAATACGGATTTTAATTTTTGTTTGCATTGTTTCTAAAGTATCCGCAAATTCTAAAATCGGCCTCTGATAATCTCGTGGTATAAAAGTTTCCACTTGCATTTCAAGATTTGATATGCGAGATAGTTTAAATAAGCGATAATCACTCCTCTTATGGCAGTAGCCTTGGAAGTACCAATGGCTATTTTTGAGTACAAGCTGATACGGCTCAACTATTCGTGCAGTCTTATTTCCGTGGTGAGCTGAGTATTGGAACGAAACCAATTTACTTTCCTGTAATGCTGTTTTGATTGTTTCCAAATACGGCCCTATATTTCTGTTACCTATCCACGGGCTTAAATCTATATGGATTTGGTTTGCTTTTAATTCTATCTCTTTCGCTTTATCGGCTGGAATAAAGCTCTTGACTTTTGCAAGGGCATTTACCAATTCATCACCTCGTACTGTGCTTGAAAGGCTGGAAAGCCCCATTAAGAGAGCAGAAAGATCAGCAGTGGAAAAAACCTTTTTATCAAGCTTATAGTTCCGCATAATTTCAAAACCGCCACCCACTCCCGATATGGAGCAGACAGGAATACCTGCCATATTGATTGTCTCTATATCACGGTAAATTGTGCGAGGTGAAACTTCAAACATATCCGCCAATTCCTGTGCACCTATCCGTTCTTTATCGAGAAGTATCATAATCATACTTACAAGTCTGTCTATTTTCATTGAACCAATATTCTCCCTTTTAATTGTTGCCATACTATTGTCAACAATTATATGATACACTAAAAAAACAAACAAAACAATATTACAAAACAAGCGGAGGAAAGTTATGATTACAATGTATATTTATATTCTTGATACTTTAGCCGACTGGGAATTGGGATATGTAACTTCGGAGCTGAATTCTGGTCGCTTTTTCAAAAAGGATGCACAGCGTATATCCCTTAAAACGGTAAGCTGCTCTAAGGAGCCAATCCGTACAATGGGCGGACTGACTATTGTCCCAGATTGCTTGATTGACGATATGGTTGTGAACGAAACAAGTGTATTGCTATTGCCGGGTGCAAATACTTGGAGCGACCCAAAGCATGGAACTATTATCAAAAAAGTAAGTGAATTCCTTTCTGTAGGTGCCTTGGTGGGTGCAATCTGCGGAGCCACTGCTGCGCTTGCCAATGTTGGACTTTTGGATAAGCGTCCACACACCAGTAATGGAGAAGGTTTTCTTGAAATGGTTTCTCCCTGCTATAAAGGCCAGAGTTTTTATATGGATGATTCTTCTGTAGCCGATAACAACCTCATTACCGCCGGTTCTACCGGAGGCTTATTGTGGGCAAAGCAAATCATTGAGCATTTAGGTGTATTTCAATCAGATACACTGGAGGCTTGGTATAACTATTTCAGTAACGGTAAGCCTGAACATTTCTTTGCCCTGATGCAGACTTTGCCATCTAACAATGAAAATTGATACACATTTGTCTTAAACAGAATAGTTATTATATCCGTATGAAATTGGAGACAGCCTTGCTTGATAGAGCAAGGCTGTCCTCGTTATATTTTCACCGTCACATCCCAAGTATAGTCCAGATATATAGCGGAGCCGTCAGCGTGAACACAAGGCAGGCGAACAGAATAGCCGGTGCGGCCCATTCGAACTGACCATGCTTCCGATAATCAAAATACGCCATCCCCAATTTGGCAAAGAAGAACACTGCCAAAATGAGGTCAATGGCGGGAAACACCACGTTGTTGACAACCGTCTTGATCTGACCGGAGGCGTCCCGCCAAGTACCCTCAATAGCCCCTGCCACATCCCCGGTCGGAGCGGCGTATGCTGTCGTACTAAACGCAAAGGCTACCATGAGGGCAAAAGTCAAAACAAGAGCTGTTTTCTTGTATTTCTTCATAAAGACCACCTTTCCAAAGTTAAGAAAAGACCGCAGAAATACTTCTGCAGCCTTGCTCTTTTTCTGATATTTTATTAAGGATTGAGGGGGGCGACATGCCAGTCGCTCCACAAATTCCCGCGAATTGTAAGGGAGTCAGTGAGGTTGGCGGACAGCATCCCATCCGGCGTCCACCCATCAATGAGCCAAGTGTTAACGGTATAGGCTCCATCAGGCATCCAAATCGGGCTGAAATGAGTGCGATTTTTGTAAGTGGAATAAGGATTACGTTGAAATTCAAACCGCCCCGAACCCATACGTTCTAAAAGCCGCCAGTAGGTTTCATAACCAAACTCCGGGAAGTAGCTGACCGCATTCTGCGGCTGAGTAACTGCTGAGCTTTGGTTGGAGCTGACACTTCCGATAACTGTCTGATTGATGCCGTATCCTGATTTCATTGTCCTTCCGCTGGCAGTAGGGTTACGGTTGTCACACTTGATGCTCATGGCAGCGGTCAGGCTGGCGCTGTAGCGATCCAGGTCAAATTCCCACCATCCGTGATCGCACCAATATCCATCTTCATCATCCCCATGCCATACCCAGTACTCTTGCCACCACGGCCGCCAAACACTCCAATTTGCCGTGCTTTTTATCGCTCTGTTCGGAACAGCGGCGATACGGTAGCTGTCGTTGCGGTCATCGGCTACGGGATTAGGCGGAGGATTTTTGTCAAGATCAACGATTTTTACATTGAGGGCAGTTTTTGCAGTGCTTCCGGGACCGGATACCGTCACATGGATTGTCATGGCCTGCTCAGTATCCGGGGTTTTCCATTTTACCCACGCAAGCTGACTGTCTCCTTCAGGATAATAAACATTACCCACGTTGTAGGTTCGCCCACCGATATTAAAGCTGACACGGGTGGGCCTGTCGGGGTCGGATTGACCGCCGCTGACTCTGATTGCCGTAATGACATCCGTATTCACACGGTACTCATAATCGTAGGCGTCAATCTGAGGTTCCTCCGGCCTTTCTGTAAAACGGACAATGCCAAGCCCAAGGCTGGACTTGATGTCCGCATTAGAAGCGGCGCTTGTCCTGCTTCCTCCCCATGCGGGATAACCGAGATCACTTACTTCAAGAAACATGGCGAGGGGCAAATTCTTATGAGTAAGGGACACCATACGCCGCCTTAAAAGGCCGCTTGTCTGCTCATCGTAGAGCGCAGCTTCGGTAGCGGTGGTGGCAATCATAACACCTTCAAATTTGTAGTAGGCGATGGGTTCCAAAAGAATTTTATACTCTCCGCCGATGAGGATGTCATAATCCATGCCTGTAACCTCTGCGATACGCTTAACCACGTATTCGGAACAGAAGTATTTTTTGATGGCCTCAATGTTGTTGCTGCCGTTAGTGCTGATGATGCGGGGCATGGTCTGTCCAGGGTTAATAAATTTATACGAGTCTACACTTGGTACGAGTGTCTGGCCGTTCGTATAACTGATTTTACTTTTCCCTCCAAAGTGTAGCCGAACATTGCTGGGGGTTTTATTTGTAAAATCCACCGGTGTAGTAACAACCGCATGGTCGCTCGCGCGAACCACTGTGACACGCACACCTTCATTACCGGGACTCCATGAGTTGGTGCTGGTTCCGCTGCCCATGCCGCCGCCTCCGCCGTCAATGTTCCCGCTGCCGCCGGTGTCGGCAAAAGCAGTCATCGGGCAGAGCAGACAAAAAATAAGGAACATCGGCAAGACTCTCAAAAGCAATTTTTTCATCCTGACCTCCTTTTTTGCAAAAGAAAAAGGCACGGTATCTTTCAACCGTACCTTCATACATATAAACATTGTTTTAATCCATAATGCCAACCCGCTTGTTGATATCGCCGTCACCATCCACAGTGGTTCCTTGTCCATCCCCAATATCATCGATCCACCCAAAACCCGGCACATAAATCTTGCCGTCCTTGATTTCGCCGCCCTGGGGCTGACTTTCACTTTTGGGTGTCTCTTTCGGCTGTTCCACCTTGTCATGGTCGACAGCAGTGGGAGGCTCGGTGACTTTTTCACCGTTAGGCTTTTGCGTAGAGTCTTGGAGCTGTTCCTCGGTATATTCCGGCTTGGATACATCACCCTGGATAGTCTGCTCGGTACCACTGGAAACCGCACCATTGTCGGTGCTTGTCGGCTGGGTGGTGTCAGAAGGGGCTATGGTGACATCTTTTTCTTTCTCTGTATTTTGCGGAACCTTCGGGTCTACTGTCACATTGCTCACATCGGAGCTTTGAGGTGGGTGCGGATTGTCCACCGGTTTTGGACTTTTGAACTGCTGCCCAATCAGTACCACCAATACTGCACAGATGGCGAGACAACCGATGACAGTCAGCCATTTCTTCATTTTATTATTCATAAGAGTGTCCTCCTATTTGTAAAATTTTGAGATTTACCTTGTTAAGTCACACCCTACCACGAACTTTTCAAAAAGTCTATCCTTACAAAATAGACTTTCACAAAAAATTAAAATCTCGGCGTGTACCCGGCACTGGTCTTGACTTTGATACGCATAGGCGGCAGCAGTTTTCCTCCAAAGGATACCGGAACCTCCAGCATGATGGTGCTGTCAGCTTTAAAGCGGGCAGAGACTTGGTCACTTGATGCGAAAGGAGCATTTCGAATATCCACATCCAGATTCCATATTTTAAATTCCAGCTTTCCGTCAGAAGTGCGTTTTTCATGATAGCCACCACTGTAGGAAAGACCGAGGATACCGTCCAGCCTGTTATATATATCGCCGTAATCGAGACTTTCTTCAAAATCCTCCGCAATGGGCTGGTAGGCTCCGCTGTAGCCTTCCCGCACACCGTGGTACACATCGTCATAGTTGTCGTTGACGGTGGAGATGACGGCAGCCTGTAATGCATCCCGCACACCCTGTGCAACAATCATAAGCCGGAAATATTCCGAAATGCCGGTAAAGACAATCAAGAGCGACAGGGTTATGGCAATGATGAGCGGAAAGCCTGAGCCGTTTTTATCTTTAAAGATACGCTTGGTTTTTTCCATCTCATCACCTACTTCCAATAGACTTCCGATTTTCCTGCGGCATCAGCCCTGAGCGTTATCGGGAAGGAGCCGAATCCTCCGAACAGTCCGATATTAGTCTGATAGGTGACCGTTACCGTGACTTCCTCGTTGAGCTGAATCCTTCCGGTTTTCGACCATGCCACTGTAGGGCTCAGACCGGTCTTTTCCCGTAGATACTGTTCACGGCGTTCGGTTTCACTGCCGACCTGGCCGGAAATTTCCGCTTCTCGAATGAGCTCTGCGGCAAAGGTGTCAATCTGCTGCTTTTGGATGTAGACAGGAAACACATTCACGGCAAGGGCGATGACCAGCATAGCACATAAAACCAGCACCGCTACATCGATATATCCCTCGCCATTCTTACTTTTCAGGATTTTCAGCACGTGGTCACCTCCAACTTAAAACATTCCGCCGAGGGATGTGATGATTTCATAGACAATAATCGCCATGTAGGTCATGATGAAGCACATGAGCATGGCAAAAGTGAACACACGGATTTTCGGCGGAATTTTCATAGCCTGTGATTTCAGACGTTGGAGCTCCAACTGCTTCATATCGTGCGAAAGCATCTGAAAGTACATCACTCCATCATCCCCGCGCAGTACACCGATCAGCCCCCTTGTAATATCCGAGAGCATTGCCGAATTAAACCTTGCTTCAAAGCGAGTCAGAGCCGCTTCATAGCTGGAGGAACGCATGTCTGCCGTAAGAATATCAAGCTCTGCCGCAAAGTCCTCGCCTGCATTTCTTTTGAAATTTTCCAATATGGACAGCACATCCCGGCTGGCTTTCAGTTCCTGGGTGATGGTTGCAACAAAGCGTGGCAGTTCCTGCTCGATTTTACCTCGCTTGGCCGCCAGAGCTTCATCTGCCTTACGGACTTCCTTGAAGTAGACCAGTATGGCAGTAAAAAGCACAATGGGGGCCAGCAGCGGCAGGACGATAAGGCATGGAATGATGCAAAGCGCAATACTCATCGCCTTGACAATTGCCATTGCCATAAACAGTTCTGGTGAGTCGAAAAATCCTGCTGCCGACAGGACATTTGCCATTCGGCTTTTTTTATATTCATCCATACGGATGTAGTGGCATAGCCGGATAGCTGCATTGCGCAGCAGCATATCGATGGTTTTGGGCTTCTCCTTAGTCTGCTTTCCTGACGACAGAATCGCCTTTTGGGTGGCGAGAGTGGGCAGCCGCAGCAGATCGGCGGCAATGAAAAAGAGCCCCGCCGACAGGAGGACTCCAAATAGAAAGAGATAGATTGTCATAGGCGTCCTCCTATCTTCGATATTCGATGGGCTGGGTCAGCTTAATGACAAAGGCTGTGGAAACAAACATCACGGCGGCACAGATGGTCAGGATAATCTGCCCCAATGGTGTGTGCATCAGCGTGTGATACCAGTCCTGATTCAAAAAATGGAGGAGCGGTATATTGCCGATGACAAGAACCTGCATGACGATGAATTCCTTTCGGGGCTCAAAGACCATGTTTTCCAGCTCAGCGTTGACCACACGCATATCGCTGAGCTTGCTGACGATGGGAGTCAGGGTGGTTTTGAGACTGCGGTCATGCTGACATGCAATGAGGGCATCGCACCACTCGGCATATACAGTGTTGTCAATCCGGCTTTTCAGATCATGGAGAGCCGCCGTTATATCCGGGTCTATTAACTTAATACGGGATACAAATTCCTTGAATACGGACAGCACAGGCGGGTTCAGGTATGGGAGATTTTCCTCCACCGCCGTCAGAATATCCTCGTTTCTAAGGTAGGCCGTGGTGATGATGCTAAGTGCCGTTTCAAGCTCCGCCGCAATGTCCTTTTTGAAGTGGCCGGCAGTGAGCTTTACCCACCAGAAGGGCAGGAACATACAGCCTATCGCCATTACAGGAATAAGAAAAAAGTTTGAGAGCATGATGGCGATGGATGCGCCCACGGCAAAAAATAACAGGGACAGGACGCAGAGCATGGGAAAGCGTTCCGTCCTTCCGGTTACTCTAAGAATCGATTGCACTTCGTCTATTTCACGGCGCAGATAAGACTTCTTTTTTCTGCGGGTGAACTCGTCCAACTCATCACGGAGGGATTTGGGTCTGCCGGTGAGCTTTGTGAATACGGCGGAAGTAAATTCCATTGGCGTAAGACCGAACAGAATAAAAAAGCCTGCAATCATTCCGATGCAAGCAATTAAAAGTATTGTTGTCATGCACTTCGCACCTCCTTTTTTCGAAGACTTTCAATGAGTGCCTGAGGCATACCGTTCTCCAGCAGTCGTTTGGCAAGGCTGTCTGAGATGGTGTTCACCTGTTCGTGATGTCCCTCGATGATAAATTTGCCGTTCTCAATACGGTTTTCAGTGATCACATACTGAAAGAGCGGGCGGTAGTGTCTTGTGCCGTCCGGCAGAATTTCGCATTCCTGAATCTCCATCATGCGCCGCTGCTTGTTTTCAAGTTGTTTGCAGAACACCACAATCGGATAGGCCTCCGTGACATAGTCCATGAGGGTCTGGTCGGACATATCCACGGCACGTTTGCACAAAGACACCATGCGGCGGTAAGTGGCTTCGCAGGAATTAGAGTGGATGGTGGTCAATACCGCTACGCCGGTCCGGGCAGCTTCCTGCGCAGCATTCGCCTCTGCACCGCGCATTTCTCCTACCACGATGATATCCGGATTAAAGCGGAGCGCATAGTCTAAAAGATCGGTCTGATCAATACGCTGACGGTCATTGTCGCTGTCGCGGGTCAGGGTATGGATAACCGAGTTGACCACCTTACCGTCTTTTTCCCGTACCAGTGCAAGCTCACGGGAGCCGTTTTCAATGGTATAGATTCTCTTGTTGTCCGGGACAGTGGTCAGCACCCAGCCAGCCACAGTGGTTTTGCCGGAGCTGGTGGCGCCTGCCACACAGATTGATATGCCATAGCGGATACAGAGAGATAAAAAATCCAGCATGGAATCTGTTGCCGTGCCGCTTTTGACAAAGTCCTCTTTCTTCATGCTCTGAGGGTTTACGATACGGATGGAGGCTGCTACGCCAACATCCTCGTCCACAATGGGACTTTTGAGTACGGCTATGCGGATATTCTTACTCAAATGTCCCAGCACGATGGGGCTGGCGTTGTCTAAGACCATCCCGCTGATGTGAAGCATCCTTCGGATGACATTGACAGCGTGCTGGGGGCTTTCAAAACGTTCCTCCAGCTTGACGGTTCGTCCGTCCGAATACTGTACCTCAATATCCCGCCATGAGTTGATGTCGATTTCCTCAATGCCTGTGCCAAAGATATATTTAGTTAGAAACCCAAACTCCGCCATTTCGGTGTAGAGGGCATCTGTAAGCTTTTTTCCGCTTAAGCCGTTTACCGAGATGCGGTGATCCTGTACATACTTGGCGATATAGCGTTTAAGCTGTGCTTTGGCATCCTCGCCGCCCGCTGTGATGAGAGTGCTGTAGTTTTCGGAAATATATTCCTGCACATCGGCAAGTACTGATGAAAAGCTCTTTCCCTCGGCTTCAGGGGTAAAGAACAGCGTATGCGCACGGTTCGCGCCTGCAAAATCTACCGGGCGTCTGACCGTGGGTTCCTGCTCTGAGATGCTGTTTAAAGCCGCAGGTTTTGTCAAAGGGGCTATGGATAAATGGGTTTCGACCGTTTTTTTCTGTTCGGCCTGCGGCTTATTCTTCTTGGAAAATGCCTGAGCATTTCTCTTTTTCCCTAACATCCGAACACCTCCCTTGCAATTTTTTCAATTTCTCTGCGGAATTGACGGCTGTCCTTCAGGGACAGATCGGCAAGCAGATTGCCTGCAAGATACTGTTCCTCCAATTCCTGCGAATGGGTCAGGGTAAAGGCCACCGATCCCAGCGCCTGTCCGATCTGCTCGCCGACCTGCTGGGGTTTTACATTGCTTGCAACCTTATATTGCTTATCCGCATCCCATTTGGAATCCCGAAGCAGAGGAAGCTGACTGGAGAGATAGCTCACCGATTTTAGGTCGGCATTGGCAAGTCGCAAAACGTTGTCGGCTTCCATGAGCGCCACGGCGGAGAGGATGTCGTTGGCAATATAGCTGCCGCAATCCACCACCACAAATGGCGCAATTTTCCGCAGACCATCCATCAGTTCAAGTACCTGTACCTGCTCATAAGGCGGGTAGGTGTATTCGTTCTCACCCTTTTTCATGCCGAGGATGGTGAGATGTCTGTGCTTTTTTAGCGTCACCAGATTATGCTTGATGAGAGCATCCGTCACATGAGCCGCTGCAAGGACGCTGCCCAGTGAATGCTCGCATTCCAGCGCCGAGGGCGGACAGATGCAGGGCAGCATGGGTGCGGTCATGTCACACAGCAGAAGCACCACGTTTTTCTTCCGGTCGGCAAGATACTTCGCCAGCTTGACCGCCACGGTCGTCTTGCCGCTGCCGGGTGAGCCCCAAACGGCAAGAATGCCGCTCTGAGGTTCCATCTCCTGCGTGATATCTTCCTCGGCAGATTGTCGTGTGAAGATGCTCTTTTTCTTGAAGTTCAGCATCACTGCACCTCGCTTTCTGCAGGCGCTTCGGATACGGGGTTTTCTTCCGTTCCCTCGGCATGAGAGTCAGAAGGGCTGTCTTTTGTCTGTTCTGCAGGATAGAGGGCGGCGATCACTTTGTCCTGTGCTTCTAAAAATTTGGTGGTGTTGGCATGGGAGCCCCGGTAAACAAGGGACAGGTGGAGCTTGCCGTCAGACTCCAGCTCTGCCAGTATCTTGCTTTGTTCGGGAGAGACAAGCAGGGTCACCGTGGAGGGCAGTTCCCGTTCATCATCCCCTGCAGGAGCTTCCCCGGTATTAGCGTCATAGCCGGAGGATGCGGTTACGCTGATCACTTCAACATATTTCAACTCGGCAGGGATAACGGTGGCACCCTGCTTTTTATAGTCAGGTGCTATGACCGACACGATATCGCCGCTCTGAAGCTTTCCGGAAAGGCCGTTTGCAAAGCTCTTGATGGTCACCGACATGGCTTGTTTGGTGCCGTCCAGATTGTACAGATAGGCGTTCTCAGCGGCGGGAGTGTCGGACAATTTGGTATTCAGAATATAGTCACCAACGGAAAGGTCGGCTTTAGCGTACTTGCCAATAACTGTTTCGCTCTGGCGTATGACATTTTCGGGAAGTCCGAAGCCGCCCACTTCCACGGTTTGAATCATGTCTTTGGTGATTTCATCACCTGCTTTAATTTCCTTTTTTACACGGACAATCTCTGTTTTCTGGCTGATGGATTTATTGAATAGCGGTGTCACTCCGAAACAGATGAGAAGGGATAAAAGAATGCAGATTACGCCGACAACCGTGCGGTTTTTAAATAGGCTCATAAATTTTCCTCCTATCGGTAAGGATTTTTTTCATAGGATGGTTCCTCCAATATTCATAATGGCTGCAGCAAGAAAGCCGAGGGATAAAAACGGTGCCATAGGCAGGGTTAACTGTGACGCTCTCTGCGGATCCAGTTTTTTGAGCTTTCTGATAGCCTGATTTAAGATGTAAAAAATGAGGGAGGCGGTCAGACCGAGTATCAGTCCGACCACGCATCCCCAAAAGCCGATGGCAAGGCCAGCGGCGGCAGTGAACTTTATATCCCCGCCTCCAATACTGTCAGGCTTACATAAAGCAGCGGTCAAAAACGGAAGCGCCGCAAGGATTCCCAAAAAATTGACGGGACTGAAATCAATCAGCCCCGTCAATGCAATCAAGATACAGGTACTGTCCGGGATGATCCGTTTGCGGATATCCCACACAGAAGCTGCTATAAGCAGGAAAGAAAAAAGCACCGTTTGAAGGGTGTTGTTAACCTCCATAGTTGAACATTTCCTTGATGCGCTGGGTCAATGTCGGGAGCACTGTTTCTCCGAACAGTGCGTAAAGCCCTGCCAGCAGCAGGGCGCCAATGACAACCGCCAGCAGAATTTTGATGGCCGTGTCAATATAGCCCTCCCCGCAATTGCTTGAAAGCATGCCATGAGTTTTAGAGATGGCTGTGGCAGTCTTGCTTTTCAGCTTGCAAAACAGATATTTCATGGATTTTCCTCCTATTCAAAGTGGTAGGTCACCGAGTAGGTGATGTTGGATTTGTTATACATACAATTATGGTTGGTGTAGTAATAAAATTCGAGCTTGCTGTATACGCCTGCGCCCAGCGTCCTCTTGAAAGTAATGCCATTTGAGGTGGTACCATAGTCAAGCTGATCCCACTGGCTGGTCAGCTTGTTGTAACCGCGCACTCTGCCAAAGTCAGAGCCACTGTGACCGCTGACCGGAGGTACGGTAAAGGTATACTCCGTGATGGTTGCGCCTTCAAGTCCGTTTTCGAGAATAACCGAATCGGGTCCGGTGAGCGTCATACCGCCGCTGCCGTTGGAGTCCGCCACAAAGAACACGATGGCAGACCAGGAAGATTCAGCACCCGCAGAATCCACCGCCTTGACACGAACCACATTTCTTCCCAGCGGGTAGGTTTGTGTTTCTGCGTTTCGGCCCTCCCAAACGAGAGTGACAGGATCGCCGTCGGGGTCGGAGCTGGTCGCTTTGATGGTGACTGGCGTTCCCGGCGGTACGCTATTGCCGCTTGGCGTTCTGGTAATGACCGGCGCAGTCGGCGCAGCGTTTGCGATGGTAAAGGTTTTGGATACCCATTGCGAATATAGCCCGGTTGCATCCTTGGCACGGACACGGATGGTGTGAGTACCAACGGCATAGTAGTTGTCAGCCGCCTTATTTTCCCATTCCAGCGTGGTTGCATCGCCGTCTGCATCGGACGCTGTGGCGCTGATATCGACAAGGAACTTGCCGTTATTCGCTGTTCGGGTGGGAGCTGCGGTCAGTGTGACAACAGGTGCAGAGCTGGTGATGGTAAATGTCTTTTCTGCCCAGGGGGAATAAGCTCCGACAATGTCTTTTGCACGGACACGCACGGTGTGAGTACCTGCGGCGTAATAATTGTCCGCCGCCTTGTTTTCCCATTCCAGCGTGGTTGGGTCGCCATCCGCATCAGAGGCTGCAGCGCTGATATTGACAAGGAATTTGCCGTCCTTGACCGTGCGGGTTGGTTCAACTGTCAGGGTAACAGTGGGAGCGGAATTGGTCACGGTGAAGGTTTTTTCCGTCCACGGGGAATAAGCTCCGGCGATATCTTTGGCTCTGACACGGATGGTATGGGTACCCGGCGCATAGTAGCTGTCAGCCGCAGTACCCTCGTACTCCAATGTCACCGAATCGCCATCGGGATCGTCGGCACTGGCGGTAATGTCTACAAGGAACTTGCCGTCCCTGGCGGTACGAGAGGGAATTGCCGTTACCACAGGGGCATTCGGCGCAGTATTGGTTACCGCGATGCTCTCCGAATGAGTGGTTACACGCCCTTTGCTGTCTATGACAGAAGCGGTCAGGATAAAGTCGCCGGTGTCACGGATGGCGATCCTGCCGCCATCATTGTCCAGCGTTCCCTGATACTGTGCCGCATTGCCGTCCTTTTGCAGCGTCCAAACTACGGTATAGCTGCCGATATGCTGAACATCTTTTGCGACAACATCAAACTCCGCACCGTAGTGAACGGTCTGCGGTATGGTGAATGTGTACTGTACCACCGGCAGGATGCGTATACTTCCGCTGTGGGAGTAACTGCGTTTCAGATAATCGGTCATCATGGCGGTTAGAACATATTCGCCATCGCTTCGGAAAGTAATTTTTCCTCCCTGCGGGGTGAGACTTCCGCTGAATGCCTCTGAGAGCGGAATATTTTTGCCGTCCTTGCTGACGGACCACTCTACCGGCAGAACATTGTTGTTGCCGTGGGTTCTGATGTCAAGGTCGGTATCGGTGTAGGCAAAGGCGGGAAGCTCAAAGTCAATGGTCAGAACGGGAAGCACCTCGCACCTGTCCTTGCTTTCATACAAAAATACCCGTCCTGTTTCATCGGTAACTCTCGCCACCAGCTCATAGATACCGGCTCTTTTAAATCGGATTGTGCCGCCGTTGTTTGTGAGCTTACCGCTGACATAGGTCGACCAGTCCTGAAAACCGAAGGTATTGTCCCCCAGCCATTCGATGGTAAGGCCGTCCAGATTGGCGGTTTCAGTTTTGACTACGACATCGGTATCGGTATGAGCGTACTTTGACAGGCTGTAGCTTACGGCCGGCACAGGATAAACCTTGAATCTCTGTTCATAGTGGTAGGTTCTGCCGCCATCATCGGTGAATTCCGCTTTCAGGACATAGCTGCCCTTGGAGTGAAACTTCAGCTTGCCGCCACTGTTGCCCAGCGTGCCCTCCGCCGCGTCGGTGAGGGATACCTCCTTGCTGTCATGCAGCAGCGACCACTTGGCGGTATGGCTTCTGATCTCCCCGAACACCGCTTCCACCGTAACGATTTTATCGGTATGGAAGATTTCAGGCAGATAAAATCCCGCTGATCCCACCGGATAGACGGTGATATCCGCTGTATCGGCAAACACTCTGCCTGTAGCGTCTGTGACAGAAGCGGTCAGCACATACACGCCTTTTTCCTTAAAGCGGATGCTGCCATCGGATGGATTGCCTTCGATAAATGTGCCGATGTCGGCAGGTTCACCGTTTCTGGTCAGGGTATAGGTTAAAGCGAGACCATCCGTTTCTTTTGTTTCTGTCTGTAGAGTGATGGTTTTATCCGTATGGGAAACCGCCGGCAGGGTAAGCTTTACCTCCGCCACAGGGTAGATGGCGATGTTGCTTTGTGCAGTAACGGTTTTGCCCAGCTCGTCTGTGATGGAGGCGGTCAGCGTATATCTGCCTTTTTCCTTAAACAAAACCGTACCGCCAGCAGAGTTTAACTCACCAGAGAGAGCTTTTTCCAGATCCGTGGCAGCTCCATCTTTTTGAAGGGACCACACTACCGAATTAGCGCCGAGGTTTTCAGTAGCAAGTTCCACCGACACGGCCGTGTCGGTGTGGGCGGTTTCAGGCAATGAAAAAGCAGCCTTTACCACCGGATAGATGCTGATTGTCTGCTCATGGGTTACCGTAATGCCCCGGCTGTTTTTTGATGTGGCAATCAGGGTAATGCTGCCTGCTTTCGTAAATTTGACTTTGCCGCCGTTTGCGTCCAACGTACCCTCTGCCAGCTCGGAAAGCTCTGCAGGGAGCCCGTTTTTAAGAGCCGACCATGTCACGCCGCTTACATAGCGGCTTTCCGGCTTGATCTCAATTTCCTCGGCAGTATAAGCGGTTTTGGGCAGCGTAAAGCTGAACTGCGGGGCAGGAACATAGGAAGATCCGCCGCTACTGTTGGAGTTTGAGTGCTTATCCTTCGGTTTGGTGTTTGCTGGCGGCTTCGCTGTTTCCTCTTTCTTGATCTGCTCCTTTGCTTTATCAGCATCCACCAGCATTTCAAAGGCTTCTCCGCGGGTGGCATTGCCGTTCGGTTTAACCGTTCCGTCCGGATAGCCGTCTACAATACCATATTTTTTACCGGCGCAGATGCAGGCTTTGTCTGCGTCACCAAGTTCGCTGTCATCTGAAAAGCCGGTTGCGCAGGAGCAGGATGCGTCATGGTCGCCTTTGCCGATGGCTCTCACCAGCATACGGATCATTTCTATGCGGGTGATGGGCTCGTCTGGCAGAAACTTTGTGCCGAAATCATCCTTTTGGATGATTCCTGCAAAAATGAGTGCTTCCACATGCTTCTCTGACCAGTGGCCGGCAATATCGGTGAAATGAATGGTGATTTGGCTTTCATTCGGTTCCGGCAATTCCATGGTTCTTGCGATCAAGGCTGCAAACTCGCCTCTGGTGATAATGGCATCAGGGTGTACCAAGCCATCGGGATAACCGCTGATGACGCCTTTATCTGTAAGAATTTGAATAGCTTCCTCCGCCCAATGGCCTTTGGCATCCTCAAAATATCGGTTTACCGCATAGGCGCTGCCCGCAAGCAGGGAAACCACCAAGCAAACCACAAGAAGGATGCCGAGAGGCTTTTTCATTTTCTCGTTCATTGGCTACCTCCTACATCCCGCCCATGACAGGCTGACTTTGCTCCTGCTGGAGTTCGGAAGATTCCTGTTTCTGTGCGGCGGCCTGTCCTTGAGTGAGCGTCTGCTGGTAAGCCCCGATAACCGCCTTGTCAAATTCCGCTTTGGACTCCTTGGTACAAGGAAAGCAGATATCCTTGTACTCGCCGTTTCCGGCCTTGTAGCTGGGCATGGAAATGAACAGCCCCTTGGAGCCCTCCATAATCTTGATGCCCCGAACGGCGAAAACACCGTAAATATTGACCGAGGCGGTGGCCTTGCAGCTTCCAGCCGGACGGATGGAATGAATTTTCACATCGTACTTTGGAACGGGCGATGTTGTATTCTTAGGCATGTTTATTCCTCCTTCTCAAAATTTCCGGTATTTCTAACCGGCGTAGTTGAACATTTCCTTAATGCGCTGGGTCAGGGTCGGGAGCACCGTTTCCCCGAACAGGGCATAGAGCCCCGCAAGGAGCAGGGCGCCAATGACAACCGCCAGCAAGATTTTGATGGCTGTGTCAATATAACCTTCTCCGGCATTACCTGAGAGAAGGTTCCTGCCACGGAAAGCGAGATTGGCTGCGGCATCCTTTGCCGCTGTAATCTTGTGTGAAACTGTACTTTTCATTTTTTTGATAACCTGAACCATATAGTTTTCCTCCGTTCTATTGTTTCTTTGGTCGAGAAAAGGCAGCCCCAGGTTGCCTACATACTCATTTCCATTGCTTGGGTCTGCTCTGAGCCCCCGAAGCTGATTTTCTGGAATCCAAAACGGTCGCAGTAGTGATATTCGCTGCCTTGGGCGTCATACAGCTCCACCACATCAGACATGGAAAGAGAGTGTCCGTTATAGCCGGGCGGGTGATTTGCATTGCACCTTGTGTAGATGGCTTCGAGGTCGTTGGTGTCGAGCTGACCGTCATAGACGATGTTGTAGTTTTCGAGAGATGGCTCTCCAAATCGCCGCACCATTTCTTCATAGGGTATAAATTTCATGTGCACGTCCACGTCCGGCTTTAACTGCCAGATGCGAACATTTTTCAGCAGTACGCCTTCCATGCCATCCGCACGTTCGCCAGCAAGAAGCCGCTCCATCACGCCATCTGTCCACTTCGGCGTTAAGGAGCGGCTTTGGAGCCAGATGGTCAGCTCATCATTTTGAAAAATGCTGTCCACAATGGCTTTTTCTTTATCAGTATAACCGGCCGGGTTTCCATAGTAGGAAATGAGGCCGTTTTTCAGGGAAATCCCCGACATCTTCCCACCTCCCGGATAATGTCTTAAAGAATGAGGGTAGGTTATTTGCCATAGATGATGCTTTCCTGCATGATCAATTCATCCAATGCTGCAAGGCAGATACCGTTTTGCGCCAGCAGCGAAAGAATGCAGGCCGGTACATCGCGAATATCTTGTTGGATATCTGCCTTTACGACTGTAATTTCGCCGCTGTCCTCATCGGTATAGCCTTCTAATCGGGTACCCTTGGGGATATCCGCTTCCTCCAGCAGATAGTCGGGGATGCGGATGTCCTGGTTTTCGTCCAGCAGATCACGGCAAAGGGAGCAGTCTGCTACCCATTCAGCGGGGTTGTGATTGCAGCCGCCTTTTTCACTTGCTTCCGGATTTTCATCCTCGCAGTTGTTGCAGAGACCGCAAGCTCCGGCAAGGTGAACCGTCATATCGCTCGCCAACTCGCTGAGTGCGGCAATAACGCGAATAAGCTCCAGCGCAGTCATTTCACCCTTGTGGATGACGCATACGCCTTTGGCGGCTGTCACCGCAAGGGTTTCCGCATCGGCAAAGCTGCAACGCTGCTGAACATCTATGGGGATTTGCAGGGTCTGCTCATTTTTCTTCTGATTGTTTTTCATGGGGTCTGTCCTCCTTTAAATATTTGCCCCGATAGGGACGGTGTTCCTTTTTTGGTTTTTCGGTCAGAGCTCAATCCCGCCGTTGTCAAATAAATTGAGTTGCGCCGGGGCCTCCCTCGTCCGTTCCCCCATATCGTAATTGGCAATGAGGATTTCGGGAAACTGCGCTCCGTTGTCATACCGCTGCTTGATGTTATTGATGCGGGTATAGGAATCAATTTGGATACCGGGCGCATCATACAAATTGCGGATAAAATCGCAGTCATTGTAGGACAGCAGGAATTTGCCCTCAATTCGCAGCAGAGCATCCCGCAGGCGGATGTGATCTTTTTCTGTAAAGCCGTCCTCACCCACGTTTTTGTAGTAGCCCTCGGTTTCAAAGTACGGCGGGTCACAGTAGAAAAAGCTGACGGGGCGGTCGTATTGCCCAATCAACTTCTCGAAATCCTTGTTTTCGATCACCACTTTGGCAAGCCGTCTGTGAGCCTGTTCAATCAGTGGAAAATTGGACCACATATCATGGGGCTGACTGCCATAGCTGGTAAGTCCCGATGCGTAGCTGTAGCGGATAAGCTGGTAAAACCAGGCTGCCTTCTGTACATCGGAAGCAGGACTGTCACTGGCGAGGGTATTTTTAACAAGGTCAAAGTCTGCGCGGGCGTTGAGGACATAACGCAGTGCTTCTATCAGTTCATCCGGCTTTTCCCGTACACAGCGGTACAAGTTAACCAGCAGTCCGTTGAAATCGTTATACACCTCAAAGTCGTTACCGGGCGGCTTGTGAAACAGTATCCAGCCGCCTCCGCCGAATACTTCAATGTATCTTTCGTAGTAGAGGGGAAACAGTGTGACGATCAGCTCACGCAGGGATTTCTTGCCGCCGATCCATGACATAAAGCTGTTCAGAAATCATCACCTCCCTCCAGCGGCAGGGGGATCTGCGTATCGTCAAATGCCCCATCACGGTGC
>OBWS01000264.1_pt1 | contig 32035 bp, 22 predicted proteins | sample 1495291 | NCBI WGS metagenome assembly OBWS01 (sample SAMEA2580090, study PRJEB22360) | human gut metagenome | biome: human gut; feature: human-associated habitat; material: faeces | place: Denmark | collected 2008/2010 | reverse complement strand
CGGAAGGTCTGCAAACGGGTGCGGAGCTGTTCGAAGCTGCCGTTCTGCTGATCCACTTCGATCGACAGGGACACAATGCCCGCCTCCCGCAAATCCGCCTCAACAAAGGGCTGGTCGTATTCTTCCGGGTCGCAGAACTTCATCATACATAGAATGACTCCCTCTGCCCCGGTTTCTCTGCACAGGTCGGCTATCATGCCGCCCCGGGGTTTGCCCAGCGTGTGGATCAGGCTGCAGCCGTCTCGATTCTTCCACTGCAAGGCCAGCCGTTTCAGGCCGCCGCCCCCTTTCAGCGGAATGTCCGTGCGGTACAGGCGCGTCTCCTGAGCCAGGTCATCCCCCACCACAGCAAACTGGTTTTCAGTCAGAATATCCAGCAGCTCATCCGGCTCGCAGGAGATCCCGGTGAGGATGACTTTCTTCCCGGGGTAGGAGTAAACCGGCCGCTGCCTGAGCGCTTCCACAATCTCCCGGACAATCGCGGTATGCTCGCTTTTCTCATAGAAAAAGGCGCTTTTCATCACCGCGTGGCGAACCTTGGGGGTAATCACATCCAAATGCTCCGCAGATACGGCGGCAAACTCCCGCATTGCGGCATTGTGCTCGTTGTAGATTTGGATGCTACGGCTCAGGGCGGCTTCATTCATCATCATGCCGGTGATGGTGGTCAGCATAGCCAGCATGGTCTCAAATTCGCTGATCAGGTAATCCACACTGGCGGGGGAGGTGCGGTTCTGGGGAAAGACAATGGGAACCATGGGAATGGAGGGCACGCCAAAGCGCCAGTTCTGGGTCATACAGCGCATGGTATCGCAGATGGCCGGGATAATGACGGCAGACATCCCCTCATAGGTTCCCTTCAGTCCAAATTCCATATTGGACTGCATGATGGGACAAGCAAAAGCGGGCAGATACCGCTTGGCCAATTTCCATTCGGTCTGGCCGCCCCACATACCTATGGGGATCATGCCGGAGGCATGCACCAGTTCCTCAGGGGCGTAGTAGGGAAAGCACCCGACAACTTTTTTGCCCTGATTCAGATAGTGATCCAACCGAGCCCTGGGATTGGCGCAGGCCTGCTGCAGCAGGGAAATGTTTTCATTCAGATCAGTCATTGCGCTTCGCCTCCTTATTCTGCTCCATGACTTCTACCAGACCCTGGATACGGGTTTCAAACTGGGCCTCACTGTAATTGCGGTAGTCCGCCTGGTCGCCATCGAAGGAAGTAAAGGGTACGCCGGCCAGCGCAGAGAGCTGGCGCTGGACCTCCATCATCTGACAGTCCATCACCTTGCAGCTTCGGTTGACATGGTAGATGGTGCCCTCGCAGCCAAATTTTTTCAGAGCTTCCAGCCGCCGTGAGATCATGGTGGTGGCATTGTCGCCGTTGGTGGAGGCGAAGCAGTAGGCCCGGGCCATACCGTCCAGATCTTCATATTCGATTGCCCACGCCTTTCCGTAGCTGGAGGCAACCATGTTGATGCCGTACTTTTTCATCGTGCGCAGATTGTGGCTGAGATAGGGCCAGCAGGCAATACCGTCCCACGAGATTCGGAACTGCTCCTCCACCGGGAAGGTAGAGGTTCCCTCGGCGATGTGCTGCTCGATCTCGGCGTTCAGCTGTTGCAGAATGGCGGTGGAGGATTCCTTGCCCCGGTTGCACACCATTGCAGACATGTAGTTGAACAGTTCGAATCCGCTCAGAGGGGCGGGCTTGCGGTCTAGCAGGTCGTTGGCCTGCTCCCACAGGTGGCTGTTGCGCTGAGAGATCTGCATGATCTTCTGGAACCGCTCCTCGTCCCAGGACTTTCCGGTAAAGGCGCACAGGTCCTTGATCAGCTGGTCGATCTGCGCACGGACATAACGTACCCGGCTCTCCGTCACATAATCATAGGGATTGTAACAGGTGTCGATGAAGAAGACGGGAATGTCCATCTGTCTGGCCAGGTTCTCGTACCACTTGGTCAGCTGGTTGCAGATGTTGTTGGTCAGCAGCAGAAAGTCGGGTTTGACCATCTTGCCTCCGTCGGGCAGCTCGACCTCGCTTTCGCCGTTGAGAACGGCGGCATAAGCCAGATTCAGCTTGGCGTAGGCGCACAGGTCGTTGGAGTAGCCCAACGGCCCTTCGCACTCCTGCAGAAAGGGATCCGCCTGGTGGCGGGCCGCGATACCGGCGGCGTGGTTCTCCGGGTAGAGCACGTTCAGGCCCAGAGTCTCCGCAATCTCCTGAGGGAAGATAGATGCGGACCACCCCACCTTTTCGCCCCGCTCTTTGGCCAGCCGGGCGTTGTCAAACAGCACCTGGGTCTGCTCGCCCAGCATAATCATGGATTTGGGCTTTGGGCGCTTAGGCTTGGGCGCTGGTGTTGCAGCGGCGGTTTCCGCCGTGGTTGTCTGTTCACTCATGATAATCAACCTTCTCCTTTTTTTCGTTTTTCCCATGCCAAAACGGCGGCGCCTATGGCACCCGCAGACTGGCACAGTGGATGAACCAGAATTCGGCATCCCATCTCCTGCTCCATGGCGTGAACCACCCCGGTGTTCAGGGCGACCCCTCCGCTCATGGCTATCTATACTTGGATTTCACACAAAGAAAATCCAAAGAGATTCAAGAGGACATGAATGACTTCGGTTATTTGCCGGAGGGTGAATTTGAAATAATGAAAGCCTATGCAGAATACCTTAAAATAAACGATCAGATTATGCCTGTTGAGAATCTGGATGTGCTCGTTGGAGGGTACAACAAAAAAGCGAAAGAATACAAAGAAATGATTCTGGACTATGTATTAGAAAACAGTGAAAGCATTGCTAAAAAATCTGAGGGCAACTATGAAGACAAGAAATTTAGCGGAGCTTGGTTAGACGAAGATGCTCAAATCAATAAATATGGTGAAGTTGTTTTTGCCTTGGTAAATTCCAAATTGAAAGAGATTTTAAATATCACCGATACAACAAAGCTTGGACAAATCAAGACCCAACTGGTTTTGGATGGATTTCTGATTAATAAAGAGCCCAAGGATATTACCTTATCCACAGGCAACGAGAAGAAATGCAGCCTGTTCCGTATTCCCATGGACAGACAGTGAGGGTGAAAATTATGAAAATGAAAGGAATGCTCGGCCTACCCTGCAAGGGCGGAAAAAATGATCTTCTGGAATTTCTGCTGCCCTTAATCAAGCACCTTGCACTAGAATCTCCGAAGAGAGCTTTTCTGGACGTCTGCGGCGGCGGTGGGAAACTGGCCTGTAACGTTGCCGCCGAGTTTCTGTACGACAAAGTCCTCTATAATGAATATGAGCGTGGGGTAGCGGCACTTATGGCTTGCCTAACGGATCAGGCACTTACCCGAAAGGTCGTTCAATTAGTGGACAGGCTGGTTCAGCTCAGCTTGTCCCACGATCCAAAAGTTGTTTTTAATAGTGTCAACAGCCAACGTGACCAACCCGGTTTAGATCAGACTGTTGCTGCAGCTTATACCTTTTACTGCATTTATGCAAGCTATGCTAATAATCGAATGACATTTAATGAAAATAAGGCAACCGAATATCTTCTGGACAAGCACATGCAAAAGGTTCTTTTGAAATACCCCACCCGCATTCAAAGAATGCTTGTCACCTGTGGAAGCTGTTTTGATGTATTGGAGCGTTACATAGATTATGATGATATTACTTCGTTTATCGATCCGCCATATTATCATACGAATACTTACAAAAACGATTGGAATCAGGAAGATTATCAAAGGTTGAAAGTGATTTTATCAAGAACCAAAAACAAGATTATTCTATGTGGGCGCGAAGAAGACAAATCGGTTTATGACTGTATGCTTGCACAAGGATGGACACGAACTTCACTGGGGTATACCTCAAAAAGCAGCGACTCGGATGGTGCACTTGCTGAGGAATTTATTTGGACAAACTTTTCTGTTCCCTTGTTTATTACCGATCTTGTCAATAAAAGAAGCGCCGACAGAGCGACAGCAAAGGAGAAAAAGGAAAGGAAACAAATACTGTGTGGCGAGATTGCTTGATTGAAGCTCCGAGGCGTTGCCCGGAGCTTTTCCATTTCCTCTTCTCCCGCTGATCCGCTACTCCCCCCAGTCCTTCTATTCCCTCTATTCCCTCCAGTCCCGCTGTTCCCTCGACTCCCTCTGCTCCCCTTTGCACATGGCTTTCTTTCTGTCCAGAATTAAGCACAAGCAACACAAACCAGGCCACACAAACGTCACTTTACATCTGGAACGAAAAACACAACAGAGTTAACATACACACAGTTCCAGAGAAGAAATAAAACTGTGTGGAGGGTTAAAAAATGGACTTGCGGGATCAGCGATTCGGAATTGAGATTGAGTTTACTGGTATCACCCGGTCACAGGCTGCTGCGGTTGTGGCAAAGCATTTTGGGGTATCGGCGCAGCACACTGGCGGCTCCTATGACAAATATTCCGTGTGCGAATCAGGCCGGGAATGGGAAATCCTGCGAGACAACTCCATTCGAACCCAAAGAAAAAGCGGAGCTGCCGCTGGTGACGATTACCGGGTCGAGTTTGTATCCCCCATCTGCACCTATGCGGATATTGAGGCCATTCAGGATATCGTCCGAAAGCTGAGAGCAGCCGGAGCAATGACCAATTCCAGCTGCGGAATCCATGTTCATGTCGATGGAGCCGCACACACCGTGACCAGTCTGAAAAATCTGCTCAGCATTGTCCATGCTCGTCAGGATATGATTTATAGAGCCTTGAACGTGGACTCCGGACGCACTGCCTATTGCAAGAAATTGCCCTCTCCCATGGTGGACAAAGCAAAATCCGCAAAGAAGCTGGAACGGCTGGCGGATGTGTGGTATGCGGATGACAGCAGACGGAGCATCCATTACAACGACAGCCGCTATCATGTGGTTAATCTGCACAGCTACTTTCTGAACCATAACATCGAGTTCCGCTGCTTCAATTCCACTCTGCATGCAGGAGAGGTCAAAAGCTACATCCAATTTTCACTGGCAATCTCCGCACAGGCCATCAACCAGAAGTTCGCAAGCAGCAAAGCAATACAGACGGACAATGAAAAATACAGCTTTCGATGCTGGCTGCTTCGCTTAGGGCTGATTGGCGAGGAGTTCAAAACCTGCCGACATCACCTGCTCAAGCACCTGACCGGCAATTCCGCTTGGAGATATGGGGAACCGATTCCGGCATAAGTCGGGATTCTCCCCATTTCAAATATAATACAAGGAGTTCCTATTATGAAAAAGACGCTTTATATCGCATACGGTTCCAACATGAACAAGCAACAGATGCAACGCCGCTGCCCCGATGCGGAAATTGCCGGGGTAGCTGAATTACCAAATTACCAATTACAATTTCGCAGGGTGCTCACGGTAGTCCCCTACCCCGGCTCGAGTGTGCCGGTCACAGTCTGGCGTATTTCTCCAGATGATGAGGTAAATTTGGATGTATATGAGGGCTATCCCAGTTTATACCGGAAGGAAGACCTTTCCGTTGTTTTTTCTGATGGTTCCGCTCACAGTGGCATGATTTATCTTATGAATGGCGGTTCCATCGAGCCGCCATCTGTCCACTACTTCAACATAGTGGAGCAGGGGTATCGGGATTTCAATCTGAATGTAAGCCCATTAAAAGAGGCGTTACAATGCAGTCTAATGAGGAAGAAACCTTTCTTCAAGTAAAAGGGAAATTCGTTTCCAGTGCGGCTGCAAATTTGGAGTGAAAAAAAGATTCAGAATATAATCATAGAGGAAGTATGACCAAACTGAGCGATTCCCAAATTACCACAATTCAAATCGGGTACAGTACATCAACTTCGGTTTTCAGTTTAGCAAATCGATCCGGATAAAGAATATAGGGGTATCAGGAGTTTGACAGATTCTATTTCGAAAGAGATGAACTCCACGGGATCTGGGATATATGGGTATTACCAAATTACCAAACTTCATTTTGAAGCAACTGCAATTCACAAGACATGGAATATATAAGTAATACGAACTCCAAGCTTCATTTTGGAGGAACTGCAATTCACAGGATATGGGATATATGGGGTATTACCAAATTACCAAGCTTCATTTTGAAGCAACCGAAATTCACAGGATATGGAATATATAAGTAATACGAACTCCAAGCTTCAGTTTGGAGTAACTAAAATTCACAGGATATGGGATATATGGGGTATTACCAAATTACCAAACTCCATTTTGAATCGTGTCTAATCGCAACGAGCTGCACTATATAGGGTATTCCGTCGAGCACCTGACACAGATGCAGAAAGCGGACTGCATCACACAGTCCGCTCACATCTATCGTTTTGATTCATTTCTTTTTGGAGCCATATTTCCGGTACAGCAGTTCCGTATACTCCGTGACCTTGTCTTTCTCGGTCTGGGGTAATACGGAATACTGGCGGAGAAGTTGCTCCGCAGACTCATCAGGGGCCAGTCCCAGCAAATAGTCGGACGAAACGTGGAACAGCTCACACAATCTCTTTACTGTATGTAGATTGGGTTCCCGGATGCCGGTTTCAAAGTGACCATAGTGGCTGGCGGAAATATCCAAAATCTTAGCGACCTGATCCTGCGTCAGATCCGAGTCGACCCGCAGATCCCTTAAAAGCTCATGAAATTGCTTCTTCTTCATTCGTTCACCCACCGTCTTAATGATATAAAACCATTATATGGGTGAGCCAGAGCTTATTTATAAAACGATACTATTTGAATTATTTACAGCATTTGACAATCCTATTTGTATAGTTATATAATAGGGACAGACAGTTTGAGGAGATGTTTTCTTATGTCAAAGGAATCAAAAATAAAATACATATCATGCCTGATTGGGGTATTGATGGCATCTGTTTCATTCACAGGATGCTCTACCGCCGAGGCGGAAGCAGCACCGGCGAATGCAACCTTACAAGACACCAGCGCCAGCGTGGACACAGCTATTCTGGACGAGTTCTACAGTCAAACAGAACTTCTCAGTTCTTCTTATGAACAGAACACTGTATCGGAAACCGACCTCTCCAAAGCCTGCGCAACAGCGATCCTGCTACAGGAGGAGCTCACGAACAATGTGAATCTGCAATCCGATACGACCTATGCTGAGAAGATCAACAAGGCATACGGGATGCTTCTCCAGATGGATATCACCACTCCGGGTCTTGACTTGCAGGGTGATGTAGCGGGGGTATTCCCGAAGTTAGTCGATGCCACTGAAACGCTAGTTCTTACGGTGGGAGGCGATACAGCGGAAGGAGATTCCTCAATCGTTTCATCCGCTCCTGTAGTAGAAACCTTGAGTTCTCCCACGCTCTCGTCCTCGTCTGGGGTATCCACGAAGCCCACGTCACAGGCTCCGACCTCTAAGGTAGAGTCGAAGGTAGAGAGCCGCGCGACGAGCAAATCCCCATCTTCGACTTCGAAGGCTACTTCTAAGCCCGCGAGTACGGCTCCTGCCCCGGCGAAGCCGGAATCGAAGCCTACGAGTACAGCTCCTGCCTCCGCGAAACCCAAGAGCAAGCCTACGAGTACAGCTCCAGCACCTGCTCCGAAGCCTGCCGAAAACACCGGGAGCATTAAGACTCTGTACTCGGGAGCCAATTACGGCGCTAAAAATCAGAGTGATTACAATTATGTAGTCGATATTGCTAAAAGTGCGAGGAGTAGCTCTGCTGTTAAGAAAGCAAATGCAAAGTTAACAGCTCTATCCGATGCTGATTTTAGCACTGTGTATGGTTTTTCCAAAACGGACACTTGGGTAGATATTCTTTCGTTATCTTCACGAGTGCGCTCTGGTGGAAAGGGTTCTGGTAGTGCGGGTAGTGCCTACGATTACTTCACAGGCAAGCAGACCATGTGTGGAGATATTGCTAAAGCAAAACAAGCTGTCTTGCAAGCAAATGGTTACGACGCGAAGCTTGCATGGGGTACTTGGAATGGAGTTCCGCATGGCTGGTGTATGGTGAAGAATCCGGATGATGGTCAGTGGTACCATTTGACTGGAACAATTGGAACATCAGTTCCCTCTGGCTACGTTATGCGTGGTTCAGGCTACAACTACTAATTCGTCACAATGAATCGGTAATAATACCCCAGACTCTGTAAACCAAAACACGAGTCTGGGGTATTTTTTACATATGCACTAGGATGTGAAGTTATAATAAATATACGAGGTGGGGGTTAGTAGTAATTGGGCAGTGGAGTGTAGGTCTGCAATATTGCTCAGTTTTCTTTCGTGTACAAATCAGCATCCAGCAGAATTCCATCCAAAACATAGGGTTAAGGATTGTAGGGATATAGTAGAACCAAGGCGGGTCACTATATGAATACTGTGGTGCGATGCGGACACAAATTACGGCTTGCAAGATGGTGACTGCTATGCAGTAGAGAAAAGCGTGGATAATTATTATCATACCTTAAATCACTCCTCAATTGTGCGCTACTCCGCGAGAAACCCCCATCCGTATTTACATGAGTTAGCTCAAACAAATGATAATACCCCAGACTCTAGTATTGATTTTAAAAGTCTGGGGTATTCCTGTGATAATATCTATGGACATCGTATTGACACAAAATGAGTTAAGAGTTAGAGTAGATGGTAGTTCCTATCGTATTGGAATGGCAACTCAAATGGTATAACTCCGGGGATTCAATCGGTTCCTTATCGACCTGCCTATTCCCCGCCTAAATTCTGCGAAGTGGCGCAACTACTCCCTTTTGCTGGCTCTAAACGCCCCGTAAGTGGCAAAGAACCAGCCTGTTGCTTACCCCGAAAAGCGGCGGTGTCATGCGGTTTTTGGCCTATTTTAGCTCTCTGAATTTTAGCTTCCGTTATAATAGATGAATATTTGTGAACCACAGGCTTTACAGCCCTGTGGTTCTTTTTTTATAAATTTTCCTCGGCAAAGAACTGGGATCACTGAACGATTGAAATTGGCAAGGATGCAATCTAACAGTGACATCAAGATAAACACAGATACCATCTTGCAATCCCACCCTCTGGATTAGAATCGGCCCCCGGGGAATTAGATTGGGGGGATACCAAACCGCAAATACACGAAGATATTAGAATCGGCAGCAAGGAACTGCTTTGGGGGAGAATGGAGTTTCTTCTCTTTTTCCTTTGTTTTGTCGTATTGGGGGTAGATTTAGAACCGGCGGCAAGGAGTCTGCCAGCCTGATAACAGTTGTAAGTTCATATTAGCAGTTACCACAGGATCTGAACTATAAGGGGTAGCAAAATCAACCAAAGGCACAGGAACAAGCGCTCTGCATAGCAGTATTCAAATAAGAGTGTTTCAGGAGGTAAGCACATCCTGTCCGGTTGGTATCCTAAAACAAGACGAAAGGAGACGGTAATTATGGGGAAAGAAGATTCCCTTACCGTAATTAGCTTAACGGGGTATTCCTGTTCGCTGCTGCCCGGAAGTAAGGAACAGCGGAAAAGCGAGCGCTTTCATTTAGAAAGGCTCTCTGGAGGAACGGAAGTCCCGATTTCCAGTAAGGTTGTCCTTTTGATTTACACGATATTCAGTTATCTGTATCAGGAGGACGATCCCCGGAACCGCACTCAGTTCCAGATTAATCTCAGCAAATTCGGGGAATTCGCAGGGATCAACATGGACAAAGCGCAACGACTCAGCTTTTTGACTCGGTTCCACGAGTTGTTTGAGATGTATGGGGTAGAGAATCAGAAAGAGGGCATGAAAAGGGAGCTGCTGTTCACAAAATTGGAGCTATTGCCCGACGGCGTGACCCTCTATTGCGAGACCGCCTACTTTAGCAAGATTTTAAGCGAAATTTTTGCAAAGGTGAACCTCATGCGTCAGAAATATACCGTTGGATATTGGTGCACTCCAATGGTCAGAGCAAGCATTCTCGGAGCAAAGGATTCGAACGCCGCACTCGCCATTTTGATTCTTGCGGTATTGATTGCTCAGATAGGTACAAAAGGAAAAAAGGCTTATCTTTCGCTGCAGAAGCTTACTGCCCGAATCCCGGAGCTGAACGACTACGTTTGGGACACCTCTGTCGACAAAGGAAATCGCAGTCGCAAGCTGCGGAGATGGTTTAACCGCATTGTGGATGGATTTGGAGGCGACAACTACTTTGAGAAGTACAGTCGGCTGTTTGAACACTATTCTTCTTTTAAAATCCGCACATTTCTGGGGAAAGCAGGTGAAGAAGATAACATCTCCATTCCTCAGCTGAACACTCCGAAGAGTCAAATCATTTTTTACTACAAGGGGTATGTATCGGCAAAGGATCAGCCGTGCGGGAACTATTCTTCCAAAGGATATATTTCCAAAGAAGAATACGAGAAGATGTCCGAAAGCAGCAAGAAAAACTCCTTGAAATACTTTCTGAAAGATTATCTGCTGCTCCACTTAGGGGTAGATGTTTCAGAGGGCGGTAATTTTCGTTGTGTGCTGCCGGAGCATTCCGATCACACCCCCAGTATGCACTACTATGCTTCAGGAAAAGATCCGTGGCCCAGCGTAAAATGCTTTGGCTGTGACTTTTATGGCGATCTTTTCGATTTGATTCGACAGCTGCATGGAGTGAATTTTCCCGAAGCCTGCAGAATAGCGGAAAGCATGTTCGTCCGCGATGATACAAAAAGGAAGGTTGATGCAAAATGGAATTGACTCAAGCTCAGAATAGTAATTTTCTGAAAACAACAGAGTATTTGGAGTCCCGATCTGTAGCGGGTATGCCGCAAGAAATGCTGAAGGCCGATGTAATCATTCTCCCTCAGGAAAAGCTGGAGGATTGCGAGATTTGTTTTCGAACGAGCACCGGCTCACTTTTGCGACACAAGCCGTTTGACACCAATAGCTCCAATTATTATAAGGCTCCGGGCAAGCCAAGCGGCGTTTTTAATCAAAGCGCCGTTCAGGAAAAAGTGTTTGCTGTCACCGAGGGGGTATATGACGCGCTTTCGCTGACAATCGCTGGTGTACCGGCGATTGCGCTTCTGGGAACGGGAAATCGCTATTTTTACAAGCTGCTGGACTCCCTTGCTTCTCGGGACTGCGTGATTTTGCTCTGCCTGGACAACGACACGGCAGGTCGGGCAGCAAGCGATGCTCTGCAAAACAAGCTGGCGGAAAAGGGCTTTCAGAAGGTCTATGATGTCACGCCTGTTCTCTGCCCTGCGAATGAGCAGGGCCTGAAAGATCCGAATGACTTTCATGTTCATCGCGAGGAGGAGTTCGAGAAAAACGTCGCTTCTGTTATGAAAGAAGCGGAAAAGGCTTTGGGAAACCAGCCCAGCACGCTGGACAAAGGCGTTCCTCTCCCCCCGACTTTTGATCTGGAAGCGGATGATCTTTTAGCTGAGAAAGAGGATTTCAATGCCATTTTAACCGGAATATCGGAACTGGATAACACACTGCATGGGGGGATACGCAACAACACCTTTGCCACCATTGTCGGTGCGCCGGGAGCCGGAAAAACCTCTTTCCTGCTTTATCTTGTAGAAAGATTCGTGCGGCAAAAGAAAGAGGTTTTCCTTTGCTCCTATGATATGGCGAGGTCTGAGATCGCACAGCGTTTGGTTTCATTGCAGACCTTTCAGCAATCTCAGGAAAGCGCGGTTCCTTACAGTCAAATTTCCTCAGGTGTCAGCAAGCTATCCAAAAAAGATCAGATTGCGATTGCCGACGCGGTAAAGACACAAAAGGAAGAGCTTTTCCCCCATGTGCGGTTGGTTGGCTCTGAGGAGGCTCCTTTCGCAGAGGATTTGGAGAAGATGGCGAAACAGTGCTTCTTGTCTGGGATAAAGGCAGTATTCCTGATCGATTACTTACAGCTGCTGCGTAGCCAAAAGTTTTCGTCTGACATTAAAACGAATATTGAAAATGTCAGTCAGGTGCTCCATCGCATCACCAAGACGTACGGATTTCCGGTAATCACCATCTCCGAAGCCGGAAAGCAGTACTACTCCAACGACAAAGCGAAAGCCAAAATCACAAAAGGTCAGTTCCAGAGCAGTTTTGATTTGGGCGCGCCGAAGGAATCCGGTAAAATCGAATTCAGTTCGGATATCTGCCTTGCAATTGAGAACCATCCGCAAGACAGCGCAAAGGGCGTTATCACCATCCTGAAGAATCGGTATGGAGCCAAAGACGTCAGTTTTCCGGTAGCATATGATTTGGCATATGGGTGGTTCGGTACATCTGGCGGCAGCTTTGCTGGCCAAATGATCGCCGGGAATACCATCCCCGAAAAGACTTCGTTTCGAAAAGGGAAAGCCCGAAATTGATTTTTCCTCTACTCTCCCGCTCCTAATCACATTGGAGCGGGAGTTTTTTTCGATTCAATCCATTGTGTCTGTGTTCAAATACAGGTGGTACTTCTCGTCTTTTCAAAGATCCAATTCTCGATAAATTAGCTGCTCTTCGTCTTAATTCCTGCCCTGTATTTATCTTAAAAAAATAGCGAAAAATTTTCATTTGAATTCTTTTTTCCCATTTCCCCTGTCTGCGCGCGGGGTATTGGCCTTTACCAAAATCCCGCAGCTGCCTATTGTCTTAAAATAAAAAGTCGGGCAACCTTATCTTGGTAAATTTGTCGTTCCCTTTTCGAAAGGAACGACAAAAATGATATATTTCTCCCGATTGCTGATTTTGTTAAAAAAGCAAACACTTGTGACTTCACCTGCTCCAGTATTTTCTATCCTCTTATGTAAGCAATAAAACCGATGTGACATGACTGGAGGTCTTGTTATGAATGAAAAAATTTCAAAAGGCTACGGCGGGGAGATAGACGCAAACGCTGGCTGCCTGCGCAATGAGGTTTATCACAATCTGTACAGAAAAGTGAACCAGACGGGTCGGGCTGTGGTGGCAAGCGAACGCAAATACGGGCACAATTTGTCGCTTGCACAAGAAGCAGGAGTGATTTCCCCCTCTGTTCCGCTTGACACCGAGATGGCGAAAATCACACGAATGCTCTTGGAGGTTGAGCTTGACCATTTGACCAGCACCTTTGAACTGTGCGCCCTGTATTTTCTGGAGACCAGCATTTGCAGTGTCCAGCATAAAACGCAGACCGGCGGCTTTGCCAATCATATCAGCACGCGCAATCTCTCGCTGATCAAGGAATTCACCGGAGGTGTAAATCCGGAGCGAGAGGTGCAGAAATTCCTGATTGGAAATCTTGCGGAACAGATTCGTACCGGTAAGATAAATTCCATCTATTTGCAGAAGAACAACCGGAGCGTTCCCACACTTAAGCAGGAAACCATCAATCTCTCCAGAACACAGGTGACTCCCAATTTTCTGATGATAACGGCAATGCAGGTCTTACTCCGTACTTTGGAAAGGAAGATGGTAAGGCTTCGCTATGCGGAAAATGAAAAGATTGTGGATTATGACGTCTGCTTACACCGAGATTTCCTGTTTCGAAATTATCGGGGGAATTGGAAAGCTGTTCTGGCTCAAGCTTGGGATGGCAAATCGGCAACTCTGTTTCTTCCGGTTTACTCCTCAAAGGCACCGACAACGGTTAAGGAATTTAATCTCTACAAGATTTGCGAGGTTACTATAATCGGCTGATGAGGAATTAAATCTGGCCGCTATTCCCGCCACTCCCCCGATTCCCGCCGGTCGGCTTCAGATTTTGCTTCTCTGCTTGGCGGGTGCGGCGCGAACAGGCCATTTAGGGCGGCTCCACGGCTGCCGTTTCCTGTTTGGGGTATGGCGGCTCTACAGCGTCCAACGCGCCACCGTGGGCATCCCGGGCTGTCCCCGGCAAGGCTCGCCACACGGCCTGCCCTCTCCTTTTATTCTGCGGGATTGGGGTATTCGCGCTCACCGCCCGGCTGCGGCGGTCAACGCGCCGCGCAAGGCTTCTCCGGGTATTGGTGGTTGTCCCCGGCAGGTTATCGCCACACGGGGCGAACACGGGCGCGACGCGATTCGGGCGGCTCTATCCGCTCAGCCCGCTGCGTCAGGCAAACCACCTAGTCCGTTATGGTGTACTTTAAGGGATTGTCCGGTTGCTCCCTGTTTCCTAGAGGCTTTCTGTTTTAAAAGATTATGGGTAAATCCGGAAAATAGGCGGCTGAGGCGTTGGTGGTTTTCGGACAGATTGGAGGAATTTCTATGCGGGTGTATGGCTACGCTCGGGTTAGTAGTAAAGAACAGCACTTAGACCGGCAAATCGCAGCTCTGCTCCAGTATGGGGTAGAAGAGCGCAATATCATAGAAGAAAAGGCTTCAGGCAGAAACTTCAATCGTCCCCAGTATGCAGTCTTGCGAAATGCGCTGCTCCGCGAGGGGGACATACTGATCGTAACTTCCCTTGACCGATTATCCCGTAACAAAGCCGATATCAAAGCGGAGTTGGAGTATTATCGCCAGAAAAGCATCCGAGTCAAGGTGTTGGATTTGCCGACTACTCTGATCGATTTGGAGGAGGGACAGGATTGGATCTTGGATATGGTGAACCACATCCTGATTGAGGTTCTGTCCAGCATTGCAGAACAGGAGCGTGTCACCATCCGAAAGCGTCAGGAAGAAGGAATCGCCGCAGCAAAAGCAAAAGGAAAGAAATTCGGTCGACCTGAAATTATGATGCCGGAGGATTTTCCGCAGCAGCTGGAGCGAGTCAAAAGACATGAAGTTTCGGCAAAGCAGTTGATGCAGGAGTTAGGCTTGAAGCGAAACACGTATTACCGCTTTGTACACGAGTTGGAGCAGTAGTTGCAAGAATTGTCATAGCAGTTGATTGTTTGGGGAGAAGGAGTTGAGCCTTCTCCCCTTTCTTTTTTGCTTTTTGGGCAGCAGTTGAGAAAATATTTTTCGATGATTGTCATTCCCCAAGGAGTTCCAGTAATATTTCCAGTTGAACAAACAGTCTGGTTATAAAAACCGGCGATGCGAAGTATCGACTACTGTAATTAGGCTGGTATGAATAATGGAACTGAACGAAAAGTATAGCAAGCAGGCTTTGACGCTGGAGGAAACGGCAAAGGAATTGGGAGTTAGTGTCCCCGACCTTGATCTTCTTATCGGGAACGGAGAATTATCCGTTAAAAAGATCGGGAAACGCACTCTTGTACCAATCATCTCTCTGGAACGGTATTTGGGACTTGCTGAATCAGCAGGTCAGAGTTATACTACCGAACCAAACGACGAAGAGGAGGTTTTCAGAATGGCAACGCCGCATAGCTCCGGCAGCATTTTATATGTAAAGGCAAGGGATGAGTTCCGCTACGCCATCAACCGGGGAAAAGATTCTGTAACAGGGAAACGGGAACGACTGATTAAAGGAGGGTTCCGTACTCGTGAGGCCGCAGAGGCTGCTCTCCAGAAGGCACTGAAAGAGATGGATGGGTTATTACCTGATTCTGGGGTATCTTCTACAGTACCTGCCACTCCCCCCACTCCGAATGCTCCGCGCATTACCGTTCGGGATTATCTGGATCAGCATCTCTTTACAATGTTCGCAGCTCCGACTGCACGTACAAAGCATTGCTATGCTACCAATGCGAAGCGAATTGTAAAATCAAAACTTGGAGATATGTACTTAGATGAGCTAACCCGAATGGAACTTCAGGAATTTCTGAACAGTATGTCCCATATGTCCCAGAGTACGCTGGATAAGGTTCGTCTTGTCCTGCGTAAAATGACTGCTGTTGCTGCTGAGGACGAGCTGATTCCAAAGGATGTGGGTCGAATGGTCAAAAAAGCGAAATCCACCCAAAGGGATTTACGTTCAGATGATGAAAAGGTGTATTCGAAAGAGCAAATCAACACCATTTTATCCTGTGCAAAGAAGGAAAGTGATCCTATGATTTACACAGTTCTTTTGCTGGAAACGCTAACTGGAATGAGACCGGAAGAAATTCGTGCCTTGCTGAAAACCGATGTGAATTTCAGCACATGCGAGATCCACATCCATCAGGCCGCAGTAATGAAGCCAATACTGGGCAACAGCGCACTTTCCAAAAGCACCGGTAGAGAGTCTGCGATAGGCCCCACGAAAAGTCCGGCAGGAATTCGGACTTTGTACATTGGGGAGCAGGGAATTGAGGCAATCAAAGAATGGTTGGGGTATTTGGAAAAGAACGCCCCTGCAAAATATCAGAACCGGTTCCTGTTCCCCTCATCAACTGACGTTCCCATGCGGGACGATGTTCTCAACACAGCATTCAATCGCTTCAAAAAACGACATGGTTTTGGGAAAGAGTACACGCTGTATAAATTTCGGCACACCTTTGCCACCACATTAGCAGAATCGGGCGTTCCGGTCAAAACAGCCATGCGCCTGATGGGAGACTCCACCACAAATGTGATTTTGGGTGTCTACACCCACGTTAGAAGCGATGAGGCAAAACGTACCGGTCAGCAAATCAATCAAGTGTATTGTGATATGCTTTCGCTGCCGGAGATGAAAGAAGTGGATGGCGAAGAATCCGGGGTATAATGTTACTACAAATAAGGAAGTCCGAGATTGATTAAACATGTCAATCTCGGACTTCCTTATTGCAATATTATTCATTTTTAAAGCTCTATTTTTATTTCTTTTAAGTAAATATTTGGTGTTAAATTTTCAACATTTACGGATACCCGTGGATACCATTTTGCCCTTTTTGCGCTTGGGGTAAAATTAAAAAACGTAGGATTCATGCGGGTTCCCGCAATTCCTACGTTTGTTTTATTTCTATTTCTTGGATTACAAATCAGCTGCTCTACCAACTGAGCTACACCAGCGTTTCAGAAATTGAACGCTTGAATAATATATCACTTTTAAATTATTTTGTCAACACATTTCCCCTCAAAAGTTACTATTTTTCGGAGAAAGGTTCCTCCCCAGTGTCTATACGTGGCTACATCATCTACCAGAAGGCGTGCGGCCTCCAGCTTTACGTGCATTTCGGCAACCATCTCCTGTACGGAATACAGAGCGGCAATGGGCTTGCCAAATGCGCTATGTCTGAGAAGCACTGGGGCGGGGGCCCACACCGATTACGCCGTTCTCACCATGAAACATCAGGTGCACGCTCTCCGGCAAATAGTTGGATGCCTGCGTGGGCATTTCAAAGCCAAGGTTTACAAGCTGGCCGTCTTTTAACTTTGCACCCGCTTGGGGGATGGGGGCAAGCGCCTCATCCTACTCATCACTTTGTTTCCAAGCTTAGACACAATAAGTCCCTCCTTTTTTAAATATGTCACATCGTAATATTGTTTTGATACGAATGTTCCTATCAAGCCTATTGATGTGGGACAGTGTCCGCAGGACACTACGGGAAACAAAAAAGGAGGCCCCGAACCGGGCCCCCTGAAAAAATGCAATGGAATTCTTATTTAATTTGGTATTTATTGAGCTTTCGATAGAACGCGGAACGGGAAATTCCAAGTTCTGCCGCTGCATGAATACGATTTGAGGGGATATTGGCAATTGATACAGACTGCTTTCATGCCAACTCTTTTCACAAGATATTTTATTATGAATTCATTACTCGATCGATATACAATTCATATGACATGACAAAAATCCGGAACACCATCGCGTATATACAAACGATCAAGATAGCCAAATCAGAATTGCAGCCAAGTGACCACATAAACAAGAGCAAGGACAAAGGCAGTGCGCTATTTATACCTGATTACAAAATAGTGATTGGTATTATTATATCGGACAATTATGATTGAAATCAACAAACATATGGGCAAAGAAAACCCTATGATTGCCCGCCAACAGCGCCCCATTTTACGAAACCAAAGAGAGGCTCTAATGTCAACACTGAATAACACGACAGCATCTACTTAAAAAACATATCAACTCTGGCTTTTATATTGGATTATTTACTATAAATTTACATCAGGGTTATCCGCACGCCACATTTTTAGTGTGCGGCAGAAGGAATTCGGGATGATTGGTAATCACAGCTGAAATCCCATAAGAAATCAGGCGCTGTGCCGCGTCTTTGTCATCGACCGTCCATGCAAAGATTCCCACATCGAACTGCATCAGTTCTTCTATGTTTTCTGCGGTAAGGAACAAATACTGTGGGTTCAGGTCATCCGCGCCGCAGCGCCGCACATATTCACCCGCACCAACCAGCCAGTCGCTGGTTAAAAGGCCGCAGCGTACCTTCGGCAGCAATTGTTTACACAGGTACATGGACTGATGATTGAACGAAGAAAACTGAACACGATCTTCCAAACGATGAGATAGAACAAGATCAATGACCTTTTCTTCCATCCCTTCATAACGGAAAATACCGTTTTTCAACTCAATGTCCGTCAGGATCTCTTTCCCCTTGATAAAATTGCAATACTCCTCTAAAGACGCGAAAAATCCGCGATAAAAAGGTACTGAAAGAAAAAGCGGAGGAAATCATGAAAATCGTACAGCTCAGCGGTGTGGAAAACCGTTACCCGAAACAGCTTTCCGGCGGGCAGCAGCAGCGCGTTTCGCTTGCGCGAGCCATGGTTGTAAAACCAAAGCTGATGCTGTTTGATGAGCCCTTAAGCAATCTGGACGCAAAATTGCGGGAAAGCACCCGAGTAGAAATACGAAACCTGCTGAAAACAATGGGCGTTACCGCAATCTATGTAACCCACGATCAGGAAGAGGCACTAACCATTTCAGACCGGATCGCGGTGATGAATCAGGGTAAAATTGAGCAGATTACGGAACCGGCCTGCTTATACCAGAAACCGGCAACCAGCTTTATCGCCGGATTTGTTGGCCATGCCAATTTCATCGACGGAGTGGTGCAGTCCGTTCTGAAAGACAAAATTCGTATTACAACGGCAAGCGGAAAACTGGTCTTCGTCAAAAAAGATGCGGAAAGAAGCTTGTCGCCGGGAGCGCAGGTCTCCTGCATCATAAGACCGGAAAATATACAGCTCTGCGAAAAAGAACAGGAAAGCGCAGACAACATATTCCCCGGAAAGATCAAGGCGCGCATCTACCTTGGTTCTACCATTCGGTATATTGTGGACTGCGCCGAGGGGAAAGATTTCGAAGTGGATCTTCATACTAGAGATTCCGGCCACTGCGTGGAAGGCGACACCGTTTTTCTCGCATTTCAGGAAGAAAATCTGGTTCTGGTAGATAGATAAAATGCATTTTCAAAAGGAGAAAAATCAAATGAAAAAGAGAAAAACCGTCGCCTATCTGCTCACTGCCGCCATGTTTGGAAGCGTTCTGACCGCCTGCTCATCGGGGGAAACCGGCAAAACAAGCTCCGCTCCGGCGAACTCCTCCACAGAATCCACTGCATCTTCCACAGATTACTCCGGACAGACTCTGGTCGTACAGGTCTGGGGCGGTACTTATGAAGAAACCTTAAGGAACTACGCGATTCCAATGTTTGAAAAACAGACCGGCGCAAAAGTTGAGGTAGTCAGCGGTGCCGCGCCGCTTTCTCAGTTAGCCACAGAGGGGGATAACGCCTCTATTGACGTTTTGCATGTCGATTCCAGCGAAGTAACGCAGGGAACCAAAATGGACGTTTTGGAAACATTAGACGCCAGCAAGCTGAAAAATGCACCTGACCTGTATAAAGAAGCTTTTCCATACGATAATGCAGTTGTTACCAACTGGGGTACTTACGGTATTCTTTATCGTAAAGATCTGGTGAAAACAGAACCTACCAGCTGGCTTGATTTGTGGGACAGTGCCTATTCGGGCGGCAAAGTCGGTGTGGTAGATTACAGCATGGGCGGCGGACTTGAATTTGCAGAGGCAATTTCCCGTATTCAGGGCTCGGTGATTTCCGACACAAAGAATTGGGACAAGCTGTTTGCGAAAATGGCGGAGCTGAAATCCAACATCGGCGTGTACGCAAGCCAGCACTCTGACATCGAAAGCGCCATCACCAAAGGGAGCATTCTTCTGTCAGTTGAAACAAATGGCCGCGCAATCAGCCTGATGAAAGAGGGATACGATATTGGCTTCTGTCAGCCGAAGGAAGGCGCCATCGCCATGACCTCGCTGGCAGCAATCAGCAAAGGCTCTACCCATAAAGAGCTGGCTTATCAGTTTGTCGATTGCCTGCTTAGTACAGAAGTACAGAAAGCCTATGCGGAAAACAACTACTATGCGCCCTCCAATTCCAAAACAGAGATTGCAAAAGATCTGCAGAGCTTTATGCCGTATGGGCAGGAGCAGGTTTCGAAGCTGGTCTATATGGACTCTGCCGCGCTGGAACCCGTAAAGGCAGATTTCATCAACCGCTGGAACAGCGATTTTAAATAAGTATTTTTCATTGCGCAAACAGTGTGAAATACCGGAGTAAAAGGAGGATTTTATGGAAAAGGAAAAGGACACCTGGAGCTATGTGAATATTTGGTATTTGTTGATACCGCTTATCTTCATTGCCCTGTTTTTTGTTTTTCCGCTTTTCAAAATGGTGTATATGAGCTTCTTTCAATTTACTGGGGTAAACCAGCCGCTTGGAAGCTTTACACTTGAAAACTACACCAGATTTCTTTCCAACGCAGATTATTGGGTCATTCTGGGAAAAACTCTGGGGCTTAGCTTTTTATCCGGTATTTTATGCACTGTTCTGGGGTATCCGGTCGCATATCATCTGAGCCGGATGCAGGGCCGCACAAAAAGCCTGTTCACCGTGCTGGTGCTGCTGCCGCTGTGGGTCCCGATTACGGTAAGGCTGTTTGGCTTAATGACTCTGATTGAGCGCGGAACCTATTTTGCGGTAGAAGCCGGTTTGGTGTATTGCGGTCTTCCCTATATGATTATGGTTGCGGCTTTGTTGCCGACAAATTTCTGATGCAGCCCCGCTGCCGCATTCAGCTTTACAGAGGAATGCCCGATTACAGTTCCGCCGCCATCCAGAATTTCCACCAGGATGTAAAGGTCATTGACAGGCTTATTCACAGAAATGGTGTAGGTACCATCCGGATTTGTCGTAATCGTCACAAAACCATCGCGGGAGGCTCTGACGCGCAGAGTATGGTTCGCAGGGCCTGTAAAAGAGCTAACTCCCAAGCGGCAGAAACTGCCGGGAACAACCGCCACTTCTTTTGTATCGACCACCAGCGCAACATTTTTTGCTCCCGTCGTCTTGCCATCCCAAACGCCGTTGGGGTTCACCGTATCATTGAGGGTGCCGTCCGCAGCCTTTTGGGCAATTTCCGCCGCAGTCAGCGCCCTTGTATCCGAACGCGGCTTGGCGCTCACAATCACGATGGAATTCCCCTGAGGATCGTTTCGCACACTCACAATCGGCTTGTTCTCAAGCGGCTGATTGTTCGCAGATTTGTCTTTGCCGGGCTTTTCCTTGGGGTCATCATCGTCATCGTCATCATCGTCACGATCGTTATCGGATCCCCCGGAATTCCCCAGCGCCCGAATCTCGTTGCGATCCCTCACCCGCAGGCAAACGCCCTCCGGGTCAGTATAGACAAGGCCGACGACACTCACGGCGGCACCGTCTTTGACCACCTGACTCAGATCCACATTCGGGCTGATGTAGCCATTGATCAGAATGCGGATGCTGTTCCCGCCGGACGTTACCGAAAAGTTCTGCACCGCGCCGCTCAGCAGCTTAATGTTGGAAACCGTGCCCTGCGCTTTCACCAGCCTGCCGCCGTATTGCTCATAGTTTAATGCATCCGCAATTGTAACGGGGGTCGGCGCAAGCGGTTTTTCCGCAGAATCAAGTACGGTGTAGCCTTCCACTCCGGAACCAATTTTCAGTTCCTTGTCTCCCTGGTAAGCGTCAACATGGCCAACCACGCGCAGCTTTTGCCCTACCTTAATTCCGCTGCCGTTGGGAATCGGGTAGACATTAATGCCGCCGGTTTTGTCCTGCAAATAAACGGTATCGGTAAAGGCATTCGGCTGTTCGGAACCGGCCGTTACCGTTCCCTCAACCGCATACACATCACCCATCTGTCCATTCTTTCTCACGTCTGCAATCGCACTGGTTTTAATCTTCACCTTGACCGAATCCAGAAGATTTTTGACGATGGTGTAGTTTGCATACTGAAGATCTCCGTAATTGTCAAGCTCGGCCTTTACCTCAAAGTCGGAGAAAAACACGGTTCCCGCCACAAGAACGGTTCCGGCTCCAATCGTCTCAGAAACCAGAGCACAGACCTCTCCTTTTTTCTTTACCGCCGTCGCCTCATCATAAGCGGTGCTGGCTCCCAACACGGGTTTTCCGGATTCATACTTTCCGTCCGACGACTTAGAGTTAATAGAATAGGTAGAATCGAATCCATTGACAAGCTTCTGCGCACCCTGCCCCGGCGTTACCGAGCAGCCGCTGTAGAAGCTGTATTTCTGCTCCGGGTCCACTCCCTTCAGATACGGGGAATCGGAATTGAAATTCTGGAAGTACACGCGATATGAGCTTCCTCCGTTATTTTCCTGATCCAAAACCTCGTCGTTGGAAATCGCGGATTTTGCTCCGATGCCTTCCAGCAGCGTGTTGATCTGCGTGCTGGAGGTATACGGGTCTGCGGAGCCATCCTGATAATCTGCAAGACCGCAGACGGCAACCAGACCGCCTCCCTGAACATACTCCTTCACCATCGCAATAAAATCCTCACCAAAGGTCTGCGCGGTATAGGAATCCCCGGCCTTGCTGGTGCCGCTTGTTTTTGCCGGCGCGCTGATGAGAAGCAGCTGGGTATCCTTCAGCATATCCGGCGTAATTTTCTTCTTTTCCACCCGCACCTGCGTTCCGTCATCAGAAGCAATTTTAGTCAGATTATTGATGTTCTGGCTGTAGTAGCCAGTCACATAATCGTTGTAATGGGTGCCGTCTACAAGAACTTTCGTCACGGCAGAGGGATCCGCAACCTGAAGTGTGAGCACAGCGGTAAACGTGCGTTCCACACCGTTCAGCTTCGCCTTCAGAACAACGTCCATCGTAACGCTGCCGGCGGTTTGCGGCGTGTAAGAAAAGGTGTCGCTGTTCGTCCCCAGAGAAGCAACTGCCGCGCCCTTATCCAAGCCGTCGCCCCCAATGGAACGGATCACTTTTTGATCCACTTTGTATTCGAGAGAGGTCACCGTCATCTCATAGTCTTCGTTATTGTACAGGTTCGCGGTGATATTGACAGATTCCCCTTTGACCGGCAGGGTAGTGTCCGCCGTTACAGCAGCTATTCCCGCCTTGTCCACAGCTCCGGTCCAGACCGGGGCCGTAACAGCAATGTCTTTGTCTGCCTGTGTGATACGAAGATAGTAGTAGGAGTAGTTATTGGGCAAAGCAAACTCCACGGTGTCGCGGTTAGATTCCACCTGCCGTGTAGCGGCAACGCGCCCACCATTCACGATTACCTCTACCTTACCGATTTTGGAATCCGTAGGGTCGGACAGTTCCGCGCGGATATTAAGGGGTTCTCCCTTATCCACACTGATTTCACTGCCCATAACCGCGCCGTTCACGGTATAGCGGATGCTCAGGTCGTTATCTTCCGTAGAATAAACGCGGCAGTTCTGCATGGCGTCATACAGGCTTCCCTCCGTCAGATCGGGGGCAAGGACAACGCTGCGCGCCGTATTGGAGTCGCCCCAGTTCCCCTTATGGTTATCCTGGTTGTTGGCCGGCGCAACATGCCAGCCCTTGTCGAGCGCGCGAGTGTAATACTCATAAGACGGGAAGTAGCCCGCTCCGCGAATCGGCCCTTCCCCGTTTCCAACCTCAATCAGGTTGATGAGCTTGTCATAGGTCTGGCAATAATTCGCAAAGTCATAAAAGTCGCCAAACTGAGTGCCGGGGTGGTTAAACTGGGAAATGGAATTGGGAACCTTGGTCAGCGCCTCATAATAAGCTTTCAGCCCTACCGGATTGGAGGCGGACTGAGATTTATTATAAAAATCCGGATTCTGGCGATCCTCGAATCCAGGGGTGTTAAAGGTATTGATATGTCCGGAGCCGTCGCTCCATGTCATTTCGTAGCCATAAATGCCGAGGAATCCGGAATCGGGGTCGTCCGGGTTATCCGCATTCTTTACCTTTTTACCAGTGATCGCAGCGGCGGCTGTGCGCCCTTCCTGCCATTCCTCACTTTTGGAGCCATCTAAAATGGTATTCGTGTGTGATTTTGCTTCGTCCGCAGTCTCAAAGTAATTAGAATGATCCGTCACCGCGAGAAAGTCCAGGTTTTTTACCTGAGAAGCGTGATCGAACGCGGTCTCCACGCTCCCCACACCGTCGGAAATATCCGTGTGGGAGTGAAGCTGTCCGAAATAAACATGGTACTCTCCCTCGAATTTTTCCCTATAGGTAAATACGCTTTTTTCACTCGGGTCCATATCGTCCGCTTTCGCATAGGCCGTAATACTGGCCGGCAGCGACGTCAGCTCAATCGGGGCGCTGTAAACCAGGTACTCTGTGTCCTGCGCGGAAGGATTGAGAGTATAATAAATCCTCGCACCATTTGTACCGCTGGAAAGCGTGATCTTATCGCCTGCTTTTGCGTTGGAATTGCTGCCGGGATTCGCCGTAACTTTCGCGGTCTTGGGTGTTACGGGTATGGTTCTTATATTGGTTACACCGTCCGCACTGAGAAGCTGGAGCGTGTAGGAACCGCCGTAGCCCTCCAGAATACCGGAAACGTCGGCGGTGTCTCCGTCTTTCAGTTTTGCCGCAAGCTTGGCGTAATCATCGCCGCGGCGGCTGTCCAGCTTGGCGGAAAGCGTTTTTCCGTCCTGTGTCAGCGTAAAGTTCGCATTTTGATAGCTGTCTGAGGTCAGTTTGGAAATTTGAGCTCCGGTCACCTTAACCAGCATACCGCCGACCTGATCCAGACCGGTTCCGGAAAGGTCTGTCACTTCTTTCGGTTCGGGGACTGCACTGCTGCCGACAATTTTTAACGCATTGCTGTCGCTCAGCACCAATTCAAACTTTCCCGAATACTCATCCGTTCTTCCGGTCGCCTGTACCTTATCCCCGGGTTTGATGCCGGCATCCTTTAAAGCGCTGTCGCCAAAAAGCATCAGGCCTCCGGTTTCATCCTGAATATAAAGCCCCAAGCTTTTGTTGGCGGAAGCATATTCATGCATTGCAATACCGGTTAGGGTTGCCTGCTTGCCTTTGCCTGCCGCTCTTGCATCCGCAATCGTATTGATTTCTTTCTCCACCTTATAAGTAACGGTTCTGGAGGAATCTTCCTGACCGCTCAGCCAAGCCTTAATCGTCGTTGTTTCATTGATAACGATCGGCTCTGAATAAGTATGTTCCGTGCTGTCCCCATTTATTGTGTAAAGAATATCTTCTTGTTCCTCGGTGGACAGTTCCACCCTTGTTCCAGCCGGCACATAACCCTGTGCGTTCGGCTCATGGTCGGGAGTGAAGATAATTGCGTCTTCTTCCGGAGCAGGAGATTCATCATTTGTCAAGCCCGTAACTGAGATATGATTGATGTAGCAGACTCCACTGCTCGTCGAGGAGTCATCATTTGGCATAAAGCGAATGCCGATGGTGCCGTCCGCAAGACTCAGCTGTGTACTTTCATTGCCAAATGTCACCGCCTGAGGATTCCCTGAGGTAGTTGGTATGGAGAACACACCGTTTGAAACATCCGCATAAATGCTTCCGTCCGTGGTGCTCTGCACTTTCCATTGCAGAGCTGCTTTTGAGGAACGGCGAAAGCTTGCAGAAACCCGCAGGTCAGTACAGTCGCCGGCCTCCGGCAAATCAATCTGCCAATACTTTTCACCGGGAGTGCCGTCAAAACCGTTGGCAGCAAGAAAATATGAGGGGCTGGTCCCCCAGCTGCCCGTGGCATTTGTTGTTAGAACGGCAGTGCTCTTTTGCACCCCTGTATCCGCCGGAATTTCTGCCTCATCGGGCTTTTCCGTCGGGTTGGCGGTAATGTTCCAGCTTGCCAGTACTTCTTGTGTTTGTCCAGCCTGCGCCTGAAAAATCGGAAGCCCGGTAAACACACTCAGCAACATAGAAACGGCAAGCATGAGCGAAATAGATTTTCGCGAGTGTTTCTTCACGTTTTTGTCCCTTCCTTTCCGCAATCGCCTTTTATAAAGTCTCTCTTCGGCCCAGCCACCGTTGTTTGGAGCACCAAACAGCCTGCAACAGGTTTCTCTGTGAGATCCGTCTCTTTGCAGCCGATGACCATCGATTCCATATTTTACCATTTTATTTCCAGCGCCTGATTAGAAAAGAAAGAAAATCTTTTAAAAAATTGATAAGAATTTGATTAAGTCCGACGCATTTTCAAAATCCGTGAGTTTTGAAACATCTAAATTTTAGTTGTTTCAATTCCTACTGACTCGATAATATTGTTCTTTTTTTATAGCCATTATTTGAATTTTATGAATCCACACAATTCGGGGCCGTTTGCCGCCAGCATTTCATTGCCTGTCGGTATGGGAAAGGCCCCCGACCGCAGTGATATTACCCTGCGATTGGGGGTCTTTCCATAGATCAGGAGGAATCAGAAATGAAAAAAACGGAATGGGCAATCTTAATTATTTTGGCCGTAATAGGCGGCCGGGCCGTGCTTTCGCAGATAATGCTTGTCGAGCAGCTCCTGCTGCATGGGCTTGATATCTGGCACCAGAGCCAGATCGTGCCAGGCCATAAAGGCGACCTCTTCCATAACAACGGCGTTGTGCACCGCCTCCATCGGAGAAGCTCCCCACGCAAACGGCCCGTGGCTGGCCACTAAGACGCCGGGCACTTCACCCGGATCGCGCCCCAGAAAGGTTTCTGCGATGACTTTGCCTGTTTCCAGCTCATAGCGGTCTTTGATTTCCTCCCGCGTCATCGTGCGCGTACAGGGAATTTCGCCATAGAAATAATCGCCCTGCGTAGTGCCCAGCGCGGGGATGCCCCGTTTGGCCTGTGCAAAAATGGTTGCCCACCGGCTGTGCGTGTGCACGATTCCGCCAATATGGGGAAAGCTTCGGTACAGCTCCAGATGCGTGGGCGCGTCGGAGGAAGGGCGAAGAGCGCCCTCCAGAATTTCGCCGTTGGCAAGGCGCATGACCACCATATCCTCCGGTTTTAACGCGTCATATTCCACCCCGCTGGGCTTAATCACCATCAAACCCGCCCTGCGGTCAACTCCGCTGACATTGCCCCAGGTGAAAGTGACCAGTTTGTAGGCCGGCAGCAGCAGGTTTGCCGCGCAAACCTGCTGTTTTAATTGTTCCAGCATTTTATCCACCCCAGAAAAGGGCATGCCGCCCTTCAATTAATGAAGATGTTCTCATTTTTCTTTTGTGCGCCACACAGAATCCATGAGCAGAAGCTTTTCCTCCAACTCCTCCGGCACGGTGTCCTTTGTAATGTGCACGAACTCAATGTCCATAATCCGTGCAAAATCACGCAGTTGATCCGCCGTTACATCATAGCTCAGGGTGGTGTGGTGTGCGCCGCCCGCGATAATCCAGCACTGCGCGCCGGTTCTTAAATCCGGCATTGGCTTCCACATGACGCGCGCTACCGGAAGATTCGGCATGGTCTGCGTCGGCTGAATGCACTCAATGTCCTGCGCCAGCAGGCGGAAACGCCCCCCCATGTCGATGAGACAGGCGACAACAGCCTTGCCTGGGCGGCCCTCAAACACAAGCCTTGCCGGCGGCTCTTTCCCCCCGATGCCGAGGGGGTGCACTTCGATTCTGGGGCGGTTTGAAGCGACGCTTGGGCATACCTCGAGCATATGGGAACCGAGCGAAAGCTCCTTGCCGCGGGTCAAATCGTAGGTGTAATCCTCCATAAAGGTGGCGCCGCCGCCGAGCCCTTCGCCGATCACCTTCAAAATGCGCGTCATAGCGGCGGCCTTCCAATCGCCTTCCCCGCCGTAGCCGTAGCCCTGCTCCATCAGCCTCTGCGACGCAAGGCCGGGCAGCTGGCGCATCCCGTACAGATCCTCAAATGTATTGGAGAACGCGGTGCAGCCCTCCCGCTCCAGCATTTGCCGCATGGCAATCTCCTCTCGCGCCTGATACCGTACGGCATCCAAAGCATCAGTGGTGACGACATATTTTTCCTCGTACTCCCGCAAAAGCGCGTCTATCTCCGCCGGAGCAACGGCGTTGATCCGCTCCGCCAGCTCGCCGACCGGCCAGGTGTTTACCTGCCATCCGAACTTGATCTGCGCTTCCACCTTATCGCCCTCAGTAACGGCCACGCTGCGCATATTGTCACCGAAGCGCATCACGCGAAGGCCGCGGCTTTCCTGCACGCCGGCCGCGGCACGCATCCAGCCGGCAATGCTCTGCTGAACCTCCTCATCCTGCCAGTACCCCACCACCACCTTGCGGGGAATGCGCATGCGTGCGCCAATAAACCCGTGCTCCCGGTCGCCGTGGGCGCTCTGGTGCAGGTTCATGTAATCCATATCGATTTCTTCATTCGGAATGGTACGGTTGAATTGTGTATGAAAATGCAGCCACGGCTTTTGCAGCATGCCAAGGCCGTTAATCCACATCTTGGAAGGGCTGAATGTATGGCAAAAGGTGATGATACCCGCGCAGGTATCGTCGTAGTTGGCCTCCTTGATGACCTTGACCGCTCCATCATTTGTTTTAATGATATCCTTGTATTCAATTTGGCAGGGCAGAGCTCCGCTTTGGTTCAGACTTTCCACCATAGTGCGGCAGTCGCTTTCCACCTGGGCCAGCGTTTCGGGCCCGTATAAAAACTGACTGCCTGCCACAAACCAGAACCGATATTCCTTCAGCTTCATAAAAAATCCCTCATTTCTCCAGAGCGACGGGGCGCTCTTTCAGTGTACTGTGAATGGTATGGCTCTCTTTTCGCGCGGATGCGAAAAAGCAAAGGTGGCAATTCCTCTATTTTTTCAGATTTTGCACTGCGGCGCGCTCAATGGGCAGCCCCGCGCGGTAACGCTCCATAAACGCCGCAAAGCCCGCTTCGTCTTTGGGGTTCGGAAGGACGCGCTCGCTTTCTATGGAGGAAAATACCTGCTTTGCAAGAAAATCCTCCAATGTGCGGCCGTTTCCTTTTTCGCGCAGGTAGGCGGCCAGCAGCGCAATTCCCCACGCGCCGCCCTCCCCGGCGGTCTGCATGACGGCCACGGGAGTGTTCAGGGCGGCGGCCAGCAGGGCCTGCCCCGCCCCCTTTGTTTTAAACAGCCCGCCGTGCCCCAGCAGAGTAGTTACGCCAACCTGTTCTACTCTGAGCAAATCCATGCCGATCTTCAGTGTGGCGACCGCCGCATACAGCAGAGTACGGGCAAAGTTTTGAAAGGTCAACTCACTGTCCGGCATGCGCACAAACAAGGGGCGGCCCTGCTCCATGCCGGTGATCGGCTCGCCGGAATAGTAATTGTAAGCCAGCAGCCCGGCGCAGTCCGGCGCCCCCTTGAGCGCCTCGTTATAAAACGCGTCGTACAGCTCGGGCTTTCCCTTTGGAACCCCCAGCGCCGCCAGCGCCTGCGAAAGCACGCGAACCCACGCATCCAGATCGGACGTGCAGCTGTTGCAGTGTACCATCGCCGCCGGTCTGCCGGAGGGCGTTGCAACCATGTCGATTTCAGGGTACACGCACGACAGCGGGCGCTCAAGGACGATCATGGCGAAAATAGAGGTTCCCGCGGAGAGGTTCCCGGTTTTTTCCGCAACGCTGTTGGTTGCCGTCATTCCGGTTCCCGCGTCGCCCTCGGGCGGGCAGAGGGGGATGCCGGGCAAAAGCCGTCCGCTTGGGTCGAGCAGCAAGGCCCCCTCGGGAGTCAGCGCGCCTGCCGGCTCACCGGCTCGCAGCACCCGGGGGAACAGGCCGCGCAGCGGCCGGGAAAAGCCGCTTTTTGACGCCAGCGCTTCAAACCGCCTGATTCTTTCTTCATCGTAGTCTCCCGTTTCACTGTCAATCGGGAATACACCGGAGGCGTCCCCGACGCCAAGCACCTTTTCTCCGGTCAGCTGCCAGTGAACGTAGCCCGCCAGCGTGGTGAGAAAGGCGACGCGGTCTATGTGGGCCTCCCCCTCCAGAATCGCCTGGTACAGGTGAGCGACGCTCCAACGCTGCGGAATATTGAACTGAAGCTCCCCGGTTAGAATGGAGGCGGCCCGTTCGGTGGTCACATTGCGCCAGGTGCGGAACGGAACCAGCTGGTTACCGTTTTCATCGAAGGCCAGGTAGCCGTGCATCATGGCGGAAACGCCAAGCGCGCCCGTCGTCGTCAGCGGTATTCCGTAGCGCTCCCGCACCTGCGCGGAAAGGCTGGAAAAGCTGGCCTGCAGCCCCGTCCACACGTCTTTTAGGCGATAGGTCCAAACACCGTTTTCAAACCGGTTCTGCCAGTCGAACCCGCCGGACGCCAGAGGGGCGTAGTCCGGCCCGATTAATACCGCTTTCATGCGGGTGGAGCCAAGCTCTATGCCGAGCGTTGTGTTCCCTTCGGCGATCCACCGCTGGGGGGATTGCCCGGCGCAGGAAATTTGTTTCATAGGATTCCTCCTCAAGAGCGCAGGCCTGTGGCCGCCGCAGGGAAAAGCAGACCCGGCAGGCGGCAGGCCGGCATAAACTCAGTGTGGCGCGTTCTTTTTCTTGTGTGAAAAAATAATGCTTTGCAGAACGATAAAGAAACAGAGCAGCGACGACAGGGCAATGCGCACCCACCAGCTAGAGAGTGTGCCCTGCGTGGTGATCAGGCTCGAAATGGTGCCCTTGATCAACACGCCGAACAGGGTGCCAACGGGGTTGCCCACGCCGCCCGAAAGCAGTGTTCCGCCGATGACGGAAGCGGAGATCGCGTCCATTTCAAGGCCCTTTGCCTGCTCCACAAAGCCGGCACAGCTGTTGAGGGTGAACAAAAAGCCGCCCAGCCCCACCAGAAAGCCGTTGAGCAGGTATGCCTGGAATTTGGTGCGGCGCACATTCAGCCCCATCATTAAAGAGCTTTGCTGGCTGCCGCCAATGGCGTAAACCCTGCGCCCGAATTTGGTGTATTTCAGCGCCACGGCAATCACAACCAGCGCCGCGAGCGCGATAATGACGGTGGGGTAAATATATGCGGGCTGAAAAACGCCCCGTTTGTTATGTGTGCCGATCGGCAGATAAATTTTATAGTTGGCCCACGCAAGAAAGGTTTCGTTTTTAATTGAAATCATCTGCGTGCTGACGACGGCCGTCATGCCGCGGCCAAAAAACAGCCCGGCCAGCGTAACGATAAACGGCTGAATGTCCAGATACGAGATCAGGTAGCCCTGCACAAGGCCGAAGGCGAGCCCGATGAGCAGGGAGACGGCGAGCGCGGTGCAGGCGCCGGACCCGGCAACCTCCATCAGGTAGGCAGAGGCCATGGCCACAAGGGCCGTGACCGAACCGACCGAAATATCTATGCCGCCGGTGATCATGACAAGCGTCAGGCCCAGCGAGATCACGATCAGGCCCGCGTTGGAGATAAACAGGTTCAGAAACATCTGCGGCTTGGCAAAGCCCGCGTCGGCAAAAACAATCATTCCCGCCGCGTACATCAGCACAAACAGGCCGATGGTGACCGCCAGAAGAAAGCCGGTGTCGTTGAAACGGAGCTTCTTTTTCACGATGCGGCTCCCTCCTTTCGGCTTGCGGCGGTGTTCTGCCGCAGCTTTGCCCGAAGGTCGCGGAATTTCTGCTGGAACACGGGGCTTTGCAGCACCACGATGAGAATGACCACAATGGCTTTGTATACCGGCAGCTGGTCGGAAGAAATCATCATCGCGTACAGCGTGGTGGTCAGCGCCTGAATGGTGTAAGCGCCGATCACGGAACCCATCAGGCTGAATTTGCCGCCGGAAAGCAGGTTTCCCCCCAGAGCGACCGCCAAAATCGCGTCCATTTCCAGATTCAGGCCGATATTGTTCGCGTCTGCGGAATAGATGCGGCTCGAGGCCACAAACCCGGCAAGGCCCGCCAGAAGGCCGCAGATGACGTAGGTGATGAATTTGATTCGGGTCGCGTTCAGGCCGACGATGCGCGCCGCGCTGCTGTTGATTCCGACGCTCTCCACATACAGGCCGAGCGCCGTGAATTTGAGCACGAGCATCACCAGAATCACGGTGCCCGCGGCAAAGAAAATAGGGGTGGGAATCGGGCAGCCGGGGGTGTAGCTGCCGT
>OBWS01000260.1_pt1 | contig 32443 bp, 30 predicted proteins | sample 1495291 | NCBI WGS metagenome assembly OBWS01 (sample SAMEA2580090, study PRJEB22360) | human gut metagenome | biome: human gut; feature: human-associated habitat; material: faeces | place: Denmark | collected 2008/2010 | reverse complement strand
GCGGGCTTTTCACCATTGCAGCCGGCAAGCAGAGATACTGCGGCGGCAGCAGCCGCGAGAGTGAACATTTGCTTCATTTTTATATCCAATACAAGTAAATGACAAATAAGAGAGGTGTATGAATTTCATGCCGCTGGGGAGTCGGTCTCTGCGGGAGTGCGTTCAGCAGCAAGCGTTATGAACGAGTTGAGCCGGCCTTTTGGTCAGTGCGCGAGCACTCTGCCAACTTGTCGAGAATGAGTTTTGCGGCGACGTTTGTTACGAATACCAAGAGCGACAGCACGAAGATCGCGTCAAACCGCTCGTAATAGGAAAATTCCTTGATCTTCGTGGTCAGAAGCATCGTCGACGTGCCGCAGAGGAAGACCACCGCTGAAATGGTCACCATTGAATTGATGAAATAGAGTTCAAACATTTCAATGAGCGTCGCCCGCGCATTCGGGAGCACCACACGGCGGATCGTCTGAATCCAGGTGTCACCCATCAGCAGTCCCGTGGTCTCCCATCCTGCATTCATGCGTGAGAGCGCTGCCGTCCCCATCAGGTAAGGCGAAGCAAAGAAGTGCACCAGATTCGCGAGGATCAGAATGGCGATCGTGTTCTGCAGAATCGTGCCTGAGAACGCGAAGAGGAAGCCCACGCCAATCACCATGCCCGGCAAAGTACTCGTCATCATGGCCAATCCATCCATGGCGGAACGACAGACGCGAGGCAGCTTGGAGCGCGCCTGAATGAGCGCCGCAGCAAAGGAGATAAACGTACCGATGGCCGCAGAAGCAGCTGCCACGCCGATCGAACGGAGATAAATCCCGCCGATATCGTCTTCGCCCAAAATGTCGATGAAATGCTGAATCGTGAAGTTCGGCTTATAAGGCCAGTTCTCAACAAAGGGCACGATGAACATCACGGCAAAGATGCAGAGCAGCACTGCCGCCAATCCCGCATAGAAGAGGAGAAATGCTCCGTCTCTTGCGGCTGACGGCATGAGCATCGGCCGCACAATGTCCGTACTGCGGAAATTGAGTTTTTCGCTCCACCGCAGCAAAGCCACCGCACCGACTACCGGCACCATCATCGATATCGCCACCACTGCGCCGCGGCCGAAATCCGGCACGGCACCCATCATCGTCGAATAGAGTTCGGTAGCGACCACTTCATATTGACCCGCAATCGAAATCGGAATGCCGAAATCCGTGAAGGCCAAGAAGAAGCCCAGCATGAAGGCGGAAACGCAGGCACCGGCGACCGGACGAAGCGCCGAAGTCCAAAAGCGTCTCAGGAACCCGTCGCCCATCACGCGCGAGACGATTGCGTAGCGCGGATCGACGTAAATAAAGGCATTGCTGATGATCAAGAAAACGGGCGGCAGCAGGTAAGCCACGTCAGCAATCAGCAGTCCCCAAAAACCGTAAATCGAAAACGGCGGCGGACCAAAGAACTGGCTGATAAGCCCCATACGGCCAAAGGAGTAAATGACGGCAAAGCCATAGGTGATCGAAGGCAGAAAGAGCGGCAGGAGCATCAGAATCCGCACCGCTTTCTTCACCCAAGCCGGCAGCTGTGAAATCACCAGACCGTAGGCAGCGAAGAAACCCAAAAGAGTAGCGACAGCCGCTGCGGCAGTACTCACCGCAAAGCTGTTGGCCATCATCGACCAGAAACCCGGGCGCATGACCACCGAGAGCCAGTTCGCGGCCGTCAGCGTGCCTTTCTCCAAAATCGACTGGCCAAAGATCAAGGCGAGCGGGACGCCTAAAAAGAGCGCGAAGAAAATCATTACCGCCCCATAGAGCACTCGGTAATGTCTGCGCTCATCCGTGCCGGCGCCCGTGAGGAACGCCGATACCCCCGCGAGCAGCGTACTGCCCGAAGACGCTGTCGTCATGGACGTCATCCTCTCAGCTCGCTGCCGGCATCAGCGACTGCTCGGCTGCGGGCTGCCCAAACAGTCGATAAATATTGTCGCGCTTGATCGTCAGCTGCGAAAGAATGAAGCGGCGAACGAAATCGTCCGCCGGCCGGTGCACAATGCCCTGAGGCGTATCGAACTGTGCAATTCGGCCGCCATTGATGATGAGCACCTTGTCCGAAAGCGTCAGCGCTTCTTCCGGATCATGCGTCACAATCAGCGTCGTGAGTTTGAGCTGTCGAGCAATGGTGCGGATGCGCTCTTTAATGGATTCTTTAATCAATCCGTCAAGCGCAGAAAGCGGCTCGTCAAGGAGCAGAAGGCGCGGCTTCATCACCAGCGTTCTCGCCAGCGCCACGCGCTGCTTCTGACCGCCGGAAAGCTCCTGCACGCGGCTTTTAAGATGCGGCTCGAGTCCTAATAAATGGATGAGATCGCGTACTTCTTCCGGAGTGGATCGGCCCGGACAATTCTTCAGACCGTAGACAATATTTTCTTCGGCATTGAGATTGGGAAAGAGCGCATAGTCCTGAAAGACAATATTGAAGCCGCGCTTTTCCATCGGAACGTTCGTCACATTCTCGCCGTCAACCAGAATGCGTCCGGAGGTTGCCGGCACCAGCCCGAGAATTAAATTCAAAAGCGTCGTCTTGCCGCAGCCGGACGGTCCCAAAATGGAGACGATGCTGCCTTTGGGGATGGCGAGTGAAATTTCAGAAAGAATGGACTTGTCGCCGTAGCGCTTAGCGATATTCTCGAGAACAAGCATGAACGTGTGAGGGATGAGCAAAACTAAACAGCTGTTATTTTCAGCACTCCATGTGACGAGGCTGTAACACTCATCTGACGTCGTCATGAATATTTGATGACAGCTTGCCGACAGCAATGGCTCAAAAAAAACAGCGGCCTTAACGGGCCGCTGTTTTTTCTTCGGAGCAGACTTTGGTGCTATTGACGAACCTTGCGTATCGTCACAATCAGACCGCGGTCGCCGACCTCAACGGGCTGATCCATTTCGCCCTCCAGGTCACCCGGCTGCGGCATGAAATTGCCGGTCTTAGAGATGCGCGCACCCACCACCACAATCTTTGTGTTGGCAAGCGTCTCCGCCCCCATGGCCATGCGCATGGTTTCATTGAGTTCGAAGTTGTAGGGCAGATCCTTCACCTTCACCTTGGTGAACGCTACGGGCATGCGGCTTCCTGAAGCCGGGCGCGCGTAGATGAAGACCGTATCGTCGGGCGAGGTCTGATCTTTGAGCGCAGCGTCAAGCGTCACCGTACCGGCCACAGCGCTCATGGTCGCGGGCGATGCTGTCGGCACCGGCTCAACGGCCGTCGAAGAAGGCGCCGCCGCTGACTTGCCGCCGGCACCGCCGGCATTAGGCGAAACGGCCGAGATCGAGTCATTCACGCCGCCAAGACGCTTGGCTTCATTGATATTAGAAGCAATCTGATCGCGGTCGGGGAAGTCGGGCGGCACAACCTTGAGCAGACGCTCCCAAGACTGCATGGCCAGCAGCGCCAAGGCCTTCCACTGATTAGGATCCACTTTGAGGGCATCCTGCAGGAGCTTCTCGACTTCAGGCGTGATGACCTTGCCGTTGGCCGCAGCCATCATGTCGGCCATATCAGCCATGATGTCGGCATTGTTGGGCACCAGTGCATTCAACTTCTTGAAAGCCTCCACGGCATCATCGAAACGATTCATCGAGGCCGCCGTACGGGCAAGCAGGAACCAGCCCTGAGCATTTCTCGGATCTTCAGCCAATCGGGCTTTCAGATCGTCGAGCATCTTCTGCATATCGCGCTGCGAGTGACCGCGCGAATTGGCACTCTGGCGCTCCATCATTTCGATAAAGGCCGGATCCATGGCCGTATAGCGGCCAAGCGCGTAGTAGGCGACTGCTGCAGAAGCCGGAATAACCACAAGCAGCACCACTGCGAGCACGCGCGGCATCATCATGCTGCGCCCGCTCTTGATTTCTTCTTCGTGCTTGGCTTCTTCCAAAACGCGGCGTTCAAGTTCGCTGCGCGTTTCTTCGTATTCATCCTGATCGATTCGACCAGCAGCACGCTCCGCCTCAAGGTCATTGGCCTGCTGCTGAAGGATAGCGAGCACCTGACTGCGGCGGCTGCTTGTGAACCGGGGCGGCGGGCAGCCGGCCGCAACCGCTGCCACGCACATCAGTACACAGAGAATAATGAAAATCGTCACTTTCGATTACTCCTTGCGTCCGCTCAGGAGGTCATCGGCCATCGCCTTCTCCTGTGCCGTCAATGGCTTGACAGATTCCGCCACAAGGCGCTTGCGCCGGCGAAGGTTGATGTAGAAGGCACCAATGCCGATCAGGAACAGACAGAGCGGTCCAAGCCACAGAATTGCCGTGGAAAGTTTGAACGGCGGCTTGTAAAGCACAAAGTCCCCATAGCGGTCGACCATGTAGTCCACAATTTCCTGATTGGTTTTGCCGGCTTTGACTTGTTCGATCACTTGGTTGCGCAAGTCAACGGCAAGTTCCGCATTGGACTCCGCAATCGACTGATTCTGGCAGACGAGACAGCGCAGCTGCTCGGACACCTCAACGACGCGCTTGTGCGCCACCGGATCAAAGGCAGTCGGCGCAGCCTCACGCGGAGCCGCCTGAGCGGTCTGAGCGAGCGGCAGTGCGAGAAGCGCAGCGGCGCCTAAAGCTGCGGCGGCAAGAATGAAGCGTTTAATCATTTTTCCTTCTCCAGGATTTCGATAAGCGGCTTCACCTGAATGTTCCAAAGATCATCCAGAATCGGATAGCTCACCTTGGCGCGAATGACGCCCTTCTTGTCGATGATGAAGGTTTCCGGCACGCCCGTAACACCGAGATCGATGCCGACCTTGTTCTTCTCTTCAAAGATCACAACGTCATAGGGATTGCCTGTGTCTTCGAGCACCTGCCGACCGGCGCCGACCGTGTCCTTATAGAGGAAGCCCACAATCGGGGTCTTCAGGCCCGAGCGCTTCAGCCCGACAAGATAGGGGTGCTCCTCCTTGCAGGGCAGGCACCAGCTTGCCCAAACGTTAAGCATCCAGACTTTGCCCTTCATCTCTTCGGTGCTGAATTTCTGAGTCGGATCAAAAAGCGTCGGCAGTTCAAAAGTCGGCAGCGGCTTATTGATCAGCACGGAAGGCAGAGCGCGGGGATCGAGGTAGAGCCCCTTGAAGAGGAACCCCGCGAGCACCACGAAGATTGCAAACGGAATAAGGAATTTCGCTTTCATCATTTTCTGAGTTCTCCGAGACGATCAAACGGCTGGCGCTGCGCCGGCGCTGTTGGACTTGGCCGCATCCGCCGCCTTCTTTTCACGGCGGCGGCGATAACGGCGATCAAGCATCGCAAGCAGGCCGCCCACGCTCATGATGATGCAGCCGAACCAGATCCAAGTCACGAAAGGCTTCGAATACACGCGAACCACCCAGCCGCCGTCCGAACTCGGCACGCCCAGACTCACATAAACGTCACCCGTAATGGAATGGCGAATGGCGGCCTCTGTCATCGGCATCGAATTGGAGCTGAAGTACTTGCGCTTTTCCGGATAAAGGTGCTGAAGTTCCTTACCGTCCTTCGAGAGCGTGAAATCGCCTCGGTCGGCGGTGAAGTTGGCGCCGCGAGCGGAGCTCACGCCGTTGAAGGTAAAGGTATAGCCCGCAACATGCACGACGTCAGATTCAAACATGCGGACATCGCGCTCAGCCTGATAGCCCTTCACCAGCGCCACGCCGATGATGAACACTGCTACGCCGAAGTGTGCAAGGTGCATGCCCCACGTGGCACGCGTCATGCGGGTAAGACGACCGAAGATGCCGGTGCCGGCGGGGGCAAACTTCAGTTCGCCGCGGATTTCCTCAACGATGCCGCACATCACGAAGACAGCCAGCGTCGTGCCGGTAAAGACCCAGGTGCTCCAGGCGCCCATCAGAAGCGGAACGGCAATGCCGACCGCGATCGCCACCACAAAGCACCAGGCGAGGCGCTTCACGAGCGTCATGGGATCGGCTTCCTTCCAGCGTGCGATCGGCCCCACTGCCATCAGGAACACCAGCGGGAGCATCAGCGGACCGAAGACCGCATCAAAGTACGGAGGCCCAACAGAAATCTTGCCGGCATTGAGCGCATCGAGGAAGAGCGGATAGAGCGTGCCCAAAAGGACGGCACCCATCGCCACCACCAGCAGCACATTGTTGACCAGCAGCATGGATTCGCGCGAGATCAGTGCGAAGTTGCCGCCCAAACCCACCGTTGGCGCACGCCAAGCGAAAAGCAGGAACGAAAGCCCGATCACCAGAATCAGGAAAGCCAGAATAAAGAGGCCGCGTTCCGGATCCGTAGCAAACGCATGCACCGACGTGAGAACGCCGGAACGGACGAGGAAGGTGCCCAAGAGCGAGAGTGAGAACGTGATGATCGCCAAGAGCACTGTCCAAATACGGAAGCAGCCGCGCTTTTCAGTTACTGCAAGCGAGTGAATCAGCGCCGTACCCGTGAGCCAGGGCATGAAGGACGAGTTTTCGACCGGGTCCCAGAACCACCAGCCGCCCCAGCCGAGTTCGTAATAGGCCCAGTAGGAACCGAGCGCAATACCGAGCGTGAGCAAAATCCAGGCGGCCGTCGTCCATGGACGCATCCAACGCGCCCAGGCCGCATCAAGACGTCCGGAAAGGAGCGCAGCAATCGCAAAGGCGAAGGGAACCGAGAAACCCACGTAGCCCAAATAAAGCAGCGGCGGATGGAAGACCATCCCCGGATCCTGCAGGAGCGGATTCAAGTCTGCACCTTCGGCCGGTGCCGGGAAGATTCGCAGGAACGGATTGGAGGTAAAGAGCATGAAGAGCAGGAACCCCATGCCGACAAGCCCCATGACGCCCGTCACGCGAGCCACCATATCCTCTGGGAGCTTCCTCGCCGAGAATGCAACTGCAGCTCCCCACCAGCCAAGCGTTACCGTCCAGAAGAGAATCGAGCCTTCATGAGAACCCCAAGTCGCTGCGACCTTGTAGTACCAGGGCAGCATCGAGTTGGAGTTGTTGGCAACGTTGAGCACGCTGAAGTCGGAAATATAAAACGAGTACGCAAGGCACCCGAAGGCGATCGTGCCGAATAATGCGTTGGCTGCAGCCGCAGGCCGCGCCACTGCCATGAGCGGACCGCTGCCGCGGGCTGCGCCCACGAGCGGCAGAACGCCCTGGACAATGCTGAGCGCAAGGCACAGGATCAGTGCGAAGTGACCAATCTCAGGTATCACTTGATTTCTCCGTTGTTGACATACCGGGAGGCTCTCTATCAGAGCCTCGCTCGGTCATCGGCTTCTTCTAATGTAAATGGACGGGCCTTCTAAGGTGTCCGCCGCTGGTGAAGGCGCTGCGCAGTTCGTTCTTTGCCGTTGTTCCGAGTCAAACGGCACAGAGCAGCTTCGCAGCGCGAAGAATAATGTCCCTTAATCCTTACGGATGGTTGGCCGGCATCGGAGCGCCCGATTTGACCGCCTCGGCGTGGCTCTTCGAGTCCATGCCCTGAGCGTGAGCCTTGGCTACGCCGGCCTTATGCGCATCTTCGAGCGCTTTGGCGGCCTCAGGCGGCATGTAGTTTTCGTCATGCTTAGCGAGCACTTCACTCGCGACAAACACACCGGCTTCGTTGAGTTTGCCCTGCGCAACAACGCCCTGCTCTTCGGCAAAGAGGTCGGGCAGAATGCCCTTATATTCGACATTAACCGTCTGCGCCGTATCGGTGATACGGAAGTGAACGGTTACGCCGTCCTTTTCCCGAACGACTGAATTCTTCTCAACCACGCCGCCCAGACGGAACGTGCGGCCCACAGGCGCTTCTTCAGCGGCTACCTGAGTGGGTGAGAAAAAGAAGACCAGATTTTCGTTAAAGGCCTGCAGTGCCATGAAGATGCCTGCGCAGAGCACTACGGCGGCTGCGCCGATCAAGGCAAGTTTTTTAGTTTTGGCGTTCATGTGATTTTCCTTGGGGTCTCAATCGCAGGGGGATCAGCTTTCCAGCGTCGACTGCGCTGCACGTGCTTCGCGCATGATGCGCCGACAGATCGCTCGGCGGCGAGTTACCAGCCCGTAAAGCTCAAACAGAACACCGAGCACAAATGCGCCGTATGCGCACCAAACGTAGTAACCGTGGCCGTTCATGTAAATGAAGTCAGCCAGAGAGTTCCAGTTGTTCATAATTTCCCCTCCAGCGCAGCCTTCTGCGCCCAATCGCTCTTGCGTTCGCGTTCAAGAATCATCGTACGAGTCCGCGAAAGCACGACGGCTGCGCCGTAAAGCGTGCCGGCAGCCAGCATGATGAAAATGGTGTTGAGCATGATCGGTGCAATCGAAGAACCGCTCGAAGTAATGGAGGCTCCCTGATGCAGAGTGTTCCACCAACGCACCGAGAAGTAGATAATCGGGACGTTCACGGCGCCGACGATGGAAATGACGCTCGCAGCCTGATCAGCGCGGCGCTTATCGTCAATGGCCGAATGGAGCGCAATAAAACCGAGATAGAGGAAGAAGAGAATCAGCATGGATGTCAGGCGAGCATCCCACACCCAGTATGTGCCCCAAGTCGGCCGTCCCCAGAATGCACCCGAAAAAAGCGCAATAAAGCCCATGAGGGCGCCGGTCGGCGCCATCGCCTGCGCCAGAATGAAAGCAAGTCGGGAGTTTTTAAGCAGTCCCACGATGCTCGCAACGGCCATCAGCAGATAAAGCGACATGGCCAGCCAGGCCGCAGGAATGTGAATAAAAATAATGCGGTAAGAGTTGCCTTGACGCGCCTCAATCGGGCAGACGAAGAACCCGAGATAAACGCCGACGATAAAGAGCACCAGTGCTGCGCTCATAAACCATGGAATAAGCTTCCCGGCCTTGCGATAGAAGCCTTCCAATGTAATTGAAGTGCTCATCAGGTTCTGTTCTCCTGCGATGGATTATTTTTGTTCTGAATAATGAAGGTTTACTGTTCGGCAATCCGCAGCGCCGCAGCCACTGCAAAAGGCGCCAGTGCGAGTGCAAAGAGCGAAAGCCCGCCGACGATCATGAAGTGAGAAGCCGGTGAGAGACTCATAGCAGCGGCAGTTGCCGCTCCCGAACCGAAAATGAGGACGGGAATATAAAGCGGAAGCACGAGAAGCGACGTCAGGACGCCGCCGGCACGAAGTCCGAGCGTCAGCGCAGCGCCGACCGCACCAACGAGAGAGAGCACCGGCGTACCGATCAGGAGACTCGCTACCATGACGAGCGTCACATCGAGCTCCAAGTCGAACATCACCCCGAAAATGGTCGCAAAGATGGTCATGGGCACCCCCGTAACGATCCAATGCGCGGCTACTTTAGCCACCACAATGACCGGTACCGGCTCTGCAGCCACGAGCATCTGCTCGAGCGTGCCGTCCTCATGGTCGGTCGCAAACATGCGCGGGAGCGAAAGGAGCGCCGCGAGAAGCGCCGCAACCCAAACCACGCCCGGGGCGATGCTGCGCAGGATATTGGTTTCCGCACCGACGCCCAAAGGCACGAGCGTAACAACCACCGCAAAAAAGAAGATCACCTGAGCGAGGTCAGACTTGCGGCGAAGTGAGAGCGTCAGATCGCGTTTCAGAATCGTCATGAAGAGATTAAACATCTTGGCGTCTCCTCTCTTCAGTCCCTGGCAGCGCTTTCGGCTTCGGCAGCTGCCGCATCCGCCATCGCCCGCTCAACCGCCGATCGGCGCTTGGGAGCCCAACGCTCCGGTTCAATGACAAAGAGGTGCTTCGGATCCACCGGCACTTCCTGATGCGTCACCAGCATGACCACGCCGCCCTCGGCAACATGCTTGGAAACCAAGTCCGCCAGCCGGGCGACACCCTTGACGTCGAGCGCAGTAAAGGGCTCATCCAGAATCCAAAGCGGCACAGATTCTGAAAGCCAAAGACGCGCCAGCGCAACGCGTCTGCGCTGTCCCTGCGAGAGCTGGCCGGCAGGAACGTCTTCGTAGTCTGAGAGGCCCACGGCTGCCAATGCTGCGCGAGCAGCTTCGGGCGTGCAGCTCAGCGAAGCAATGCGCGCATTGATGAGGACGTTCTCCATCACGGAAAGATCATCCTTCACGCCGTTGCGGTGGCCGATATAGCAGAGCTCGCGCCAGAAATCCTGAGCCGCCTTGAGAATCGGTTCGCCGCGCCAGAAGATCTCACCTTCGGCCGGCCGCATCAGTCCCGTCAAGAGACGCAAAAGCGTGGTTTTTCCCGCCCCGTTTGATCCCGCAATGCGGACCAGCGAACCCGGAGCCACAGTGAACGACATGCCCGTAAAGAGCGTACGTTCGCCGCGCTCGCAGGTCAGTCCGCGAACTTCAATAAGAGGCTGGGTAATCGAGCTTGGGGTTGTCATGAGCGGCGTTCTTTGCGTCCAGGGCCTAAGGACGCTTGAGTTCTATTTTGCGGGGCAGTTTAGGAACCGCAAATTAAGGCCGCCTTACAGAAATTACAGCCTGTGACTGTATGCAATCTATTGATTGATTTGATTATTTTTATCTTCAGCCAACACATTGATTTGTATTCATTCGCATGGTTTGGGAGCCCGTTCCTAAAGGAGCAGTGCCGAGGCTGAGAAAAGCGCTCCGAGTCTTAACCTATCCGTCGCTCATTCATGCCCATTCATATAATGTGAAGGTTTTCTTTTTCCGCCGTCTTCACGGTGAACTTATTCATGCTCCTCATGCCCCGCCAGTCTTCTGTTGCCCTTTTTCTTTGCGCCTCTGCCGGTGCTGCCCTCTTGCTTTCGGGCTGTTCCTCTGCGACTCAAGAGCTTGAAAAGGCCTTCGACAGCCGTGTCAATATTGAACCGGTCGTCGGGTCTATCTGGCGCATTTCGGCGGAACGCCCGAAGGTTGAATCTTCCGCCCGCATCGCCGACTTTGTTTACGAGCGCGCCAAGGCCTTCTGCACCGACAAGGGCATGGGCATGATGCCGCTCACGGGTTCCTCATCGGCCGACGGTCAGCCTGCCAAGGCTTGGCTCGAGTTCCGCTGCGCCAGCCCCGAAAAGGTCGAGCGGGAATATAAGGGCATTACACTGCATTTTGATGAACTGCTCGGCGACGATGGGAAAAAGAAGAAAAATTAATTCGCCGCTCAACTTTTGCTTTGATGAGCACGAAAGCGATTAATCAGCAAAAGCAGACTGTTCCCGCTGCTGATGAACAGTCTGCGCCTGCGCCTTGGGGCAACGCCTCAGCCGATGCTGAAGCGGCTTCCTGCAGTGCGGTCCGCGATGTGCGAACCTTCAATCCCAGCGAAGAAGTTCGTACGCTCCCGCATCTGCCGGGCTGCTATCGGTACTTCGGCGCCGACGGCACCTGCCTATACGTCGGCAAGGCCAGGGACCTGAAAAACCGCGTTTCCTCTTACTTTCGCAAAACCGGACTCTCCCCGCGCATAGCGCTGATGGTGAGCCGCATTGCGCGGATTGAAACCACCGTTACGCGTTCCGAAGCCGAAGCGCTCCTGCTTGAGAACAATCTCATCAAGACGCTTAAGCCGCACTACAACATCCGTCTGCGCGACGACGCGAGCTACCCTTACATCCGCATTGGCGCGGGCGACTTCCCTCGTCTTTCCTATTACCGTGGCGGCGTCGATAAACGGTCGAAATTTTTCGGACCGTACCCAAGTTCGAGTGCGGCGCGAACCGCCATTGAAATGCTGCAAAAAGCTTTTCAGCTGCGCACCTGCGAAGAATCCGTTTTTAAAAACAGATCACGCCCCTGTCTTTTGGGACAGATCGGACGCTGTACAGCACCCTGCTGCGGACTGATCACCAAAGAGGCTTATGCGGCAGATTGTCGTCGTGCTGAACAGTTTCTCGAAGGCCGCTCCATTGACGTACTCAACGATCTGGAAAAACGCATGTGGGCTGCTTCGGATGCCTGGCAGTTTGAAGAAGCCGCCCATCTGCGCGACCGCATCGCCGCGCTCACTCAAATGCGGCATCAGCAGGCCATTGAGACAACAGGCGGAGATGTTGACGCCGACATTGTGGCGGCATCGATCGGTCAGGGCATTGTCTGTGTGAATCTCGCCATGGTGCGCGGCGGCCGCCATTTAGGCGATCGCGCCATTTTTCCTAAAGCCGGCGACCGAGCACCAACCGCTCAGGATCTGATGCCCTCGAAGGGTGAAGTCATTGAAGCCTTTGTCAGTCAGCACTACGCCGAACTTCCCATTCCAGCCCTGTTGATCGTTGAACCTGATCCCGCCGACCCGGAGCTGCCGGCGCGCCTCTCGTCACTGCTCACGGATCTTGCCGGCCGCCGCGTACCCGTTGTCAGCGAACCGCAGGAAACACGCCGGCGCTGGCTTGAGATGTGCATACAGGGGGCGCAGATAGCGCTTGCCCGAAGACTCGCTGAATCCGGCACTCAGACTGCGCGCCTGAATGATTTGATGGCGGTGCTCGGTCCTTCCTTTGCACCGAAGAATGACGATCCCATGGAATTCTCCGTCGAATGCTTTGACATCTCTCATACGCAGGGCGAAGCTACACAAGCATCCTGCGTAGTTTTCCGAGAGGGCCGCATGCAGTCGTCGCTCTACCGGCGCTTCAATATTGCGGGCATTGAACCCGGCGACGATTATGCCGCAATGAAGCAAGTGCTCGCTCGCAGATATGCGCCTGCAGCACGCGGAGAAGCAGAACTGCCGACAGTTGTATTAATTGACGGCGGCCGCGGCCAGGTGGAGATGGCCCGAGAAGTTTTCGAAGATCTCGGACTCGATGTCGGCGCAATCGTTGGGGTAGCCAAGGGCGAAGGGCGCAAAACCGGTCTTGAAACACTCGTCTTCCCGGTCATCGACGGTCATCGACGCGAACCGCTCATTCTGGGCGAAATGTCTCGAGCACTGATGCTCATCGCCGAAATTCGCGACGAAGCCCACCGATTTGCGATTACAGGCATGCGGGCCAAGCGCGCTAAGACTCGAAATACATCTAAATTAGAGGATTTGTCCGGCGTCGGACCCAAACGCCGCGCTAAACTACTCGGGCACTTCGGCGGCATGAAGCAGCTCAAAAATGCTTCAGCTGAAGATATTGCTCAAGTGCCCGGCATTTCTCGCAAACTTGCCGAACAAATCTATAGTCAGCTGCATACGGCAGTCCCGGCGAATACGGGCGCCGCTCTGTCAACCGAATCAGGCGAGCAGCCCTGATTAAGAATTCTTAATTATTTCAACCCCTTCCAGGCCCAACGGCAAAATAATGAAGCTCAAGCCGCCTTTCAAAATCAACGTCCCTATGGTCCTCACGTGGCTGCGCATTGCGCTGATCCCTGTGGTTCTCGGCGTTTTCTATATCCCTGAAACATGGCTTGCGCCGCATTGGGTCAACGTCATCGCCTGCGTCACATTTGTTGTCGCCGCCGTGACAGATGCGCTCGACGGATTCCTGGCCAGACGCTACGAAGGCTGGGCTACCCGCATGGGTGCGTTCCTTGACCCGATTGCCGACAAGCTTGTTGTGTCAGCAGCCCTGGTGGCTCTGGTCGGGCTCGATCGTCTCGACATGGCCGTTGCGATGATCATTATCGGACGCGAAATCACAGTGACCGGCATTCGCGAATGGATGGCCAAGATCGGTGAATCCGGCCGCGTCAAAGTCAATTGGTACGGCAAAACAAAGACGATTGCACAGATGACGGCCATTCCTTGTCTTCTTTGGAACGACCCAATCTTCGGCATCGACATTGCCTTGATCGGAACAGGACTCATCTGGCTGGCGGCGGTGCTGACGATTTATTCGATGTATGTCTATCTTTCAGCCGCAGTTCCCTTCTTTGATGAAGAACGTGCCCGCCGAGCAGCCGAACGTCAAGCTGCCGTCCTCAAGGCAAGCGCAGAATTTAAACATCAGTAAACCGTTTGAACGCCGACAAGCAGGAATCAGAACACATATATTGAAGGTGCGCCTGACGCGATTCGCCGAGCGCACCTTTTTCTTTTTCTATGATTCCTTCCATTCTTGTCTGCGGAGACTGATCCTATGGCCGCTCAGCGAAACGTCCAGAAAAAGAAGTCCAAGCGCAAAAACACCCGCCGACAAAATCAGGACGGCCATCCGCGCTCGGAAGCGCCTTTCCTTAAAGAAGCGCCTATATCTTCTGCGGTTGCCGAAGCTTTAAGAGCAGAAGCTGCCGCGCCGACTGACCATGGCGCTTTGGAGGAGCCGGAAGCATCGGCGCCCAAGGAATGCCTGACATCTGACGCATCAGCGCAAACGAAGGCAAAACCAGCGGCATTGCCCGCCGCTGCGGAACGGCCTGCGGAAACGGCTGCTGTGGAGCCCTCTGAAGAAAAAAAAGCGGATCAGCGCACTGCAATCGTCTTTTCTCCAGAGACGAATCTGACCGAGGGCGTAGACGCTGTCTCTGGCGCCGCCCCGAGCATTGCGCCCTCCGGGGCGCCGAACTTTGTCCTGGTGGCAGCAACGCCCCCGCCGGAAACGACTGTCGAACGCAAAACGAGAACGGCCGACACCAGCTCAATTGCACCGGCACCTGCAGAAACACCGACCGTTTCCGCGGAACCGGCTCCGCTTGCTGCAGCGAACGCAGAAAAAGACACTGCCGACGAAGAGAGCGCTCCGCCTGCTGCGGACTTAGACCATGCTCGGTCACTTCGTCCCTTCGGGATGATCCTCGGGGGCTGGGCAATCCTTCTGCTCTCGGGCGCACTGCTTGCATTTGCAGCTGCAAATTGGACCGCCTGGTCCGATACGCTGCGGCTCACGATTTTTGGCGGCGCCGCACTGCTGAGTTTCCTGCCGACCGTTTGCTGCAGATACATCCATCGCACGCTGCAGGACTGCTCTGCAGCCTTGGGCGGTCTCCTCACGGCGCTGCTCCTCGTTGTTATCGGGCAAACCTGGCAGACCGGAGACGATGCCGCGAGCCTGCTCCTTGGCCTCTCAGCCATTCTGACGCCCTGGCTGCTCGTTATCCGGCGGCCGCTCATTTTTACGCTCTGGTACGCCGCCTTGGCGATCGGTTTGGGGCTCAAGGGCTTTGAGCGCTTTGGCGACGCCCCTGATATCTTCACGCCGATGCTCATTGCCGCGTTTTTTGCCGCGGCGGCTGCCGCGGCGCTTGGTCTGAGTCTGCGGCTGCGGCCAAGTCCGGGACTTCGTGCCTCAGCGCTCCTCCCTGCACTCAATTTCTCGGTGCTCCTTGGCCTGCTGCCGCCAGTTGCCTTCGCTCTGGATAATGCCGGACTTGAATCGCTCGCCGGGCTGGCACTGCTTTTTCTTGCCGGCGCACTGATCGGCTCCGCAGCACTCTGGAGCTCACGGCTGGCGGGAAGTCCTGCGGTGGGCAGGGTTTTGCCGGAACTTCGTGCGTTGGCGATGCTGACATTGGCCGGGGGGGGCAACGCACTCCTCATCCTATTCATGCACCCGTATCTGGGCCATCTTTCGAGCGCCAGTCTCGGATATGCCCTCACGCTCCTCAACGGCCTAGTCTGTCTCGCCGGGACCTTGAGCGCGGCTCGTTTCTCCCGCCGGCGGACAATGCAGGCGAAGGCTCAGGACGCATCATCACAGCCCGGCACGGGTTCTGAAAAACCCTGCGCGGCTTCGCATTCACTGCGAGCTTCTCTGGAAAAAGCCGCGGCGTCAGCCCCATCTGCTGCAGCGGGCATTCTCGGCGCGCTCGCGATTACGTTGGCGATATCGACGCTCCTCATGTTCGATGTCAGCACCTTTTTCGTTGAGGTTCTCTTTCTGGTCATCGGTCTGACGCTGGGAGGCTGGGCGGCAGTACAGGCTCAGCGCGCGCAGAAAACCAATGCCGTCAAGGTATTGTCGGCCTCGGGCATCACACTGCAGACTGCGGGACTGCTCTTTGCCGCTGTCGGCTGGCTGATGCTTGCTTCTGATTTGAGCGGCCAAAGTCCATGGACCATGATCATGCCGGCGACAGCACTCCTGTGCGCCTGGCTTTTCCCCTGGCGAGCGGTGCTTTTTGCAGCGCTCCTCTCCCCGCTTTACGTCAATATGCCGCTCCCCGGCAACGCTGCCTGGAGCGATGTGCTCTTCATACTCACGCTGCTCACGGGATTAAGCGTGCTTTTCGGAAAATCTGCCGCGCAGCGCGCTGAATCCCTGCTTCCGGCACTCCTTGCCGCGGCCTGGACGAGCGGGCTGCTGCAGCCCGAGAGTCTTGTGCATCAGCCCGTACCGACAGGGCACTTTGCTCAAATGCCCTCCATTGGGTTTATGGCCGCCGCCGCACTTCTTCTTATTGTCTGCCTGCGCGGCTTAGCGGCAGACCGGCATCGCTCTCTTTCGCTTCAGCGAGGCGCCGCTTTTATAGCCGCCGCTGTAGCTGCCGTCGCCGCTGTATGGATGCTGCCGGCAGCACCCGATTTACTCCTTCTTTCTGCTGCCATTTTGGCCGCTCTGTCACTTGGCGGAAAACGACTCGCTGCGGCAGCGTTCATTGCCACCGGCGGCCTCTTATTCTGCGCAGCAGACCTTTTCTGGACAGCCGCAGCCCCCGGCGTCAATCCGCTCTTGGAAGCGGCAAAAATCTACGGCGTCATGGGGCTGGCATTTGCTTTGAGCAGCCTGGCGCTCTGCCTGCGCCGATTCTCCGGCTCAAGCGTCAAAATGTTTGGTTTTGGCCTGCAGCAGGGCTTTGCTTTGGCCGCACTGATGATCACCGCAGCCGCAGTCGCCTTCACCGCCTTGAACCGCATTGACCTGCTCGAACATGGCCAGTCCCGTATTGTGCGTTTGGTACCAGCCGACCCGAGAGACATGCTCCTTGGGGATTTCATGGCATTGCGCTACGCATTTGATGATGAGGCCCTGCAGGTGCGACAGTCAGCCGAGGCGGCAGTACACGTCGAAGGCTTCTGCCTCAGCATGCGGAACACTCAAAACCCGCCGAACGATGCTTCTGCGCTGAATCAGGCGGAAACAGCCGACAAACTGGATCAATGGATCATTGTCGGCGCCAAACTTCGCCGCGACGGCACTGTTTCGGCCTGTCCCAAGGGAACACAGTGGGAGCTCGCTGCACTGGCGGGCGAACCCAAAGTCCCGCGTCGGTGGTTCTTTCCGTCCGGCGAAGCGCATCGCTATGAACCTGCGGCGGCAGCGGATTTCCGCTGTCTCGGCCGCAACTGTATTCTTGCCGGGCTGCTTAACGCTAACGGGGAACCCATTGCCCGCCGCGCGGAATAAGTTGTCCAGTCATTCTTAAATTGACGCTCCTCGGGGCCCAGGCATCTTCCGCCAAAGGCTGCTGAGAACCCAAAAACATTTTTAACTGCTGCCATGAGCTTTCGATTTTCCTCCGCCGACATCTTTTGCCGCGTAATTGACAATTTCGGCGATGCCGGCGTCTGCTGGCGTCTGGCTTGCCGACTGAAGTCCCTCGGCATCGCCGTGCGCTTCATCACAGATCGTCCGGACGTGCTGCAGCTCATCGCCCCTCATGCCGCAGAGGAAGCCCAAATTGCTGTCTGGGATGATTTTGCAAAAGCAGCCGCTCAGCCCGACTTTCAGCCGTCAGAACTCATCATTGAAACCTTCGGATGCCGGCTCCCCGAAGCTTATGACGAAGCAGCGGCCAAGCTGCGGGCTCAGCGTCTTGCGGCGCGCCAAACACCGCCCTTTTACTTCAATCTTGACTATCTTTCCGCAGAAGACTGGGTGGAAGGAAGCCACAATATGGTCGGTCTTCACCCGCGTCTGGACCTGCCGAAACTTTGGTTCTTCCCCGGCGTCACCGACCGTACCGGCGGCGTACTGATTGAAGACGACTATGAAAAGCGTCAGCAGGCATTTGCACTGCAAAAGAAGGATTTTCTCCTTGAGCTCGGTGCTGATCCTCAACGCACCACCGTCTTTATATTCACCTATCCGGTGAATGACCTGCAAACCGCTGCCGCAGCCCTTCGGCAGGCAGCCGCCAATCGGCCGATGAATGCATTGCTCGCACCGGGTGAAGCCAGCGACATTCTTGAGAAACTCCTCTCCGGCGCGGGCAGTGAACTCCGTACAGTGCGCACGCCCTTCGTTGCGCAAAAGGATTTCGATAAGCTCCTGTGGGCTTCGGATGCGGCCATTATTCGCGGTGAGGACAGCTTCATACGCGCGCAGCTCGCAGGACTGCCCATGCTTTGGTCTACTTATCCGACGGAAGATCATGCGCATCGCGTGAAACTCGACGCTTGGCTCACCCGTTTTGTGCCCAAACTCGCGCCTTGGAGATTAAGCCCCTCGTACACAAAGCTCGCTCAGGACTGGCTCGAAGGTTCGGCAGCGAGCGAGGACATCTGCCGCTTCCTGCTTGAAGCCCGCCGTTATGCCCCCGGATTTGACGTCTGGCGCAGAGAGCTCCTCGAGCGAGGTGATCTGGCACGGCATATGCTTGAACGTGCAGAACTGGGCATGTGAAACGGCGATATACAGCGAAAGCCACTCTCCGGAGATTTCTAAGCAGCGCTGAGTCGGCTATAATCAGCCGCTTAAAGATTTTTCGTCCTTGCGCACATTTCACAGCGCCGGGGCTCGCAAACTCTGCTACAGGGAATTTATTCAAATGAAAACCGCACAGGAACTGCGCGTCGGCAACGTCTTCATGGTCGGCAAGGATCCGATGGTCGTCGTTAAGGCTGAATACTCCAAGGGCGGCCGCGGTGCCTCCACCGTCAAGATGAAGATGAAGAATCTTCTGACGAACGCCACGTCCGAAACCGTCTTCCGCGCCGATGACAAGTTCGAAGACCTCGTACTCGAACGCAAGGAAGTCACGTACTCCTACTTCGCTGATCCGCACTATGTCTGGATGGACAATGAGTACAACCAGTACGAAGTCGACGCCGATGTGATGGCTGAAGCCCTCAAGTACCTCGAAGACGGCATGCCCGCCGAATGCGTGTTCTACGAAGGCCGTCCGATCTCGATCGAACTCCCGACGATCCTCGTTCGCGAAGTCACCTACACGGAACCCGCCGTCAAGGGCGACACCTCCGGCAAGGTCATGAAGCCCGCCAAGCTGGCTACCGGCTTCGAACTCGCCGTTCCGGCCTTCGTCAACACCGGCGACAAGATCGAAATCGACACCCGCACGAGCGAATACCGCAACCGCGTCAAGTAATTCTGCTTGATTAGCAAAGAGCGATTCCGTTCGTGAAAGCCCGATCTGTTATGGATCGGGCTTTTATATTTTTGCCAGTCCTGCTTTTCACGGGTTTCTCATCTGAATCTGCAAATACATCAACGATCAAAAGGCAGCAGTTCCTCGGCTTCTTCAAAAATCCGCTTTGCGCCAATGGTTATTTTTGACCTAACCCAAGTGAGCAACGGTGTATCTGAGCTGCGATACCAAAAAAGCCCCGGACGCCAAGGTAATTTGAGACCTCGCTCCTGCCGAAGGATTTCAACAGGGAAATAACGCGCCAGCTTCAATGCGGTCTCTCTTGGCATACGCATTAAAAGATCAGATTCAGAGCAAAGGCAGGCTCCGGCCACGAAATAAGGCATCTCACACGAAATTTTGTCAGCCAGATTGCATTGCTGACCAATAATGAACCGATTCTCAGTGGACCCCATCACCAGTGCAATACCGATATGTTTGAATCGAGCTGTGTCTTCGAAAGTCAGCCCGCCGTTATGCGCAGCAATGGCCTTCAGCGGATGATTGCGGCGTACAAGCAAGACATGGTCAGATGTGAAAAGCGGCATTTCAATGAATCCTGCCGGCACAGTCTTCCCTTCGGTTGAATAGATGGCAAGGTCTATCTTGGCATCGCGCATGGATTCAAGCATGTTCGAATAGCGATCGTAGATCTCAAACTTCACGCCGGGAACTGTCGCTTCTAATTCAACAATCAATGGCGAAAGCAGCGTAAGGAAAGCATTGTCGACAGCCACGATACGGATGACGCCTTCGGCCTTGTGAGGATCAAACGGGTGCGGCGAAGTAAAGAGTTCGTCTAAATTTTCAATCATGCGCCGGCACACGGGTTCAAGTTCAATCATTCGGCGCGTCGGAACCATACGGCCCGCAGAATAAATGAAGAGTTCATCTCCGAACCACTCGCGCGCGCGGGCAAGTCGCCGTGATGCCGTTGGTGTTGTGATGCCTAAGCTCTCCGCTGCGCGTGTCAAAACGGGCTCCCTTAGAAGTCCGCACATGAGTCTCAGAATTTGACAAAACGCTTCATCCCGAATACTCAAAGGCAGATCTGTATCTTGGTGGTCAATCATCATTTTATTTTTCGCAAAAAAGGATTGCAGTCTTTCATTTTTATATCGGATAAAAGAGTATGCAACATAACGCCCTGAATTAATAGACTTTTTATGTCGAATAAAGATCAACTTCGACGATATCAAACCACCTCAGGGAGTCACGTTTATGCAATTTCAAAAGACGGCGCTTGCGCTCTGCGCTGCAGGTCTCCTATCACTGCCCGGCCTTGTTGCCGCAAGCGGCGGCCCTTCAGGTCCCGCGGTCACTTTTGCGGTTCAAGGCAACATTGGTGAAGTCATTGTCAACCCATACAAACTTGCCCCGCTCACGGCCATCATTCGCAACGGCGGCTATGAACTGCAGGATGTTGAAGTTCGGATTGTGCCCAAGCAAAACGGACAGGAAATCAAATATAAAGTTTCCAAACGACAGCTGAAAAATAATGCCGGCATTCCCATTTTTGGCCTTTATCCAGACTATCTCAATACGGTTGAGGTGAAATACACACGCCTATTCAATGGGAAAGCTGAAAAATTCTCTGAAAGCTATCAGTTCTATGCACCGCCCGTTTTCACACTGTCCAATGGCATGCCTGCACAAAAAGGCACGATGTTTCAAACTGAAGTTATTAAGGTAGATCCTCAGTTCAAGAATCGCCTCTATCTCGTCGACAATCAGCTTTCGCCGATTTCGCCGCACGGTGCTCGATTCACGTGGAATAATCCTTCCGGCGGTGCTCTGGAATGGGCTTTCAACTCTCAGGTCGGCATTATTGATACTTCCGGTGATCTGCGCTGGTATCTTCTCAACGGCATCATCAATGACCCGGCGGATCCCTGGACCTCCGGCTTCATGATGGGCTTCCAACAAACCAATGACGGCGCACTTACTTGGGGCTTCGGACAGCGTTATGTCAAATACGATCTGATGGGACGAGAGATCTTCAATCGCCGCCTGCCGGAAAGTTATTCGGATTATTCACACGCCTTCGACAATGCCCAGAATGGACACAGCTTCCTGCGTGTAGCCTCTTCTGACTACCGCCGTCCTGACGGCAAACGCGTTCATACCGTTCGTGATGTTATCGTCGAAATTGATCAGAACGGCGGTGTTGTCGACGACTTCAGACTGTTTGATATTCTTGACCCGTACCGTTCCAATGTGGTTCAAGCAATGGATCAGGGAGCCGTATGCCTCAATATGGACGAATCAAAGTCGGGGCAGACGCTATCGGCTGAAGACCTCGCCAAGATGGATGCCAACGGACAATTCGGCGATATCGCCGGTACAGGCCCTGGACGTAATTGGGCACATGTGAACTCCGTTGACTATGATCCGACCGACGATGCAATCATTATTTCCTCTCGTCACCAAGGCATCGTGAAAATCGGCCGTGATAAGAAGGTCAAATGGATTCTGGCATCTCCAGAAGGCTGGAAGAAAGGCTGGGCAGAAAAAGTTCTGACTCCGGTCGACCACAACGGCAAACCCATCAAGTGCGAAAACTCTAAATGCGAAGGCAGCTTTGATTGGTCCTGGACTCAACACACCGCCTGGCGAATTGATTCCAAGTCCAATAAAGACGTGCTGTACCTCTCGGTTTTTGATAACGGTGATGCCCGCGGCATGGAGCAACCCCCGCTGCCCGACATGAAGTACTCGCGCGCGGTGATCTATAAGATCGATCAAAAGAAGATGACGGTAGAACAGATCTGGGAGGTCGGCAAGGAACTCGGCCATCCATATTTCAGTCCTGTGACGGGTCTCACAAAGTACATGGAAGATACCGACACGATGATGGTGTATTGGTCGACAGCCGGTCTCGGCGCTTCTCCGGAAAAGAAAGGCAATAAGCTCGGCCGCCTTAATCCTCATATCTGTGAATACAAGTGGGGAGAAACGACACCTGTCGTCGATATTGTCCTTTGGGATACGTTCGGTTATCAGGCTTTCCCGATTAATCTTGAAAAAGCCTTCACTCTGAACTAAGCGCAGACATTGAGCTGCTCGACGCCTTCCTGACAGCGGTCTGGAAGGCGTTCGTTTTTTGCAAGACATCCAAAAAGCTTATTGAGCTCACCTCTGAAACCCACGCTTTGACTCGCTAGAATTCATTCTTCGCTTCGGCTCACCGCAACAGCTGTCATTGGAGCAATGGAATGGATATCGTCAAAGACAACCAGATGTATATGCGTATCGCACAGATTGCCGCGGAGCGCAGCTACGCTAAGCGACTCAAGGTTGGCTGCGTCATCGTGAAAAACCACTCCATTATTTCTTTTGGATGGAACGGTATGCCGACGGGGTACGACAACTGCTGTGAAATGGAAGTTGACGGCAAACTCGTCACCCGTCCGGAGGTCCAGCACGCGGAGCTCAATGCCATCGCGAAGCTCGCCGAAAACGGCTATTCCTCCAAAGATGCTGCGATTTTTATTACGCACAGCCCCTGCATCCACTGCGCGCTCTTGATTCAAAAATGCGGCATTTCACAGGTTTTCTATCACGAGCTTTACAGAAGCCGCGAGGGACTGGACTTTCTCGAGCGTGCCGGCATCAAGGTGACTCAGCTGTGACTTCCTCGCGAGGCTTTCAGCAAAGCGCTCAACTTCCCTAGCCTCCTATCCATTCAAGAGCCTAGCCGCCCTTGATCTTTTTTAATCTTGAATATCCGGCCGTCCAGGGGACGGCCGATAACCAGCGCAGCACTGGCTGCTTTGCCTCCCTAACCAATATGAGGGCTGAATTTTTGGCTTTGGGCCATTAAACAACTCTTCGCCCGGAACCCATGGTCTTTAACTGCATGCCCGAGCATGCCGCAAGCAAAAAAAAGGCTGCAGTTGACTGGTGAGCAATTCAGGCAGTTCTTTGACTGCAACCGCGCTTTCGCCGTCCCCGCCCTGCGGCAGAATACTGCTCAACAGTTCAATCCTCAAACGCCATTCCAAGTGAAGGGGTTTGATGGATTATTTCTTCTAAAAAAATTCAGATCCCCATGGAAAACTACGATCTTTATCTGCCCACACATCTCATCTTCGGCCGCGGACGCATTGATGAGCTGCCTTCTCTTTTGCCCGCCAAAGGAAGCCGCATCCTGCTTGCGATGGGCGGCGGCAGCATTCGCCGCATAAGTCTCTACGACAAACTGCGTGAACTGCTCTCTGATTACGAAGTCTTCGACTTTTCCGGTATCGAACCCAATCCGAAAATTTCCACGATTCGGCGTGCTGTTGATCTCTGCAAAGCGCAAAAAATCGACTTCATCGTTGCTGCCGGCGGGGGCAGTGTGATTGACGCTGTGAAGTGCATTGCTGCCGGCGCCTACTACGACGGCGACCCTTGGGATTTAGTGCTCGACCACAGCCGCATTGGCCGCGCCATTCCCTTCTGCGCCGTGCTGACCTTGTCCGCTACGGGGAGCGACTACGACAATTCCGGCGTTATCAGCAATTCGGCGACGAATGAAAAGATGTTCCTCGCCGCCTCAAATCTCTTTCCGCAGGCCTCCATTCTGGATCCGACCTATACCTTCACGGTGCCGGCCAATCAGACAGCAGCCGGATCGGCGGACATCATCTCTCACACATTCGAGCAGTATCTCGTTAAAGAAGGCAATCCCTTCACGGATGCCATGTGCGAAGGGGTTCTGCGGACTGTTTTTGAGTATGCGCCCAAGGCCATTGCGGCTCCCGACGACTATGAAGCCCGTGCCCAGCTCATGATGGTGAGTTCGTTTGGCTGCTGCGGCCTGCTTTCGATCGGCCGTACGCCGAGTCCCTGGCCTTGCCACGGCATGGAGCATGAGATTTCTGCCTTCTACGACATCACCCACGGCGTCGGTCTCGCTATTCTCACGCCCAACTGGATGCGCTGGAGTCTGACGCCGGAAACGGCTCCGCGCTTTGCGCAGTACGGCGTTCGCGTGTGGCATCTGAATCCCCAGGACGACGTCATGACAAACGCTCAAAAGGCAATCGAAAAAACAGCCGAGTTCTTCAAATCCATCGGCCTGCCTTCTAAGCTCTCCGAAGTCGGCATCGACGATAAACACTTTGAAGAAATGGCCGATCATGTTGCCAAGATCTGGTGGTCCTTTGACGGCGCACTGCGTCCGATCAGCCGCAGCGGCGTCCTTGAGATTCTGCGTATGAGTCTTTAATCCTTCTGCCGGCGAATTTAAAGGCCGCAGTTCAAATAAAACATGAACTGCGGCCTTTTTTCATGCCGGTTCCGGCTTAACTGCGCCGGAACCAGGCCATCCAATCGCCCAAAACGCCGCTCAGCCGAGATGACGAAGCACAACGTTTTCAAAAACTGCCACGCCGAGCGGCAGCAGCGTATCGTCAAAATGCATCGTGGAGGCATGAAGTCCAGGCGTTGCTCCGACACCCACGCCAAAATAGGCGGCCTTGATTTCAGGACGAGCCAGCTTGTAGTTATGGAAGTCTTCCCCACCGCCGCCGCAGTCGGGCGCGAGCTTATCAGGGCCGGCGATTTCCTTGATGGCCTCTGCCACTTCCGCCACAAAATCGTCGTCATAGAGACAAGCCGGGCTCTGATCACGCAGAATCACTTCCGCCTCGGCGCCGTAGGCTGCCGCAGTTCCGGCAGCCACTCGGCGGATCTGCGCAAGCAGATCATCCATCAGTTCATTGGTCTGCGCCCTGCAGTCATAAGTAATGCGGGCAAGATCCGGCACTGTATTGGTGGCTCCTGAGTCAGCATGAATCTGCGTCGCCTTCGCCGACCAAGACATCTTCGGATCAAGCCAGATCGCCTGAATGCCGTTCATTAAGGCGCACGCCGCATCAATGGCATTGATGCCGAGATGCGGACGGGATGCGTGAGCACCGCGCCCTTTAATGACAATGTTGAGAGTGGTTGAAGCGGTATGCCGAACTGCTGCGCAGAGCATGCCGGCCGGGACATCTTGAATCGGGCGAATATGGGCGCCCAGCGCGTAATCCACGTCGTCAATGACGCCGGCCTTAATAATGACGGGCGCCCCCTGAAGGGTTTCTTCTGCCGGCTGAAAGAGGAGCTTGAGCGTCCCGCGTTTGATTTTGTCCTTCAGTCTGCTCGCCGCTGCGAGGAGCATAGCGGTATGCCCGTCGTGGCCGCAGGCATGAATGCAGCAGGGCTTCCCGTCAATGACAAAGGGGAGCGCATCCATATCGGCGCGAAGCATGAAAACCGGCCCCGGTTCCGTGCCGCGGATGATGCCGACAACGCCCGTTGATCCGCCCACATTCTCGTGCGTCTCAATGCCAAGGGCCTTCAGTTTTTCAGCAACATAAGCGCTGGTACGTTTCTCGTGGAGCGCGAGTTCCGGCATTTCATGGAGCTCGCGGCGCAGAGCGGTCGGGTCATAAATCGTCATCGTTTTTTCCTTTGAAGTAGATATGTCTGCCCGGAATGCTGTTTGACGAAAATGTTGCATCAAAAAAGCATAATTAAGGTATTCTTCGATCCGTCAATGTTACGCTCGAGCAAACTTGTTTTCCTTTCCGCCGCCAAAGACCTCGGCCGGCGGCCAAAAAATCGGCACTCGTCTGCTCTTTCTGCCATGTCTGAAACCCCTGCGCCAACTTCTGTTTCTTCCGCCCCATCGCCTGACCCCAAATCTAAACCGGCGGGATCAAACGCACGCACTGCGCCGCGTCCGGACCGCATGTCGAGACTGCAGGATCTCCCGCGTCTGAAAAGTGAAGCCCAAACAATACGGGTGATGGTCGAGGAGTTCTGCAGTTATCACCATGGCACGAGCGGACATATGCTCTGCCCAAAATGTCAGGCGTTTCTCGACTATGCCTTAAAACGTCAGAAGTTGGGTCCTTACGGCGAAGACAAACCCGTCTGCGGCAGCTGCAAGATTCACTGCTATAAACCCGCCGAACGGGAAACCGCACGGCAAGTCATGCGCTGGGCCGGTCCCCGTCTGATTTTTTCTCACCCGCTGATGGCAGTGAGTCATGTCGTCGACAAACTTGTGCACAAAGCGCCGAACAAGCCCCGCAACACCGCCCGGGCTAAACCGGCAGTGAAACCCGCGCCCCAAACCCCGTCACCATCCCTGCCCCCCAAAAACAACAATAAAAGTAAATAGCCATGCCTTTCCTGCTTCTTATCCTGCCGATCCTTGCTCACATTCTGCTTGCGGCGCACCTGCTCTTTCATGGCTTAGGTCTCTTTGTTTCAGTGCTGCCGCTCCTTGCCGTGCCGCTCCTTTTCATTCCGAAACGCTGGATGGTCTGGCTGCAAAGCGCACTTCTCGTCCTCTGGGGCATTGAATGGCTGCGCTCAGCGTGGGAACTTGTTCTTCAGCGCATGGCATGGGGAGAGCCCTGGATGCGGGCAGGCGCCATTGTTGCCGGCTGCGGACTCTTTTCATGGCTGACTATTCTTGTTTTCCGCCAGTCACGCATCCGAAATTTTTATAAATAAAATCAAGAAGATCTCACCTCTTAAGCAGCATCAAATCGATTTTATGCATCAGCCGGCAGAGCGCTGAAAAGCCTTTCTGGCCGACAGAATATGTAACCACTTGTTGCTATCATTGGCGAAGAATAATAGCGTTCTATAAACTCTCGAAAGTTTAAGCCGCGCATTCGTGAAGCCCACGGGCGCGGCGTTTTCATAGAGTTAGGATTCCCACTATTCTCTCTCCCAAGGAGTTTCGTCAATGTCCACGACTGATAACGCCCCTCTGACGATCCGCGACATGATCGAGCCCGCGATCAAAGCCGCGGGCGGCTGGGTCAACACGCATGCGCACGCCGACCGCGCCTATACGCTCTCGCCCGACGTGCTTGAAATGCGCCGCACCTGCACGCTGCAGCAGAAGTGGGATGCGCTGGATCGGCTGAAGCGCGAATCTACTGAAGAAGATTTCTACCGCCGCTTCAGCCTTTTCTTTGAAAATCAGATCGCCCAAGGTGTGACCGCCCTCGCCACCTTTGTCGACATCGACCCGCAGAGCGAAGACCGCGCCATCATGGCGGGTCTGCGTGCTCGCGAGCACTATCAGGACCAGCTGACCGTCAAGTTTGCCAATCAGACCCTCAAGGGCGTCATCCATCCGGAAGCCCGCAAATGGTTCGAAGAAATCTTCGTCCTCGTGGACATCATCGGCGCGCTGCCTAAGCGCGACGAACGCGACTACGGCAAGGGAGCCGAAGCCTTCGACATCATTCTCTCGACGGCCAAAGAACGCAACAAGATGGTTCACGTGCACGTTGACCAGTTCAATGAGTCGCTCGAATACGAAACCGAGCAGCTCTGCGAAAAAACGATCGAGCACGGTATGGAAGGCCGCGTGGTCGCCATTCACGGCATTTCGATCGGCGCCCACTCCAAGGCCTATCGCGAACGCCTCTATGCACTGATGCGCCGCGCTCAAATGATGATGATCGCCTGCCCGACGGCCTGGATTGATACGCCGCGCTCCGAAGAGCTCGTGCCGATGCATAACTCCATGACGCCGGTTGATGAAATGGTTCCGGCCGGCATCACGGTTGCACTGGGTACCGACAATGTCTGCGACGCCATGGTTCCCTGGAACGCCGGCGACATGTGGCATGAAATGACCACGCTCGCTACGGGCTGCCGCTTCGACTACTTCGACGAACTTGTGAAGATCGCCACCGTCAACGGCCGCAAGGCGATCGGCATCGACTAATTCAGACTGAGGAGCCAATTCCAAATGTACGTTTCCCCTATTGCCAACGACATCCTCGCCGGCCACCTCATCAACTACGGCGCTGTCTCCTTCATGACCGACAGCCCGATGCGTCTGAAGTCCGGGCTCGTCACGCCGATCTACGTCGACAACCGCTCGCTGACCGCGCATCCGGATGCCTGGCGCGACATCATCGAAACGATGTGCTCGCGCATTGCCCAGCTCGGTCTGAAGTTCGACATCATTGCCGGCGTTGAAGGCGCCGGTGTTTCCCACGCGGCAGCTCTGGCTTATCGCCTCGGCAAACCCTCAATCTTCGTGCGCCAGCGCCCGAAGACCTACGGCGACCACAGCCGTGTGGAAGGTTCCTCCGTGAAGGGCAAGCGCATTCTCATCATTGAAGATCACATCTCGACGGGTCTTTCACTGCTCTCGGCCGTTGAAGGCATCAAAGCTGAAGAAGGAATTGTGGAGGACTGCCTCGCCATCACGTCCTTCGGGATCGATGAAACGATCAAACTCTTCCAGAACGAGAAAGTTGTCTGCCACGAACTGCTCGACTTCACGCTGGTTCTCGACAAGGCGGTTGAGGTCGGCAAGATTGATCAGGCGCAGCGCGAAGTCCTGATTGACTGGCTCGCCAACCCCTGGACCTGGGCAGCTCGTCACGGTCTCACGCCGACGGGCAACGAAAACTAATCGCCCGCAGGATCTGCAGCGCTGATGCGCTGCAGGCGCCTCTGATAAGCCGCCGACAGCTCTTTGCTGCGGCGGCTTCATTTTTGTGCTTAACCGCAAGTGCTTAACGCGGGCGGTCTTCAGACTTCATCAAAAAGGGAAGGTTCAGCAAACGACGCTTTCGCGCTTCGGGAACCTGGGGCTTCAGCTCGTTTGCGCTTCCTGGTCTTATTGGAGCTTGAAGGGGAAGACTCGGCCGTATGCGGCACCTGATAAGTTTGGGGATCCCTTCCTGCACGAACCAGTTCTCGCGAAATCCACGCCATCAAAAGATCCGCCAGACGTTCAACCTCCTCGGCGGACAACGGGCGATCCGGCGGAATCTGCTGCCACTTGAAGAGACACCCTCGACAGCAGCAAGCACAGGCATGCTGAGCCCGAAAAACCGGATGTCCGCGCCACGGCGTCTGCCTGCCGTCGTTGACGGGGTTGGCCGGCGCGAGACGCTCCAAGAGAAACCGCACGGCGTGTTCGCGCACTACAGGGAGACTTTTTCGGCCGATGAGCTCAATGTCGGCAGCCCCTAAATGAAAGCGGCTTCTAAAACGAGAGTGTGAGAGGCGTGCAAGAAGCGCATCAAAAGACGCCGACGCGCTATCCGATGCAGCAAATGAAACTTCAGTAGACATAAGACACATATCGTTGCGCGCAAATCGGCAAATTGACCTGTCAGACACCTTTCGCCTCTGCGCGCATCCGCTACACTTTTCAGATTCTCGAATTATGGTGCAGTGCGCACCGCTTGAACTGCAGTCTCAGTGCTTATTGCTGAGATCGTCTGAGGCATTCCGATGAAGTATTTGATCGTTGACGACCATGCACTGGTTGCTGGCGCCCTTACGCTCCTTCTTGAAGACCGCGATCCGGAAGCGGACGTACACACGGCAGCGACGGCCGATGCCGCTCTTGAGCTCGTCGACCGTGAAGGTGATGCCGATCTGCTCATCCTGGACCTGTCGCTCCCCGGCGTCACCGGCACGGAACTGATGGAGGAGATCGTCCGTCGTCAGCCGATGCTCAAGATTCTCGTTGTATCGGGCCTCGCGGACCAGGAAAGCATCATGCGCGTGCTGCAGCTGGGTGCCGCAGGTTTTGTGCCTAAATCGCTCGACACGGAACTGCTCTCAAGTGCCATCGATTTTGTGCTTAAGGGCGGCGTGTACATTCCTTCAAAGCTTTTGACCGAAAGTCAAAAGGACGGCTTTTTCACCCGCACAGCCGCACGTTTGAAAGCACCCGAATCGGCTCCGCCGCATCTGACGGATCGTCAGCTTGACGTCCTTGCTCAGCTTGCCAAGGGCGCCCCCATCAAGCGCATCTGCCGAGAGCTCGATCTTTCTGAAGGAACAGTCAAAACACACGTTGCCGCGATCTACCGCTCATTTGGTGCATCGAACCGCACCGAAGCGCTCATTGCCGCCCGACGTGCGGGTTTTGACATCGATCTTTGAAGGCAACGACTCATTTCAGAAAAAGCGCGGGAGAGACCCCAAAGCGTTTGGCAAAAAGCTGTGCGGCTTCGGCTGAAATAGGCTTTACGCCTGCTTCCATATCGGAGATGCGCGCCTGGGTGCAGCCGAGCAGCCGAGCCGTTTCGCGCTGAGTCATGTGATTTTCCTGACGCAGGCGCTTCAACGCCACGCCGGGCGCCTCAGCCGATCTGCTGCCCGAGATCTGTGTCAAACCCAAGGCGGAATCCCACACTGCCGGTTCCTCGCCCGCGAGCCGAAAAGCAGCCTTGATGAGCGACGCAAAAGCTTCTGCTTTTTCCGCCGGCATTGAGATCCGGAAGCTTATTGCACCGTCGGGTTCTTGTATCCTTTCAATTTGAATTGCCACAGCACTTCCTTTCTTGCACAAGCCGACATCGTCGACAGCCGGAAGCTCCCGCAATGATTGGCGGTTGAGCACGCGGCGAGCGACATTTTATTAGCAGGCCGGACGAATACGCCCGGAACTCCAAATGAAGATTCAAAAAAAGGCCCTTGCAGCTATCGCAGAAATAACCAATGAACTCGGTGATCAGTTTGATGAACTGCGCGCCGAAATCGACCGCCGCTTTGGCGAGCGTCGTTCTGAAGGCGAAGTCTTCCGCCCCCTGCCAGCCCCGCAGGGCATGGATATGTCTGTGCTCACGGCGTTGAACGAACGCCGCTCGCAGCGTAACTTCAGCAATGAGCCGCTCCCGGATCAGCTCCTCTCGAACATTCTCTACGCCGCTGACGGCATCAACCGCAAGGGCGGAAAGCGCACGACCGCTACCGCGCTCAATTGGCGCGAAACGGATATCTATGTTTTGAAGGCAAACGGCATTTGGCGCTGGGTTCCTGAACGAAACGGCGTGCTCTTCTGCTCACTCCATGATGTTCGTGATCAGACGTATCTGCTTCAGACGCAGCTCACGGTGCCGCCCGTTGAACTCGTTTTCGTTGCCAACTATGCCCGCGCCCGCAATTTTCTCTCCAACGCCGTTGAAACCATTGCGCCGAAAATCAAGAAGACGGCCGTTGACGAAGCTGAAATTCGAGAAGCACGCATCCGCGCCTGCACGCTGGACGTCGGCATCAAACTGCAGTCGGTCTATCTGGCTGCCGCAGCCATGAATCTCGCCTGCGTTGCTCGTACGGGCTTTCGCACCGACAAGATTTCCGCTGCGCTTCACCTTAAGCCCGATGAAGTCGTTATTGCGGCGCAGTCGCTGGGTTTCCCGGCCAAGTCGATCCTCGACCATCTCAAGTAACCGCTCGCTTTGCCTGGACGAGATCACTAACGAAGGTCTTCTCGTCCTAAATACCGGCCGGACGCGTCATAGCGCCGGCCGTTTTTATCTGTCCGTCCTTGATAACGTCCTGCGGCGTCATAGACGCGCCCGTCTGCATCGGTGCGGCCGGTAAAGCGCCCGGAGGCATCGTACCGGCGTCCGCTCTCGTCCGTACGTCCTTGGTATTGACCGGCAGCATCGTACTCCCGCCCGTCTGCATCCGTTTTTCCCAGATACCGGCCGCTGCGGTCATACGCCCGCCCATCCGCATCGATACGGCCAAGATAACGCCCCGACGCATCATAAATACTGCTTGAAGGCTCTGCTGCAGCCATCGGCGAAAGCACTAAGATGCCGCCCATCAGCACTGCGGCCGCAGCCAAATGAATACGAATGAACCGGAAGTTTTTCAGCATAAGCATCCTTCGCACCGCCTGAAAATGAAGGCTTTCCTTCGTCATTATCATGCGCTGTGCGTCGATATTCGTCTCAAGCAAATGTTTGACGCAAACCAGATCAAATCCAGCACAATTCTTTCAGCAGTCCCTTAAACTAGGGATTTCCCTTCCGCCGAAATGCTAAGATGCGCGGTTCCGGAGCTGAACTCGCCGCACGGCGTCGACTCCTTTTTCTCTTCTTTTTTAGTTTCATCTTACGATGTCTGCATCTCAGAGCGCTCAAACCGGCTTTCGAGCTTGGATTCCGGTGATCGGTCTTGCGTTTGCCGCCTTCGTCTTCAACACTTCAGAATTCCTGCCGGTCGGGCTGCTGCCCGACATGGCGGCAAGCCTCAACGAATCTGTCTCCTTCATGGGACTCGTTATTACCGGCTATGCCTGGGTGGTGTCGATCATGTCGCTGCCGCTCGCGCTTCTTACCGCCCGCTTTGAGCGTAAGAAGCTCCTTCTTTTCCTCCTCGGACTCTTTGCAATCTGCCACTTCGCCGTTCTGTGGGTCGACAGCTTCTGGTCGCTTTACGCTACCCGCATCGGCGTAGCGCTTGCGCATTCGATTTTCTGGTCCATCATGAATCCGCTCGCCGCACGCATGGCGCCGGCGGGCAAACGAGCCACCGGC
>OBWS01000251.1_pt1 | contig 33712 bp, 38 predicted proteins | sample 1495291 | NCBI WGS metagenome assembly OBWS01 (sample SAMEA2580090, study PRJEB22360) | human gut metagenome | biome: human gut; feature: human-associated habitat; material: faeces | place: Denmark | collected 2008/2010 | reverse complement strand
TGCCATTATGGCGGGCCTCGCCACCAACTGCGAAATTTCAAATATTTCCAAAATGGACCGCAAAAATTACTGCTATCCCGATCTGCCCAAGGCTTACCAGATTTCGCAGTTCGATATGCCGCTTTGCAAAAACGGATATATCGATCTTTCAAACGGGCGCAGAATCCGCATCAACCGCATTCATATTGAAGAGGACGCGGGCAAGCTGGTTCACCAGGGCGGCAACACCTATGTGGACTACAACCGCGGCGGTGTTCCGTTGATTGAAATCGTGACCGAGCCGGATTTCCGCAGCAGCGACGAGGTACGCGAGTATGTGGAAAAATTGCAGCTTACGATGAAATTTATCGGTGTTTCCGACTGCAAAATGCAGGAGGGCTCCATGCGTTGCGACGTGAACATCTCCGTGCGCCCGGTGGGCAGCGAAGAGTACGGCACCCGCACCGAAATCAAAAACATGAACTCGATCACCTTTATGACCAAGGCGATCGACTACGAATACACCCGCCAGATCGACGTGCTGGAAAACGGCGGGAAAATCACGCAGGAAACCCTGCGCTACAACGAATCGGACGGCACAACCTCCAGCATGAGAAATAAAGAGGACGCCGACGACTACCGCTACTTCCGCGATCCCGATCTTGTGAACATCCACGTGACGGACGAAGAGGTCGAGGCGATCCGCCGCGCTCTGCCGGAGCTGCCGGAGGTCAAGCGCGTGCGCTATATCAGCCAGTTCGGGCTGCCAGAGGCCGACGCGCTGCAGCTGACCAAATCCCGCGCGATTGCGGAATTTTTTGAAGCGGCCAGCGACGGTGTGAAGAATCCCAAAACTGTTGCGAACTGCATCATCGGCCAGATTTTCCGCCGGATGGAAAATGACGACGCCAAAGAGAAATTTGAGGTTTCGATCCCCGCCTCTTACTTGAAAGACCTGGTGCTTCTGCTCGACAGCGGCAAAATCCGCATGAACCTGCTCAAATCCACGCTGGATCAAATGCTCGACAGCGGCAAGCCCGCCACGGAATTCCTGAGCGAAAGCGATTTGAGCGGCGTGGACACCGGCGATCTGAAAAAGTTCTGTGAGGACGCTGTGGCCGCGAATCCCAATGCGGTGGCGGATTACCGTGCCGGCAAGGAAAAGGCGCTCAAGGCCCTGCTCGGCTCTGTGATGAAGGCCAGCCGCGGGCGCGCGGACGCACTGGAAGTGGAACGCATTCTGATCGAGCTGATTTCGTAATTAATTGATTCACACTGCTCTTCCATTGAAGCAGGTGAAAAACAGGTTTCTCCCCCGCTTACAGCGAGGGAGAAACCAAAATTTTATTTCTTCTCATAAGTGGGAATTCATAGAAAAAGGAGGATGTTTTATGGAATTTACAAAAGAGACCAACCGCATTTTCGCGAAGGACGCAGCCGGAAAACTGATTGCCGAGATCACATTTCCCAATCGCTCCGCCACCACGGTCGACATCAACCACACGTTTGTGGACGATTCCCTGCGCGGCCAGGGCGTAGCCGGGCAGCTGATGCTGGCGGCCATCGACGCGATTCGCGCACAAGGCAAAAAGGCAATTGTCACCTGCCCTTATGCGGTGGGCTGGTTCCAAAAACATCCGGAATTCTCGGCCCTTTTGGATTCAGAAATTTCCAGCAATAAATAAGCGCATCCTGCACATGCTATTGTCGAGGAAGTTCAGGCGAAGAACCGACTTTGCTGAAGCCTTGCCATAAAAAACACTCCGTTTTTTTGGTGCCGGCGGAAGCGAAACAATTGGTTCGGGATTCTTTTCTGAAATGAATAGAATTTGATCCGCTTGGCACCTCAGAATGTTCGCCTTACAGATAGGGGACGTAAAACAATCTCCATTCAAATGGCAAACGGGGGGAAGAACCATTGGGTTCTTCCCCCTTCCTTGTGTCAAAAGGCTCTGTACCACGGGTAAAGCCGAACGGATTCCGTCCGTACGCTTAACATAACATGTTCTACATGCAGGATGTTTTTGCACGCATGTTTCATAGTTTTTAATAAATAATCGGATTTCTTTTCCAAGCAGAATTCATATACCGCAAAATCAATATTAGGATTTTCACGATTTATTTCAGATTTCACATGGACAAAATAGCGATTTAAAATCGATATTGCCGAAGCGTGCTCAGGTAGGAGACGTTCTGTTGCTTTTTCTTCAATTGCAATAAACCCATAAAAGGCTGTGATTTATCCTCATAATGCCGATATAATCCGCTCTTGCTCAGTCCGCTTTTCATGCAGATGTCCTGCATCGAAACTCTTGTATAGCCCAACTCGAAAAAAACAAGCGCCGCAGCACGGATTTGCTGCTTCGTTTTCTCCCCTTTTTGGCCCATTGCGCCCACCCTGTTTTGCGACTGTATAGTCGCTTTTTATTCATTCTATATATCGCTGCACTCACAATGTCAATCGCCTCTGATTTTTTACCATATCATAAAAAACATTTGAAATGATTTACAAAAGAACATGGAATTTACAACCGTTCTATGGTATTCTGAAAGCATTCTTAACCAGTTAATGGGAGGTGAAAGCAGATGATTCTTACCACAACCAACACGATCGAGGGGAAACGAATTGTGGAGTATAAGCAGATTGTATTCGGGGAAGTCGTTTCCGGCGTGGATTTTATCAAAGATTTTACGGCTGGTCTCACCAACTTTTTTGGCGGTCGGTCGAACTCGTATGAGGGCGAGCTGATGGATGCGCGCGAAAAGGCAATTCAGGAGCTGCAGGGCCGAGCGGCGGCTCTGGGAGCAAATGCCGTCGTCGGCGTGGATATTGACTATGAGGTTCTTGGCACCGGCAATAATATGCTGATGGTAACCGCTTCGGGAACCGCGGTCGTCGTGGAATAAAGCCCTTTCTCTTGTATTTGATTCAGACGGTTCTCCATCAAAAAGGGCTCAAAACAGCGCCAACCGCACCATTTTGAGCCCTTTTGCATTTTGGTATCATTCACAGCCTTCCACTCTTGCCGGAATTTCGTCATAGTAAAACTCTATTTCACTTTCTTTTTGCAGCGGAAATTGCTTTTGTGAGAGCGCGATAAATTCGCGCATCCCCTTGCTGACATAGCGGTTTTTTTTATGGGCAAGGCTCACATACCGGCTGGCGTTCGGCGCATCCACCAAGTACAAATACACCCCGGGCTCCAGGCTTGTGCGCTTGATGACCGTATCGGAGACAAACGCCATGCCGATTTGCTGCTGCACCATATGGTACGAGGTAATCAGCTGGTCTAAATACATGATGCGCTGGGGAGTAAAGCGGTACCGGTCAAACAGGCCCGTCGCAAACGTGTTCATGTTGTGCCCCCTGTTCAGCAGCAGAAAGGTAAAATCCTGAAAGATTCTGGGGTCCACGGGCAGGCAGCCCGGCTTTCTGTGTTTTCCCTCGCGCACATCCCGGGCGGTCATGCGGTACTCTGAGAGCTGCTCGTTGATCTTGTACCCGGAGGGCACCGCAAGCAGAATGTGCTCTTCTATCAGCGGGTAGCTGGTAAAGAGCTTGTCGTCAAACTCGCTGCTGTCGATCACCAGATCGATTTCGGAATTCACCAGCTTTTGCAGCAGGTCGGGCGTGCTGGACTCATTGACCTGAATTTGAATTCCCGGATAAAGCTGATTGAAGCTGGAAATGAGCGGCGCGAGCAAATACGAGGAAAAAAACTGAGCCGCTGCAATCTTCAAAGTGCCGGTTTTCAGCTCCGTATAGTCCTGCAAATACAATTCCAAATTGCTTTGCAGCTCTAAAATCTGCCGCGTTGTTTCTATGTACACCTTCCCAGCGTCCGTCAGCTGTACCGGTGTGGTGCTGCGGTCGAAGATGGTTACCCCAATATCCTGCTCCAGCTTTTTAATGGTGGCGCTCAAAGACGGCTGAGAAATATACAAATTCTTCGCCGCCCGGGAAAAACTGCCTTCTTTATAAATTTCATAGACGTACTTCAAAGTCTGGAACATGGCATTCTCCCTGTGTTATAAATAAAACTATATACTTTCTATCATGTTATATGTATTTGATTATATTCTCTCTTTCTGGTATTGTCAATATAGAAGATATGAATTTCGTCAACCGACTGCGGTTACGGTTCACAAAGCCAAAGCGGCAGTCGCCGCAGAGGAAAAGACCATCAAATAGCACGTAGCTTCCGCAGTCGTCTGTTTGAAAGTGTAACCCTTACACAATATAATTTGCTTTCAAGACCCTTTTACACAATAGAAATTTGGTTGAAAAATGCGCTTTGACCGGCAGAGAATACACGGTCAGAGCGCGTTTTTCATTCATAAATAAGGCCTACTGCTGATTGTTTCTTTGGGACGCCTTGATGTTATTGCGGGTTTTGCGCAGCTCGGCCAGATTCGCGGCGAGAGCGTCATCCGTGCGCTTCATCAGATCGTCGATGTAATCGTTCGAGGCGCGGCGCATTTCGCGAAATTTTGCCTGGCTCTGGCTGATCAGCTCGTTGGCCTTCTGCTGTGCCTGGCGCACGATCTCATCCTGGTTCACAAGAGTTTTGGCGCGCTCCTCCGCAATGCGGACGATGCTCTCCGCCTCGCGCTTTGCGTCGCTGATGATCTGGTTGCGGTCGGCCACAATGGCCTTGGCCTGACGAAGCTCCTGCGGCAGATTATCGCGGATTTCATCGAGAATTCCCTTTACCGCTTCGCCGTCGAGCACAGCCTTGCCGCCGGTCAGCGGAAAATTCCACGCCTTATCTACCATTTCGTAGAGCTCGTCCAACAAATTCTCTACATTCATCGTTTTTTGCCTCCTGTATAAAGACGTTGCGTGATGTCATCCAAAATACACTCCGGCACAAAATTTGAAATATCGCCGTCAAAGCTGGCTACCTGCTTCACGATACTGGAACTGAGATACATATTTTCCGCCCGAGTGGTTAAAAACAGCGTTTCCAGGTTCGGGTTCAGCTTCTTGTTGGTCAGAGCCATCTGAAATTCGTATTCAAAGTCCGACAGGGCCCGCAGTCCCTTTACAATGGCGGTGGCATTGCGGATTTTGGCATAATCCGCGAGAAGGCCCTCAAAGCCGACAATCTCTATGTTGGGCATATCCGCCGTGGCGCGCTTGAGCATGTTGATGCGCTCCTCAACGGTAAAGCTGGTGTGCTTATTCGGGTTTACCAAAACGGCGACAATCAGGTGATCGAAGATTTTACGGGCACGGTTGATGATATCCAGATGCCCGAAGGTAACCGGGTCAAAGCTTCCCGGACAAATTGCGATTTTCATAATGATGTCACGTCCTTATGCCGATACACGGTCAGCAAAATTTTTCCGTAGCGGTAAGAACGTACCTTCACAAAATCACCGGCGGAAAGAGGGAGTTCTTCGTCACTCGGATGTTCACAGATGATAGTACCGCCGTCGTTCATCACCGCGGCAGTCTGCGGCAACGCCTGCTGCAGCAGCCCCGTGCGGTAAGGCGGGTCTAAAAAGGCAATATCGAACGGCTCGGGGTTGCGGGACAAAAACGAAGCAAAGTCCGCATTTACCACTTTTGACTGCTGCCCGAACCCGGTGGCGGCAATGTTTTTTTCCACCGCACTGACGGAATCGCGCGAGCTGTCCACAAACACCGCCTCCCGCGCGCCGCGGCTGATCGCCTCCAGCCCAAGCTGGCCGGAACCGGCAAACAGATCGAGCACCCGGCGGCCCTCCAGATCAAACTGAATAATATTAAAAAGGGCTTCCTTCACCCGGTCGGGCGTAGGACGAACACGCTCCCCTTCCAGAGATTGCAGCTTCTTGCCGCGCGCTGTGCCTGTGATAATTCGCATATACAAAACCGGACCTTTCCCAGAGTCTTGGTGGATTCATTATCCCATTATTTGTGCGTACTGTCAACCGCTATCTTTTTCCCCCGAATCCGGGTGAAAATACTCGTAAATGGTTTGGGCCGCGGGGCGGGTCATGCCTTTGACCCCGCACAGTTGCTCCAAGTCCGCTTCGCGAATCGCGGTAATGGTGCGAAAATGCCGCAGCAGCGCCCTTGCCCGGGCGTTGCCGACGCCGGGTATGCCCGTCAAAGTGCTGGAGATGGTGTTCTTCTTGCGCATTTGGCGGTGGTAGCCGATCGCGAAACGGTGAACCTCATCCTGAATGGTGGATACCAGCGTAAAGGCGCTGCGGTTAGAGTGAATCGAAATCTCTCCGCCGTCCTTTGCGATGGCGCGAGTGCGGTGCTTGTCGTCCTTCACCATGCCAAACAGCGGGATTTCCACCCCGTATTGCTGCAAAATCGGGCGAACCGCCGAAACGTGCCCCTTGCCGCCGTCGAGCAGAATCAGATCCGGCAGGCGGCCAAAACCCTCTCCGCTGTCCTTATGCTGGTAGTATTCCCCCAAACGGCGACTGATTACTTCGCGCATGGCGCCATAATCGTCCTGCCCCTCAAAGCTTTTGATCTGAAAACGGCGGTATGCGGATTTGAGGGGACGCCCATTTTCAAACACGACCATACCGGCCACGTTATCGCCGCCTGCAAGGTTTGAAATATCGTAGGATTCAATATACTGCGGGGGATTTTCCAGCCCCAGAAGGCGGGCCAGCTCGTCCAGAGCGGAGGCCTCGCGCCCGGTTCGGCCCGTCTGCTGCGCAAGCTGCTCTGCCGCGTTGCTGCGGCACATTTCCACCAGCTGCGCCTGCTCCCCCTTCTGCGGCACGGTGATATTCACCTTCCGCCCGGCCTTCTGCGTCAGCCATTCTTCGAGCAGGGCGGCATTTTCCACCGGCCCGTCCAGTGTCAGGCGCGGGGGAATCTGCTCGCGCATGGAATAGTATCGCTCCAAAAACTCGCCGCGCGCCTGCTTGGAGTTGCCGACCTCTCCCAAAAGGAAGGTTTCACGGTCCACCAGACTGCCGCCGCGGAAGCGAAACACCTCCACACAGGCGCTGCCGGGGCCCTGCGCAAGGGCGATTACGTCCTGCTCCGGCACGCGGATGGAAACCACCTTCTGCCGCTCGCGCATCTTCTGAATCGCGGCGATACGGTCGCGGATTCTGGCGGCGTATTCAAACTCGAGATTCTCCGACGCCTGTTCCATTTTTTCCGTCAGGCGCTTCATGGATTCGGCGCTGCCGCCGCGCAGGAAATCCACGGCCTCCGAAACGGCTTCGCGGTATTCCTCCGGCTTCATGCGGCCGCGGCAGGGAGCGCAGCACTGCTTGATATAATAATTCAGACAGGGCCGCCCCTTGCCGATATCCTGCGGAAAACGGCGGCTGCAGGAGGGCAGGCGGAAAATCTTGAGCGCCTCATCCACCGCCTGCCTGACCGACCACGAGCTGACATATGGGCCGATGTACTCCGCGCCGTCATCGGCAAGCTGCTTCGCTTCGGAGATTCTGGGCCACTCTCCCCCGCTGATGCGGATATAATGGTAGCCCTTGTCGTCCTTGAGCAGGATGTTGTATTTGGGCGTATACTGCTTGATCAGGCTGCATTCGAGCACCAGCGCCTCAAACTCGCTGTCGGTGAGGATATATTCAAAATCCTGTACGTTAGCCACCATGCGGCGCACCTTGTCGTCGTGGTTCTTTTCCGAGCCGAAATACTGGCTGACCCGGTTTTTCAGCGCTTTGGCCTTGCCGACATAGATGATCGTGCCGCTTTTATCGCGCATCAGGTAAACTCCCGGCGTCAGCGGCAGGCGCATCGCCTTTTTGCGCAGCTCTTTTTTATGATCCTCCAAGCGTTTTCCCCCTTTCCTTCTGTTCTTTTCGGGAACCTGTTTTGCTCCCCCGGCCGCCTTTCCAATCAACCGGTTTGAAAGCGGCCGGTTTTCCCCTACGGCGGAGGAATTTCTTCGTTTCAACGACGCCGCCATTGAACTTCCATGACTCAAAGCCGGGCGTAACACCCGGTATAACAAAAAAGCACCGCCAAAGCGGTGCCTTGAATCGCCCAAAAATCGCCGGTCTCAGCCTTTTCAAACAAAAACCCGAACTCACGCCGGCACTTCGCAGTTCTTACCGACAAACAGCTTTTTACTCCGCAAAGCCGGATTTTACCAGTGCAACCAGGCTGTCGACAGCGTCCTGCTCATCGGAGCCGTCAGCAATAATGCGAATATCGGTTCCGCCGACAATTCCCAAAGACAGTACGCCCAAAAGGCTTTTCGCATTCACGCGGCGCTCTTCTTTTTCCACCCAAATTGAGGATTTAAATTCATTGGCCTTCTGAATAAAAAAGGTTGCCGGACGAGCGTGCAGCCCCACCTGATTCTGAACCAATACTTCTTTCACACACATTCAAAATTCACTCCTAGCATCAAAATGTAGCTTCTAACCCGAAAAACATCACACATCATAATAATATACAAACTGACATTATTTTTTAAGTCATAGTCATTATATCACAATAGAAAACGCCGTCAAGGAAGGAAGGCTAATTTTGGATTGATGCCCTATACGCTGTTTCGGACAGGCAATCCCTTTGTATAGTTTGCCCCGATTGTTGAAAACTTTTGTACCCTCTAACATCTTCGCTGCGAATATTCCATATTATGCGTTCTATTTTGATTCGTTCGCGGAAGAATCCCGCTCTTTTTCACAAAGTGCGGCGAGGTAACGCTTGTCCTTTTCATCCAAATCGGCCGTTTCGAGCAGATCGGGGCGATTCTTCCAGGTGCGCAGCAAAGACTGCTCCCTGCGCCACTTCTCTATGTTGGCGTGGTGCCCCGAAAGCAGCACCTCCGGCACCTGCAAACCGCGCCAATTGGCCGGGCGCGTATACTGCGGATACTCCAGCAGGCCGCTGAAATGGCTCTCCTCCTCAAAGCAGGAGTCATCGGAGAGCACACCGGGTATCAGCCGGGCTCGAAACGCCGCGAGAATCAATGCCGGCAGCTCGCCGCCGGTGAGAACGTAGTCCCCTGCGGAGATCTGCTCATCCACATAGCGGTCGATGATTCTCTCGTCGATCCCCTCATAGTGGCCGCACAGAATCGCGAGATTCTCGTGTTCGGCCAGCTCTTTCATCTTTTTCTGTGTCAGCACGGTGCCCTGCGGCGACATGTATACGAGATGCGGCTTTTTGCCGAGGTGGCGCACCAGATCATCGATGCACTCCGCGATCGGCTCCGCCATGAGCAGCATCCCCATTCCGCCGCCGAACGGACAGTCGTCGACGCGGGAGTGCTTGTCGTAGGCGTAATTGCGAATTTGGTGGCAGCACACCTGCAGCGCGCCCTTTTTGCGGGCCCGGCCCACGATGCTCTCCGCCATCACCGTTTCGCACATGTCGGGGAACAGGGTCAGCAGATCAATCCTCATCGTCAAAAATCCCCTTGATCGGTCTGATTTTCACAACCCCGCCCTCCGGGTCGCGCTCCAGAACCACCTGCGGAACGGAGGGAACGAGATACGTTTTCCCCTCCGGCGAGGTGACCTCATAGACGTCGTTCGCTCCGGTTTTCAAAACATCCGTCAGCTTGCCGTATTCCTTGCCGGTGTCGACATCCAGAACGATCAGGCCAAGCAGGTCCTGTACAAACCAGGTGCCCTTCGGCAGGCGCACATCCGCACGGCTCAGGTACAATACCCGCCCGCGCAGCGTATCGCCCTGCGTGGCCGAGGTGACCCCCTCCAGAGTTGCAAGCAGCAGGCGCTTGTGCACCCGGCCGGAAAGCACCTTCACAGCGGAGGTTCCGTCCGGGTTCCAGTACAGCGTGCGGAACTGGGACAAAAACTCCGCGGAATCACACCAGGGTTCGATGCGGAGCTCGCCCTTCACCCCATGTGTGCCCACGATTCTTCCCGCCTCCAAATATTGCTGCAGCATTGCCTTCCTCCTCATAACCAATCGATTCCGAACCATGCCGCTTCCTCCCCTGCCGAAAGACGGGGGAAAGCCGCATAGCCTGTTTTGCGCGGCGGAACTTGGTACCAAGCCGCCTGAATTTGCTCCATGTCTAAAACAAGACTGCAACAAAGCCGGCCACCCTTGCGGGACAGGGCATGTTACAGTCTTGGCTTATCAGTCGATCTCGACAGAAACCTTGTCATTGGTGCGGGTTGCTGCGGCACGCATTACCACGCGGATCGCTTTGGCAATACGCCCCTGCTTGCCGATCACCCGGCCCATGTCATCCTCAGCCACATGCAGATGATACACGACGCTGCCGTCCTCAGACGGCTCGTCCACCTGCACGGTAACGGCTTCGGGATGCTCGACGAGCCCCTGAGCGATCGTAACCAGTAATTTCTCCATCGGTAGATCTCCTCCGATCTTTTAAATCACTCCGTGCTTCTTGAACAGATCCTTCACGGTATCGGTGGGCTGTGCGCCGTTGGCAATCCACTTCTTCGCCTTTTCCGCGTCCACCTTCACAACAGAGGGCTCCTCCATGGGATTGTAGTAGCCGATCTCCTCAATGAAGCGGCCGTCGCGGGGGAAGCGGGAATCCGCTACCACAATACGGTAAAAGGGAGCTTTCTTGGCGCCCATTCTGCGCAATCTGATCTTTACTGCCATACGAAATAACCTCCAAAATATGATTGTAAATAAAATGTATGCGATTCACCTGAAAGGATTTGATAGCCGCCACCACTTTAATACCGGCGTTCCAATACACAAGTAAAGTGAATGCTATCGCCTTTTTGAATGAATTCCCTGATTTTGCGGGGCTTAGAACGGCATGCCGCCCGGCCCGGGCATTCCCGGCATCCCCGGCATTCCGGGGAACCTCTTCTTTTTCTTGAGACCCTTGACCTGCTTCATCATCTTCTGCATCTGCTCAAACTGCTTTAAAAGACGGTTGACGTCCTCCACCTTCATGCCGCAGCCGGCGGCGATGCGCCGCTTGCGGGAGGGATTGATCACAGAGGGGTTCTCGCGCTCCTCCGCCGTCATCGAAAGGATGATCGCGGCGGAACGATCCATGATGCGCTCGTCGATGTCCACATCCTTGATTTGCTTATCGATGCCCGGGAGCTTCGACAGCACGGACTTGAGAGGGCCCATCTTTTTCATCTGGTTGAACTGGTCGAGCAGATCGTTCAGATCCATCTTGTTCTGCATCATCTTGCGGGCGGTCTGCTCCGCCGTTTTTTTATCGATGCTCTGTTGAACATCCTCAATCAGCGTCAGCACGTCGCCCATCCCCAGAATACGGGAGGCCATGCGGTCGGGGTGGAACACCTCCAAATCCGTCAGCTTTTCGCCGATGCCCGCGTATTTGATGGGCTTGCCGGTGACCGCGCGGACGGAAAGCGCCGCGCCGCCGCGGGTATCGCCGTCGAGCTTTGTGAGGATAACGCCCGAAATATCGAGAAGATCGTCGAACGCCTTGGCGACGTTCACCGCCTCCTGGCCGGTCATGGAATCGACCACCAGAAGAATTTCCTGCGGCTCGAGCGCGCCTTTGAGCTCCTTGAGCTCGTTCATGAGCGCCTCGTCGATTTGCAGGCGGCCGGCGGTATCGAGAATCAGAATGTCGTTGCCGTAGTCTCTGGCATGGCGCACCGCGGCGCGGCAGATATCCACCGGCTTTGTGCTGCCCTGCTCAAACACGGGTACCCCGGCCTGAGAACCCACCACCTGCAGCTGCTTGATCGCGGCGGGGCGGTAAATATCGCACGCCACCAGCATGGGGCGGCGCCCCTGCTTTTTGAACATGGCGGCAAGCTTGCCCGCGTGGGTGGTTTTGCCGGCGCCCTGCAGGCCGCACAGCATCACAACCGTGGGCGGCTTTGAGGCTTCGTTCAGGCGGGCCTGCTGCCCGCCCATCAGCTCGGTGAGCTCCTCGTCCACAATCTTAATGACCATCTGCGCCGGGGTCAGGCTTTCCATCACCTGCGTGCCGACGGCGCGTTCGGTCACCTTGTTGGTAAAATCCTTTGCCACCTTATAGTTGACGTCGGCTTCCAGCAATGCGAGGCGCACCTCGCGCATGGCGGATTTGACGTCGGCTTCGGTCAGCTTGCCCTTGGATTTCAAATTTTTAAAGGCGGTGCCGAGCTTTTCCGCCAATCCTTCAAACGCCACTGCTTTTCAAATCCTTTCGTCTACTCTTCACACAGCCGCCGGGCGGTATCTTCGATCAAAGCCACGTCCTGCTGCACATCCTGTGAAAAGATGGATTGCGAATTATAAATGCGGATTCGCTCGGCCGCGTCGCGGATTTGCTCGAGCCCCTCTCGCATTTCACGGAATCGCCGCGCAAGGCCGAGGCGTTCCTCCATCTCCAGCAGCTGAGATTCCGCCCGTTTGATGGAATCGCGCACACCCTGCCGGGTGATGCCCTCGTTATCGGCAATTTCCGCAAGGGACAAATCGTCGTTATAATAATACTCGATCACACAGCGCTGCTTATCGGTGAGCATATCGCCGTAAAAATCCAGCAGAAGAGATATTTCCAGATTTTTTGCCATATCGCACCCTCATTCGCTGTAAAGTTAGTCCCTTTCTGTAAAGCCGATTACTTTACAGAAGTGAATTATACAGGAATCAGACGGAAAAGTCAAGCGTTTTTCCGCCCGATTCCGCTCTTTTTCAAATAATCCTGCAGCTGACCGGCCAAATCGTCCAGATCACCCGGATCACCTGTAAAGGTTTCGCCCAGCCAATCTTTCAGCTGTTCCTTTATTTTGCCGCCTTTCTCAGACAGCGTACTGCTCGCCTGGAATAGAACGCCATTTTTCCGCACCTGGAACTGCTTTAGCGAAAAGCCGGAGTACACAGCCTTTTCAGATTCCAGATACGGTTTTATGTCCACGGTAATCCTGTTGTCTTCTCTGGTGACGCCGCTTGGCAGCTCTTTTGCAAACAGCCGGTTCAGCGCAAACTTTGGTGAAACGCTCAGCCTGCCCAGCCGCACCTGCAGCACCTCAATGTTCAGGCGCCCGTTCGCGGCGTCGTACACTACCCTGGACTGCGAGGTGACTCCCAGATTCTTTCCCCTCCAGGTAACGGGCGTGTAGGCGGTCACCGTGTCCTCCTCCGGGAAGGTGAGATACATCTGGTTAGGCTGAAATTCGGCCTTGCTCAGAGCATTTTGGATGTCCTCCAGATGATACGCGGCGTAGGCGTTGATCTCCTTCTCGGTAAAAATCACCGGCTCTCCGGTGACGATCGACGCTGCGGCGGAGCGCAGCAGCTCCTGCGACGGGGCGGAATTGTATTTGCCGGCAAGATCATCCGTCAGCATCAACCGGTAAGGGATGAAGGCGGCAATTCCGAGAACAACGACAGCCCCCAGGGTAATCAGCCCCCAGCGGGGAATTGATCTACGCAAATCAGACAGCTCCTTTCCAGACGGCGGTATACGAGCGCACTTTTTATGGGAAGCAGAAATAAAAACGGGCCGGGCGAATTCTGCCGCAGGCAGGCCTGCCCGCAGACCGTGCTCCTACCGCTCGGTATGGAGCACGGCTTGACGGCATAGCATCAAAAGCCTGTCGCGCAATGATTCGCTGGCCCAAAGCAGCCCTAAGGCAGCCTATTTCAGTTCTACAATCGTTACGCCGGATTCCCCTTCCCCGAAAACGCCCAGGCGGTACGTTCTTACGGAGGGATGGCGGCGCAGATGCTGCTGCACGGCGGTGCGCAGCACACCGGTACCCTTGCCGTGAATAATGGTGAGCTGGTGAATACCGGAGAGCAGGGCCGAATCGATCGCGCGGTCTACACTCATAACGGCCTCGATCGAATCCTCGCCCCGCACATCCACCTCGGTCATCACCGGCGCGTCGGAGCGCTTCGGCACAGTTCTCGTGCCGCTGCGGCGCGCCTTGCGGTTCTGGGTTTTCTGCTCGAGCAGGCGAAGATTCTCTACGGGAACCCTTGTTTTAATGATACCAGCCTGCACGAGTACTTTTTTGTCGTCTGGTGCCGGAGTTTCAACAACTGTGCCTTCTTTGTCGATGTCGAAAATCAGCACGTCGTCACCCGCTTTCAGCGGGCGGGGCAGCACATAGCCCTCCGGCTCTTTTTTGCTCACCGGGTCGGAGGCACTCTCCATGTCGCGGATGCCGGCCTTCATTCTGGCCCGCTGCTCGGCGGTCATGCTCTTTGCGCCCTGGCGCTTCATCTCCTCCAGCTCCTCGAGCAGCGCGTCTGCCTGCGCACGGGTGCGCGCCACAAGCTGCGCCGCGCGCTCGCGGGCCTGTTCGATCTCTTTGGCGGCCTCGCGCTCCAGCCGCTCGCGGTATTCTCTCGCCTCTTCGCTGATTCTGCGCGCTTCAGCGTTCTGCTCCTGCGCCTGCCGGCGCTCCGATTCCAACTGCTGGCGACTTTGCTCCAGATTCTGCACCACATCCTCAAACCGGCGGTTCTCACCCGAAACCAGCTCGCGGGCGCGGTCGACGATCTCCTGCTTCAGGCCGAGGCGGCTTGAGATGGCGAATGCGTTCGAGCGCCCCGGCACGCCGATCAAAAGGCGGTACGTGGGCCGCAGGGTGGCGACGTCGAACTCGCAGCTGCCGTTCTCCACGCCTGCCGTTTGCAGGGCGTAGGCCTTGAGCTCCGCATAGTGGGTGGTGGCGGCGACCCGCGCGTGCTTTCCGCGCAGCGCCTCCAGAATCGCCATGGCCAGCGCCGCGCCCTCAACAGGGTCGGTGCCGGCGCCAAGCTCGTCGAGCAGGATCAGGCTGTGCTCGTCCGCCTGCTCGATGATCTGTATGATATTCGTCATGTGCGCGGAAAATGTACTGAGCGACTGCTCGATGCTCTGCTCGTCGCCGATGTCGGCCAGCACCTGATGGAACACCGATATTTCGCTGTTGTCGCCCACAGGCAGCATCAGCCCGCACATGGCCATCAGTGTCAACAGGCCCAGCGTTTTCAGCGTGACCGTTTTGCCGCCGGTGTTCGGGCCGGTGATGACCAGCGTGTCGAACGAGGTGCCCAGCTCTATGTTCATCGGCACGACCTGCTTGGGGTCGATCAGCGGGTGCCGCGCCTGATTGAGCAGAATTCTGCCCGTATCGTTCACCTTCGGCATGCTGGCCTTCATTTTGTAGGCGAGCTGTCCCTTGGCGAATATCAGATCCAGCCCCACGGCCGCGTGGTAGCTTTCGATGATCAGGTCGGCAAAGCCGCCCGCTTCCGCGGAAAGCTCCGCCAAAATCCGTTCGATTTCGGCGCTTTCGCGCGACTGCAGCACCCGAATTTCGTTGTTGGCCTCCACCACGCCCATCGGCTCCACAAACACGGTCGCGCCGCTGGAGGAGGTGTCGTGCACCAAGCCAGGGATCTCGCCGCGGCATTCCGCCTTAACCGGCACAACGTAGCGCCCGCCGCGCATCGTCACGATCGGGTCCTGCAAATATTTCTGGTACGCGGTCGAGCGGATCATTTTATCGAGCTGCTCGCGCACGCGGGAGGACGCCGCGCGGATGCGGCGGCGGATGGACGCAAGCTCCGGCGAAGCGCTGTCGGCCACCTCTTCCTCCGAAATCACGACCGCGTTGATCTTTTCTTCGAGATATTTGTTGGGGACGACGGACTCAAACCGCCAGTCGAGCGTGGTTTTCATCCCCTCGCTCTTGCGGCGCCAGTCCGAAATCGCGCGCAGGGTGCGCAGCACCCCCGCAATCCGCAGAAAATCCACCAGATTCAGCACGCCGCCCGCCTGTGCGCGGCGCAGGGGATTCGCGACATTTTTCAGACCGCTGAACGAGGGCGAGCCGAATTTTGCCATCAGGACGAACGCGTCGTCCGTCTCCTGCAGGCGGCGGCGCACCTCGTCGGTAGAAACGGCGGGCTCGAGCGCCAGCGCCTGCTCCGCGGCGTCCTCGCTGGCGGCCTGCTCCGCCAGAAGCTTTAACATTTTATCCAGTTCCACAGCGGCGCTGTGCCGCCGAACATTATACTTTTGCATGAAAGTTCCTTTCTCACTGTTGTTCAAAGCAGCTGTTCCTCCTGCAGCTCCACCGCCAAAGACTTTTCAAAGCAGTGGAACACCCCCTTACGCAGCAGGATTCTGCCGCAAAACTCATAGCCCAGCGACCGGTACAGACGGATCGCGGGCTCATTTTTTGGGAACGCGTCCAGCCGGATGGCCGAATAACCCCTTTCGCGAAAATACGCCTCCGCCATTCGGGCAATCTTTTTCCCGCAGCCTTTGCCCCGATGCCCGGCATCGACGCAAAGGCGGTGAATCGTGCCGATGTTACCGGTGTGATACCGCCAGTCCACATAGCGGTACTGGGGCTCCTGCTCCTCATTGAGAACGACGGAGGCCGCCAGCCCGTCGTCATCCTCCAACACATACAAGTCCCGGTTCGCAATATCCTGCGCTAAAACATCCTCACTCGGGTAAACATCATCCCACTGGTCAATCCCCTGAAGGCGCATCAGCGCAATGGAGCCGAGATACAAATTCAGCAGGCGGGGCAAATCTTCCGGCTCTGCCCTGCGAAAAATCAGCTTTTGATCCATAGTTCCCCTCCCGCCCGGCCAGGGTATGCGCTTTCGCGCTCGTTCTAGGGCCGGGTCATCTGATGATAAAATTCAAGCGTGGCAAAACGCCGCTGCACCGTGCAAAGCAGATACTGCTCCGAGGCATCCGCCAGAAGGCGAAGGCCGTCGTTCGACAATCGGAACGAAAACAGCTTGTCGAAGTCGGCGTAAATCGTGTGGCGAAGCGCGGTCATCACGCCGCGCGGCAGTGCAATGGCCGGTTCCTCCTGCCGGAGCGCCGAAGAAAAGCAGCCTCCGCACACAATCCCCCCGCTGCGGGGCAGAAAAAACATGGTATCCGCCTCATAGCAGCCGCAGTCGCGGCAGCAGACAAGATCCGGCATGTACCCGGCCAGCGCCAGCATGCGCATTTCCGCCACAGCTTTCAGCTGCAAACCGGGCCGCAGCCCCCTTGCCAAAAAATGCAGCGAATTGAGCATCAGACGCAAAAAATCCCCCGCCTCCGCTTCTTCGGGAGCCAGTACGACGGCCAGCTCGCAAAAATATTGGGCAAGGGACAGCCTTTCCATATCCAGGCGCAGATCGAAAAAGGACTCGATCGGCCAGGCGTCGTTAATTATGTACTTATCCCGCCCCTTGTAAACAGAAAGGCGGGAATAGCTGAGTAATTGTGTGGAGGACAATTTTCGGTTCTGCAGGCGCTTCGCCTGCTGTGCAAACGCGCGGATGACTCCCTCGTCCCGGGTCAAAACCGTGACGAGCCGGTCGCTCTCACCCACGCTCTTCTCCATAAGGACCAAACCCTCGGTATTGATTTGCATGCTCTTCCTCCTCGGGCAGCACTACGGCGGTTTGCTGGTTCATGGCCTGCGTCAGCCTTACGTAATGCAAATAGGCTTCTACGCTGCCGGTCTGCTGAAAAACATTCCAAGCCTGTTCTCTGTCCACAAAAAAACGCCTCCCAAAAAAGAATCCCAAAAAGAGTATTTGCAGTTCAGAGAACAGTATGAGAGGAAAATAAAAGAACGTTCGCCAGCTTTTGACAAATTTTTCGCGTTTTTTGTGTTACTGGAATGAGTTGGAATCGTACCCCAGCGAGCGCAGCAGGTTTTCGCGGTTGCGCCAGTCCTCTTTCACCTTCACCCAAAGCTGAAGGTTGATTTTGCAGTCGAAGAAGCGTTCCATGTCTTCTCTGGCATACATGCCGATCTTTTTGAGCATGGAGCCGTTCTTGCCGATCAGGATTCCCTTGTGCGTGTCACGCTCGCAGAAGATGATTGCCTGAATGTCGGTAATGCCGCTGCCATCCTGACGCTCCTTCATGCTCTCTACCGCCACGGCGATGCCGTGAGGAATCTCCTTATCCGTCAGGCGCAGGATTTTCTCCCGCACCATCTCGGCCGCCAGCACGCGCTCCGGCTGGTCGGTGAGAGTATCGTCCGCGAAGAAATGCCCGCCGGGCTGCGCCAGCTTCATCAGCTCCTGCTTGAGCAGTTCCATGCCGTTGCCGTCTTTGGCAGACACGGGAACCACCGCCTCAAAGCCGAACTTCTGCGCGAACGCGCCGATCTGCGCCATGAGCGGGGATTTATCCCCCAGCATATCGATTTTATTGATCGCTAAAATTGCGGGCAGGCCCATCGAGCCGAATTTTTCCATCAACTCGTGGTCGGCGGGGCTGATGCGGGTGCCCGCTTCCGCAACGAGCAGGCAGGCGTCCACCCCCGCAACGGATTCTGTAACGGATTTGACCATATAATCGCCCAGGCGTGTGCGCGGCTTGTGCAGGCCGGGCGTGTCCAAAAACACCAGCTGGGTGTCGCCCTCGGTCAGCACCCCCATAATGCGGGTGCGGGTCGTCTGCGGCTTGCTGCTGACGATCGCGACCTTTTGGCCGAGCAGGCGGTTCAGAATGGAGGATTTGCCCACATTGGGGCGCCCCACAATTGCGATAAACGCGGTTTTTCCGGCAGTTTCCTGCATTTGATTCAATTCCGTCAAACGAATGCTCCTTTTTCTTGTAGCAATGCCGCTTTCCAAAGGCGAGCCGTTTTGTTTCCCGCCTTCTGGCGGGATGAAAACAGCCGGTTTTTCAAAGCGCATTGACTATGATCTGATTATTTCTGATTTGATTTTTTATTTTTATTGCGGTGCAGGGTGTCGCGAATGCCGACCGGCCCCAGCAGAATATACACCATACCGGCCGCCGTAACGAGTACCAGCGCGCACAGATACGGCGGGTTGTACCAAAACAGCCGTATAATGGAAAGCAGCACGGCCGGCCGCCAGAACAGGCACAGACCGACCCCCACTGCAAAGCCGGCAAACACCAGCACCGCGCCCGCCGCCAAATCTTTGATGATGCGCACGACCGGGTGAAAGCTCGACGCCAGCATGTCTGAAATTTCTTCCGCAACGGTGTTGAACAGCTCCGCGCCCATCACCATGGCAAAGGTGATAAACAGAAGCGCATACTGCGTGCGGGTCAAGTCAAAAAAGAACGAAAAAGCGAACACATACAACGCCGCCACTGTATGGATCCGCATGTTCCGTTCGTTATTGATGCAGTATATCACGCCCCGAAAAGCATATTTCAGGCTTTTCAGAAAGCGTTTTTTTCGTTTACTCTTCATCCTCATCCAGAACATAGCTGCTGGTACTCGGGAGCCCCAGCTGCGTCATTACCTGCTCCTCTTTTTCGCGCATGCGTACGCGGTCTAATCCACCCTGCTCGTGGTCGTACCCCAGCAGGTGCAGCATGGAGTGAGCGCAGAGATACCCCACCTCGCGCTCGAGGCTGTGGCCGTAGCGTTCGGCCTGCTCCACCGCCTTTTCCATAGAAAGAACGATGTCGCCCAGAATTTTTGCCCCGGTATCGTGGTTTTCGTCATACTGCCCGTTTTCACCCATTGGGAAGCTCAGCACATCCGTGGAAACATCCTTATCGCGGTACTGATGATTCAGCTCGCGGATCTGCTCGTTATTGACAAAGGTCACGCTGATCTCTGCCGGGTAGGGAAATTTTTCCAGCCGCAGAACTGCATTGCAGCAGCGGCGGATCAACATCCGAAGCCCGGTGGGGATTTTCACTTCCTTTTGTTTATTATCAATGATGACTCTGATCTTTTCCATCTCTATCTCCTGCTCTCTTCATTCTTTTCATAAGCCTTGATGATGTCCTGCACCAGACGGTGGCGCACGACATCCTTGTCGCTGAATCTGACCTGCGCAATGTCGTCAATGTTCCTCAAAATACGCATCACATCTTTTAAGCCGGAACGCTTGCCGTCCGGGAGGTCGATCTGGGTCACATCGCCGGTGATGACCATTTTTGAGTTAAAGCCCAGTCGGGTCAGAAACATTTTCATCTGTTCGGGGGAGGTGTTCTGCGCCTCATCCAGAATGATGAAGCTGTCGTCGAGCGTTCTGCCGCGCATATACGCCAGCGGCGCCACCTCGATATTGCCGCGCTCCAGATACTTCTGGTACGTTTCCGCTCCCAGCATATCGAACAGCGCGTCGTACAAAGGGCGCAGATAAGGGTCTACCTTCTGCTGCAGATCGCCGGGCAGAAAGCCCAGCTTTTCCCCGGCCTCCACCGCGGGCCGGGTCAGGATGATCCGGTTGACCTCCTGAGCGCGGAACGCCGTGACCGCCATGGCCACAGCGAGATATGTTTTACCGGTACCGGCAGGCCCCACCCCAATGGTGATGGTGTTTTGCCGGATCTGATTGCAGTAATTCTTCTGCCCAAGCGTTTTGGGCTTTACGGGCTTACCCTTCGACGTAATGCAGATGCAGTCGCCCGCCAGAGTTTCGATTTTTTCTTCACTGCCGTCGTTGATCAGCGAAATGCAGTAGCGCACGTTCTGCTCGCTGAGTGCTTCTCCTCTGTTGACCAGTGAAAGAAGGCTTTCAATGACGCGAACCGCCTTGCCGACATTTTCAGGCTCGCCGGAAACCTTGATCTCCGCCCCGCGCCCGACGACGCTGACCTGATATTCCTTTTCCACCAGCCTAATATTTTCATCGAAGCTGCCGAAAAGTGCGACGGCCTGCTCCATGCGGTCTATATTGATGCGTTGTTCAAACATTCTTTCACCTTTCGCCATCTCTGCATTTCTTGTATATTATAACATGATTCGCACCAGCCGTCATCAGAAATACAATAGAAATTCAATAAAATTATTCACAAATTTTTTAAGGTTTAAACAGTATTTCTGATTCAACCGCAATATTTTCCTCGCATTGGCAGTACAGTGTCATGCGGTAAACATTCCCTTCCATTTTTCCGGAAAGGTTCGAGGAAAGAATCTTTATGTCCTTCCATTCCCGCTGCTTTATTTCCTCAATCTTTGCCTTGGCCTGCTGCTCGGCCTGTGCCTCGGTCAGGGTAATTTCCTCCTGTGTCTGCTCCTTCCAGGTTTCGGTATAAAGCGAGACCGGCAGGTCGCCCGTTCTGCCTTTGAGCGTGACGCGCTCCGATTCCTTCTGGTATTCCCCCTGCGGGCGGCCCGTGAGGGACAGCGGCAGCTCCAAGCCGAAAATCCGCACGCTGCGGCGGACGATCTGCTTGCCGGTCGGACGCCGAACCGTCTGCTTAATGGGGATTTCGGCCACAAGGCTTTTCTCGGTTTCTGCAATAACTTTTCCGGAAGAACGCATCATGCGCGTTCCGCCGGAGGTATCCTCCGCAACGCCGCTGACGAGCAGCTGGCCCTTGACGACCGCGTCGCCCACCTTCACCTGCAAAACGCCGCCGGTCACCTCCAGCTTGACGATCTGCCCGGAGGCGGACGCCTTGAGGTTGCTGATCTTCTCCCGCTTCTCCGCCTCGGGGTGCTTGATCCGCTCCTCCAGCGCGATTTCGATCATGCAGCCCTGCGTATTGACCGAAAGCCACGAAACGTCTGGAAAAGCGATCATCAGCCGGCGCTGCAGCTCCTGGTACTCCAGCCGGCTTTTCAGAGCGCCGGGCGATAACCCCATGTTTTTCGCCTCCGTGAGGATCCGCTCGCTCGGAATGCTGGTATTGCCCGTCACCTGCACGCTCCAAACATACAGGGAGAACACATGCAGCGTCACGGCAAATACAACCATGCCCGCCAGAATCCCTTTTCTGGAGGAAATTCTTTTCCACAGGAAGGGCAGTCCATGGCGTTTGCCCGATTTCAGGCGCACCCCGGCCTTCTTCGCAATCGGCCGCAAATCTTCGTACCGGCCTACCGCAATGGCCGCGGTGAAAAGCTCCTCCGAACGCCCAATGCGCCAAAGGGCCACGCCCTGCCGGGCGCACAGATTCAGAAAGCGCTCACAAGCACCCTTTCTGCGCGGGCGGATTTGAAACTCCACCCATCCCAGAACCCAGCGCACAAAAGCAATCGACCCCATTGTCACACCTCACGTTATAAATTCCAGGCCAGTCAGGTATCCCTCCACCACAAGGGAATCCGCCGTCAGGCATTTGATCTTCAAATTCCGCCCCGTAAACCGGATGCTCATTTTCCCCGCGCGCACCCGAATCGCTTCTTCGCTGTATTCCAAAACGCCGCCGCAGCCTTCCAGCACCGCCTCGCGGTTCCCACTGATTTCCATGCGGAACCCGCTGAGCAGCGAGGACGGAGGAAGGCTTGGCACGTTCAATTGCTTTTTCTTCACCGCGACACCTCATCCCAAGATTTTGTTTGTGTGCAATCTAAACCTCCGCGAATCGAAATGGGAGCCGGGTGCTTTTCTCCGCTGTCCACAGGGAGGAGGCACCCAACTCAATTCCATATTTTTATGGGAGATTACTATAAACTTATGCGATTCGTGATATAAAAATCACCCCGATTCATATACATGATCTGAGGTGAAGTGTATGTATTCCGGTAAAATATTTTCCGCGCTGTTTGCCGCCGCCTTTGGAGCGGGGCTTTTGTTTTTGCCTGCCGCAGCCGCGTCGGGCGCCATACGGGGGCTGGAGTACTGCCTGATTATTCTGGTGCCCTCTCTGTTCCCGTTTATGGCGCTTTCCACCTACCTGGTAAAATCGGGGATTTCCGACGCCATGGGCAAATTTTTCGGCCCTGTAACAAGGGTTTTGTTCCGCCTGCCCGGCTGCACCGCCGCCACCATCCTGATGAGCATGATCGGCGGATTCCCGGTAGGAGCGCGGGGAATCGCCGCTCTGCACCAGCAGGGCAGCATTACCGACCGTCAGGCAGCGCGCATGGCCTCGTTCTGCGTCAACGCGGGGCCGGCGTTTGTCATCACCGTGGTCGGGGTCGGCCTGCTGGGCAACCCCACCGCCGGGGCCCTTCTGCTCTGCGCCCAGCTGGCAGCCTCTGTTTTGCTGGGATTTCTCTTAAAATTTTCGGAGCCGAAGGAATCGCTTTCCACAGCGACCGCACAAAACGCCCGACACAGCTCTTCGCCGCTGATTGATTCCACTGTGGACGCCGCCAAAGGAACCATGAACCTGTGCGCTTTTGTGATTTTGTTTTCCGTACTGATCGCGCTGCTGCGCGAGATTGGGGCCGCCGCCTTTCTGGCGCAATTTCTGCTTCGCCTTGGGATGCCCTCCGCCGTGTGCGGCGCCGCCCTCTCGGTGATGATGGAGGTGACCGGCGGCTGCTTCGACATTGCCGCTCTGGGCGGCAGTGCGATGCTGTTTGCCTTTGCCGTGGGCTGGGGCGGGTTGTGCGTCCATTTTCAGGTGCTGTCTTCCCTGACGAAAATTCCGTTTTCGCGTGCGATGTTCTTTGCCCACCAGCTGATCAAAGGAATTTTCTCCGCTGTGTTTGCCGTTGTTTTGTTCCAGATTTTTCCACAGGCCGCACCTGCCTTTGAAAACACCTCCCGCGCCCTGAACGGCCAGCTCTCCGGCAGCCCCGCCGCCGCGGCCGCGCTGGTGATCCTCTGCATTGTTCTGCTTTGCTCCGTTGGGGCAGAAAGGCTGGAATTCCGGAAGAAATCGTGCTATAATCATTGAAAAGCTTAATTGAGAAAGACTTAGCCCGGCTTTTGAGTCGAAGCGTAGTTTCCTTTCTATAATCGACAAAAAGAATGAATTTTTCTGCGGTGGGCTTATCCCTCATGCGGGCGCGAATCTTCTTTGTGTTTTTATGCTTTCGATTGACTTTTGCATTCAGCGATAAAAAATCGATTTTTTCTTTACGCACAAGCAGAATTCCGCTTGCGCGGGCTTGCCCCCACGCCCACAGAATCCCTGCGGGATAGCCGCAAAGAAAAAATTCGTTACTTTAAAGAAAGAAAAATTGAAATAGTTAAGCATGGAGGAATTGTTTTGTTCGGTCTGAAGAAAAAATTGTTTGGAAGTCAAATTGAAATCAACTGCGATTATTGCAGCCATAATACAGGAACCGAAGAGGAGCCCAAGTGTTCCAAAGGCCTGACAATCAAGGAAGACGGCTCCTGCCGCCGCTTTGCCTATGATCCGCTGATGCGCACCCCGCGCGCGCTGCCCCCCCTGCGGGAATACGATATGGATGATTTTACACTGTAAATGAAACCGCCTTCCTCCGGAGTGAATGGGAGAAAGGCGGTTTCTTGCGATCTCTTTTATTTCTTTGGCTGCGTATCGTCCTGCTGCTCTTCAACGCATTTCTGAATTCCCTGCAGAATCCGTGCTAAAAAGGGCGGAAGCGCAACACCGGCCGCCTGAATATTTTCCAGAATACTCAGCAGCTCGTTTACCGTCAGCCAGACAGCGACCAGAGAGGCCACCGCAAAGCGAACCGGAACAGGCTCTATTCCAGCCTGACTGCCCGCGTACAGCAGCAGGTAATCAATTGCGGCCCCTACCCCCACCAGAGCCCACATGAGGATTTTTTTAATGATCCCCCGGATGCTCCGATAGGAGCTGACCGCCTCTTTTCGGTAAACGGAAGCCATCATCCCCGTAACATAGTCGGCCAGACTGGAAAGAACCAAAAGGTAAACGGGAACCGCGAGGATTCCAAGCCGGGCGGAAAGCACCGCGAATATGGCGGCCAGACCGGCTTTGATTTTGTCCATATTTTCGCCCCCAGACGCCGCTTACAGAACATTGAAATTGCAGTTGGCGGTTTCATCCTTGGATCGTACCTGAATGTGCGCGTGGCGCACCGGTGGCTTGAGTGCCGTTACATCGATCAGCCACCCGCGCCCCTTCGCGTCCAAACGCGGCTCCGAGGCCCGGATGACATCCCTGCCCGTTACGGTTACCTCCGGTTTTTCTTTGCATCTGGCCAGAACAGTGTAAACCTCACCCGGGGTCATATCCTTGCTACTGGTGTCGAGAGAAAGAGGGGAATCTGCCTGTTCCGGAGGTGCGGCCGCCGGAAAATTATTGAAGCCGCCCCTGCGTATGATCTCGGGATACTCCTTAAAGGAAAGGTTTAAATCAACATCTCCCGTTCCGTTTTTCACACCGGGCACCCGCCCCGTGCTGCTGTGCTGCCAAATAGCTGCGGGGAATTCATTCGACATTTGCGTATGATACTGAGCCAGCCACAGATCAAACTGCTTGATTCGGCTCCAGTCCAGATGATTTCGCAAAACGTTCAGATTTGCGTAGACTGCCGTGTAATACCCGGCCTGCCGCACCTGATTGCACCAGGCCACTACAATATCTGTCAGCCGATCCCGCGGGAGTCTCAGAATGGTATCCTGTTCCACATCCAGAGCCACGGGGTATTCCATTTTGCAGCCTCGGATGATATTGAGAAAAAATTCCGCTTCTTTTGCCGCTTCTTCTGTGGTAACGGCGTGCATCCAGTGATAGACGCCGGTATGCAGTCCGGCCGCCGCGGCATTCGTGAGGTTTTCACTCATGCTTCGATCTGCCAGTGTGTGTCCTTCGCTGGATTTTATCATAGCAAAGTCGTACCCGGCTTCTTTTACAAGCTTCCAGTCGACCTTACCTGTCCCATTGTAAACATCAATTCCTTTTCTGGTAGACATGACAACGCTCCTTTCTCTACCATAAGATGCAAAAAAGCGGAAACTTGCTCTCGTTTATGCAAACAATCCCCCACTTATTTATATTTTGGTTGCGGAATTTTTCATTCGCTCTCCCTTTTAGAAAATCAGACGTTCCTTTTGCCGTCCGGCGGCGAAAAAGAGCTCTTTTCGGGTTCGTTCGGAGCGAAAGCCCTTCCACGAAGAGATTTCATGATATTTTTTGTCACAGATTCCATTGGGTATAGCCATTTGTTATAAAATATACTATAATTGAAAAAGTTGTGTTGATTTTCTCCCCTCATATGCGGCGGAGGAAATCACCTCTTTTACGAGCAAAAAACCGCTGGAGAACATATTTGTTTCCCCTCCCTTGCATTTGGAAAGGATACGACGAGCTGAATGGAAAATCTGATCTTATCTGCGGAAGTAATCGCCCCTCTCTGTATTTTAATGTCCCTTGGGTATTTTGTAAAAATGAAAAAAATGATCGGCGAACAAACGGTAGACCAGCTGAACAATCTGGTTTTCCGTATTTTTCTGCCGACCATGCTGTTTTACAATATCTACCAAACGCACCTGAGCGGTATGGTGCGCCCGCGCCTGTTGATTTACGGCTTTATCGCGATGATGTGCATGTATTTTTTATCGATCCTGATCGTTCTGCTGACGCTGAAGGATAATCGTCAGCGGGGCGCTGTGGCGCAGGCCTCGTTCCGCAGCAATTTCGTTATTTTCGGTTTGCCGGTCACCGCTTCGCTGTTCGGCCCGGAGAAAGCCGGGATCACCGCTCTTTTAATCTCTCTGATCGTGCCGATGTACAACTTTCTTTCCGTGATTGTGCTGGAAGTGTTCCGCGGCCAGAAAATCCGAATCGGGTCGATCGCAAAAAAGGTCGTCACAAACCCCTTGATCATCGGCGCCGTATTGGGCCTGCTTTGCCTGTTTTTCGGAATCCGCCTGCCAAACGTGGCGGAAAAAATCGTCGGCGATATTGCCGGCTCCGCCACCCCTCTTGCTCTGATCGGGCTGGGTGCTTCCTTCTCGTTTGCCGATACCCGGGCCTACCGCAAGCCGCTGGCAATCGGCGTATTCAACAAGCTGATCCTCGCCCCCCTGCTCTTTCTTTCCGCCGCCGTTGCGCTGGGCTTCCGCAATGAAGAGCTGGCGGCGCTCACGGGCATGCTGGGCGCTCCCGCGGCGGTATCTTCTTACACGATGGCTCAGCAGATGGGCTCCGACGGCAAGCTTGCGAGCCAGCTGGTGGTTTACACCTCCATCTGTTCCATTTTCACCATGTTTCTCTTGATCTTCGGTCTCAAGCAGTTTGGGGTCATGTAATTGCTCTCCGCTTTTCCCGGTTTGCATCGCGAACATATCAATATCTTCTCATTGAACGATAAAAAATTATCGATCTTGCGTTTGATTCTTTGAAAGGCATTGACAAGCTTTTCGTTTTACTTCATAATAAGTTTCACTTGTTTTTAGTTTCTCTGCACGAACAGATACCTTACCCACAACAGAAGGGACAAGCCGATTGAAAAAGGACGCTTATCGCGGTCTTACCGCGCATTCCCTGAAGATGATTGCGGTCGCCGCTATGCTGGCGGATCATTTCGCATGGCTGTTTTTGGAAACTTACAGTGTGCCCGGCCAGCTTCTTCACGTGATCGGGCGAACCGCCATTCCAATCATGTGCTTTTTCATCGCGCAGGGATATTACCAGACCCGCAGCCGCACCCGCTATGCGGCGAGGCTGGCTGTCTTCGCGGTGATTTCTCAGATACCCTACCACTATTTTATGACGGGGAACCTGAATGTCCCGTCTGCCCCAGTTCGCCTGAACGTGCTGTTCACGCTCCTGTTCGCTCTTCTTTCGCTTTCAATTGTGGACAGGATGCGGTACCAGTCTGCCGGGTGGCTGGGCTTATTGCCGCTGATGCTGCTGGCTTCTTTCGGCGACTGGTCGGTGTTTGCGGTGATTTTTACGATGATCTTCGCGGATACGCGGCTTGACCCAAAGCGCCGGATGCTTCTGTTCACAGGGGCGGCCACGACCACCGCCGGCTTTTTTGCCTGGAGCAACTCCCTGCAAAGCGGCGCGCCGCCATGGGGAGGATTTTTCCAGTTCGGGCTTCTTCTGGCCGTTCCCCTGCTGCTTTGCTACAACGGGCGGCGCGGCACCTCCCCGGCAGGCAAATGGTTTTTCTACGTGTTCTACCCCTTGCATCTGATTATTTTGACAGTGATTCATTCATTTGTCATCTAAGCGATTAATCTATCGTAAAACGGATAAGGTAGAGCTTGCTCCCCCGCCCGGGCAGGGAAGCACCGGAAAGCTCCTTACTACTGTTTTACGCGCAATCTGTATCAAAGGAATTTTTAAAATTATTGGAGGTGGACTGAATGTCTAAACGGGAAAACGTTTCCATGTCCGTGATCCGGCGGCTCCCGCGTTATTACCGCTTTCTAACGCATCTGAAAAAAATGGGGATGACCCGTATCTCTTCCAAAGAGCTGTCTGAAAAAATGGGCCTCACCGCTTCTCAGATTCGCCAGGATTTAAACTGCTTTGGCGGGTTTGGGCAGCAGGGCTACGGCTACATTGTCGATCAGCTGCAGCGGGAAATCGGTGGAATTCTCGGGCTTTCAAACTCTTACAAGGCCATTTTGATCGGAGCCGGCAACCTGGGGCAGGCCCTGGCGCTACATATGGCCTTTACCACGCAGGGATTCCAGCTGGTGGGAATCTTTGACAACTCGCCGTCGAAAATCGGAACCGAAATCAACGGCATTACGGTAACCGACACGCGGCTCCTGAAAGACTTTTGCGAGGCGGAGCAGCCGGCCATGGCGATTCTCTGCATTCCGCGCGAAAGCGCCGAAAAGCTTTCGGAGCAGCTGTACAGCCTTGGCATTCGCAACTTCTGGAATTTCAGCCATTTCGATATCTCCATGAAGTATCCGGACACCATAGTGGAAAACGTTCATTTGAACGACAGCCTGATGACGCTGTGCTACCGCATTTCCGATCATCAGGAGGAAAAGGACGTCTTAAATGATACTGCGGAGTAAAAGCAAGGGCGGAAGAAAAAGGTGAACAGCTTTTGGGGCGTTCACTTAGGGATTATTGAAAACAACGATAATTTTTGAGTGACGTCCTCAAGCGGTGTCAACAGAAAGACCACACAACTGACTACAATGTCGGCTGTGTGGTCTTTTTCTATATCACCGCCTTTCCGGGATGCCGTCCTTACCTCTTATTCAGCCTTTGCCACATTGTTGCGGAAATTGGACTCCTCGGCTGTGGCCATATCGTAGTACATGACACGATTCTCCGCATCGTACTCGCCGGTCACCTTATAACGCTTCTTGGCATCGAAACCGGGAATCATTGCAACGATAACATCACGCAGGTTCTTGTTGCCGCAGGAGAGCGTGGTGGTCTGCTCGGCTCTCGGCTTGGAGAACGGAGTGGCCTTGGCCTCATTACCCTTGCAGACACGGATGGCGAACACCTTGTGGGCAGCGTCCAAGCAGTACTGGACATTCTGCGGGTAGTTCAAGTCCTCCAGAACACGTTTGCTGAAGGTGATGCCGTTCTGGTTGATGAAGATGTCAGGGGCAGCGTTGGTGTTGATATCGATAACCTCAAGGTTGATAGTAGAAAAATTGATTGCCATAATTATTCGTTCCTTTCTTCTTGACCATCGTCAAGCTCGTTAATACTGTTGATAATTTGAATGAACTGGTCTCGTTCTTCCTTTGACCACATCATATCGAGGAGAAAATACCCTCGCAGAACGCCGGATTTGACCTTGGCTACAGTGAATTTCTTCTTCATAGCCTCCAACGGCTTACTGCTTTTACGCCAGTTTCCGGCATCAAGCAGTTCCTGCGCTTTGTTCCATTGCTCACGCTTTATGATGGCGGGATGGTCATTCTCCCAATACCACTGTGGCAGAATATTGTTATTCTTCGCCGTTTTGTGGGTTAAGTAGTCCTTGGAGTAGGTTTTTTGGTATCGAACATCGCCGCAGTATTTCTCATTTTTGAGAATATTCTTGATGGTAGCCTGCCGCCAATATTCCATACCCTTCGGAGAGCGTATCCCTTGCTCCGTGAGGGATTCCGCAATTTCCCTCGGTGAAGCACCCTCTGTAAAGCTATCGAAGATATATCGCACGATTTCTGCCTCTGCAGGCTCGATTTTGACCCTGCCGGAATAATCTCGATAGTAGCCGATGGTGTTCTTTACAGAGTATTTGTACAGACCCTCCTGCATTCGGTAGCGTATGCCTTCCTTGATTGCAATGCTTTTTTGCTGACTTTCCAGTTCTGCCAAGGCCGACAGAATGGATATGACCAGTTTGTTTTTGCCATCACTGGTGTTAATGCCCTCGGATTCAAAGTTCACCGCCACCGGGGGATTAAGGTCACTCAGTGTGCGCAGCGTGGTCAGTATATCCACAATGTTACGACCGAAGCGGCTGATGCTCTTGGTGAGGATGAGGTCGATTTTCCCGGCACAAGCATCCTCAATCATCTCTTGAAAGCCCTTTCGCTTGCCTACAGAAGTGCCACTTATACCTTCGTCCGTATAGATTTTGACCAGTTCATAATTCGGATTATTATCTATCACGGACTGGAAGTGCTGTACCTGCATTTCAAAACTGCCCACCTGCGCTTCTTCGGCTGTGCTGACACGGCAGTATGCCGCCACTCGCACTTTGCGGGCCTCTTGATATGCGTACTCCTTCTTTTCTGGCATAATGACACGGCCCTTGCGCTGACCGCTGCGATTTTTTGCTATGGTGTCTTGGATTTCCCGTTTTTGCTCCTCTCGACGGTCACTGCGCTTTTGTTCTTGGTGCCGGGCCTGTTCGATACGCTCTGCGTCTAATTTCTTCGCCATCTACGATTTTTTCACACCTCCTTCCGCTGAAATTTGCATACACCGGGCATCACCTCCTTTCCGATTTCCGGGCATAAAAATAGACCACACCGAGGGAAATCCCCAGTGTGGTCTTAATGCCAGTAGAGTTTATAGTGTGTGGAACTGTTTTGCTAATTGCATGAACGAGGAGTTCGGCATAACCTGCTTGGACGGAATGAACAGATACTGCCATTCCTTATAGCCGTTTGCCTTGCCCCAACGGGTAGCAACTTCGCAATACTGGATACCACGCTTTTTCTTGGCTATGACATCCGGGTCGTTAAGTTTATCTTCGCCTTTGACTTCAACGAGATATATAACGCCTTCGGTTTCTACAACGAAGTCCGGCTCATAGCTGTGGCCGTGATTGTAAGTGATATTAAATTCCTGCGGTGCCGGACGGAGCCAGTTCTGCACATCGGTATCATATTCCAATACCCGTGCAAGGAGCAGTTCCGGGTGGCTGTCAAACTTGGCTCTGTCAAATACGCCCTTTTTGATGCCATCAAAGAGAACGGACTGGATTTTTTCCGCATAAGCAGAAAAAAGGCCGACACGCTCACTAAAGTTATAATGCTGTTCCAAATTGTAATCTCTGGTGCCAATCACTTCCTCCTGCAGAAATCCGTTCTCGCAGTAAAAGTGCTGAAGCATCTGCTTGTAGATTTTATTGCCGATATCACGCTTGTACATCATGATGATATTCTGCATACCATTGATGCCATAGCGGTCTGCATAGTGGTCGCAGACCTGCGTAATCAGCTTGAACAACAGAGCGGAGCATTTTTCATAGTCAATTTCTGGCTTTTTACGAAGTTGTTCCAGAATGACCTTTTTCGGATTATAGCCCTCAAAATCGATAGCCTCACCCTTGATACGCTGCCTATCCTGCATATCCTCCAAGTTCTGCACGAGGAGTTCATTCTTGATAGGCACATGGGTAAATTCAGCCATATCGAGGTCAAAATCCAAGAATACATATTCCTCGACGCCTGCATCAGTAACCTTGATGCGAGGGATAGGAATAAATTTGCTGACGGCGGCACGATGGGTTTCTTCCGTTTGATAGAGCATCCATGCAGCAAGAGGATTTTCGTTCTCCTTGAACACATCGCCCAAGTCCCGATCCTCGGAAACCTTCTGCTTGACCGTTTCCACAATCTGCTGCGCCTGTGCCGGGGTAACCGTGTGACCCGGTGTGTGCTGAATGTGGTTAGAAACCTCCGTGCTGATGATTTCAGCCGCCTTTTTCAGCAGAGCGTCCGTGGTATCCGTTTTCGGCAACTGCGTATGTTCGTAGGCTTTATCAAGGGTGGTATCTGTAGGAGGCTCAATGGTCAACTGTGTGTAAGTGGTCTGCTCCGGCACGATTTCTTCAACTTTGATAACATTACCGGCCTTGAAGATAGAGTCACCCTTTTGTGCCTCCGTGATAATATCGTTGAATTTATCGTGGGCAGTCAGCATGACCGCATCCACATCTCTGTCCCCGGTACGCTCACCATACGGCAAACGCAGACCTCTGCCGACCATCTGCTCACGCAGAATTTTGGATGCAGCGGTACGAAGCGGCACGATAGTATAGAGGTTATTGACATCCCATCCCTCTTTCAGCATATTGACATGGATGACGATTTCCACCGGGTTTTCCGGGTTCTCGACATCGAGGAGCAGACGGGTGTTCGCCTCGGTCTCGGAGCCTTTCTGCTTGGAGTGGACGATGATGGTTTTGTTGCGATATGCGCCGTTGCGGAATTCATCGGACTTGATGAAACTTTCCACCCACGCTGCGTGGTCGGTATCCTTGCACACAACGAGCATAAACGGCTTTACGAGATGTTTGCCGTGATTGGCGGCATAGACCTCCAGTTTCCGTTTGGTGCTTTCGTGACAGGTGATGCCGTCCAGAAGCATCATTTTATCAAGCTGCTCGTCACCAAAATTGTAAAAATCAATGTCGGAGCGTGTAACCGCAAACGGGGTACGGGTATAGCCATCCTCGATAGCCTTGGACAGCGGATACTCAAATACCACATTCTTGAACTTTACTTGTTTTGCACCCTTAGTCACAAGCGGTGTGGCTGTCAGTTCCAGACCGAGTAGCGGATTCAGTTCATTAAGGGCCTGTGCGCCTTTCTCTGCACGATAATGGTGTGATTCGTCCATAATAAGCACCAAATCCGACAGATTGGAAAGGTACTGGTAGAACGAGTCACCGATGACCTCGTTCACCTTTTTCATGTTTGCGCCTTCCTTATTGAACTTGTCGATGTTATATACAAAAATGCGGATATCGGACGCAAAAATCGATAATTGCTTATCCTTATAATCATCATCCGTAATAATCTGCGGAGGAGTGTTAAAACAGCCAAGACCCTTGAATACATACTTGGCACTATTATTATCACTCAAATCCCTTTTCAGCTTATCGTAGATGGTGGTATTCGGCGCAACGACAAAAAAGTTCTTGATGCCGTGCTGGGTATACAGATAGGCAATAAATGCGCCCATCAGTCTTGTCTTGCCAACGCCAGTAGCGAGGGCAAAGGTCAGCGACATGAAATCACGCTCAAAATCGGAGCAGATCGGGTACATAGCGTGGACAGCACCAAGGGCGGCTTTCAAATTCATACCCTTGCGGAGCATAACGCTGTTTACGATGTCCTCCAGAATTTTGAGAGATTTCTCCTGCGGTTTACGCAGGGACATGACACCACTGATATAGTCCGTGGTGTATTGAGGAAAATAATTATTCATCGCAATCCTCCTCATCCCACTCATCGTCATATACCGGCGGATGCACAATGTTTAAGTTGTAGTCGGCCTTGCCGAATTCACACCGGCTGAGAAGCATCTGCGGAATTTTCTTGATGGTAATGTTGCCATACGCCTTATCCAAACCGCTGTCAAAGGAACGGCAGGCAATGATGAGATATTCGCCATCCTCCATAGTGTCCTTGATGGAATCCAGATAGGTGCTGTTGAGGTGCCGTGTGGTCACGAACAGATAACTGCTTTCATTACCTACGGACTGTTTCCAGAACAAGCTACCATCTGGCTGATAGCGGAAACCCTCATGCAAGGCCACTGCTGCGGCAAGCATATCAGCATTATATTCCTCGTTGATAACATATTCATCAAACGGGTCGCAATTTATAAGAGATGGAGCCAGTTCAAAGAAACGATATCCTCCGCCACCTTGCCATCCAATAGTTTTAGAAATACCGCCTTTATCACTGCCATCTATCACCTTATCTAAACGGTATTTGCAGTGTGAATATGCGTGGTCACCCATCTCGATACCGATATAGCGTCGATTCATTTTGTGTGCCACGGCAGCAGTTGTACCAGAACCGAGGAAGATAGAGTACAATAAAGTTCGCAATTTCGAGAAGGTATAGAAAAGCCATTGGGAC
>OBWS01000248.1_pt1 | contig 34231 bp, 30 predicted proteins | sample 1495291 | NCBI WGS metagenome assembly OBWS01 (sample SAMEA2580090, study PRJEB22360) | human gut metagenome | biome: human gut; feature: human-associated habitat; material: faeces | place: Denmark | collected 2008/2010 | reverse complement strand
GAATACAAAGCAAGTGCATAAATAATGCTATCCTGATCATTTATGCGTTCAATTGGTTTTTTATTTAAATAATTAATTTGCTGTTCAAGAAATTTTTCAAGCTTCTTTTGATTATCATCTCTCACATACTTTATGTAGCCTTCATAAAATGCTTTTGCAGTAGAACGCTTAATAATGTAATACATCTGCGAAATCGCATTTTCCTCTTCATCAGGTTTCACATAACCATGTAAGTAATTTATTTGGTACCTTGTAATATTCCTTGTATGTTGCAAAGTATAGGTATAGATTTGTATTCCTATTATAAAAGGCTTCCCATTAGAAAACTTTTGTATAAATTCATTTATCTCTCTATTCTTATGAAGGAGTTTTAAATCATCAATATTGCGTATTATATCATTTGCTTTATTGTAAAGCCTATCTTGGCATTTATCAAGTTTTTGCTCTAAATCCTTTCTATTTTCAGCATTTTTATGATGAATTATATTTGCAACACTAATAAATACAAGTAATGAAATCAAAATTTGTTTTCCTGTAAATGTGTATGTAAGTTTAAAAAACTTAACGTCAGCAAAATAATCAAGTAATGATGTAACTACAACACCTATTATTGGGATCGCTGTAAAGAACCAATTGAAAATCCATTCTACAATTTTTTTTCCTCTTATTTGTTTCAATATCATCACTTCCAACATAATTTTCGATAGAGCATAAAGTTTGATGCATCCAACATAGAAATACAGGTGTTAGTTTTGAACCTGATATGAGTTATTACTTCATATTAGAGCACTTCAATTTGTTTGTCAATTTCTAGATATTAATTTAATGTATCTTCAGCTTCGTTGATCGCTTCCAAAATATCAATGGAGCCATTCGTCTGCTTCACATCACGAATCGCTTTGACACGTAACTTGTCATAATCGCTTTTTGAAATTTGAAGAACAGACGCAACCATACGTGTCAGCATATCCAGTTCCACTGCGCTGCGAAAACTGCTCTTGGAAAATCTGGTTGCAAGCGTTCCAATCAGTCCTTCCATCTTGCCGCCGAACACTCCACACAAATAATCTTGGCTCATCTGTCCGGTGACATAAGCAAAATAAAAATCCATCGCTTTTTCAATAACATCGTTACGTGACTGGTTTCCACCAGTAAGCTGAATTAAGCTATCTGCTTTTACAAATGTTTCTTTCTTCAAATAAACGGAGGATCGAAGCTTTTCCGATGTACCAATATTGGGGTCTGACAGTGTTTGAGGATTTGCAAGATTAGGCATTTATAGACCTCCCTATAATAAAAATTGTGCAATCAGTTTTGATTACACGTTAGATTCCTGTTTGTATGCCGCTTAAGGCGAAGTTTCTTTCATAATTGATTCATTGTTTGCAATCATAGCTGTTTTTTTGCAATCAAACTATTTGCCCTTAACGCCCAGCACCGCTGGGCGTTGCGTAACCCCTTGCAATCATTTTGATTGCAAGGCTTTATCCTGCAAAGTTCAACTACCGTGTTCCAGAGTGCTGAAAAAAACCGAAAAAATCCCCGAAAAATCGCATGGAAATGCGGGATTCAAGTGGTTTTTCAATGCGCTTTTCTAAAAATCTGTCATTGAGATGAAAAAGATCCGATTTTAGCATCGTCTCCCACACTCTGCGACGAAGAAGCCGCCTTAGGTTCCGCAGAAGATTTCGAATCCTGGGCCGTGGCTTCGATATACTTTCGCACCGGCGCAGGAACGTGTTTTTGATATAATTTCGCGATGAAATTGCTCAATTCTTCTTCAATTTGCAGCCCTTTTTCCTCCATAAACTGCTCGACAGCAGCGTACTTTTCAGGTGAAACTTTGAGCTTGACGGTAACAGTTTTCATCAGAAAACAACCTCACTTTTCTTTAGAATTTTGGACCGGCTTGGGCGGCCGGGCGCGCCTAAAGCAGAGAAAAACAAGCTAAGTTTTTACATTTGAGCAACAAAAAAACCACCGAGCGATTTCGGTGGTTAACGATATATTCAATTACTTCTGTCAATCAAATATGCATATCAATTTCTTCATCTAACTCACTGTCATTTGGAATTTCAGCAATGTATTCCAGTGCAGCTGGAATAATTTCTCGAATGTGTTGAAGCTGTTCGTCAGTCGACACAGGAGTAGTTATTTTCTCAAAAATTGCAGTCATTTTACTATAATTACAATTGAAAGCATCAGCACTGGCCTCAATCATATCGCGACTGGTGATGTTTGAAAAATCAATATGGTAACCCGAAATGAGTGCCAGACTTTCCATGTAGGCTCTTTGGGCTCTGCCATTCCCTTCGCGGAACGGATGGACAACATTAAGTTCCCCAAGATAATAGGCCAGCTTTTCACATACAGAATCTGGATCAATTCCTATTAGAAAATGATCCGATTCTAACTGTTTGTAAACAGATCCAAAACCAGATTCCAGATACATACAATTGCAAAATTGATTTCCTTTTGCTATATTGACAGTGCGTAGCTCTCCGGCCCAATCATAAATATCTTGAAAGATAAAGCGATGGATTGCCTGCAAATGCTTTAGATCGAACTTACCTTTGACAGGATGTTCTTTTAGTTGAGATATACGGGTCGACGTAATCTCCCGTTCAGCTTCATTCAAAGCATCCTTATCGGTAATTTCAAGCTTATTGATAAGAATAAAAGAATGGGGATAACAATACTTGCTATCCCGTTCATACTCATATTGGTATTCGTTATCCATAGGTTACCTCTTTGTATCGACAGAATGCTTACGAATCAATCTTTTAATCATCTCATCATAAGAAGTCTTTCCTGTGATACATTCCCGTAATCTGGCTCTATCACTTTCAGTCAAGGGCATTCCTTCCATGGCCATTGTACCATTTACTTCGTCTATGATTTTTTCGGGATTCAGCATTACGATCAGCCCTCCTTTTTATAATAATATTATACCATTTTCGGCCTGAAATAGCAAAGAAAATCCAAGCGAAAAGCGCCTAAAGCAGAGGAAAAATGAGCTGATTATTGCTGCAGGTAGGGCATCGGATCAACATCTTTATTGTTCACACGAATCTCATAATGACAGTGGTTGCCGGTGGATCTTCCGGTACTCCCAACCTTGGCGATCATCTGGCCTTTCAATACGGTTTGACCCTTCTTTACCAGAAACGCCGAGCAGTGGGCATACATGGTGACCAGAGAATTTGAATGCTGGATGATTACAATGTTGCCATAGCCGCCGTAGGGAGCCGAGCCAAACTTTGCATAGATCACAGTTCCTTTGTCGCTGGCATAGATGGGGGTCCCTTCCGGAGCCGCAAAGTCAACACCTGAATGTGATTTGATTTCGCCGGTGATGGGATCCTTTCGTTTTCCGTAACCGGAAGTGATTGTATACATCCCGCGTTGAATCGGATAGGTGAATTGACTGCCGTTGGAGCTGCCAGAAGCATTGTAGTAACGCAAAACATGTGTGACATAATCGATGTCTCCATACCCTGACCAGCCCATTTTCTGCGCCATCTGCTGTGAAAACTCAGACGCATTTTGCTTGGTATAGCCACCCTTTTGCTGCGCCCAGGAGATATAACCGTTACCAAAATTGTAGCCCTGCAGCGCAAGGCTGATTCCGGAAATATCCTCAGGCGATTTTACACCAGCCGCACGAATGCAGCTGGCCAGATACTCCACACCAATCTCTATTGAATAGGCCGGATCGGTGATTGCCCCCGGTTCGCGTGGGAATTTTGTGTTATATGGACTTTCCGAGCATTGCATCGGATCGGTTCCGGTGCCGCCGCTTTCCTGTTGGATGACGGCCAGAACCAGAGTAGAGTATTGTGCAATACCGTTTTGCCCACAGGCCTGCGCGACCATCTCTTGATAACCGGAAACTCCGTCTGATAGGGTCATCGGCTGCGCGCCGATCAGCAGCAAGGACAGATCGTAAAGATATTGGCGCTGCACGGAATCGATACTGATATCGAACTCCTTTTCGATGTGATTGAAGATAGTATTGTTATCCGTAATCGCGAGATAAACGGTCACGGTATAAGCGATTTTCTGTCCAGATCTGTCGGTTTTGTACTCTGTCCTTTTGCTTATAGTGTATGCGCATTTGGTAAGCCTCAACAGAACATCATTACGATCGCTGTACTTCGGGTTGTCGAAAAGAGTGCTATAGCAAGCATACAGCAGCTCGGCGTTCAGTTTAACTCCTTCCGTTTTTTTATTGATCGGGACAATGTATTCATTAAAGTCCTGAGAAATTTGTTCATCCACATAGGTCTGCAGATTATGAGCGGTGCAACCTGCCCCGATGCCTACTGCGATAACGATGATAGCGGTCAACGCGGTTCCGACCGCTTTCCAAAACCGCTTATCTGTTACCAGACTGAGCAGAATGCGTACTGCGGCCGGACTCATTATTTGCCACCTGCCGAGCCGAACAGTGCGCTCTTATAGTCGGGCGCCTTGACATGAAGATGAAACCGTTCGTCCCCGCTGCGGAACAGGCAATGCCCGCGGCGGGGATTTTTTATCAGCTCATATTCGCAATCCGGCAGGGAAAGTGCCTGCTGAAATGCTGCTTTATCGCAGCGACCGGGGTTGAACAGAAAGGCGTGGGTAGGAATGGAAAACAGCGGTTTTGTGTACTCTACCACACCGGGAAGCAGCAGATCTTCCACATTTTGACTGGCGATAATGACATCAGAATTGCGCTTGCGGCCTCGCTTCATAAAGCTGCGAAGATATTCAATTGCGATTTTATTGCTCACAAACATGTGCAGCTCATCAACGGCAATATTGGTATCTCCCTCTGTCAGGAACTTATGGCTCATCCAGGAAAAAATGTTGAAGAACATCGCATTTTTCAAGTTTTCGTTCGTATCCATCATGTCGGCTACTGAAAAATCAATGAAGTCGGCATTCGGGATATTGGTAAATCCATTGAAGAACCGGCTCTCTGCGCCCACTGAAATAGAACGCAGGCCAAGCGTCAGAGAGCGCAGCGTATCTTTTGTGTACAGTTGATTCTGAGTGTCATCATAGCTTTCCAGTTCGCGTTCGGCCAATTTGAAGAGGTCGGAGAGAATCGGATAATCCTCCGGCTTAAGCTTGGGAAAATCCGTCTGGTCAGTGATGTGGTATTGCAGGTATAGCTTTTCAAGAAGCATTTCGAGCGTATCCAGCTGCTCTGTCGAAAAGTCCTTATAGCAGCGAAAAAAATCGCGTAGGAAAGCGATATGCTGACTACGTCGCGTCTCCTGACGAAAGGCCATTGGAACATCTTCCGAAGAATCTGTCACCGGGATATCTGTCCACAGGCGCGGCTCCAACACATTGATGAAGAACTTACCGGCCATCATGTCAATGTAAGTACCGCCGATATGACTGGTAACATCCCGATACTCATTTTCTACATCAATGATATAAAACTTCTTCCCCTGCTGCCGCGCGTTAAGAATCAACAGCTTTAAAAGATAAGACTTTCCCTCACCACTGTTGCCCAGGATGATAATATGACCATTTGTTTTGCTGTCAGAGCGCTGATCGAAATCGATGATGATATTTGAGCCGTTGACATCTACACCGATATACAGGCCATTTTTGTCGGTTTTACCGGAATAGGAGAAAGGGTAAAGATTTCCGACACTACTGCCGGGCATTACTCTCTCAAATTCAGATTTGAAACGGTTGCTGCCGCCCGGCATAACGGTTTGAAAGCCTTCCTTTTGCCGGAGCCAGAGTTTATCATATACAAATTTCGCACGATTGCAGATGGAAACGACAGTACCTTGCAGCTGGTGCAGATCATCGAGAGATGGGGCAATCATCTCGAAAAACACCGCACAGTGCATCAGGCTTTCTTTGTCTCGCAACTGCTTCGTGATCAGCGTGTCCACATCCTGCATATTGACCTCTGCGCTGATGGCCTGCTTCCTATCGGTCGCATTTAGACGTTTATGCCGGTTTCGGCGTTCAGCTTCCTTCAAAATTTTATTCTCTTCATAAGGTGTCACTGGACGAATGTATACATGAAGAGTGACGCCGCTGTGCTCGCCCAGCTCGCGCAGGATAGCCATTTCTTCTGTCTCAGTCGGATATTCCCGGATCGCCCACACACAGCGAAAAGTGTTACCGCATACGAAATAATCATCATGTTTAAAGTCAATCACGGAAGGGGCAATCATGTCCAGAAAATCCACACACTCTATTTCCGGTTCACTGTATGGAGAATTCTTCTTGCTCTTTATCTCTTTTTTTACAGTCCTTGCTTTAGGAAGCTTCTGCTTTTTCACAGCAGTAGGCTTGCTTTCAATTTGTTTCATCGGGAGGGGGGCTATTGTCTCGACAGGAGTGGGAATCAACACTGCATCTGCTGTCGGTGAGACGGGAATTTCGGGTCGATTTGTTTTCTTTTCCGGGGAAGTGGGTGCAGGCGATATAACAGATAGAGGACGGGAATCAATTACTTTCCCGTCCTCTTTTTCTATTTCCTCTTCCATCTCAACACCGGTTTCCGCGCGGGCGCGCCACCGCTTTGCCAGCCCTATGTCTTTGCTTACACCCAAGCCGAACTCATAAATAGTAGCTATAATATATTGTGCGTGTGGATTCGGCAAAAACTTTTCTTGCTGCTGTAAAGTTTGCAAGGCCATTTTAAAAAGCGTATCGGCGTACTCTTCATCAGCGTCCAGACCGTCTCCGTCTCTGCACAACTTGGCCAACTCATAATGGGCGTAGGAGATTCCCGAGGCAGAAGCCTTGCTGAACCAGGTTGCCGATCTTGTAGCGTTTTGCTCCACACCAACTCCTTTGAGATACATTTTTCCAAGAGTATACATGGCATAGGCATCTCCGTTCCTTGCAGCACCAAAAAGCCATTCACTGCCTTGGCTTCGCAGATACATCTTGCACAGTTCCGCTTGATCGGGATTTCTGTCGCTAACGGCAGCTAAAGAATACCACGCTTGCTGCTGCTCCGCAGGGGGGAGAGCAGCTTGCAGTGGTTCGTCTTCAAAGATAATCTTGATTTTTTGCCTTATCATTATTTGACCTCCAAAATCGGCGCAAAATACTCTCCATCAAAGTTTTGCATATTGCCGTCATAGATGTTCTGCTCCAAATAGATAGCCAATACTTTCTTGATCTGAGTTTTGCCGGCCACCTGCACATTAAATTCGTTTTCAACCAGAATTTTGCGGGCCTTTTCTAATATGGTTATTACCTGCTGTACGGATTCCCCCGCCTGAAAACGGAGTGCAATCAGAAACTCCCGGCTGGTTGCCATTTGCACCTGAATGTCGTCCAGAAATTCAATATCCATACGGTCAATTTCTCGGAGAGTGTCGTTTTGCTCCAGCGCCATGCGCCGGTGAAGATAGCGTTTATTCGTTTCATAATCCTGAGCAGAATTGACACACAGAAATTCCAGTGTTCCGATTTGACCGACGGCTTTTGCTAAATTGCCAACTAGAGTTTCTTTCATGCTTTTTGAAACAACATTCAGGTTTACCGGCGCGATAATCAAAAATGCACTTTTGGTATCGGAGTAGGAAACTAAACAACAATCCTCCACAGATTTCATATCGAGAAGTTTGCGGGTATTAACTTTTTTTGTTTGCTTAACCTTATCAAATAAGCTCACTGGTCAGCACCTCCCGCCTGCCAAAAATAGAGCTGCTGCTGGGTGACAACAAATCGTCCAAGCTTGACAATGTAATCATAAATGGTTCCGTCTGAAAAGGTAATCGTCAGCACCCCGTAAAGCACAGGAAAAATCATAGGGATAATCGATCTGACAGTTGCGGATAAGATTATCATCAAAATCATAGAAAAGAAAAGAATAACAGCATCTTTCATCTTCCACAGCATTAACATTGCCGGAGCTTCCATGTTGTCAGGATAATAAAATTTCATTATTTGATCCCTTTCATTAGCAATTTTCCAAGGTTCATCGCGGAGTTTACTCCCATCATCATTCCGGAAACGTTCATTTTAAAACTGGTATCCATTCCGAAGGCCTGCGCAATTCGTGGAACTTCTGATGCAGTCATCATGATCGCCAACCCCATGATGATATTGTTTTGTGAGAATGCGCCCATACCAGCAACCAGAAGAATGTTTTGAATGAAAGAAGTGAAGCATAGCCCCACAACCTGTTTGCACCATCCATAAAAACCATCCGTGATGCCTCTGGGTATGGAAAACATATAAAGAGAAGCGACGCAAATTTGCACCAGCAAAATTGCGCCGCGTTTGATATTGTCAAAAATGACCCGAATAAATGAGATAAGGAACACGACCAGAAATATAATTGTTGTAATCGCCGGAATATGCTGTTCCGCACTGGCCGAAGACTGAGAACCGGATACGAAACCGGAAACAAAAAGCAACGGCTGACTGGATACCATGCTGGTGAACAACGAAATAGCCCCCGCTAAGATATTCGTCATAACCGAACCTGATTGGTCTGCCGCTGCATCCGCTGCAGCTTGTGTGGCCGGGTTGAGTAGATCTCCCATCACGGTCTGTATTTGCACGGTTAGTGCATACAGCTTAACAGGGATAATGGTAAATAACTCTGTGGCCGCCATTCCTTTTAGAATACTCAGCCCGGTGTCGGTCAGATTTCCTCCACCAGACTGCGCGGAGATGGCATATTCAAACAGCGCCAATATAATTCCGATTACCAGCAAAGCCCGTGCCAGCAAAAGAAAAAAAGTAAGTAATGCAATAGAATAGTCATTATCAAACAATTCCAGCCCCATCTGACCGATATAGGTTTCAAACTCGGTCATCAATTTCATAGCTCCATAATAAAACCAAGTGATGAGCTGGTTCATCACACTTTCGATTGTAAACATTTCATCACCAACCGATCACTGTCCACATCCAGAGCGGCGCAGAAAGAGCCACAACCAGGCAGCCTCCTAAAACAGCAAGAGAATGCCAGTCGTATTCTCCACCATTTTTCTTGTAACTTTGCCAAAGCATAATAGCTTTTACAATGATAACAACAAGCAGAATCCCATCAATACAGGGAATAATAACGCCGTTTGCGATTCCCTTAATCTGCGGTTTCATGTAGGTGTCAAATGCGCTGGTAGCGGAACCAGCAACGTCTGCTCCGGCAGCATAAGCAGTCGGGCAAAGGAGTATTGCAAATAAAGAAACGATGCAGAGCCACTTTCCAAGTATCCGTAAATTTGATTTTTTCATATGTTACCTCCGTATGTTATCTATCCTCCGGCATAGAAGCGGCCGGGCGCGCCTAAAGCAGAGAAAAATATTACAGTGACATATTCATCTCACAATCTGCTTCAAAATCCTGAGCATCGGCTTCTTCCTGTTCGGCAACTAAGTTCGGATCTGACTGGTGCTGCCACTCGCTTTGCTTTGAAATCAGCTCAACGGCTTCTTTTTTCTCTTCTGGACTCAGATAATCGTCCACTTCGACCGGAAGGCTGACCAACGGTTTTTCCCCCGCAGTGAACAGGAAAGGGCGCGCACCGGTTTCCTGCTGCATGCGGTTCAGCTTTTCTAAAACAATAGAGTATTGAGATCCAGACTCCATTGTTAAAGAGTTTAGCCGAAATTCCGGAAGTGCTTTAAAACCAATGCTGTCTACATAGTAAGCACTGTCTTTGCCGTTCAGGTGCAATACAACAACATCGCTGACCGATAAAGATCGGCCAGTAAAGTCCTTCGGATGGTTTAGGTTGAATTCTTCATAGATGTCTTCCAGAGTTGCTGACTCGGCCAGCGGAGCAGTGTAGATAAACTCATAATTTGCAGGATTAACGGAGCTGCTGCCGGCAGGGAGTTGATTCAGCGACTGAAAGCGAAAGTCTTTCATGTCAGGACTGTTTTTCAGTTGATAAATAGAAAAAGTGCTTTCAGAAGCTTCAGCTCGCAGCAATTGAATCAGAAAATGATTATCCGGTACGTCGAAGAGTGGATCTGCACGAATTGCATTCTGAATCGTATTTTGCATCGCGCACAAATTGTAGGCGTCGAGGCGCTCTACGGCTTTCCACTTGCTCATGTATTCTTCACTTGGTGTACTGTAAAGCAGACCGGTCGTGAGCTGATGATTTCCATTGGGGTATTGCAGCATAACCGCGGGGATTACTTTTACCACACCGGCCGATTTTGTAGTAATGGTCTGTTTGTAATAGCCAACGATGTGAGGATGTTTCATCAGATTTACGTTCATCATGTTTCCTTCTTTCTGATTTTCAAATTCAGCATTTTTTAATGGAATCTCATCCATAATCAAAGCTTTATGCCGGATAATCTCTGCTATATTTGACGCAAGTTCCTCGGGCCTTTTATCAAAGCTCAGTCGGCTATACATCCACGTACCATGTGTGTGGTTAATGCCATTGAGCAATTTGATTCCATTTCCCGGCTGCCAGTTCAAAAGGTTTTGAGTATAATCGTCGAGCAGAAAGTCGCTGGATCGTATACCGCCCGGGATGAAATCTTTCTTATTAGAACCACAGGGAAGAAAAATCCGATGTGTCTGGTCGATTTCGGGCAGGTATTGATTGAGCCAGGCGTTCTTCTCGGTCAGAGCGTGCGGACTGTCTGTAAGATAGGCCGAAAGAATGCTTACCTCGATTTCAGGATAATTCTGGATCACATGTTTAATGGCCCGAACCACTGTCTCGATCGGTTTTGCGTTGCCAAAAAAGCCCGGTTCATAGAGATGCTCAAGCCCATTGACGGGTGTGAACACGGCAAGTGTTCCATCCATATCTACAAACAGTCGGTACGGTTTGCTTCCCAAAGTAGTTGTCACAGCATACACATCCTTTCTGCAAGAAGCGGAAGCGCTTCCGAATTTTAGAACGGCAGGTCATCATCGGATACCGGAGGTGGCGCATCGTAACCGGAGGACGAAGTGGCAGGATTTTGTTGTTCTTTTTTTCTTTCCGCAAAATGCACCTCATCAGCCACGATTTCAAATGCTTTTCGTTTGTTGCCCTCCCTGTCCTGATAGCTGCGTGTTTGGATCGAACCCTGAACCGCAACAAGCTGTCCCTTTGAAAAATATTTGCACACAAACTCTGCCGTAGAGCGCCAAGCGACAATGTCGATGAAGTCAGCCTGCCTGTCTGCACCGGCCTTTTGGTACGAACGGTCGACTGCGATTGTAAAGCTGGTTACGGCAATATCACTCTGGGTATGCCGTAATTCCGGATCAGCCACCAGCCGTCCCATTAATACAGAAACGTTTAACATGACATCAACTCCCTCAATAAATAAAGGCAGCCGAATTGACGGCTGCCCTTGGATCGCTATTCAAGTCATTTCCATTTCGGGTTCTTCTATTTCGTAATCAATATCAGTCTCTTGAGTCTCTTCATAAGTAGCACTATTCCCTTGATTCACATCCTGAGATAGTTCTATATCCAGCTTTTCGAGCTTCGCTGCCTTTTCAGTAAGTTCTTGCTCATGTTCCCAAGGAGTGTCAAGCTGCACTTTCAACTCGTTCAGCTGCTGTTGAGAATATGCAGCGGCTTTCTGATTCTTATCGACGATATTCTCCATATCGTTTAGAGTATTATCTAAACGCGCGATGTTACCCAAAGGATCTTCGCCTAAATCAATGTTGTGCCGGGCAGATCCCTTGAGGGAAAGCGAGTGGGTTCGAACCAGCAAACTGTAAGTAAGCTCCAGATCAAAGCCACGGTAATGACCAATAGGAAAATATTCGCCGTCAGCAAAATATGACTTTGCCTTCTGCAGGATAATTTCACCGGCGATTTTCCGCTTATCGTACTGCTTACCAAAGAGTTCAATTACAAAATCAGACTTGGTTTCGGTATTTCTGGTACGGATGTCTTTTTCAAAATTTCTTACTGTCTGTTGGCACAACAAGATTTTTTGAGGAAGTCGTTTCACATAATCATCTTCCATTGTGTAGCGCTCAGAGTTGTACTGAGCTTTGAGAGTATACAGCTCAGAAACCCGGACACGCAGTTCTTCGCGCTGCTTGATACGAGGATCGTTGGTGGACAGCATTTTTACGGTAGCGTAGTCCAGCACGGTTTCATCAATGTCCTTTGCGTGACGATCGACACATTGACCGGTGGATACCTGACTGATAAACTTCTGCTTTTGTTCGAGAATCTGCCAAGAGTAGGCGTCAAAAGTGCCTTCCGTTACATACCGGAATTCTGCAACCTCATCATTTTCATTACCCTGTCGAAATGCTCTACCATTGCGCTGCTCTAAATCACCCGGTCGCCATGGGCAATCAAGGTGATGGATCGCAATAATTTTGCGCTGCGCGTTGGTACCGGCTCCCATTTTTGTTGTGGAGCCCAGCAAAATCCGTACCCGGCCAGCTCGCATATCTGCAAATAATGATTCTTTCTGCTTATCCGTTTTGGCCTGATGGATGAAAGCAATCTCTTGTTTTGGAATTCCCTTCTGCTCCAGTTTGGTCTTAATGTCATCATAGACGCTGAAAGGAGCTTCCGCCATTTCTGCTACACCGTCTTTCACTTCCATTTTTATCATTTTGGGAGTGGATAGATCGCAGAAAATCATCTGAGTGCTTTTCTTAGCCGAGGATTGCTGCCATATGTCGAAAATGTTTTTTACGGCAAGGTTAATCTTACTGCCCTCAAAATCTTCATAACTTGGGTCAAGAACGCGCATATCCAGAGCGCCGCAGCGCCCCCGGTGGGTTTCTTTTAGAGCGTTGTCTTCCCAAGGTTCCACAGCACCGTTATGGATTTTTTCAAAGCACTCGATAATATCGTCAACCAAATCTAATTGATCTGTGCTGGGCTTGGCAACGATAATCTGTGCTTTCCCGCCCTTAAGAGCCGGAACCGGCAGCTTAAGCATTTCTGCTGTCTGAATATCCGCTACCAGAGAATACAGGTTCATCAGCTCGGGCAGGTTTACAAATTCAGCAAACCGTGTCTTATACCGGTACTGCGTTCCATCCGGTGTCAGCTCCAGAGATGCTACTTTACGTCCAAACTGTGCAGCCCATGCGTCGAAGTGTTGGAGACCAAGTTCTACAAGCTTGTCATATTCTAGGTACCTCATCATGACAAACAGTTCGGCCATACTGTTAGACACCGGAGTGCCGGTAGCAAAGACCACGCCCATCTGCTTATGATGCAGCTCCGAGAGGTAGTCAATTTTGATTAGCAGGTCTGTTGACTTAATCGCGTGGCTGGAGGAAATGCCGGCTACATTTGTCATTTTGGTCGGGATAAAAAGGTTTTTGTAATAATGAGCTTCATCAACAAACAGTTGGTCAACACCAAGTTCTTCAAAGGTTAGTAGGTCATCTTTGCGGGATTGATCGGAAAGTCGTTCTAAGCGTTCCTGCAAAGTTTTCTTGGTGCGCTCCATTTGCTTGATTGTCCAGTCTTCATCGTTTTCATCCAGTGCCAGTTCCATCGCATCTTCAAGGGATGCAATCTGTTCCTGTATGATGCGTTCCTGGCGCTCTGGACTCACGGGGATTTTTTCAAAACTGGTGTTTGCAATGATAACAGCATCAATGTCGCTAAGAGCGATTCGGGCAATCAAACGTTGGCGTTTGATGCGTTCAAAATCCTGTTTTGTTGCAATCAGAATTTTTGCACCCGGATACAAGGTAAGAAAATCATTTGCCCACTGTTCGAGAAGATGGCCGGGTACGACAAACATGCTCTTGTTCCAAAGACCAAGCCGTTTGCCCTCCATTGCTGCCGTAACCATAGTGTAAGTTTTTCCCGCGCCGACGCAGTGGGCCAACAGTGCATTTCCGCTGTTCAGTATTCTGGCAACGGCATTACGCTGGTGCGGTCTGAGGGTGATTTCGGGTGTCATGCCCGGAAATGTCAGATAGCTGCCGTCATATTGCCGTAGCCGGATATTGTTGTAAATATCGTTATATTTACGAGTCAGCCTTTCGCGGCGTTCGGGATCTCTGAATATCCAATCTTCAAATTTCCGTTCCAGCGCCTTTTGCTTTTCTCGTGCGGCAGCCGTTTCTTTCGGGTTGACAACATAAGTGTTGTCAACCTGCCGATCGCGGATGGTGGGGGATTTCTGATTCAGTGATTGTTCCAGCAGCTCATAGGCATTCATGCGATGCGTGCCAAAGTTTTTCGTCGCTTTCACATTATTACCTACCAAGGCGTGTGGGACGCCGTTCACTTTCCAGAGTGCTTCTGATGGAACGTAAATGACCTTGAATTTCAGCAGTGAGACCGGTGGTTCCAGCGTATCCATAACAAACTGACGAATGTCGTCTGTATCAAGCAGTGGGGAGCCTAACCGAATGTCGATTTGCGAAGCGTCAATATCTTTGGGCTGCACCTTTGTCAGGGCCTCTACATTGATTTCATATTGAGCATCTTCGGCAGCTGCAGCCTGAGCAATAGAAAGCTTCTGACGAACATTACCGGAAAGGTATTCATCAGTAGTAACATAATTCCCCTCGATTGGGTCTTTATAAATTGTCCCTCCCAGTTCTTTAATCACCTGCTCTTCGGTTTTGTCTGTCAACTTGGAAATGTAAGAAAGATCAAGCCCGCCTTTCTCGTTCAAGCAAAGCGGGAGAGCTTCTAGTGCGGTATCAACATGGGTGATATTATGTGGCTGCCGAATTGTGCGCTTGGTAAAGATAGCGGCCTTTTGAACAGCACCATCCTCGTTAATGCTCTCCAAACTGCAAAGCAGTGGATAATCTGAATCTTCAGAAAAAGCAATTCGATTGCCCTTGTCCGTCAGATAGCCATACTTTTTCACGTAATTATCATATAGATGGTTCAGTTCTGCTTGTGTGTCCTGAATCGCCTTTTCGGGGAAATCGTTGCTCTGAACTCGAATGACTTCGCGCATTGCTTTGCGAATTTCGATCATACCTCGTACCCGCTGCTCTCGAATGCCGGTGAAATCCCGCTTGATCATTTGGCTGTTTTCGCGAAAGTAGATTCTATCATCAACAATCGTAAAGCTGAAATTCTTCACATCAGGTGTTGCAGGAATCACATCTTCCGGAGAACCAGCATCTGCTTGTAAGACCGGTTTAGCGTATGTGGTTTTCAGTTTGGAAACGGCATTCATGATTTCATTGCGCCAATCTGAATCTTTATGAGGAATCAGAGCAGTATCCTTGGCGTTTCCGTACATGTTGCTGGAATATACCATCTTGCCCAGCATCATTTCCGGATGATCAGCAAAATAGGAATTGACAGGAATGCCATCTTCCGTTTGAGCAAGGTGAATCCATTCCGGCTCCGTATCGATCAGCTTCTCGCGTTTTTGCAGAAAAATAATATCGGCGGTGACTTCCGTGTTGGCTTCCGCTTTCATCATGGTGTTGGGGAGCCGAATGCCGCCGATCAGCTCTGCCCGCTGGGCGATATACCGGCGCACTGTATCATTGGCTTTATCCATCGTACCCTTTGATGTGACAAAGATGAGCAGACCGCCGGGACGAGTCTTATCCAAAGCTTTGATGAAAAAGTAGTCGTGGATCAGAAGATTCATTTTGTCATACCGGGTATCGGAAAGCTTAAATTCTCCGAATGGAACATTGCCTATTGAAACATCAAAGAAATTATCCGGGTACACGGTTTTTTCATAACCTTTGATCTGAATGTCGGCTTTTTGATACAGCTGCTGCGCGATTCGCCCAGTGATGCTGTCAATCTCTACACCGTATAACTTGCTGTTTTGCTCAATATCCGCTGGTAAATGCCCAAAAAAACGCCCAATACCGCAGGATGGCTCTAAGATATTCCCCCCTGTAAATCCAAAATTCTTAAGCGCTGAATGGATAGCCCGAATAACAGCCGGTGGCGTATAAAAAGCGGTCAGAGTGGAAGCTCTGGCCGCTGTGTATTCCTCCGGAGTAAGCAGTTGCTTTAGCTCCTGACATTCTTTTGTCCACGATTCATTTCGGCTGTCGAATGCCTGTGGAATTCCACCCCATCCAACATAGCGGGATAATACGCTCTGTTCTTCAATGGTCGCCCAGCGGCATTCTTTTTCAAGTTCTTTCAAAAGTGTAATAGCTTGTACGTTATCACGATAGTGTATTTTCTGTCCGCCGGTGAATTCGGAAGTATCAGGATAATGAAAATTAGAAAGATTTTCTACTGCTTGTGTGTCGCTCACTTGAGTCAATTCGGCGTGAAGATCAAAGTAATCTCTTTCGATTACCTGAACACTCCATGAATATGGCCCGATGAACAATGTCACGCTTTGGTTCCCGTAGGTGAGGATCTTTCCGTGCAAATCTTCCTCTCCCCACGGCACACGAACAAATTCCCCTTGTTTAAAAGCTGCAACTATCTCAGGCTGATGCTCTATCTGTGGGGATTGATTATTGGTTGGTACTGATTTAATTAGAATAGGCTTTGTGGGTAAGGTGGACGGTGCCGGAATGTGTTCCTCTAATTGCTGGAGATTAGCCACTTTATTTTGCAATGGCTCATCGGGATTTTGTTCGTTAAAATCGGAAGTGCTTCCGGTTTTAACAGAAGCTTTTGCTGGTGTCGAGGAAACAAAAGCATCAAATAAGGAAAGCTGCTGCGGCTGTTGTACCGGTTCAGGAATAAGGTAGCGTCCCTCCGCAATCATCGTGCGGATCTCTTTTTGCACCACGCTCCACGAAGCGGTGCGGCGATAATCGCCTTCCGGCAGTCTGATGGACAGTTCCAAGCCCTTTCCATTGAAGAAATAAAAACCATCATATCCATTCGGGAACGTAATGCTGCTGCCATGAATTCCTTCCAGCTTTTTGAGAAATTGAGAAGTATCAGAAGCTTTTGGGTTGGATAGATAAAAGTTATAAATTACTTGCCGGTGTTCTTGAGAGCATTCTGTTAAAGCAGAGAAAAGATAAATGTCTCTGAAATCTTCTTCGGAAACAAAGGCTAAATAGGCGTCTTCGCCATTCAGCGTGTCCAATATAGGAGAAGGGACAGCTTCGTCAGAAACCGCCCCTTGTTCAGATTGTTCTATTTCTGGTAAACGATGTCGTTCAGCGTGATTTCCTCCGCTGTTTTGAGCAACCAGTTGTTGTACTGAATCAGCTCCATTATGTTCTCTGTTTTCGGCGGGGGTGTTTCTTTGCGCAGCCTTGTCAGCACTGTTTCCTCGTATTCGTTCGCTTCCTGCTCCATCTGCTGGCAAAGTGCCATCAGATCCAGATTCGTGGAAAGAATCGCGTATTGGCCGGGCTGCGTTTCCTCCAGAAACTTCCTGTATTTTATCCCGTATTTGCCCAGAGGTTCGTTCAGTGATGTCCTTTCGATGAGATTCATCTTGTGTTCTCCTTTGCTTTATTGCGGTTTCGATATGGCGCAAAATATCCGAAGAATGCTTGACGGTAGCCGTTCCAAGGATGGACAGGTGTGTTTGCGGCTGGAAGAGCGGCAATCCATCAAAAATAAGCGATTTGAGGATGGGACTTGCCGGATCCAAACGACAATACACCATGTAGGTAATAGAATCTGTTAAGAATTCCTGAATCATGCTGTCAATCTCTATATCGTCCAGTTTTTCTAAAGATGTTGCTTTCAGCATCTCGAAAATTTCCTCCGAATAGAGATTGTAACTCTCCTGAACGGCGCTTTCAATGATTCCCTGCAGGCGTTGATCGAATATACCATCATGGTTCCCCATGTGATACCGATCTTCCAAACCCTGCAAAATATCTAAGCGATTCTCTTTGGGCAGCTGCCATGGCATCGGAATTGTTTCCGGAGAACCGGAAGTGTCAGATACATCATAGATGCAGGAAACCCGAAGCAGATTTCCTGCATCTTCAATCACATAAACTGGTTTGGCGTCATCATTTACTGTGCGGCCTACCCTTTGCCAGATGTCTGCTTGAGCCAAAGTCTTGGCATCCGGATTTTGCGCGTAGCAGAGTAAAGCGGAGGTGTAGTCGTACTTGTAAATCTGTGCGGAAAAAGCGAGAAAGTTCTTCCAGCTCTCAGTAGATAAAGCAATTTCAAGCTGGGATTTTTGAATCAGCTTTTTGAGATAATCGAGTGTTATCATAGTGTGACCCCTTTATGATACCCAAAAATTAATATTATGTGCATTTCGGGTACCCGGTGTGTCAATTAGACGTCCCATAAAAACAGCAACGTTTAACATTTCACTGCCTCCTTATAAATCATAAATCCAGATAGCCGGTAGTGCCTGTGATTGGAGTGCCAAAGATAACAAGATCGCCTGAATCCCATTGAGCATCAACATATCCGTATTCATGTTTAGCGTTTTCTTTCACTCCACCGCGGAACCTCAAAGTGATTGTTGATATAGTTTCACCTGCTACGTCCCACTTTTTAGTACCAACAGATAAGCTCGGTTGTCTGTCAATATAAGGTGAATAGAGTTGAACGTAACGATTGCCGGAGTTGGACCCTCTCTTCTCATATTTTCGGATTGTTAAAGTAATTTGCGAATTCTGAAAATTTGTAACTGTAATGGGCTTAGATAATGTTATATTTACTAAACCTGTTCCATGTTTAATTTTCTTATCATATTCCCAAACCTCGAACCTACCACTACCATCTGAATAAAAATCCATGGTCATACCAGAAGCGGTAAACTCTTCATCTGTGGTGACAGTGTACTTTACTCCAACACCAACCACACACGTTGCAATATGCGTACCAATTTTTGCAGTAATAGTGGTTTCTCCCACCTGAGAAGTTCCGGCGGTTACTTTACCAGAACTGTTTACGGTAGCGATAGCCGGGTTACTGGAAGTCCAGGTAACTGTCTTGCTCTCTGTGGTATCCACCGGATCAAATGAAACGGTCAGCTGATCTGTTGCTCCTTTGTCCAGATTGGTGTAGGTTTTGTCCAGAGAGATATTTTTTATCAGAGCCACTACATTTATAGTGCAAGATGCGGTATGCTTTCCGACCTTGGCCGTGATGATGGCCGAACCAATCTTTACTGCAGTTACCTTGCCTGTGCTGTCTACGATGGCAACAGCAGTGTTACTGGAAGACCAAGTAACTGCCTTGCTCTCCGTCGTGTCACTTGGGTTAATGGTTACCGCAAGCTGCCCGGTAGTACCGCGATCTAGAGTAAGGCTGGTTTTGTCCAGTGTGATGCTTTTTATCAGAGCTACAACAGTGATTCTGCTGCTGGCAGTATGAGTCCCCACCTTGGCCGTAATAGTAGCCGTACCTATCTTTGCGCCGGTCACTTTACCGGAGCTGTCAACCGTTGCGACGCTCGGATCACTAGATGACCAAGTAACCGCCTTGCTCTCTGTGGTATCAGCGGGAGTGTATAATACAGTGAGCTGCCCGGTACTGCCACGGTCAAGCGTCAGAGCGGCCTTATCAAGTGCAATGCTTTGAATCAATGCGACTACATTGACGGTACAACTGGCCGTATATTCCCCAATCGTGGCCGTAATCACAGCAGTACCGATTTTGAGGGCAGTTATCTTGCCGGTACTGTCCACAGTTGCAACAGTCGAATCACTGGAAGTCCAGATAACAGTTTTGTCCTCCGTCGTATCCGGGGGATCAATACCTAGCGTTAGCTGGCCAGTAGTACCACGGTCAAGGATAAGCTCTTCTTTATCCAGCGAAATGTTGTGAATAAGAGCCACAACCGTTATGCTGCACGATGCGGTATGTTCTCCGACTGTGGCAGTGATCGTAGCAACGCCAATTTTGAGGGCAGTTACCTTGCCGGTGCTGTCCACGGTGGCAATATCTGGATTGCTGGAAGTCCAGACCGCTGTCTTATCTTCGGTCGTGTCTGCTGGGTCATAGGACACGGTGAGTTGTCCAGCAGTACCACGGTCAAGCGACATTTCAGATTTATCCAGCGAAATGCTGTGAATGAGAGCCACAACAGTTATACTGCAAGTAGTGGCATGCGTTCCCACCTGTGCGGTGATAGTGGTTGTGCCGATTTGAACAGCGGTCACATTACCGGATGCGTCCACCGTGGCCACATCAGAATTACTGGATGACCAAGTAACGGTTTTATCCTCCGTCGTATCCGGGGGATCATAGGATACCGTAAGCTTGCCGGTAGTACCGCGATCAAGCGTCAGATCGTTTTTATCCAGTGAAATGCTGTGAATAAGAGCCACAACATTAATATCGCAGCTCGTGGTATGGCTTCCCACGGTGGCCAGGATGGTGGCCGTGCCGATCTTCACTCCGGTCACCTTTCCGGTATTATCAACGGTGGCAACGTCAGGGTTGCTGGATGTCCAGACTACCGTTTTATCCTCTGTGGTGTCCATCGGAACAATTGATGCTGTGAGCTGGCCGTCAGTGCCTCGATCAATCGTCATTGCCGATTGATCGAGAAACACACCATCAATCAATGCAATCACGGTTACTTGGCAAGTAGATGTAAACTCGCCGCAACGTGCAGTTATTGCCGTCGTACCGATGCTGTAAGCCACCACATTGCCCTGATGGTCAACGTCGGCCACTTCTGGTGCGCTGCTGCTCCATGTGACTTCCCGGCCTGACGTAGTATCATCGGGCAGAAAGCTAACCGTCAGCTTGGCTGTGGTGTTGCGGTTAAGAGTAAGAGCGGTTTTGTCCAGTGCAATACCGGTCATCGGTGACAATACTGTGATTTCGCAGCTGGCCGATGCGCCAACTGCTGAAGCACGAATTGTCGCTTTGCCCGGCTTTAATGCCGTTACCTTACCGGCAGCATCTACACTGACAGTTTCGGGGGCAGTGGATGTCCAAGTGATGGCCTTATCATCCGTAGTATCCTCCGGGGTGATCTTGGCCGTGAGCTGCTCGGTACTGCCCTTATCAATCACCAGCTCTGTGTGGTTGAGAGCGATGCCGTCCATCAGCACTACTACGGTTACCTCACAGGTGGCTGACTTTTGGCCCGCTGTTGCGGTTATCGTGGTTGTACCGGTTCCGACAGCAATCACCTTGCCCGTGCTGTCCACCGTTGCAACATCTTTATTTGATGTTGTCCATGTCACAGTCTTATTGGTGGCGTTTGAGGGTGTGATCGTTGCTGTCAGCTGCAAAGTGTTTTTGCGGTTGATAGTAACTTCGCTTTGGTCAAGTGCAACGGATTGCACTGCTACAGAGTGCGAGCCGCCTCCACCAGATGGAGACGGCTTGGGCCGGGTGCTGGGTATTACTGTTCCGCCAGAACTTGAACTGGGATTTTCGGAAGCGCTTCCGCTGCTAGTGCCGGGATCAGACGGAGCTGGAGCCGAGCTGCTTGAAGTGCTTTGGTTTTGGCCGGGTACAGAAGACGTACTACCCTGAGAATTCACGGAGCCACTGGGGCCACCGGTCAACTCCACAACATACGATTTATCTCTATCTGTTGATGGTGTCCGACTATTTTGCTGATCAACTTCATTCAACTCAGGTGAATCGGGTTTTGACTCTTTTGCTATCTGACCAATTTGTATATCAGATGGAAATACGCTGCCTGGTGTTGTAACTACCTTGCTCGACGTATTTCCGGAACTGCTCGATGCTGTTCCGGAGGATGATAGGAAGGGCAATTGAAGCCCCAACGCATTAAGAATTGTTCCACCGCCAAAGATGGCGAACATAAAAATTAGGATCATTGTTAGAATAACAGTCGTTTTTTTGCTCTTTTTCATTTCTTCCCTCCTATAAAAGGAAAAACTCCTGTAATCAGCAGCGTTACAGGAACTTTCAAAATTTGGCCATATATCCGGCTGTCACTTTCATAGGGATTTGCATAGGGGGCAATGCGTTCCACCCAAAGGACAAGGGTACTTTGAGGGTTACATAAGCGACACCAGTAAATTGGCTGATATGATCGGGGTCATCCGGGGCAAAGGGAGTATTGGTCATCTGCACGTCCAGATCAGAGAGGGAAAATTCCATTTGTTCACCCGCATATTTGACATGTTCATCTCCCTCCGTTCTGGTCCCAAGAAGACTATCGAGCTTTGCGTATACCTCACCTTCATCAATATCTTCCTGCCATTCACCATCAGAAAGATGATAACAGCCGCTGTATCCTTCTCGTACTCCGTTATATAAACGATCGTAATTTTCCGTGCAGGCTGTTGTCACAGCTCTCTGAACAGCATCATAAGTACCGTCGGCGATAATGTGCAGCCGATTCCACTCGAAAATTCCGGTAATGGTAATGAGCAAGCATAATACCACTGCGATAGAAAAAAAGGACATGCTGCCCTGATTGCTGCGGAGTAGCCGTCTTACTTTCTTCATTTAAAGTATACCTCCGATTTTCCAGAGGCTTTTGCAGTTAAGGGAACAGGGACATTGGCGACGCCGCCAATCCTGATATATGCAGTGGATGTTAATGTCACCTGAATGGTTTCTCCCAATTGCACGTTTCCGGTTTTCGACCAGGACACCTCTGGAGAAAGAGTGGTTTGATCGCAAAGTTCATCATATCGTTCGCTGGTTTCTTCACCCACTCGACCACTTATTTCAGCGGTGCGGCACAATTGTGTCGCAAAGGTATCCAACTGTTGTTTCTGCGTGTAGATCGGTGCGACTGTGAGAAAGAAAGCAATCACCAGCATAGCGGCAATGAAATAGACACTTATATCAAAATAACCGGTTCCCTTTTGCGATTTTAGTAAGGAGCGTATTTTTTTCATGGAAGCCTCACCTTGTAAACATGGTTGCTGACTGCATGATCTGCATTATAATGATCAGCACATATGTCAGTATAAAGCATAACAGGAGCATTCCGGAATGCACCCGTACCTTAGCGGGCCGTTTTGCGGCTTCAAGCTTCAGTTTTTGCAACTCAATCTGTTTGAAATCGTGAGACAAAAGAGCAAAATATTGAACTCCGTCATCACCTCGAAGAACCGATAAAAGCCCTTGAACAACGTCCTTAAGCATAGTACTGCTCACCCTGTTCCTTAAACGTGTAAGGGCTATTTCCTGCTGCCCGGAGCGCATATCTGCAACAGTGATTTCTAACTCTTCCCGAAATCCGGCACCGGCGCTGTTGAGATAACCCTCCAGTATAGCTAAGACATTGCGGGTTCCTTTCAGCTCTTGTGCAACGGTCGCGGCAAACCGAGGTAAATCGGCTTCTATGCTCTCTCGTTTTTTTCTTATTTGTACATCAACTGATTGCAGCTGACGAAACAATTCTCTCACTCCGACTAACAAAAGAATTGGAAATAATAATGGAAAAATCGGAATTGCCAACACAGCTGCAACAAGATAAACACCAGATTTCACGTAAGCCTGTGCAATCCACATTTCTGGAGTCATAGAAATTCCGACTGCTTTTAAATCAGAGACCAGTCTTTCATGCTTATAGTCCGTAAGATGTATCACTTTGCTGATTCTTTCAGAAACCGTAAAAATAATGGTTTCATACCAGCTGGTTCTCTTTCGGCTCTTACGAGCAAGATTCAAAGCTGTTTTGGTGCTTGCGAATGTAGGCAACTGTATGCCATCGGCTGCAATTTGGTACAGTCCGATGGACATGAATCCTGTTGCCAAAAACAGAGAAAAAATAAACACAAACATATTCGATTACCTCCTGTACTCTACAGGCCTCGTTAACCGTGTAACCTGTATGAGCGAAACGAGAATAACAACAGCGGTAATAGCTAACAGTAATTTGCCGGGGGTGGTATACATTAATGTCTGAAACCAATCAGCGTTAAGAAAGTAGACCAGAGGAATGTTACCAATTACCAAAATCACCATGGAGATGTATTCCTGAAATGGTTTATACAGCTCGTAATCGACATCTAGCGCTACTTGCTGCATATCAGAAAACTTTGCGACAATGGGTAGAAGTGTACTTTTGAGGTTGCGATCCTTCTGGCATTGGATGGTAGCATCCAGCCATTCGTGAAAAACACTGTTGTCAATTTCAGACTTCATATCTTCCAGAGCAGCCACGACGTCCGGATCAATCATCTCAACACGTCGAATAAAACGTTGGAATATACCGAGCAGCGGTGGATTCATGTAATTCAAGTTTTCTCGAATAGCAGTTATCAAATCTTCACTACGCAGGTATGAGGTTGTAATGGTAGAAAGCGTAGACTCCAGTTCATCATTTAGCTGCTTTTTGAATTTGGAAGCTGTGAGAAGAATATACAGAAATGGCAGCAAAGCGAATCCAACAGCAAGCACTGGCAATAAATAGACATTGTCCATACTTGCCGCAATGACCAAGCCAGTAATGGACAATATAAAGGACATAACAGTCAGCGAAGAAAATCTGTCCGTTCGGTCTGTAAGCTTTAAGACCTGCTTGGATTCATGGAGAACACGTCGGATTCCGCGAAGCTTTTTAGGTTTGGTTGCTTTTTGGATCTGCTCTTTTAAAGTAGGCTTTCTTCTGTGAAACAGGATTGCTACATTGTCAATCAATTCAAACGGCGAAAGCCGCAGTAGAATCAGTGACCCCGCCGCCATGGTGAGAAAGGCGATCAATTTGATTAGCGTCATTTACATGTACTCCTTCCGGTTTCAAAAATTGTTGTAATACCCTCTCAGGCATCCCTTTCCGACGCAGCCGATTCTGCAGCTCGCGTGAAATGGTGCCCGTTTTCTTGAAATATCCGTCTATGATGGTTTTGCCATTTTCAAACCGGTTTTCAACGGTAACGAATTCCCACAAGGTTTGGAAAACAGGCATTCCATTTTCCATCCAGCATTCGCAGATTTCGGTAATTCGGCGTACATCATCCTCTCCTTTCTGTGCATAAAACAAAATCGGAAAGGCTTTTGTTGCCAGCCTCATTAACATGGCGTCTGACAGATTGCTGCTCTTGTGATAAGAGGCAAGCTGGACTTCACGATCTGGAATATCTCGGCAACAGCCAGTGTGGATGGTACCAAGGACGGGATGTCCAGTCAGCGACGCTTCCATTGTTTCAGACGCTTCGCTTCCCTTTACTTCGGCCATGCATAAATAATCCGGATTCATTGTCATAACATGTTCCAGCAGCATTTGCGGAGTAACAGCTTTTGCTGGATCTTCTGATTCTCGAGTAACATAATGAATTGCACTATTTATTACGTTTCCGTCTTTATCTCGCTTTACCTTGTTGAATTCTCTGTTACCGTTTTCTATGGTTATGAGCTTTTTATTATCAGGAATAATGTCCATAATGATACTCATTAAAGTGGTCTTTCCTGCATCTGTTTCCCCAGCCAATAACATCGACGCTCCGTATCGATATGCCAAAGACAAGAAGTCAAGCATTTCTTCTGTGGCAGAACCAAAGCGAATTAAGTCATGCTTTTTCAGATCTGAAGGATTTACAAAACGAATACTGCACGCAATCCCTACCGCCTTATCCAAAACAGCAGAACCGCTTACTGTGATTCGAATCTTCTCTTTCAAATGTCCACGAGCAAGAGGCTTTGCGTCATCAAATTCAATTTTCGATTGGTGCAGTAGTCGTTTCATAATAGATTCTGCGTGCTGAGGTGAAAAGAAGTGCTCCTTAGAGCGTTCATATTTTCCTCCAGCATATTTAATTTTTACGGAGTCCCAAGAGTCAATTTCAATTCCCTCTACACCGTTAATTGTAAAATTGAGGTATGGAGTTAAAAAACTGAATTCGGACATTTCCTGATAAATTTTGTCTGTAAGAACATCAAGACTCATTCCCTCTACTGTATACTCTTTGTCCTCCAATCTTTTTTTAACAAATCGTTTCACTTGAAATTTGTCATCCAAGCTCACATCCGAATGATGAGAAGTAAAATATTCCTGAACTTCTTTCAGTATCTGAACAAAGTCCATTGTGTTGCCGGAGGAGAGGTTAATGTTTCTCATTTCTCAAACACCTCGCGGACAATAGTCTTAATCACCGGTTCATATTGCTTTGCTTCTCGGCCAAATAGAGATTGCATCAGCGTCCCGGTTTCATATTGTTCCTCCAATGTGGGAATATGGGGTAGCACATAAGAAGCTCCCCCCAAGATTTCTGAATAAACAGCAGCATCCTGATTTGGTTTCACATTATTCAAGACGACAGTATGACTGTCGTAATGGTAGCTCGCGTCAGTGAGCATCAATTGCTGAGAGCGCAAGAACACGGAGCTGCGTAAATTGGCATTGACTACCCGCAGTACTGCGTCGGCAGACTGCAAGGCCACTGTGGTAAAGATGTTCCCCATCAGCCGGGAGGAACAATCCACCACAATCTTGTCAGCAAGACGGGTCAATGCAATCAAAATGTTTTGAGCCATATTAGGAGAGTATTCCGGATAGGTTTTTTCATTATCGTCCAACCGGTATCCAAGCAAGCTGATGTTTCCCATGTTTCCATAAGGAACACAGTGCTTTAGAATCTCCGGTTGAGAAATTCGTGATAGTGATAGCAATTCTCCCAATGATGGATGGGTCTGTTTCCCCTGAGGGGTGAGGATGGGCAGCATAGGCAGACTGTCATCACAGGAGATCAAAGCCACAGAGTATTTCATGGCTTCCAGCTCCTTTGCAATTTTAACGGCCGTTGTGGTCTTGCCACTTTCAGGACTGCCCCAAACAGCAAGTACCTGACGATCATCCATTTGGATTCCCTCCCTGAGAAGATAAATACTTGTCCTGCACATCCAGAAATTTCTGTGCGGTTGCTGTATCTCCGCGATACACAAGCGCTGCGTGGAGTGAACCGTGGCTTTCATACTCCACTAAGCTTTTTGCTTGCTGTGGAGAAACCAGCAGGGTCAATGTGGCGGGCGTGTCATCCGAAGATGTGTTATTTTTGGAATCTTTTACTTGAGTGCTGTCGTTATCTACTCCATCACTGGATGTCGCAGCCAACACCTTTACATATTGAAGTTCTGCCGGTGTCAGAGTTTGCTTTAAGTCACCATAATCTGCTGCAATTAAGGTGACAATATCGCCTGTCTCCAGCTTTCCGGACAAACCTGCGGCAAAACTTTTAATAGAAACAGATATGGCTTGCTTGGTACCATCAAGTTTTCCGAGGTATTCATCAGCGCCTAATGGAGTAGAAGAAAGCTTCTCAGATATAACATTTTCGTGCGGAAACATCTCTGTTTTGCTGTATTGACCGACAATGTCACTTTTGTCGCGGACAACATTATCCGGCAGATTGTAGCTGCCGATACGAACAGTTTCCAGCATATCAGCTGTGATCAACGTATTTTTAGGTATGTCCTTTGATACACGGGAGATCTGCACCTGCTTGGAGGTGTCACCCGCTACTGTAGGCGCAATGCCAAAGCAAAGAATCAAAGCCAAAACGATGCACGATATACCAACGAAAGTTCTGTTTTTTACAAACTGTCTGAATGAGAATTTCATAGGTCCTCCTTTATTGAATGAGATATACAATAGAGCAGCCCAGGCCGATATAGGGGGCCATCGGGTATCCAGTGTTACTATCTCGGTGAAATACAGGATAGAAGAGTAGAGATAAGCTATAGGCGATGACAATTGCCGGAATCAGCAGCCAGCCCCCAAGCACCCAGCCGCAGGCAGCGGTCAGTTTAATGTCCCCGCCGCCGATTCCGTCCGTTTTGATTGCCAATAGCAGCATGACGATCGGAATAGAAATTGCACCTAAAATGGATGATCCCAGATCAAGTTGAATAAAGCCGCACAACGTTATTGGCAGCAAAAGCAGATCGGGAATGACTCTGGTTTTTATATCCAGATAGCTTATTATGATAAGTGCCTGAATAAAAACGCAGCCTTTGAATATCCGTATGGGATCATCAAAGGCTGCAACCAGTAATAGCGAGAAAAGCAGAGAAAAAAGAATGGTAAATGGTTTGTTTTTTAGGCAGAGGTGCTTTTGCAACAGAATGTCGGAGATCCCTCCAAGCAAAAGCATCGATAAGTACCAGATCATCCGTTGTAATTAAACATGTCTTTCACTCTCTGCACAACTGTAGGAATAATGGTACCATTAAACAGAGCGTACATTGCTGCGAGAAGCAATGCGCCGATCACAACAGCAATCAGAACTTTGATGCCGGAGTCAAAGAAACCTGTTCCCACATTAGATGTCAAAATCTCTTTGCTTCTTATTTTTGCGCAGGCTGCTTTGCAATGGAATCGATGAATGCAATTCCCAATTCTGGAACGAAGTGTATTTAACAAAGCCGTTTTTACTTTTACTTTCATTTGAATTCTCCTTTAAAAATGATTTTGAATACAGTCAGGTAGCAGCTCAACCTTAGGCGGATCCCGGGAACAGATGCAGCGTCTGTCAAGGTACAAATTGATTGGTGTTCCATCGGTGCTGGTTAAGCGGACAATCAGCAGCTTGTCGTCGTCGGTAACGTAATTCGTCATGCGCCTGCTGCATACAGCCAAAGACAACAACTCATTTGGCGTAACAACTATTTTCTTGATGTCTATGTTGCTTCCTCCCTTCTAAAAGAAAAAGACACTGATTCAAATAACGAATCAGATGCCTTTTATTTCCTCTTGAATATTTCGAACACACGTTCCATAATATATAGAACAAGTGTTTGGTGGTGATAAAATGGAACGAATAATTTTACACTCTGACTGCAATAGTTTCTATGCGTCTGTGGAGTGCTTGCATCGCCCGGAGATACGCGACAAGCCGGTAGCGGTAGGTGGTGATGTGGAGCAGCGGCACGGAATAATCTTGGCCAAAAATGACCACGCAAAGCGATATGGCATCAAAACAGGTGAAGCCCTTTGGCAGGCCCAGCAGAAGTGCGCCGATCTGGTTATCGTGCCGCCACGCTTTGAGCTTTACCAACGTTTCTCGCACCTCTGTCATGAGATTTATTTAGATTATACAGATCGAGTCGAACCGTTTGGCCTGGATGAGTGTTGGCTCGATGTCACGGCCGCCGTCGCGTATCGGCTGGTTTGAGGGTTGCCTGGATGTCACGGCCGCCGGTGCCGCCGGTGTGAAAATAGCTCACGAGATTCGCGAGCGCATAAAGTATGAACTGGGAATCACCGTGAGCATCGGTGTATCTTACAATAAAATTTTTGCGAAGCTGGGGTCAGATTACAAAAAGCCCGACGCAGTAACGGAGATCAGCCGTGACAATTATAAAGACATTGCATGGCCACTACCGGCGGGTGATCTCCTATATGTGGGCAGCGCGACCCGACGTAAGCTGGAGTCTTACTGTAAGCGCACCATTGGCGATCTGGCAAACACCCCAGAAAATACGCTGAAAGGCTGGTTCGGCAAATGGGGCAGCGTGCTGTATGCCTTTTCAAATGGTTATGATTTGTCGCCAGTGTCACGCTATACGGATCAACAAATTGTGAAAAGCATCGGCAACAGCACCACCACGCCGCGTGATCTTGTTGACAACGAGGACGTAAAAATCATTCTGTACGTTCTGGCGGACAGTGTTGCCAAACGGCTCCGTGAGCACGGCTGTAAGGGGCGCACCATCAGTATCAGTGTCCGCGATAGTCAGTTGACCAGCTTTACGCGGCAGCATACCATGGCCAATTACACAAACATTACCGCAGAAATCGCACAGGCAGGCATGAAACTGTTTGTCAAACATTATTACTGGCAGTGTCCTGTTCGCAGCCTTGGCATCAGTATTTCCGATTTGGTCAGTGATTCGGCACCGCTGCAGATGGATCTATTCGGCACGGGACAAGAGCAGCTGCGCCGAGAACGACTGGATACCACTGTGGACGGCCTGAAACGGCGCTTTGGAAGCAACGCTGTGCGTCCTGCAGTTTTATTGCAGGATACAGCACTCTCCGGATTTGACCCGAAGCGCGACCATACAATACACCCGGTCAGTTTGTTTAAAGGTGCGCTATGAAAAAATATGTTGATATGATTGTCCGGTACACCGAGGAGGGCCAAATCATTCCTCTGGCAGTACGTTGGTCACCTGATCAGCTCTACGAGATTGATCGGGTGCTTGATGTGCAGCGGGCGGCATCCCGAAAAGCTGGCGGGGCCGGAATTAGATATACCTGTCGAATCAGAGGCAAAGAAAAATACATTTGGCTTGAGGAAGATCGCTGGTTCGTTGACGCAAAAGAGGGATAGAATATAGCACGAGGTGATTTATATGTGCGGGCGATATGTTTTGTTTTCTGATCCTGAAATGACTGAAATAAGGCAAATCATTGAAGAGGTACAACGAAATAATCCAGATATAAAAACAGGTGAGATATTTCCCACCAATAAAGCACCGATTCTGCTGCAGGAAAACGGGACACTTATGCCTGAAGCATATCAGTTTAACCTGCCGGGAAAAAGTGCTTTATACATGGCCGGTCTCTGGAATGACTTTAACGGAGAGCGCCGGTTTACAATATTAACGGTAGCCGCTAATGAGTCCATGCAGGAAATCCATAACCGGATGCCTGTGGTTTTGACGCATCCGGAAATGGATCAATGGATCGGGAGCTATCAGGGGGCCTTGGATATCTTACAATCCAGTAGACCGGAGCTGATAAAACAATTGGCATGATATTCACCCCGCTTCCAGTGCCGATTGGTAAGCGTCCAAGATCACTGACTGCAAATATCCTCTTATCTTGCGATTCAGCGGCGCAATGTTTTGATAGCCAAATTTATTTTTACTTTTATTATTAGGGAATTCAACACACATACCATTTTCGGCCTGTATAATTAAGATTTCGTTAATTGCCAGCTCGTCGTCCAAGACGATGCTGGCAATTCCTTTTAGCCGGGGCATTCCGCGCACCGGTTCAATTTTTACGCGAGTTATTTTCACTAGTAAATCTCCTTTCAAATTCGGAAGCGCTTCCGGTTATTCGAGTTCGCCCTGCTGTTGGATTTCTTTACGGCTTTTCCTGTCCAATAATTCGTTGGCGCGTATCATCTGCCGGATGTAGGCATCAACTTGGGTGTAAGTGATAGTACAGCGGTGGCGAGTTTTGCCATCATAGTACTCAATATCTGCATTGTTGGATCTTTGGGTAAACCAGCCTTGAGCTTTATCTGGATAATCAAAATTTCCACCAGAGTTTCCGTAAGGCGGTTTGAGGATATCTTTAATTGCTTCTTGAACAGTCGGAATTTGTGACTTATAGTAGCGGAACAGTTTTTTGCAGTCATAACGCTTTTTAATAGCGAACTTTACTTTCTCATCCCAAAAATTAGAGTCAAATCCGGAAGTCCTTCCGGTGTCGTATTCCTGACCATCCCCCCCATTTTGGGGGTGGTGGTCAATTCCTGTCCCTGATGCAAAATTGGAAGTGCTTCCGCTGTCCGTTTCTCTGGAATTCATTGTTGAGGGCATATCTGAAAATTCGGAAGTCCTTCCGGTTCCAATATCAGACTCTTGTCCACCATCTTTGTCTTGGGTTGGATGACCAGTAGGTACAGGTCTGTCGTCTTTTCCCAACACTTCATTAAAATATAACTGATTAGGGTCTGGTGTTGATGCTTCCAGATCGGAAGTGCCTCCGATTTCCGTCACTGATGCTTCTTTTGGAGATGCAGAGGGCATTGTCATCTGATATGCCTTATCAATACTGAGTTCACCGTCTATAACCCGCTGCTGGTCTTCCGGGGACAGGCGTTCTACGATCTTTTTATATTTTCGGGCCTGTCTGGTACTGACTTTCAGCGTTTCCGCAATTCCTTGTTGGATGGCGCCGGTAAATTCTCCGCTTTCTTTCATCTGCATCAGCAACTGTTCTGTCTGCTGATAAAATTGCAGCTTTTGAGCGGTGGTGTATTCCCGCACATCCAGATTGACCGCATGGAGCATCAGCTTCGCCTGATTATCACTGATGTTGTCGTATACCATGCAGGACACGGTCGGCCAATTCAAATTTTCTTTGATTGCACTGAGCCGATGCTCCCCGGAGATCAGCCAGTATTCTGTGTCCGACTTTTTGTTGACGAGCAGCGGATTCAGCAATCCATTGACTTTTAAACTCATGGCCAGTTCATACCGGCTCTGCTGCGTGTCATTCACGGCGTATGGATTGTCATATCCCACTTTGATGTACTCGGTGGGGACCAGCTCATGTTTTGCCACACTTTTCAAGTTCTGTGTGATACCCTTCACTTTATTCAAACCGGCAGAAATATTGCCTATGTTGATTTTTCCCATAGTAGCTCCCTCAATCCTCTCTAAGATGATTTCTCTTTCCTTCCCGGGGACAACATCTTTTCTGTTGCCATTGGGGAGAAAAAACCGATCAAACAACGCCTGCTTTGCTTCAATGCCCTTTTTGTTTTGATCTGGGTAAACTGGTAAGCGGTAAAGGCCGTCAGTGCCATATTGCACACCGCGCTCTCCGGGTTTTCCTCTATCAGTTGAAATACCATCCGTCTGTTGTATGAAGGACTGTATCTCCTGCAGAAAGGGAAAATCCAGTGAGTAAACGCTACCGACTGTTTTGCTTCCCAGAGACAGATCCGCATAGGTATCGTAATTCAGGCGCTGACTGGTACGGCATTCCCACGCACGGATCGTTTCGCTCCAGGAATTACTTTTATTATCCCAGCGGTTATCTACTACCGGAAGCGCGTAAGGGCAGCCGTGGCATTCATGCTGCGGGCCATACTCTTTCAGGCGGTTGCCGGTAGTTCCGGAATCACCGCTTTTCTGAAAGGTGCTGCCGCATTTGCAATAATACTTTGCCATAACCTTACCTCAACTGCAGCTTTGCCAAGATTTCTTCGGTAAGAGCCTTGTAATCTTGGCAGCCGTTGCTTTTCGGTTCATATACGTTGATGGGCTGATGGGCGTTGATCGCTTCGGAAAGCTTTGTGTTTTTCCGGATTGAGGTTGTAAAGCAGGGGAAAATATCCTGCGACTGCAGGGCTGTTTTATAGGCTATCTTGTTGGCCGTGCGTTCGTCTATCGTAATCAGTACACCCAGGACAGCCAAAGAGGGATTTACATACTTCACAATATCAACAATGAAGGTAGACATGCACAGCAGACCCTGCACTGCATAGTCATCTGGAATGGTGGGGAGTATCACATAATCGGCAAAGGCCAGAGCGTTTGTTTTGATACGCTCCCCGGAGGGAGGGCAATCCATGAGGATAAAATCATAATTCTCCTCCATGTTGGCAAGAGCATTTTTAAGAAAGAAATCCTGTCCCCGCGTTTTGGCCATCAGGAAGGTTTCAATCTCTTTAAAAGCAAAGTTTGAGGGAATCATTTGCAGCCCGAAGAATCCGCAGTCTCTGACAGCGTCCTTTGCCGCAACGCGCCCCTGCATCACGTCGTTGATACTAGGAACGGAATCACCATAAAGAGCGTAATAACTGGTAGCGTAGCTCTGAGGGTCTAAATCAATCAGCAGTACCCGGTAACCCTGCTCCGCGAGGATTGCAGACACGTTGACTGCTGTGGTGGTTTTGGCGACGCCGCCCTTTTCGTAAGTAATAGCGATTTTGATGCACATAATTGTATCCCTTTCTTTCTTGTATAATAATATTTAACCGGTTTTGAAAACTACTTTTCTACATAGAAGCAGGTGCGACGATTTATTTCAATTGTTACGTGATCCCTTCTGCTAGTGCTCAATTTCTCTTTCAATACATTTTGGTCAAGATCACGTGGATTTGTTACGATGATAATTCCACCGTCTTTTTTGCAGATGTCATAAGTCTGGATGAAATTTACCGTATTTTGTTTTACCCGAAGGTCGTTCTCTTTGTCAACATGCTTCAGGTGTATAAAGAATGTTATGGCATACAGCAGAATTACCAAGTATAATAGGATTAGTATAAAAATCTGAACAGGTATTGAAATAAACGAATTAAGCGGAAGTGATAAACTATGGATGGACAAAGTACATATCAACTTTTATCTCTCCTTTCTCTAATCTTGACATTAATAGCGAGTGTTTTTGGAATTGCAGAACTTTTTCACAAGCCTAACGTACTAAGAAATGTGATCATTGGCGTATTGATAGTAGTGTTTCTGCAACAGATACTTCAATTAAGTCACTTGATCTTTAGTCTGGTGATTTTTACAGTTTGTGGTTTCAGCTTGGTGATGATTGTGTTATATAAAAAGAGGCTAATGCACCTTGACTTTGGTTGGAAAGAAGAAGAAATATTCCCATATTTATTAGGAATATTGATTTTTAACGGCATTATTGTGGGAATACATAGCTGCACAAACTGGAGTGTTTTGGGAACATATCAGATGGAAGAACAGCAATTTATAAGCAACTTAGGCAAGTTCAAAATATCGCTCCAAATGTTTCAGTATCTTTTGTTACATGCAAAATACACGCTGGTTGAAGTACTGAAATTTCTAAATACTATTAT
>OBWS01000242.1_pt1 | contig 35003 bp, 31 predicted proteins | sample 1495291 | NCBI WGS metagenome assembly OBWS01 (sample SAMEA2580090, study PRJEB22360) | human gut metagenome | biome: human gut; feature: human-associated habitat; material: faeces | place: Denmark | collected 2008/2010 | reverse complement strand
CATAGCGCCTAGGACACGCCCAGTCCCATCCCGAACCTGGAAGCTAAGCTAGGCAACGCTGATGGTACTACGCCCCAACGAGCGCGGGAGAGTAAGAAACCACCACAACCATTTTAAAAAGGCAGGGTATAGAAACCAAGATTGGTTTTTGTACCCTGCCTTCTCTATCTTTCATTAGCTAAGTTATTAATATATATTGCGAAAATTAAAGGCTAGCGTTTTGTCCAAGCAGAGCATAGCTGCTCGAAACGAGATTCGAAATGCGCTATTTGCCAGTCCCGGGCAGCTGCAGTTTCTAACAGATTTTGCAGATCTTTACCCGGTTCCCAATAGGCCGCTACTGTTCGGATTGCGCTAGGAGAAAGTGCCAATTCTGCCCAGATCTGATTTTCCTGTGCCCAGGTGGATACGTCCTCTTTAAGCAGGCGGTAAAGCTCAGCACGCGCCGGATCAATTTTTTGCCAAGTTGCTAGCGAGGTTATTTCGTGAAGTTTTCGCGGGGGTTCTTTCCCCGGTAATTGGTCTTTTGGTAGATCGCGTACCTTTTTTATTGCCTGCCACCAAATCCGGGCATGACGGCGTAGTTGCCGCCGCTTCATAAATGAACGTCGTGATAACTCTTGGTAAGAACGAGGAGTCTGTAAAACTAAGTCCACCAGGTCGCGGTTAGGTAGCACCCGATGGGGTGCTGAATCAGTTTCACGTGCGATTTCATCGCGCTTATTGTAAAGCTCCCGCAGCAAGCCGAGCTGGCGAGGAGAACGGGCTTTATCAGCACCTTTCAAATGCCGCCAAGGTTCGCTACCACGCGGACGATGGAAGTTGGCTAATGTATAGGAAAACTCTTGTTCAGCCCAAGATAGACGCCCTGCGGCCTTCAAGTGCTCTTTTAACGCTAAGGCGAGCTCCACCAAGTACTCCACATCCAGGGCCGCGTAATCGAGCCATGATTGTTTGAGGGGACGCAATGACCAGTTTTCCCGAGTATGGTTCTTAGCTAGTTTTACCCCTAGCACTTCCTCGGTAACTGCCCCCAGTCCCACGTGTTCATACCCCAATAGTTTCGCTGCGATCTGAGTATCGAATAGACGCGGTGCTACTAAACCTGCCCACTCCATACATTCCAGGTCTTCTTTGGCGGCGTGCAGCACCCAGGTACTGTTTTTGCAGACAGCGCTAAAATCCGATAAATCTGGCAATGCCAGAGGATCAAGTAAAACCAGGGGAGCGGACTGACCTTTTGCCTGGATTAAATAGGCCTTGTCCAGGTAACGGATTCCGCTGGCGCGTTCAGTATCAAAAGCCACGTACTGCCCGGGGGCGCGGTATTCTCGCAAGCACTCCCGGTATTGCTGCTGGTTATCAGTTAGGGGAACAGATCCCAGCCGGGGACGGTAAAGAGTTTCGCTCATACCAGCTTTACCTGCCCTAGGCGAGATATTCCAGCGCTAACTTCCACCGAATAACCCGACATCATCGCTAATAACCGCGATATCGCGGCCGCGTGGGGCGCCAAGTTATTTTCTAGAGGTGTCCAGGAGGCACGCAATTCCATTTCTGCCGATTCAGAGCGTTTTTTTAACTCGCCAAAACTGGCGGAATGGGAGCGGCTGACTGACCCGGCAGCCTGGAAAAAACTGGCATCTGCCTGGGTTAAGAAATCGGTAAACCATGACCAACAAACCTGGTCAGCCAGCGGTTCAGTGACTAAATCTACATCTACATGCGCACCAAGCATCGTAACTAGTCGAAATCGTCCCTGCCACCCGGGTTGTTCCTGGGGATCATAAAGAATCACTAGCCGCCCCGACCCGCCACTATGAGGAATGGTCTCCAAAGATTCACAATCCATACGGATAGCGGCAGCAAAAGGCGCAATTCCTTGCGGCGCCGAAATCTCACTGACCGTAACATGAGAATCATAGGGGGCTTCCCGCAAGGTGAGCAGAGCATCGGTAAACTCTGCAGGTGTCTTTTGATTCACCATTTCAGCGTAGGCAGGAAACCTCTCCTAAACTCACTGCCACGCCGATAATCAGCCGACCTAGCTGTAAACATACCAATTATCCGGTTGGGAAAATGATTTCTTGATCAGATATTGTGATGGGATAAGCAACGCTTCTTGGCAATAAGATTCGGGTGGCCTCCGGGGCAATGAGTAAGATTTGATAGCATTGAGTGGCTCAAGTCTTAGGGAGGCACTGTGGCAGGAAAACAGGATATAGGGTTTCAACCGGTTATCCCAGGAACCGATATCGGAGCTTATGCTTTGGCGCGTTCATTTCACGAGAAGTGGAAGGTGAAACCAACGTTGCTCACGCTGCAAGTTCTGGGGCCAATAATGGCATCTGGCATTATTGATACTCGTTTAGTCGAGCCCAATGCCCTGCCCAATCCAGACTCGGAAATGCCGTTGATTGATGGGTTGCTAGCACTTGCTCCCAAGCTGCAAAAAGAGTATCCAGGAAAAAAGCTGCTGCTGATTGCCAATATGGACTCCAATGTGCGCGATATTATGCGCCGCGAGGAAGAGCTGCGGAAATATTACGCGTTTGCCTTCCCCTCCCTAAAGATTATTGAAGATACCTCCGATAAAGCAAAGTTTCCGCTGTTGGCTGCCGAGCATGGTTTGAATGTTCCGCAAACTTTAGAAATTGATTTTTCCGGTTCGCTAGAGGACGAACTAGCTAAACTTGAGCAGGTAAATCAGCCTTTCCCTTGGATTATTAAACCGGCTACCAGCGCCGGTTACGAGCGTCTTAAATGGCCGGGTAAAGCGAAAGTCTATACGGTTTCCAATAAAGAAGAAGCCCAAACCTTACTCGCTAATCTTTATCAACATACTCATAACAATCCGCATGCCCGCCGCTTCGTACTGCAGCCCCGGGTGGAAGGCAACGACAGCTTTAATCTCTCGGTGACTGCCTACGTTGATCAAAACTTACGGGTAACTATGTTGGGATCAGCCCAAGTGCTACTGGAGGATCATTCTCCCACTGCCCTCGGTAACCCAGTGGCGATGATTACCGAACCCTATCCCCGCCTCTATGAGCAGGTAAGTAGCTTCCTGAAGGGAGTGGGGTGGCACGGCTTCGCCAACTTTGACTTTAAGGTAGATTCGCGCACGGGGATTGCCTATTGCTTCGAAGTAAATCCCCGTATTGGACGGAACTCCTATTACAACACCTCTGCCGGAATGAATCCCATGAGGTTTTTTGTCGAGGACGTCGTGGAGGGGAAAGCGATAGCCCCGCAACGTTTAGGAAAGCGAGTCTACTATTCGATTCTGCCCAAACGGCTAGTGCTGCGGTATGTAGATAAACAAATGGGCAAGAAAATTAAGACTCTTTACCGCCTAAAGAAAAATCATGATCCCTTGTTCTACCCGGCGGATTTCGGTTTTAGTCTGCGTGGCCTGAAGCGCTTTGCCTACGTGATGATTGCCCGGGAAAATCACTGGAGAAAGTATCACCGTAATTACCCGGTAGCTAAGTTCCGTCAGGGGGAAACCCGCTCCCTAGACACTGCTGATTTAACCCAGCCCTAGCCACCTGGCTTGGTCGGCCAGACCGCTGAAGAATCCCTACGAGCCTCCCAAAGGCAAGGCCGTGACGAGGCGCTAACCAACTATAAGCAGGGTGTCTTCACCTAGGATTTCCGCGGGAGGATTCTCCAGTTTCCCGTTAGTGAACGATATGTAGTCACCTTGCGGCAGCTGCGCGAGTAAATCGCTGGTATTAGCGGATCGGTGATGCAGATTTACTATGACCTGAGCATGCTCTGTCTTTAATACCAGTAGCCTGTTCTGGCGCTCCAAAGAAATAAAATCAGCAAACACGCCCTCGCGACGCAGCGCGATCAAGTGTCGATACCAGGCGAGCATCTTTTTATGCTCGACCTCAGAAAGCTCCTGCCAGAGCAGCTTGGAGTTAAGGAAAGTAGAAAGAGCTTGAGGGGAAGGAACTTCCACTTCGCCATCATAAATTTTCTCCCAATCATGGGAGGCGAACTCGCGTTTTCTACCCTCATCTACGGCTTTGCCAATTCCCTCATCTGCATAGTCGGTGAAGAATTGGAAACGAGAACGGCTGCCCCATTCTTCCCCTTGGAAAAGCATCGGCGTAAACGGAGAGGCTAGAATCAAAGCTGCTTGACCAGCCAGTAACCCGGGGGAGAGCTTTTCGCTAGGGCGATCCCCTAAAGCGCGGTTACCTACCTGGTCATGGTTGGAAGCAAATCCAAAGAAACGGTTTCGTTCCATATCTGCCGGAACTGGAGCCCCCCAGTTCTTGCCGCGGAAACTAGAGTAAGTACCGTTATGGTAAAACACCTGCGAATATATTTTGCTTAGCGCCGCAGGATCAGCAAAATCTTCGTAGTAGCCTTGGGTTTCTCTGGTGAAAGCTACGTGAATACCGTGGTGGATATCGTCATCCCATTGTCCATCCATTCCGTATCCGCCCTCATCAACTGCGGTGACCATGCGGGCATCGTTGAGATCAGATTCTGCCACTAGAGTTAGCGGTCTGTCCAACTCCTCCGAAAGGTTGTGAACTTCTTGGGAAAGTTCCGCTAAAAGATGCAGCTTGGAATCATCTTGGATTTCATGAACCGCATCTAGGCGTAGACCGTCAAACCCATAGTCAGCCAGCAAAGCCACAGCCGCCCCAATTAAGAAATCTCGAACTGGGCCGGAATCGGAACCATCCAGGTTGTAGCCGTCACCCCAGGGAGTTACGTGGCGACCAGAAAAATACGGAGCGAATTGACTTAAATAGTTTCCGGAGGAACCCAAATGATTCAAGACCAGGTCTTGGGCAACTGCGATTCCGAGGTTGTGTGCCTCATCGATAAAAGCCACCAAATCTTCCGGGGTGCCGTAGGGATTGAAGAGGGCGTAGAGGCCAACCCCGTCATAGCCCCAACCACGCTGGCCAGGGAAAACCGCGATCGGCATCAGTTCGATGACTTCGACTCCCAAATCTGCGAGATAGGGAAGTTTTTCTATCGCTGCTCGCAGGGTTCCCTGGGCGGTAAAAGTTCCGATATGCAGCTCATACCAAACCTTACCTAGAAGTTTTCCCTCGGGTTGCCAGCTCGAAGTGTGTTTAATAGCGGAAATATCGGCAGTCTTCACCCACAGTTCACTGCCGGGAACATAGGTGCGAGCCCGGGGGTCAGGGAACGGGCCATTTCCATCTACTTCAAAGGCATAGGTAGTTCCGTTGGGTAGCGGGCGGGGAGCGAGCCACCAGGAGCCGTATTGCACCATCGCGGTTTTGCGCGGCTTCTCTGGGGATCCTACCAGCAGGTTTACCTGTTTTTTATCTGGTGCCCATAGCGGTACTCGTCCGCATCCGGCTTTCAGTTCCCAGGGAGGCAAGCCTTCAAAATCTAGATCAGAAGGGTTTAAATCCATCTATTCCACCCGCTCCAGTATCCGTGCCCCCCGTTTAAATAGCAGCTCTTCCAAGCTTTGCATTCCTCCGGGGAAAACTTCATTTGAACAAATATCTTTCCAGGATCCTTCCGGGAGCACCACGGTATGCTCGGGGCGGAAGTCTCCTTGATATCGGGAGAGCACCCCGGAAAGACGACGGGCAATAGTGACAACTTGGGGGCCCGCTTCTTCGGTTCCCCGCGCAAAAGCTACCGCGTAACCAGTAGAGAGGGCGAGTGCCTCATAGGTAGCGGTAGCAGATACGAAGCACTCGGGGCGGCGGCGCCGTAGCCGTAAGATTGCTGCCGTAACATTGAGCTTCAAATCATCTAGGTTTGAGCCTGCCGCGTGATCTAAGCCTTCTTGATCCAGATGGGAAAGTCTTTTAGCTAGCGCAGTGAAATCAACGGGTCGGCGATTATCAGGATCCACCAACGATGTTTGGGTGATTTCTGAACCTTGATAAACGTCAGCTACCCCAGGCATGGTTAGTTGTAAAGCCTTATTAGCTACGATGGTGTAGCGAGTAGCTTGCTCGGTTTCGCCGTGCCAGCGAGAAACAATATCAGCTACCTTGGGGTCGCATATAATCTGGTCGGCATAATCAAGGAGCTCGTTTTCACGGGTCTCATCCGGAGCAGTCCAGGTAGTCCAAGATTTTTGTTCCCTAATCGCTTTTACTAAATATTGGCGCAGCCGCTTAGAAGAGATCGGTCCATTATTATCCCAAGTGCCGATCAGGGTTTGCCACAGCATATTTTCGGTGCGTCCATCCAGGTCATTAGGACGGTAAGGCTGAGTTACATCTCGCAGGTCGGAAACAATTTGTGCCCAAAGCGTCGGGTACTGGCTGATAATTGCCAGACGCATACGCACATCCTCGCAACGTTTAGTGTCGTGCGTAGAGTTAGTGGTCATGGTAGCTGGCCAGTTAGTTTGAATATCGCGCGCGAATAGATGCAGATTATCGGCAGAAATCCCGAAAGCTTGCGGGTTAGAACCTACTTCATTTAGGCACAGCAGGTGAGTCCAGCGATAGAAAGTAGTGTCTTCTACTCCTTTGGCCATGACTGCTCCGCAGACCTGTTGGAAACGCACCAAGAATTCTTGCCGATCCAGGTCGCTTACTTTCAAAGCCGCAGATCCCGTTTCATCTCCAAGCACCAGGGCAACTACCACCGCCATGGTGTCAGCATGTTCGGTATTCAGGTAGCGTAGTGCTCGCTTAGCCGCTGCCGTTACGATTTCTCGCGATAATGCGGGGGCAGGATTCCCTACCGTCACATAGGCACGGTAGCAAGGCATTTCGATAATCAGTTCCCGCAAACAATCAACCAGGGAACGGAAGGTGTAATCCCGCAAACGGAAATCATTTTGACAGATTTTCCATACTAACTGTCCGATACGGCGGACTTCCGCTGCCAGGGAGGTATCGATAATCTGGGCTTTGGCTTCGCGCTGCATTTGCGGATAGGACGAGGGCGAATCTGCCGTCAAAGTCTGCATTAGGGTTCCTAGCGGCAAAGATGCGCGAGGGTCGACCTGTAGGGCGGTTAGCCGCCAGGAAGTGTCGTACCCGGTAGTGCCAGCAATTGGCCAGTCACTAGGTAAGCGTTCGGCGTCCTCGAGAATCTTTTCTGCCGCGATCCAAGCGCCCCCGGTGGCCTCAGAGAGCCAGTGGAAATAGCCGGCCGGGTCGGCTAGTCCGTCGGGATGATCCACCCGGAAGGCATCGATGTAGCCGGCGTTGAACAGTTCCAGGAGTAAGGCGTGGGTAGAGTCAAATACGTCGCGTTCTTCTACCCGCAGTGCCGCTAGGGTGTCGACGTCGAAGAACCGGCGATAGTTGAGCTCTTCATCAGCTACTTTCCAATGCGCTAAGCGGTAGTGTTGCCGTTCTACCAGTACTTCTAATGGTAGAGATTCAGTGCCCTCCGTCACCGGGAAATAGTGGTCATAGTAGCGCAGAATCCACTGCTCGCCCCGTTCGGGCTCCGTAGGAATTACCATCTGCTCTAGTTTGAGCTCTTGGTCAGCTAAAACTTGCCCGATTCGTTTTCCGAGGACGGGCATCAGAATCGGTTGATCAATATCGATATCGAACCAGTGAGCATAGGGGGATTCCTTCCCCCTCTTGAGCACCGACCACATCGGGCGGTTAATCCAGACTGGAGTCGGTACCGCCATATGGTTAGGAACCAGGTCGACAACCAGTCCCAATCCTTCCTGGTGGGCGGCATCGGCGAGTTCTTCAAACTGGGTACGCCCACCCAATTCTTTAGAAATATGGGTGTGGTCTACTACGTCATAGCCATGCATCGATCCGGGAACCGCTTGCAAAATGGGGGAGAGGAATAGATCGGTGATTCCCAGGTTCCGCCAGTATCCCAGGTGTTCGCGGGCATCTTTAAAGGTAAAATCTTCACTCAGCTGCAGGCGATAAGTGCTGATAGGAAGATGTTTTCCCTGAGTGGGCAGGTGGGGATGCTGACTGTTCATCGAGGTTCTCCTTATTCCTCCACTACTTCGCGGATAAGTACCACTACCGAGCGGTCTAGCAGCTCGAGTTGGTCATTAGCTCCATATTCGATTTCCTCTTCAGTATCGCTGCCGGGAAGGTCTTCCATAGTAGAGATCGCGACTTTCCAGCCGGAGCCGTGCCCTTCCGGTATCTGGAAGGTGCAAGGCTCCGGGTCGGCGTTAAATAGCAACAGGAAAGAGTCATCAACAATGCGTTGTCCGCGCGAATCCGGTTCGCGAATCGCTTCCCCGTTTAAGAAAATCATCAGGGAGCGTGCTTCTTCATTGTTCCAGGCTTCTTCGGTCATCTTTTGTCCATTGGGAGCAAACCAGTTGATCTCGCCCAGATCGGATTGCCCGCCGCGCGAGGGAGCCCCGGCAAAGAAACGGCGGCGATGGAATACCGGATGGTCATTTCGGAACTTAATCAGGTGTTTGGTGAACTCTAGGAGTTTATTTCGATAGTCGTCCTCATCAGCATCCTCGAAGGACCAATCCATCCAAGAGAGTTCATTGTCTTGGCAATAGGTATTGTTGTTTCCCTGCTGGGTGCGGGCAACCTCGTCTCCCATTAGTAGCATCGGAACCCCCTGGGATAGGAATAGGGTAGTTAGGAAGTTCCGGTGCTGGCGCGAACGCAGCTTTTGAATCACCGGGTCATCGGTGGGGCCTTCCACCCCGCAATTCCAGGAGCGGTTGTGGGATTCCCCGTCGCCTCCCTCCTCGCCATTGGCTTCATTGTGTTTCTCGTTATAAGAAACCAGGTCATTCATAGTGAAGCCGTCATGGGCAGTAACAAAGTTGATAGAGGCATTCGGGCGGCGGCCACTTTGTTCATAGAGGTCTGCGCTGCCGCAAAAACGGGAGGCAAACTCGGGTAGGGTAGCGTAGTTTCCGCGCCAAAAATCGCGAACAGTGTCGCGGTATTTGCCGTTCCATTCACTCCACATGGAGGGGAAACCCCCCACCTGGTAGCCGCCATCACCCACGTCCCAAGGCTCGGCAATCAGTTTCAGCTGGGAAAGAACCGGATCTTGGTGGATGATATCGAAAAATGCGGAAAGCTTATCTACATCGTGAAGCTCACGCGCCAAGGTAGAGGCGAGGTCGAAACGGAAACCATCTACGTGCATCTCGATTGCCCAATACCGCAAAGAATCCATAATCAGTTGCAGCACCGCCGGTGAGCGCATGAGCAGCGAGTTCCCGGTTCCAGTAGTGTCGAAATAGTGCGCCTTATCGTCCTCTACCAGGCGGTAATAGGAGGCGTTATCTAGCCCCTTGAAGGATAGAGTCGGACCCATATGGTTGCCTTCAGCGGTGTGGTTATAGACCACATCCAGGATTACTTCGATCCCTGCCTGATGCAGATTTTTCACCATTTGTTTGAACTCTTGAACTTGTCCATCAACCACGTCTTGAGAGCGATATTGGGCATGGGGAGCAAAAAAGCTAATAGTGTTATACCCCCAATAGTTCGACAGACCACGTTCTTGCAGGGTGGAATCGTTTACGAACTGGTGCACCGGCATCAGTTCAATGGCATTTACTCCCAATTCCTTCAGGTATTCGATAGTCACCGGGTTGGCGATTCCCGCATAGGTGCCGCGTTCTTTCTCGGGGATCTGTTCATTTAATTTGGTGAAGCCTTTTACATGTGCCTCGTAAATTACTAACTTGTGAAGCTCGTGTCCCGGAGGACGGTCATTTCCCCAATCGAAATAAGGGGTAGTTACGACTGAAACCGCCATATCGGGTAAGGAATCATCATGGTTAGGCTGGCTGGGATCGTTCCAGTCATAGGAATATAGTGACTGCTTGGCTCCCACAGTGCCATCGGTGGCCTTCGCATAAGGATCCAGGAGGAACTTGTTAATATCACAGCGGTGTCCTTGTTCCGGATCGTAAGGGCCTTCTACCCGGAAACCATAACGCTGCTCATCACGCAGTCCCGGAATATAGCAATGCCATACATGGTGGTCTACTTCGCGGAGCTCAATACGCTCTTCGCTACCATCTTCTGCAATTAAACAAAGATAAACTTTGGTTGCTACCTCGCTAAAAACTGCGAAGTTTACCCCAGCTCCGTCATAGGTAGCGCCGAGCGGATACGGTTTCCCTGGCCAAATTTCCATACATCTAGGTTGTCACAAAACGCGCCATTTAGCAGTCACTCGCGCCTATTAACTCATCCTGGGGTAATTCCCACATTCTGGCATCCTTCTGTCTACGATGGAAAACCGCCGCATTTACTCCGGATTTACACCGAGCTTTATCTACCGCAAGGAGCAGTTTGCGCCCGTCCTAGTGTTAGAGGTAGTTGAGCAAACGGTTACGGATTCACAGAAAACATTTGTTAAGTGTGCTTTATTTGTTTTGTTTAACTAACTATACTTAGTGCTTGAAGCGTCGGGATTTGGAGAAGCAGCTAAAGAAAATAGCCAGTGAGCGCGGCGAATCCCTGGTCGTAAAAGAGGGTGGTTCTCACTCGAAAGTATTTATCGGTGAGCAAATGATAACGGTTCCCCGTCACCGTGAAATATCGGAAATGACCGCTAAGGCAATCATTAAGGAGGCAGAGAATGGGTAACAATAAAGAAATTCAAGCCCGGGCCGTAAGAGATGGAAAAAGGTGGGCAGTATTTGTTGAAATTGACGGGAAAGAACATGCCACCCAGGGAAAAACCTTGAAAGAAGCTCAATCCATGGCCGAAGATTTGGTTCGCATCTGGGCAGAGGCTCTAGAACGTCCAGAACTTTCCAAACTTCCGGTGAAACTAACTATCGATGGGAAGTTGGGGGAAGAAGTAGCTGAAATTCAAGAGAGTCAGGCGGCTGCAGCTCAGATTGCCGCCAGATTGAAGCGCACCCAAAAGACTTTGGTGGATTCCATGCGGGCAGAGGGAATCAAGGTTGCTGATATCGCGCAATTACTGGGAATCACTAAAGGAAGAGTTTCCCAAATTTCTCGCTCGTGAATCAGCGCTTAGATTTTTCCACTAGCGGTATGTGGTCGGGGAGAGTGTGTTTTTGAGGTTACTACCGCATATGGATATTTCATCTCCCCGGTTGGTAAACACGGAAACTTTAGCGGCGATGCGGGGGAGCTACGGATCGTCATAGAGTAGGAGTGATGTATTTTTCACGGCGAGTTAGCCTTTCTGAGCCCAACGCCATCACCTTGGCGGCGGGGAAACTGCGCGCGCAGGGGCAGAAACTGATAAATATCTCTGACTCGAATCCCACTCGACATGGGTTAGGGGAAGTAGGCACCCTCTACCAGGCAGATCCGCGCGGGCCACGCGAAGCCCGCCGCGTCCTCGCGGGTTTCCTTTCCCACAGGGACGGGCGCTGTGTCAACCCCGACAACCTGTATCTGCTGAGTTCTACTTCGCAAGGCTACTCCTGGCTGCTGAAACTACTTTGTGATCCCGGTGAGGAAGTCCTAGCCCCAACGCCGGGATATCCGCTGATAGAGGCCTTAGCTAATTTAGAAAATGTGCAGGTAGCGTCCTATAGTTTTGCTTGGTTAGGGCGGAAGTGGGAACTGGATCCGCTCTCCCTGCCTGCTGCTGGTGTTTCCCCACGTCCGCGAGCCCTAGTGGTCATAAATCCGGGGAACCCCACCGGCGCCTATTTGGATAGGGGAGAGCGAAAGCTACTGTTGGATTACTGCGGTGAAAATAATCTGCCCCTGATAGCGGATGAAGTGTTTTATGACTTCCCCTTGCCAGCGGCTCCGCAATCTCGCGCCCGCCTGGCCGGCTGCGGTCAAATCCTCACCTTCGCCCTCGACGGGTTATCGAAAAATCTATGCGCGCCGGGGGTGAAGATTGCTTGGCTGGAGGTTTCGGGGCCAGAGTCGCTAGTAGCAGAGGCGAAAGCCCGTTTAGATATCATTGCGGATGCGTTCTTGCCCTTTAGTGATATTTTGGCCGCGCAGCTGCCGGGCTTCTTGGAGCAAATACCGTCGCAATCGGCGCGAACTCGCGGGCGGTGCGCCGCTAACTTGGACGTCTTGCAAGGTTTGGTAGGGGAGGATCCGGCCAGCCCGGTTACGGTAATGGCGCCGCAGGGAGGCTGGAACGTACTGTTGCGTTTCCCTTCCCATATTGACGAGGACGAGCTCGTCGAAAACCTCTTGAAAGACTATGGAATCTACTGCCAGCCCGGCTACTTCTTTGACTTACCCTTCAGCGGTACTATCAGCCTTTCACTACTGCTACAGCCAGATTCTTTCCGCAAAAATGCCGCCAAAGTTTTACGTACCATCACAGCCTTGAGCTAGGGGATAATGTTCGGGAAGTTATTGGCAAGTATTGCTTCATCTGCTGCAATCCATATTGCCAAATTGGTGAATATACCGTAAAAGTGTGTTTGTATATAGGGGTTTACGGTTGTTGTTAACACTCATATACTTTAACTGTGAAGCGCAGGGATTTACTCAAGTGACTAGACAAAATAGCCAAAGCAAAGGGGCTAGATCTAGTCGCTAGCGAAGGATGGAATCATACGCGCGTCAGTATCGGGAAATGGACAAGCGTTATTCCTCGGCACCGGGAAGTAAATGAGGTGCTGGCTAAGGCAATAATCAGGAACGCAGAAAGGGGAGCGGAATGAATATCGAGGCACAGGCTATCCGTGACGGTAAATGGTGGATTGCTTTTTTTGAGATCGATGGTCGCCAACATGGTACCCAGGCAAAAAGCTTGAAACGCCTGGAATATATGGTTAAAGACGCGGCCGCCCTCCTGACTGAGAAAAGTCCCGATAGTTTTAACGTGACTATTCGCTTAAAAGATTCCCGCCTCGCAGGGCTGGTAGCCGGCTATTCTGCTGCTAGTGCGGCAGAGGCGGCGGCTAGCAAAGAGCTTGCTTCTGCTTCCCGGGAAGCGGTCAGCGTGATGCGCGGGAAAAATATGTCTATGGAGGATATCGGAACTCTCCTGGGGATAACCAAAGGTAGGGTATCTCAATTAGCAAAAGCTTGACCCGGGAAAATGCCGCTAAAGTTTTGCGTACCGTGACTGCCTTGAGCTAGGGGGGTAGTCGGTTCTCGTCCTCCTCCCGGCGGTTGGGGGAGTGTCTTGATTAGTTTGCTTTTACTTGAATGCTTCTAGAGCTGCTGGTTCCAGATCGCCACCAGCAACCCATTCCCTAACTGTTTCCTTAATTTCTTCAGATAAAGATACGTTGTAGTAAGAAGCCCAATCGAGTGCTAACTCGATATTGATGCCATCATGACGCTCATTTTCTAGTAAATCATTCACTACAGATACAAGCCCCACCTCAGAGATATCTGCCAGGATGGCCTCCCACAAGTCTTCAGAATATTGCATGTTATAAATAGTCCCTGTTGAGGTAGCAGATTTCTGTATGGATATGTATGCTACCCTACCGCGCCAGCCCTCACGGGGTTCGATTCCCCGCGGCTCCATTCGATTCCCGGGCTCAAAATAAATAGAGACCCCAGGGTAAACCTGAGACCTGCATATATTGGTGCCAGCAACACTTCGTGTTACGCACTATTTCGTCGTCCTTACTAATGAAAAAGCCTTCGGGCTTTTTCACCTTTCGGACTTCTGATAGTTACTTTCACTCTCATCTCGATACAACGCGATATTTGGGTGCGGAGTTAATATTTTGGGTTAAAACGAGAATATTTCTGATAAACTCCGACCCGTAGTATATCCCCAATTCCAATACTAAGAAGGTGCTTTACCATGAAAGGTCTAAGGTTGGCTGCTTCAAATGTGGCAGCAGTTTGCGCTGTATTTGCGCTTGTATTGCCCGGAGGGGTTGCGTTAGCTGCTGATCCACCAGCGGCAGGTAACGAGGTCCCCAACGGTCCCGATTCTCCCATTGTAAGTTATAAGGGAAATAAGGTTGATACGTTCAATTTTCCGTTCACTGAACAGACGAAGGCAGTTGTCCTTCCTGACGGTCAGAACGGGTGGGGCTGGGACCCGGCTACAGCAACTCTGACACTGCGTAATTACGATAATTCGAAAGTTGTAGCTTCCCAAGACGATAAGTTAGCCAGCAATCCCAAAGATCAGAACGCACGCACGCGAGTCGTACTCTTTGAAACCAAAAAGAAAGTAACCGTCAAATTTGAAGGGACTAACCACCTCGCAACCAATTTTGGTAGTGGCGTTACTGCGGAATCCGCGGTGTTCATGTTAAAAAATAGCGGCGAACATGACGCGGGTGGACTTGAGCTTGTTGGTGATGACGATGCTTCGTTGACGCTGGAAACTCGCGCAACAAATGCTACTTCTGTTACAAATGTCATTCATTTCTACAATTCCCAGGCAAAGAACTCGCCGCTGGTGTTCAAGTCTGGTTCCGTGAATATGAAAATGTCTACCGCAGAAAGTGCGTGCGCTGCTGCTTCCGGAGATAAAAAGATTCCTGGCGAGTTCATGCGCCATACGAATGATGTTCAGATTCTCGGGAACGCGAGTCTAACCCAGACGATTAATTCCACCTGTAAGGATAAGACGGCATACAGAACGCTTTTAGCAGGGAATGTTAAAGGCAGTGAGAGTCGCGTATTGTTTGATACGACCAAGCCGGTGACTCTCGCCACGACTGGCAATTCATATTCCATGGAAGAATGGTCATGGGTTGAGAGTAAAGCGTATCCAGTCTACTGTGACTACTCGGGTAAGGCTTCTGTGAATTTTACGGAAGGCGGAGCTCCTGGATGCTTGCCCCGTTCGACTAATGAAAACGTTCTAATTGGTAGTATCTCCCCAGTTAATCTGCGTTATCAGAATCCTATACCTGATGAAAAAAAACCTGGATCGTATCTAAAACTTGGGCAGTTCTTAAACGAGGATTCGAGTTCTAAAAAGACAATCGTTCCAACTGAGTCCATGCCGATTACTGTCGGCCAGGTATTCCCGATTACGGTCACCAACGGTGTGGCCTCGCATGGAAAGTTTGCGATCAACAAAGCATTCACGGACGACAAGACAGCTATCGCTGCTGACGCGGATGTGACTGTTAAGGCCGATACTGCTCCCGCGGGTCAGACATTCGACAAGTGGGTGGCCACAGATAACACCTCTCTGCCCGCTGGCCTTGACGAGAGTGCTGAGCAGACTACATTCTCCATGCCGGCCAGCGCGGTGGCTCTTAAAGCTACGTATAAGCCGCTCCCAGCTCCCGCGTGGAATGATTCTAAGGTCACTCCTGGAAACGACGTGAATATCCCGAATACCGGCGGTCCGGTTCAGAAGGGAACAATGGTGAGCACCGATGGCCCTGGAAAGGCAGAGTTGAATAAGGATGGTTCAATCACAGTGACGGCTGATCCGAAAGCGAAGGCAGGCGACACTATCACTGTGACAGTGAAGGATGCTCAAGGAAATACCGTTGATACAATTGCCGTCAAGGTCTACCAGGATCAGCGCGAAAATAATACTAAGACCCAGCCGAAGACCGGCAAAAACCTGCCAAAAACTGGTACGAGCATGGGGGCTCTTGGCCTAGCTTCTGCTGTTCTAATTCCCGCTGGGATGGGGCTTGTTTTAGCGCGCCGCCGTAGGCAGAATTGATGGTAGTCAACCGGCTTTCTAGCCAAAAATAGCCTAGAGCTTGAGGGGAAGATTCTTTTAGGGTCTTCCCCTCAAGCTTCCTAGGCTATGTGGTTAAACTAGGGATCGGTCATGTAGTTGGTTGTATATCTACCCGGATAGTCTTCCTGACCCGACGTCTACAGGTTTAGTTAATTAGAGGCACTTCGTCTGCTCAAACCCGGCGGTTATTACGCCATCCACGAGCTCGGGCTCACCCCAAATGATATTGATCCAAAGTTGGCTGACGGGTTACGCAAGCAATTAGCCCGGACGATTCGAGTTAACGCGCGCCCGCTGACCGAGAGTGAATGGCGTGCGGTGCTGACTAATGCTGGTTTTGAGGTGGAATGGATTAGTTTTGCGCCGATGGCGTTATTGTCTCCCAGGCGTAACCTTGCCGATGAAGGCCTCTTGCGGGTTGCCCGGATTCTCCGTAACCTGATCGGGGATAAAGACCTACGGGCCCGGGTTCTTCAGATGCGATCCACTTTCAACAAATACCGCGACCACTTGAACGGAATCGCTATAATAGCTAGGAAGCCATCCAAGTAATTTATCTTCCTGATCACCTGAAAGGTTACCGTCATGAGCGCTGAAACTCCAGCATCTCCAGCCCTAGGTTTTATTAACAATCTAGCTAATGAAATTGAGTACGCGGCAGGATCAACTGTCTCAAAAACTTTGCTGCGCGCTGAGGGCGTCAACGTCGTGCTATTTTCTTTCGATGCCGGCGAGGAACTGTCCGAGCATACGGCTGCGATGCCGGTGCTCGTCGAAACTTTAGAAGGTGAGCTTGAAATCACTGCCGACGGTAAAACCGTAACCCTACTACCTGGTGGGTTAGTACATTTCACTACCCGATTGCCGCATGCTGTTAAAGCCATCAAGCCATCAAAAATGGTGCTGTACATGCTGGCAAGACCTTAAACTCAAAGGAACGGCTAGTTAAAAGAGAAATCACACGGCTTAGTTTTATCTTCTTGGCCGGGAAGCGCCCCGCATATATAAGCTGCACCATAAGCGTGCAAAGGAGTTATCGCTGAGGCAAGGGTATAAGAAAGTATCCGCCCAGCAAGATAGCGTCCAAATATACGAGCCGTAACGAAAGCGTGGGGGCAGTTTTTACCGAAGGGTAGGCCTCAGGCACATCACCTCGGCGACCTCAGCAGAGCCAAGCGACCTTCAGAGTAAAACCCGCAAATCAGCCCTGACAATCCAAAACCCTGCGGCCAGAAATATAAAAATAGGACACTCATTTGTATCAAAATGAGTGTCCTAATGGTGCGTAATCCCTGACGAGATTACGCACCATTTCGTCGTCCTTACTAATGAAAAAGCCCGAAGACTTTTTCACCGTTCGGACTTCTCATAGTTACTTAGATGTTCATTTTGATACCAGGCTCTGGGCGGGTTCAAAACCCGGCTGGGTGGGTGCAAATTCCGAGTGTTGGGTTCATTCCGATGGTTTGGCTAGTCGCCGTCGTTTTCCGACTGATGATGTTTCGGCATTGCTTGGGATGTGAAGCGATATTTCATTAAGCGATTCGGGTTAGTAGCTTTCTTACGCGCTTGGTAATTTCGTCGCGGATTTCGCGTACGGCCTCTACGGGTTTCCCTGATGGATCAGTGATCTCCCAGTCTTCATAGTGGGTTCCGGGAAAAATTGGGCATGATTCGCCACATCCCATCGTGATTACCCAATCTGCCATCTTCACTTTTGCCGGATCAAGTTTTTCTGGCTGCGCAAACGGCTCTAACCCTATTTCGGCGAGGGCGTCGCGCACCTCGGGGTGTACTTCTTCGGTCGGTTCGGTGCCCGCGCTCATGATGGTCACGTCAGAGCTGGCTAGTTTTTGCGCAATGGCAGCTGCCATTTGTGAGCGACCAGCGTTTTGCCGACAGGCAAAAAGGATTCTGGTCTCGGTGGCTCCCTTTCGGCTTGTGGGTTGTTGAGGCATGTGTTTAGCGACAACGTCAAGGAGTCGAGTATCAAAATCCGGGGCGATCGAATAGTAGGCCCACTTGCCCTGCTGTTCGCGGCCTAATATGCCAGCATTTACCAGCCTGGTGAGATGGTGCGAAATGGTTGACCGACTGATGTTAAAAACCTCAGGAAATGAGCATGCGCACACTGGGTTCGGTGAACAGCGGTATATGAACAGAGCCAGTTGCAGTCGCGTGACATCACTGAGTGCCGCAAAAATGTTTGCCGCTTCCTGGCATTGACCTTCGCCGGCGATTGCAGGTGCGGGGCAGCAATTTGGAGCGTGTTGGCTGTTCATACCAGAACTCTATCACACGTTTCGACGTCCATCGAAACGTGTGATAGAGTTTGTGTCGATTCGACAATCATCGAAATGTAAGGAGTTAACTGTGCGTCAAATCGATATCTATGAACCGGCTTTGTGTTGTTCTTCTGGAGTCTGCGGAACCGACGTAGATCAGGCTCTCGTTGATTTCAACGCGGCGCTGACCGCCCTGGATAAAGAGGGCATTACCGTAACCCGGCATAATTTGGCTTCTGCCCCTACTGATTTTGCGGCTTGCGAACCGGTTCGCGCCTATATGGAGGTAGCTGGCACAGACGGCCTACCAGTTACTGTGGTTGATGGCACTATCGTCGCGACTGGTTCCTATCCCGAAGTCGATCAGCTCCGTCAATTCGCGGGGGCATCCCCGGAGGGAAAGACAACTTTGCCCGTAGCTGAGTCTGGTTGTTGTGGCGGAAGTGGGTGCTGCTAATGTCCCTTCCTGAACTGAGCACCAAGTTTGCGTTTTTCACCGGTAAAGGCGGAGTCGGAAAGACTACGGTTGCTTGCTCTTTAGCTACCCGAGCGGCAGGTGAAGGTAAGCGAGTACTGCTAGTATCAACTGATCCAGCCTCGAACATCGGGCAGGTATTCGGCCGTGAAATCGGATCGGGCGGAGCAGAGCTAACCGACCTGGTGCCCGGCGCTATCGGTTTTGATGCGGTAGAGATTGATCCGGAGGCAGAAGCGGAGCGGTATCGGGAATCTATCCTGGGGCCGGTTCGCGGCCTGCTGCCACCCGAGGTGCTAGCAACAACCGAAGAAACCTTGTCCGGTTCCTGCACGGTTGAAGTCGCAAGTTTTAACCGATTCGTCGACTATCTAACCAACGAAGACATTACTAGCCACTATGACCACATCATTTTCGATACCGCCCCGACCGGACACACCCTGCGGTTACTGTCCCTACCCGGTGATTGGTCTAGTTTCATTGATAAAGGCGCTGGTGACGCCTCATGTCTGGGGACGATGTCGGGGCTAGAGAAGAACCGGCAAACCTATCACCAGGCGGTAGCAGCTCTGTCTGACCCGGTACAAACTTCACTGGTGCTGGTGGCTAGGGCGCAAATCTCGACCCTGCAAGAAGCTAACCGTTCCACCGGTGAACTACTTGAGATGGGAATTAAACCCGCACTGTTGGTGATCAATGGGATCCTGCCAGTGAGCGCCGCTACCGATCAGCTGTCGGAGTCTATTTATGCCCGGGAACAGGCACTACTTGATGGCCTTGCCACGAATACACAGCTGAGCGCGATCAATAGTGTTCCAACGGTACGGATCGAGTTGAATGCTAACCCGGTGATGGGGGTAGATGGTCTGTTACAGCTGGGAGAGGCTGACGGCGACGCAACTTCGAGCGCGGATCCCACACTAGAGCCGAGCCCTGCGCAGTCCAATTCCGAGCTGCACGTTGGTTTATCCCATCTGGTGGATGAGCTAGCAGAGGGAAAACCGAAACTCGTCTTGTGTATGGGCAAAGGTGGGGTTGGGAAAACCACCGTGGCGCAAATGCTGGCATTGGAGCTCGCTAAGCGCGGCAAGCCAGTGCATCTGTCTACCACGGATCCTGCGAACCACCTCGATGTTTCCCTCGAAGATCGCATCAAAGGTTTGACGGTTTCATCTATCGACCCGGACGCGGTGACGGCTAGCTACCGCGAAGAAGTGCTCGCCACCAAAGGCGCTTCTCTCGATGCCGACGGGTACGCACAGTTGGAGGAAGACCTGCGCTCCCCATGTACGGAAGAAGTGGCCGTTTTCAAAGCATTTTCTGAGGTCGTAGCAACGGTCAAAAACCAGTGGGTCGTCCTCGACACCGCCCCCACCGGACACACCCTGCTATTACTGGACGCCACTGGATCCTACCACCGCGAACTCATGCGCCAATCCGGACGTGACGATTCCGCGACCACGCTCCAACACCTGCAAGATACGGAAGTGACCCGGCCAATCCTCGTGACGCTGCCAGAAACCACGCCAGTGCTCGAGGCACAATCCCTCGCCGCCGACCTGTCGCGAGCAGGTATTGAGCCGTGGGCATGGGTAATCAACCAGTCACTCCCAGCAACCGAAACGTCATCGCCGTTCCTGCTACGACGTGCCAATGCGCAACAGGAGATAATTAACTCGGTCGCTGATCAGGCAGGGGTACAAGTGGTTCAACTGCCCGTCATGCTCGACCATGAACTACGTTAATAGCGATTTAGCGTAGCTAAGTCGTATAGGTCACCTCGTCTGCCACCAGTTAAAGCTCATGGGACAGACGGGGTGGCCGTTTTTATTTTGAGACTTGAATGGTTTGAATCCTAGTTATTGAAACCAGGCGATATGCACGGCTCATCCCGATCCTCACGCCACTGAGCCCTCACGGGTTCGATTCCCGGGCTTAAAATATATGCAGACCCCAGGATAAACCTGTGACCTGCATTCATAGTGCTAGCAACACTTCGTGTTGCGCACCGTTTCCTCACCCTCACTAATACGAAAACCCGAACGGTTTTCGCACCGTTCGGGTTCGTCATTGTGCTAGTAATCCCTGACGGGATTACGCACCATTTCGTCGTCCTCACTAATGAAAAAGCTTAAAGCTTTTCACCGTTCGGACTCATCGTGCTTGCAACACTTCGTGTTGCGCACAACTTCCTCCGCTTCACTAATGAAGAAACAAGTTTCTTCACCGTTCATCGTCGTCGTTGTTACTTTCACTCTCATTTTGATACAACGTGGTTTTTGGGTGCAGCGGGTGAGGTTTGGGTGCAGTCTCAGCAGCCGCGCGATTCAAGATCCGCGTTATTACCCCGTGCGCGTTTCAAGGCAGCCTTCCATTCCTTTCTTCCAATGCGACGCTTTCTGATCCAGAGACAGATTTCCCTTCTGTGCGCAGCGTCCCATTCCTCAACTTCGTCGCGCCTAGAAATCGTGGTGACTGCTAGCACCCCGGAGATCGCCCCTACAACTAGCCCCAGAAGCGAAGCAATCGCTTGGATCGAAAGCTCCATTACGAAATCAGTAACAGCATTGATGCTTTCAAATGCGCCAGCACGCCAAGACAAAAAGGCAAAAACACCGATGAACATTACTGAGACAATGGCCTGAATGATAAATGTCTTTATTCGCTCACGAAATGCGTCTTTACCAGCTCTTTTGCTGTGCCACCATTCCTGCGCCAATTCATCAACACTCATCCCGTAAATATTTGTATCCCCGATATTTTGGTTAAAAATATTCCCGTCTCCAGAATTGCTAATGTTATTGATGTTCACTGGTTTACCTTTCTGTTTGAGGTTTCACCAATATCATATGGAGGCATCCGCACGCCAGGACTCAACAGTTTTCTCCTGGCTGTCGTTCAGATTCAGTCTTTGAAATAGAGGCGGATAGTTCCGTCGGTCTTTACAGCAGCTTGCATAACCAGCATGTTCCAGGCTTCGTTGCTGTATTCGAGTGGTGACCGCGTAACTAGATAGTCGTGAATAGCTACTGCTTGCGCGCGGCGAGTGGTGAGGTCGGTTATCTGGTCGTTGATCGCCTGGTGTTCTTGTTCTTGTTGTTGGTAGCGCTGTTCGAGCTGGTGCCATCGGGCATCGTATTCGTCAGGGTCGTGCGCGGTGTTGGCGTTTTCGGTGATGAGTTGGTTCATTAACGCTACGGTTTCTTCCATCCGCGTAGCGATCTCAGTCTGGCGGTTTTCGAGTTCTGTCGTGTTGTAGACGGTGTCGTCGAGTAGTTGCATCGCGCCATCGAGCACGGCATCATTGCTGACGCGTTCGGTGAGGGCGTGGACGAAGGCTTCTTTGATTTGTTGTTCGGTGACGTGTGGGGTTGTGCAGTGGTAGCCGGGCTTGTATTTGTTGTTGCAGCGCCAGATGTAGCGGCGGTATTTGCTGGTTGAGTGCCAGACTTTGCGTCCGTACCAGCCGCCACAATCTGCGCATTTGATCCGGGTGGCGAACGGGTGCGTGGAGGCGGTTCCTTTTCCTGATCTGCGTGCTAGTTCTGCTTGCACGGTCTCCCAGGTAGCGGGTTCGATGATCGGCTCATGGTTTCCGGTCACGTAGTACTGCGGTACTTCGCCCTCGTTCGTTTTCTTGGTTTTGGTCAGGAAGTCGGTGGTGAAGCTTTTTTGTAGTAGCGCATCGCCTTTGTATTTTTCGTTGGAAAGGATGGAGCGGATGGTGCTGGCTGACCAGATGTTTTTACCGTGTGGCGTGAGAATCTGGTCGGTGGTGAGTTCTTTTGCGATTGTCTGCGGCGTGGCTCCTTGGAGGAAGCGGGCATAGATACGGCGCACGGCTGGTGCTTCGGTTTGGTCGATGGCGAGGTTTCCGTCGTCGCCTTTTTTGTAACCGAGTAGGGATTTGTAGGGCACCATGACTTTTCCGTCGGCGAAGCGCTTGCGGTGTCCCCATGTTACGTTCTCAGAAATGGAGCGTGATTCTTCTTGTGCCAGGCTGGACATGATCGTGATGAGTAGTTCGCCTTTTGAGTCCAAGGTCCAGATGTTTTCTTTCTCGAAATACACCTCTACTCCTGCTTCCTTGAGCTGACGTACATGGGTGAGGGTGTCGACGGTGTTACGGGCAAAACGGGATACGGACTTGGTGAGAATCAGGTCGATTTTGCCGGCGAGTGCGTCGGCGATCATGGTTTTGAATCCTTGACGATGTCGGGTGTTGGTGCCGGTGATTCCTTCGTCAGCGTACATGCCAGCGAATTCCCAGTCGGTTCTGGATTGAATGTGGCGGGTGTAGTAGTCGATTTGAGCTTCGTATGAGGAGGCTTGTTCTTCTTGTTCGGTGGAGACCCGCGCGTAGGCGGCAACCCGACGTTTTATTGCGTGGCTAAAACTGTCAGCATTGTGTCTTAGTGTTTTGGTTGCCGGGATCGCGGTAACTCGTTTACGCCTGGTTGTTGCGGTGGCAGTCACTGGGTTTCCTCCATTGTGCTAGGTCAACTATTACTGGTTCGTTTTGGTTTGTTAGCGTGAAGGTGAGGTAGCGATTGGGGAAAACGGTGATTTTGTCGAGTTTGGTCAATATTTGCGTATCGTCCCAATCTGTAAGTCCGAGCAGATCCAGGCAGATGGTTTTCAGTATGGTTTCTGGAAGTTGTGGTGCCCGGCAGGGGTTACCTTTTCCTTTGGTTGCTGTTTCGCACCACCAAATTTTCCGGGATCGGTTGCCACGTTTTTTCGTGCGGCGATGGTATTTTTTGCCGCACACGCTGCAAACTATGTGGGAAGTGAACGCGTTAGTGCTTATCCCTGGGCTTGCTGCCCGTCCGTGTTTGCGGCGTTTGGCGAGTTCTATTTGGACTGCGTTAAAGGTTTGGTGGTCGATAATTGGTTCGTGGGAGTTTTCCACGATAAATCGTGGTAGTTCGCCTTGGTTTGGTTTGGTGCAGTGATTAGCGATCTGGGGGCGGTAGGTTTTTTGCAGTGATGCGTTACCGATGTAAACCTCGTTTTCTAGTATTGTGCGTAGTCTTTTGCCTTGGAATTTATTTGTATAGCGGGGTTTGATTCCCTCACTGTTTAGTCTGGCTGCGGTTTTTTCTGGGCTTATTCCTGCTAGAAATTCATTGAAGATCCGTTTGACGACCGTGGCTTCGTGGTCAATGATGTGTAGTTCGCCTTCGCTGTAGCGGTAGCCGTAGGGTTGGCGTGAATGTAGTTGACCGTCGGCGTATTTTTTTCGGATTCCCCATTTGACGTTTTGCGATATTGACCGGGATTCTTCCTGGGCAAATGATCCTAGCAGGGTCAGTAGGAGTTCTCCGTCAGCTGTGCTGGTGTCTATGTTTTCTCGTTCGAACTTTACAGCTACACCGAGTGATTTCAGTTCACGTACCCCTTGGAGTAGGTCGAGAGTGTTACGGGCGAACCGTGAGATTGATTTCGTGAGGATCACGTCGATTTGTCCCGAGCGAGCGGCGTTCATCAGGTCGTTGAAGCCTTCACGTTTCTTGGTGGTGGTGCCAGTGATTCCTTCATCGATGAACACCCCGGCATATTCCCAACCTGGGGTGGATTGAATAAGACGCGAGTAATGCGATACCTGGGCAGCTATGGAGGAAAGCTGACGGTCGTGCTCGGTAGAGACACGGGCATAGGCGCCGACGCGAAGCAGCCTGGGTTTAGTCGGCTTGACCGTAATTTTCTTCAGTTGTGGCGTCGTTTTAACCATGCTATCTAGTCTCGCATTCCCTTATTGTTATTGCTTGTCACGTACTGTTTCGCGTTGTATCCATACATGCTCTAATCTTGGTGTTTATCAAGTCGAACCCTTAACAACAATGAACCGATTAGCGCCTTAGATTTGCTTTCCAGCGCGCCGAGAACGCTGCGTGCTTCTGTGGGTGTTAGTGTGCCTTTATCGGTGAGGTGGTCGATAAAGTTGACTGTCCTTATGAGCGCGATCTCCGCATCAATATCCATGGCGGTCACCCGCGCCCACCTTGGGTTCCAAAGCGGTGCCTAATGTAGCAAGGATGGCAGCAGTATTTACGTTTAGCGTTTCCATAGGCGGTGAATTGTTTCGCACAGTGAGCACAGGTAAAGGTGTAGAACGCTTTGCGGTTGACCTGGTCTGGGTGGGTTTTCCACCAGGCCCGCCGGCAGGACTGACTACAAAACCGAGATTGGCGTATTGTTAGTTCACTTCCGCATATCAGGCAGCCCACCACGTCAGCTACCCTCACCACAGTTTTGTTGGTGCTAGATGGTGTGATGTTGTTGCGTCGGCACCAGCTTTTGACGGTATTGACGTTAAGTCCAAGCTCACTAGCGATCTTTGCCAAGGGCATTCCAACTTTTCGTAGAGAACGCACTTGAGCTTTTGCTGTGTCATTGAAAACTGTCACGATATTTCTACCTCCTGAAACAAGGCCAGAAAGGATCAGAAAGTTAACCTGCACCCCTACAAACAAAGAAGGCCCCGCCACCATCTGCCGAACAGAAGATGGTGGCGGGGCCTGAAACGAAAAATAGTTAATGGATCAGCAGCCGAGCTTTTGGTTTACTCGGGCTTGTACCTGGTTGTAAAGATTTCCCAGGCGTGCCCGGCGGGTAGCGCCGTTGCCGTAGTCTCCTCGAATCACGGCGTCTGCCAAGGCATCGATATTTGGCGCGGCCGGCGCAGATCCTGCCGCGAGTTTTTCGTTGACTCTGCGTTGCACAGCGTCGTAGAGTCCGCCCAGGCGTGCGCGTCGCTGGTCTCCGTTGCCGTATTCGCCGCGGATAACTGCGTTGGCTAGTGCTTCAATATCTGGTTTACTGGCAGATGCTGCCTGGGGTTTGTTTCCGCTGATTTGGTCGTACCAGTAGATGGCTCTGGCCATGTAGGTTGCGTGTTGGGATCCGGCTATGGAGGCGGGGCATTCGGTTGCGGAAAAGTCGCGGTGTCCGAATATGTTTTTACCCCAACAGGGTCGGCCGAGCTTGTAGTAGTGACACAGGGCGGCGAGAAGGTGTGCCCCGTTTTCTAGGCAGGCATCGGAGATACGGTAGGGGTGGGTGGATGCGTCTGCGTGTTCGATTCCAATCGAGGTGGTGTTGGCTACCCAATTTCCCGCGTGCCAGGCAGTGTCCCGGTCCCAGACGAGTTGGCCGATGCGGCCACTGGTTTCTACTTGGTAGTGCGCGGAGGCGGGTCGGGTTTGCCATACGTTCCAGCATCCTTGTATGGAAAGGTTTCCATCGTTGTGGTGCAGGATGATTTTGTTGATGGATCGGCCTTGTCTGCCTTTGGTGAAGTGTTTGTTCATTAGCAGGTTCAGGTCAGCTTCTAGAGTGTTCCAGTTCTTCATTTTGGGTTCTCCGTTTCTTTGTTGGTTGGTTTAGCCGGTGGCCAGGATAAAAAGTGCGATCAGGTAGATAAGCGGGGTTAATATCCATGAAAGGAATATGGCGAAAAGGAGCCAGATCCCGGCGGTAAGTAGCGTTAAGACTGCTAGGAGCGCCAGGAATTTAAGAATTGTTTTCATGCATGTTTTCATGGTTTTTCTGTTTCGTCGGGGAGGGCGTGTTGGGGCAGATATTTGCCCGGGCTAGTCTGGCCTGCGTGGGGGATGGGCGGGGAGTATTTATCTGGATTGCTCGCCTTAGCAGGTGTTGAGCTGGTTTTTAAGGCGGGCTGGTTTTGACCGGTTTGCTTGATTGTGTCCAGTGCTTGTTTTAGTCCGCCCGGGATCGGCAGACCTAACAGTGCAGCGTTTTCCAGGACGGAGATGCCCTCGTTGGATAGGTAGAAGAAGATGGTGGCGGTGCGTAGCACTCCGGGGGTGCCAAGAACATGGACATCGAGCAGGTGGGCGAGTCCGATGAGGGCGAAGATTAGGATTTTGCGGGCGATACCGCGAAACCCTACCGAGCTGGATAGTTTGTGGGCGTTGATTGCGGCTAGTATTCCGGTGGCGTAGTCGATGATGGTGAAGGCTACGATCGCGTAAAGCAGGGAATCGGTTCCACCGAGGAAGGCTCCTAGCCAAGCACCTATAGCGGTGATGGCGCCTTGGAATAGCATCCAAATGGTTTTGATAGACAAAATTCTTGCTGTCCTTTCAAAATAGTTAACGGGTTAGCACAAGCCTGGGTGCTTGCGGATATAGGAAATGCCTGCACAAGGCAGGCATTGAAACTTCAAACAAGGCGGTGCTATTCGGTTTGTATATATGGGCGTTTTAGGGCTTGCAGCGTGAGGCGGGTGATATCCATAGTGTTTTTTCTGGGTATCACCATTACGTGATTGTCTGTGTTTTTTGTTTTTCCTGGCGGGGCTGGTTTTGGGTCAGAGGGGATCGGGATTATCGCTTGCTCAATCATGAGGTTTCTCCTTTGCTTATGGCTTGTTCTACTGCTTCGCTTAACGCACAGAATGCTTCTGCTTGTTGCCCGGATAGCTCGCCGTCGTAGGTTTCTATGAGGCTTTTTACTTCTTGGAGATGGTTTTGGTAGGTAGGTCCAGATACTTCGGCCAGGGAATCGAATAGGCTTTGACGGGCGGTGAAGAATTCTTGGGCTTTTTCTGGGCATGCCAGGGAGAATGTTCCCCCAGCATCGATGCGGGGTTTGCCGTTTTCGTTTAGGGAGGCGTATTGGGTTACCAGTTCGTATTCGTCATCGCTAAAACGCTTGGTGGCCTGTCTTACCAGGTCTAGCAGTTTGGTTCTAGCTCTAGAAGGGCCAGGTTTAAGACTCATAGCAGCTAATAGTTCTGTTAGTCCGGTTAGGTGCTTGTTAGCTATCCAAATTTTCATGACGTATTCCTTTCTTGAATACAGCCTGTTTTAGGCAGTGTTGGTGGACATTGGTTGATACCCGGTGTTATGGAAGTAGGTCCAGGAGATGGTGCCATCGGCTTTGGAGGTTATGGTGCTGATCCATCCCTGGTTAAGCAGCCCGATGAGCCCGTTTACCCGGATCATAAGGTCTGAGAGCCGGTCGAAAAGTCGGGTCATGTTATAGAACGTGCCGTTGGTGACGATCATGACGTCATAGGTGTGGAATACTACTTTGGCTAGCTTTGTCGGCCCGACCCATCCTGGATGCGTGCCCCTATCGGTTAGTACACAATCTTCCAAGGTGACCGATCTGTTTTCGGTGGTATAGAACTTGTAACCATTCGTGCGCAGATCAGCCCCAAGGTGGATGCCAGCAGAATCATAAAACCTTCCCTTTGGGTCTAGGGTCAAACACGTGAAATAGTCCCCGTTTGGAGCATCTTGGTAGGTCCAGGCAACATAGTCACCCTCGTTAGCTAGCGACGTGGAGATACCCTCTATTTCCTCATGATCCTTTTTATGGCCCCTGCCTAACTGTCCGATATATCGATTCCCGTACCAAAACTGCATCCCGGTACTAGCGATTTTCCCTTCCAGTTCCGAACCGTTATACCAAGAGATCTGGGTGGGGTTGATGCGAATATTACTTGTCCATCCGGCAAGACCAACTTGGATAGCGTTAGCGGAAAGCTTGTCTGCCGTAATGGATGCCGCTCCGATCCGGTTGGCATCAAGCAGACCAGTGGTGATCTTGCTGGCATCTATGTAAGCAATCTTCGCCGAAGTTATAGCAGCGTCGCTAATCATTACTGTTTGGATGTATCCGTTAGCAATCGTGAGCTTATCGCTAGTGATGCTCCCGGCGGCAATCCGCGCGGACGCTAGGGTACCGGTGGTTATTTTATCGGCGGACAGCTGAGAGATTTTAGCGTTAGTGATAGCCGCATCGGCAATCATTGCGGTACCGATTACGGCGTCATCTATTGAGGTTTGCCCACTGATGTGTACTTTTGCTGCATCAATCAGCACGGTTTCATTCGACAGATTGATTTGGGTAATAATCTCGGCTCTTTTAACTCTCAGGTTCACGTTGTCTGAAACCATCGTCAAGGAGGCGTTAATGTTTTTGGTTTCATCTGCTACCTGCACTTTGAACGCTTCTAGAGCATTTTGAGTGCTGGTTGCATCCTGGAGAGCTTTTTCGGCCCGCGCTTTTGCATTCGCTGTATCGCTACTGGTTTTTGCTAGCTCGCTTTGGGTTTGTTTAAGGCTTGCTTGGACTTGCTCAACGCTAGCGTTTGCTTGCGCGATCTGGGTTTTAGCTGCTTGCAGGTTCGCCGCCAGTTGAGCCGCGTTCAAATCGGTGGCAAGACTGACCCACGTAGGCTGGCCAGTATCGGTGGCCTTATATATCCAGATTCCTACTTGCTCACCATTTTCTTTAAACCACACATCCCCAAGCCGCGCGGATACTGGTTGGGTGGTGCCATAGTGGTTGGTGTTTTTCCCATCCGCGCTAGCTAGCGCAATACTTGCTGCCTGCTGGGCTTGGATAGCCTCGCTGCGGGCAGCGGTGATGGTGTGGGTGATGTCGGTGAATTTAGGAGCGGTGCTACCTAGCTCAATGCTTATATATTCTTGGCCAAGCGGGTTGTAGTCATAGGCCAGGACCCGCGAGGTTAACTCCACGCCTAAGTCGCTATGACGTACGGTCACACTATCACCCAAGGCTAGGGTTTCTACCTCGCGCAGATCTGTATATTCTTTGGCGCAGGCAAGGTCAACAAATGAAATCTTGTAGGCACAAGATGGCTGATCAACCAGGCCAAGTTTGTACTCGCTTTTGGCTAGGGCGCGCAGCCATGCGTGTGCTTGCTCTAGGGGAAGTTCGTCCTCACGTGGCTTGTCTGGGTCTTTGATGGCTTTTACTTGCCCATAACGGATGACCTTGATACGCGGGGCAACATAATCACCTATGCGCGGAGAATCCACATACAGTTCAGGCAGGAGCAGACCGTCGTAACCAACCGGCAAAATCCGGGTAACTATCGTGGTGTAGTCCAGGCTCGATTCGTATCCGGACAGGTTCTTACGATCCCTAATAACCACGCCACGATTAGCACCTATGCGCGGCGCGTGATGGATATGCCAGTTATCGAAAGTAAGCTCGCCGCCCCAACGCGAAATAAAACTGTTGTCGCCGTCATCTAACAAGGCCGCGCTAAGTGGGGTTCTAACTATGCGGGCAGAGGATCGACGCGAGTTATCTGAACTGCTAGCGCTAAAACCGTGCGGGCTATTGGCTGCCCCTAGCAGCTGATCCAGGGCGGCTTTAGCGGTTTTGTTTACCACATAGGTGTCAGCGATAAGATTTGCAGAAAGGTCATAAAACACGTGATGGGCAACTACTTCGAGCATCCCGCCAAGGCTGGTGGTGACCTCGCTGATACGAAATCCTTGCCGGGTGCTTATTCCTGGAACCGGGGCGGCCACTATGTTTTCTATTACCAACAGGCTCGCTGCTGGCCCATCAAAGGGGTAGGAAAATGTTAGGGAAAACTTTCCGTTTAGTTCCTGGCTTACTACTGGGTCGATAACGTGGCGATCTAGCACCGCTAACCCACTGGCAGTAAAATCCCTAGCGCTACGAGCATGAATCGTAATCATGGGTTAGTCCTTTCTACAAGGTACGCCAGTTACCTTGGGCTTCGATTCTTGAAATACCTGTGCCCAGCTCGATGTGGTTAGTGCCAGGGCAAAGTTGCGGGAAGGGCCCTGAAATCCCATCGGTTTGGGTTTTACCTGCAACGTGGGTTACAAGCCGGGGACTATCGATAGTTAATTGCCCGCTAGGAGCACAAACTATCAAAGCAATATCGTTTATTTTCAGTTCCAACTCCCCGGTACCAAAAACAGTTATTACCGGATCGGAAGCTAAAAGACCAGGATTAATAATCGTGCCCGAAGCGCTCAAAGTTAGCTGTTTAAGCCCGGTTTCCAGGTAGGTAAACGGCTGGCAACAAAGCTCGGCTTCAAACATTACCCAAGTGGACAGCGAAGGCACTGCTGGTGATATTTTGACGTGTTTAAGATACCTGAACATGCCAGGCTCACCGCTAAACCCAATCGTGTGGGCCCCAGTCAGCGCGTAGGCGGCTTTGCGGAATGCTTCCAGCCCGCCACGCACCGCTAGTTTCAAAGTTATTTCACTGTCTTGCCACCCTTTAAAGCGGGTAAGAGTACCGGCCCGCCCTGACACCTCAATATCCTCTATCCCCATGGCGGCAGTAGGGATTTCTACAGGTGCGCAAAAACGGATACCCAGGCTTTTAGAGCTAACCTTATGGTCGAGAACAAAACCGTACATTGATTTACACCCCCGCAGCTAAAAGATTGGCTCGCCGAGATATCCGTGATAGTTGCTGATCAATTTTGGGTGCGAGTTTGCCGACCAGCGTCCCATCACTTAAAACAACCTTGATATCCAAACCCTTAAGAATCCGGGCAGCTGTAGCATCTGCTACCCCTTGAACATCAACGCCGTGAGTTTTAGTTTCCTTTTCAGTTTGCGATGTTTGGTTAACCGACGCCGGGGTCAGATCGGTGCTTGGCAAAGACAAATCCTCACTGACCTTGATAGGTACGTTAACCCCGTTAGTTAACTCGCCCATAGCGTCCATGGTGTCTTTTGCCATGGTTGCTGCCGCATCGGCTGCCTTATGGCCGCGCGTGGTTATTGCTCCGGCTAGACCAGCAACTAGCATGTCACCAACCCACGCCATTTGCTTAGAAGGAGAATGGATACCGAAAAACCCGAGAATCCCATTCCAGATTGAAGACACCCAGTTAGCAACCCGGTTCCACAACCAGCCCGCTAGTGACTGAATACCCTGCCATAACCCAGAAACCAGGGATGCTCCAGCTGAGATCATCTGCCCGACCCCGCCCATCACTGCTCGAACAATGCCGTAAATAATCCTCGGGATAGCCGAAACTATAGTGCCGATAATGGTCGGTAAAGCCCGTATCAGGCTGGTTAATAGTTGGATGCCAGCTTGTACCAGAAGGGGGATAGCCCCACCGATAGCAGACAATATGGCAGAGATGATTTGAGGCAAAGCCGCCACAATCGCGTTAATAATAGTTGGTAACGCCCCAATAAGAGCCGTCAACAATTGCACGCCCGCGTTAATCAACTGGGGGATTGCCTGGATGATCGCGCTAAGGATAGAGGTAATAATCAACGGTAAAGCCCCGGTTATAGCGGCAATAATTTCAGGCAAGGCACCAACCAGAGCGGTTAACAGCTGGATACCAGCCTCGATAATCTGAGGGATCGCCCCGATTAAGAAAGAAATAATCGCACCAATCAACTCCGGCAAAGCCTCAACAAGCACCGGGATAGCCGCAATCAAACCCTCAGCCAGACCAGTAATCAACTGCAGGGCTGCATCCAAAATAAGTGGCAAATTATCGATGAGCCCCTGGATCATGGTCATCAGCATTTCTACCGCCGCCGGGATCAGCTCCGGTAGAGCCTCGCCGATACCAGCTACCAAGGTGGCGATAATCTGGACCGCTGCCTCCAACAGACTCGGAAGTGCCTCAATAATTGCTTCCACCAATGCCACAATCAACGTCACGGCAGTCTCTGCCAAGGAAGGCAGAACAGCGATAATGCCCTCCAACAAAGAGGTGAGGATACTCATCCCGGTATCTACCACTTGCGGGAGCTGGCTAGAAATAAACTCCAGAGCTTCCTTCAAGATTTCTCCGAGGGTATCGATAAAGGCCGGGGCGCCCCCGGTCTCGAACGCGCCGGTGAGTTCATCGACCCAACCATTAACCATCGGCATCACCGTGCCAGCCAAAGCCGTGGTCAAACCTCCAGCAAGTAAGCCTTTAAGGTTATCGACCCCGTCTTTTAGCGTAGCTAGTTGACCAGAGAAGGTTTTGGACTGGGCATCCATCGCCCCATAAAACCGGCCACCCTCACTTGTGGCACTAGCAAACGCATCCGCAACCATATCCGCACTGATCGCGCCCTTAGCCATTTCTTCTTTAAGCTCACCGATACTTTTACCGGTCTTACGGGAAATCTCCTCTAAAGGGTTGAACCCCGCGTTAATCATCTGGTTCAAATCCTGACCCGTCAGCTTGCCAGTAGAGCTCATTTGAGCAAACGCCAACGTGAGGGATTCGAACTTTCCAGCATCCCCCTGGCTGATATCACCTAACTGTTTGAGGCGTACCTGGGATTTTTCAGCGCTCATGCCGAACCCCATCAACGTTTGGGTGGCCTTGGCTAGATCCTCCATCCCAAACGGAGTACGAGCAGCCTCCAACTTCAGATCATTGACTAGTTTTTGGGCTTTGGCTTGATCACCCAGCATCGTGGTAAACGAGGTAGTGTATTGCTCCATCCGGGCGTTATAGTCCAAACCATCCTTCATCGCTGAGCCGAAGCCTTTAGCGATACCCGCGATGGCGTGCCCGATAGCCTTAACCCCACCAACAACAGCTTCCGCTGCCAGGCTGGCTTTAAGCACATCACCAAAAATGCGGGTCTTCGAACTGGTACCATCCATCTGCGAACCCAGCTCATCTACAGCATTTTCTAAGTGCCCAGTATCCTTAGCTGCAGTTTTCGCATCATCACCCGCACCATCAGCCTCATCAGCAAACTTAGAAAGAGCAGAATTATTCTCTTTAAGCTCACCCTCAAGACCATTCAAAGTCGCCTGAGCGTTATTGAGCTGAATCTGCCAATTCTTCGTCCGAGAATCATTTTCCCCAAAACTGGTAGCAGAGTTATCAAGAGCACTCTTAAGGGTCTGGATCTTGGCTTTTTGCGCCTCAATCTCTTTGCCCAAAACCTGGTTACGAGAAGTCAACGCTGAAGCAGACTTATCGTTCTTATCGAACTGAGAAGCCACCAACTTCATCTCCGAACCGAGTACCCGCATCTCACGATTAATATCCGTGATCGCGCGCTTAAACTCCCGCTCACCCTCCAGGCCAATCTTCAAACCAAAAGACGAATCAGCCATGAGCGTTTACCTTTCTTTCTGGTAACGACAGTTATGGGATAATCAGTGAACGAGCACGTAAAAGGGGAAGGGCATATATTGGGAAAGAACAATGCGCGAGTGCGTAACTGGTTAATGTTGGTAGCCGTTGGGCTATTATTTGCAGCTATCTGTTTTGCTGTTTTCGGGTTCACGCACGTGATTTCACCGGTCACCGCTATCGGAAATGCTGCTGGTTTTCTGATAACTAGCCTGGTTGCAGGTTTTTTCGCGCTGCGTAAATGAACGATGCCCAAAAGGTCGTGTTCTTGCACGGGTTGGGTGAAACCCGTGATGTTTGGAACCCAGTAATAAAACAGCTGCCACAAACCGAGTGCATATCTATAGACGTTTTGACAACGAAACCACCGCTGGCTTGCTGGTCGCTCGAAGACGTATGTACCCAGATTGCTGACTCTCTGACCGAACCAGTTCACTTGGTCGGGTTATCGTTGGGTGCAGTGATTGCTTTAAATATCGCGCTCACCCATCCAGATAAGGTGTCTTCACTGTTTGTTTCAGCTCCGCAAGCTAAACCCCCAAAACTGTTGATGAATCTGCAAAAGACACTAATGCGAGTTCTACCAACAAAATGGGTCTGTCCGCCGCAGCTTAGCAAACCTGAGCTGGTGGGCGTGCTCGATAGTTTGAAAGATTTAGACCTTACTTCGCAGCTTCCAGCTTTAGCGATGCCCGTAACTGTGGTTTGCGGCAGCAAAGATAAAGCAAACCTGCCTGCAGCCCGCAAAATCGCCGGTCTTATCCCCACAGCTCACCTAGAAGTGATCCAAGGTGCAGGGCACCAGTGGCACGCCGCCCATCCTCAGCTATTCGCCTGTTATCTCACGAAACATTTAGATCGCTAAACCCCAGCAGGAATAATATCGTCGATAAACCAGATGCGTTTCGGCTGGGCTCTGCCGGTTTCGATACGCCAGCAATCCACCAGGTCCAATAGTTCACCGAATATGGTCAGCTCGATTTGCATGCGGGTCAGTCCCAGGTGGGCGAGCCCGATATAGGTCAGGCGGGTAAAGATTGCCTCGTCACTATCTATTAAGTGTCCTTTTTCTTGGTTTGCCCTTTTGGGTCTGGGGTCTCGGTCATGATTGCTCGCCGGGTGCCGCGTTGGAGTGCCTGGGCGATAGCCTCTCGGTAGTCAGCTAAATCTGCAGGCACAGTTAGTAACTCCACTGCTTCTGCGGTCAGCTCTGGGCGCTTATCGTCTGGATGGGTGAGGTTGTGTATTTGTACGGACTGGTTAGCGAGCAGGGCGATGAGCCAGATTACCTCACCGAGTGACTTATCCATATCTTCGCTAGTTTCCAGGGCTTGACCTAAATGTTCTAGCCCTCCGTAACGTTGAGCTATAAGGCGGGTCGCACGGGTAGTGAGGACAAGCTCGTATTCTTGACCTGCGATAGTGATTGTCGCGCTTTTTAAAGAGGTGCTGGCCGGGCTGGTTTGGGTTTTCGCTGTCATGGCTTACCTGTATTTCTAGTTGTTTGTCGGTTTGATGCTGGTTGTAGCGGCAGGCTCATACACCTGGGTGTACCAGCCAGTAATGGTTTCAGGCTTGACGCCGACCGCTCCTTCGGTGACTTCGGCTTTCCACGGGTGCTTGCCGGTAGCGTCTGGTTTGTTACGCCGCAGGATCGTTCCCTCAATACTAGGGGTAGAGAACGTGATCGAATCAGCTTTGGTCGCCAGCGTGGTTCCCGGCAGAGCAAATTTGACGCGGTAAAACCAAAAATACTGGTACTTCCCGTTAGAGCGTGCAGCTCTAAAACCAATAGCCACG
>OBWS01000233.1_pt1 | contig 35564 bp, 32 predicted proteins | sample 1495291 | NCBI WGS metagenome assembly OBWS01 (sample SAMEA2580090, study PRJEB22360) | human gut metagenome | biome: human gut; feature: human-associated habitat; material: faeces | place: Denmark | collected 2008/2010 | reverse complement strand
AAGACCGCCGATTGCCGGTTTTGGGGGCGCCAGCCAGCAGCTTCTGGCGGTTCTTCATCAGCTTCTGCACCGGCTCTATTCCGCCGGGCCCGGCAACGCAGCCGCCCTCGCAGGCCATGCCTTCGATCAGATCCTCCTGCATGCGGCCGGCGTTCATTACCATCAACTGCTTTTTGCACTCCTTGGCGCCGCTGCACTTGACGCAGGAAACTGCTTTATCAAAACCATCCTCAGCCAAAGCGGCTTCTACCGCAGCGGTAACACCGCCGCTGACGGCAAAATTCTTGCCCTTGAGGCTGCCGTCCTGCGCGTTCTCCACTTCGATCGTTTCCACTTCGATCTCTTTGGCGCTGAACATAGCGGCCAGCTCTTCAAATGTCATAACGAAATCAGCGGTATCTTTCGCTTTCTGAATTTCGAGCTTCTTCGCCACACAGGGGCCAAAAAAGACAACCTTTATGTCCGGCTCTTTCTCTTTTAAGTACCGCACGGTCATTGTCATGGGAGACGCCGTATGAGAAATGTTGGGCTCAAGCTTGGGAAAATGCTTTTCGATCATATCCACAAACGCCGGGCAGCAGGAAGTGGTCATCTTCTTGCCTTCCTCAACCACCTCTTTCAACTCCTGCGCTTCATGATAGGCTGTGGCATCCGCGCCCAGAGAAACCTCTACCGCATCGGCAAAGCCAAGCCGGCGCAGGCCCTCTTTCAGCTGACCGACATTCGCGGTTCCAAAATGCCCTTCTATTGCTGGGGCAAATACCGCGTATACTCTTTTGCCGGACTGAATCTCCTGAATTACGCTGACCAGACTGGAGCGGTCTGTAATCGCACCGAACGGGCAGCCGGCCATGCACGCGCCGCAGCTGATGCAGCGGCTGTAATCGATCGCAGCCAGACGGTTCTCATCCATGGTGATGGCGTTGACCGGGCAGGAGCGCAGGCACGGGCGCATGGTGTCTGAAATTGCGTTGTACGGACAGGCGGCGGCACAGCGGCCGCACTCCTTGCATTTGGCCGGGTCGATATACGCGCCGCGCCCGGTCACGCTGACCGCCCCAAAGGGACAGGCCGCCACGCATTTCTTCGCCAGACATTTCTGACAGTTATCCGTTACATTAAAACGGTTGATCGGACACCCCTCGCACGCGGCCGGAAGCACGCCCATTACGGCCTTGTCTCCCTGACGGGGAAGATCTTCCCCGCAGGCCGCCGAAACGCGCTCGCGGATGATTTCGCGCTCACGGTAAATGCAGCAGCGAAACGCGGGCTGCGGGCCGGGGATGATTTCATAGGGAATATCCCCCAGATGCTCTGACAGCTGATTGTCATAGCTCAGGCGCGCCACCGAAGACAGCACTCTATACTTGAGCTGCTTTGCGTCATTGTCATACTTCATGCTAAAATCCACCCTACTTTTATCATTGTATTTTGATTGCGTACAATTAAAAGCATAAGAAACGCTCCGCAGCTTTCAGAAAGGATTGCGGAAACCGTTTCATGTTATCTTTGTGATTATTATAACATTTCAGCTGTATAATAACAAGAGAGAAATAAAAATGATTTGGAAAAAGCCACAAAAAAGCCGAAATGATATTCTCTGTAAACCACACAAAAATCTTTGCTTTTTTCCGTCAGCCATACAAGAAGTTTCTGAAACATGCGGTAGCCTTTCTTTCAGTTTTCAACTATTTTCATTCAGAAAAATGTATAAATATAAGATTGCGCCAGGTCTTTCAGGCAATACACCTGTGCACCATAAAAAGACACCGTCGTATCTTCTGCGGATTTGCTGAACTTGCTGAAATTTAAATGATCTTGTAAAAAATCCTTTTCGGTTTTTCGATGAATTTTTCATCGTGTGTGAAATGACTCAAAAGAATTTCTTTTTCTTTCAGCCTGCAAACCCTTTCGTAACATAAAAAAGGGCTGTGCGATGCCGCAGCAGCCCCCGCGCTTACAAAAAGCAAATCTTTGTTATTTAAAAATATTTTTCGCTGACCTCCTGATAAAGGGGTTGATATTCCTCTTCCTCGATACCGACTAAGGTAAATTCATCAATAGAATTGGCAGATGCTTTTGCAAAAGAGGCAGCTTCAGGCACCGGGTATCGGCTTTTTTCCCGAATGGAAGGAGCAAATGTACCATAATTGAGAATTGATTGTCCTTATGTATCATTGCCAAAACAAACCATTTGTGATAATCTCGTGAGAAAAATGAAATTATAATATGGATCACATAAAATTCTTCTTGCATTTTGCAGCTGTTTATAGTACAATGCAAATCGAAGAAAAGATAGGATCAAAGCCTATTTTCAGTGAAGGTGAGGCTTCACTTTCACAGCAACAACTTTTTTTGACCATTTCTTTTGTGTCTTGCGGAAGAAATCAAACGCCATACGGACAGCTGGGTCAAAATGCCGGTCGGCAACTTTCGTTGCCTTATTGATTGAGCCGTTGCTCAAATTTTATAAGTTGGTTACTTAAAACCGTGTGCCTTTCGCACATTACGCTTGTGAAACAATCAATAAGAGTAGTAAAAGTAAGTTATTGCTATATAGACTCTGATTCTCTGTGCTTTTGAATAAATAACGGCGGGCTGACGCGCCTTCGCGCATGGCCGCTCGAAATAAAACAAAATCGACAGAATTGTGACTCAAGTGATAAAGTGCGGCACACGCCGCGCTCGCTTTGAGTCTTTTTTCTTTTCCCCCACAAAAATACGCCGGAAATCAGGTGACGGTATGGAAAACAAACTGAAATTATATGGCTTTAACAATCTGACCAAATCCCTCAGCTTTAACATCTATGACGTCTGCTACGCCAAAAGCGAACGGGAGCAGCGGGATTACATCGCCTACATTGACGAACAGTATAACTCCGAACGCCTGACCGGTATTTTGGAGCGCGTGACAGAAATGATCGGCGCACATGTGCTGAATATCTCAACGCAGGATTACGACCCGCAGGGCGCAAGCGTCACCTTTCTGATTGCGGAGGAATCGATGCTGGCGGGGCGCGGCATTGGCCCCCGTGCAGAGCTTACGGGTGAAACAATGGTGGCGCACCTCGACAAAAGCCACGTGACGGTGCACACCTACCCGGAATACCACCCCGACACCTTTCTCGCCACCTTCCGGGTCGACATTGACGTCGCCACCTGCGGCGAAATCACACCGCTGAGCACATTGGATTATTTGATCGGCAGCTTTGATTCCGACATCATCACCATGGATTACCGCGTGCGCGGCTTTACCCGCGATGTAACAGGAAAAAAGCTGTTTATGGATCATAAAATGACGTCGATTCAGGATTATATCGACGATAAAACCCTGCGCCGATACGACGCGATCGACCTGAACGTGTACCAATCGAATCTGTTTCACACCAAAATGCTGATTAAAGACATCAATTTACAGAACTATCTGTTCAATACCGACGTTTACGAGCTGCCGCCCCAGACCCGGCTGAAGATTACAGACAGCCTGCGGCGCGAGATGATCGAAATTTTCACCGGCAGCAACGTGTACTGAACGGAAAGGAGGCCCTTTGTTGAGCAAACCAGACCAAACCCGCATGCCCATCCGGCAGGCGCTGCTGGATTTTCAGGCGGAGCGGGTGGTTCCCTTTGATGTACCCGGGCATAAGCACGGGCGCGGAAACCCCGAGCTGACCCAGTTTTTGGGCGAGCGCTGCATGCAACTCGACGTCAACTCCATGAAACCGCTGGACAATCTGTGCCACCCGGTTTCCGTCATCCGCGAGGCGGAGGAGCTGGCCGCCGACGCGTTCGGCGCGGCGCATGCTTTTTTCATGGTGAACGGCACCACCTCCGCCGTGCAGGCGATGGTACTTTCTGCCTGCAAGCACGGGGATGAGATCATCCTGCCGCGCAACGTGCACCGCAGCGTGATCAACGCGCTGATCCTGTGCGGTGCGACACCCGTCTACGTCAATCCCGAAACCGACCACCGGCTCGGCATTTCGCTCGGGATGCGCCTTTCCGCCGTGGAGCAGGCAATCCGCGAGCACCCGAAGGCGCGGGCGGTGCTCGTGAATAACCCTACCTATTACGGCATCTGCTCAAACCTAAAGGCGATCACCGAGCTGGCCCACCGGCACGGCATGCTGGTACTGGCAGACGAGGCGCACGGCACGCACCTGTATTTTGGCGAAAATCTGCCCCTGTGCGCCATGAAGGCCGGGGCGGACATGGCCTCGGTGAGCATGCACAAATCCGGCGGATCGCTGACCCAAAGCTCGTTTCTGCTGGTAAACGGCAGCATCAGCGCAGGGTATGTGCGGCAGATCATCAACCTGACCCAGACGACCAGCGGCTCTTACCTGCTGCTGTCGAGTCTCGATATTTCCCGGAAAAAGCTTGCCACCGAGGGCAAGGAGATTTTTCGCCGGGTGGTGGAAATGGCCGAGTACGCGCGCGGCGAAATCAACCAGATCGGCGATTATTACGCCTACTCCCGTGAGCTGATCAACGGCGACACCGTATACGATTTCGACACCACGAAGCTTTCCGTCAACACGCTGGAGCTGGGCTTGGCCGGAATCGAGGTTTACGATATTTTGCGCGATGAATACGATATTCAGGTGGAATTCGGCGACCTTGGCAATATATTGGCGTATCTGTCCGTCGGCGACCGGCACCGCGATTTGGAGCGGCTTGTCGGCGCGCTCGCGGAGATTCGCCGCAACTACAAGCGCGACAAAACGGGTATGCTGCGTATGGAGTACATCTCCCCCATCGTGGCGGTTGCGCCGCAAGAGGCTTTTTACGCCGAAAAGGAGGCCCTGCCCCTGATGCAGAGCACCGGGCGCATTTGCAGCGAGTTCGTGATGTGCTACCCGCCGGGAATCCCGATCCTCGCCCCGGGCGAGCTGATCACCGGCGAAATACTGGAATATATTGAGTACGCCAAGGAAAAGGGCTGCTTTTTAACCGGCCCGGAGGATTTGAACCTGGAACGGCTCAACGTGATCAAGGAGGAATAAGCGGTGGATTTATGGTTTACTGAAAAACACGCGCCCGGCGTTAAGCTCTCCATCCGGGTGAACCGGCAGCTGTACAGCGGGCAGAGCGAGTTTCAGCGCATCGATGTGTTTGAATCTGAAGAATTCGGCCGCTTTTTAACGCTCGACGGCTACATGATGCTGACCGAGCGCGATGAGTTTATTTATCATGAAATGATCGTCCATGTCCCTCTTGCGGTGCACCCCAAGGTGCGGCGCGTGCTGGTGATCGGCGGCGGCGACGGCGGCGCAGTGCGCGAGCTGATCCGCTACCCCGAGATCGAGCGGATCGACGTGGCGGAGATTGACGAGCAGGTGGTGCAGATCTGCCGCGAGCACCTCCCGTTTACGGCCTGCGGCTTTGACGACCCGAGAGTGAAGCTGTATTTTCAGGACGGGTTAAAATTTGTGCGCCGCCAGAGCGAGGAATACGACCTGATTCTGGTGGATTCCACCGACCCGTTCGGCCCCGGCGAGGGCCTGTTTACCCGGGAATTTTACGGAAACTGCTACAAGGCCCTGAAAGACGACGGCATCATGGTCAACCAGCACGAAAGCCCGTTCTACGCGGTGGACGCGCTGGCCATGCAGCGGGCGCACAAGCGGATTGTGAAATCCTTCCCCATCAGCCGCGTGTATCAGGCGCATATTCCCACATACCCCTCCGGCCACTGGCTGTTCGGGTTCGCGTCCAAGGAATACCACCCGCTGAAGGACCTGGACGCCAAGCGCTGGAAGGAGCGCGGCATTCCGACCCGCTACTACAACACCAAGCTGCACAGGGGCGCGTTCGCCCTGCCAAACTATGTGGAGGAGCTCCTGAAAAATGTCGAACACATTGACTAAGAATATAGAAACCTTTCTGGGCTGCGACAGCGAATACGAATCCGCAGGGGCCGTGCTGTTCGGCGCGCCGTTTGATTCCACCACGTCGTTCCGCCCCGGCACCCGCTTTGCAAGCCGCGCCATGCGGGGCGACTCATTCGGGCTGGAAACGTACAGCCCCTATCAGGACAAGGATTTAACGGATATTTCCGTATTTGACGGCGGCGATCTGGAGCTTTGCTTCGGCGATACGCAGAAAGCCCTTGCGCAGATCGAAGAATTCGCCGCGGGCATTCTGGCGCACGGCAAGCTCCCCGTGATGATCGGCGGCGAGCATTTGGTGACGCTCGGCGCGGTTCGGGCCGCGGTGAAGAAGCATCCCGACCTGCACATTCTGCATTTTGACGCGCACGCCGACCTGCGCGAGGAATACCTGGGCGCGGCCCTCTCCCACGCGACGGTGCTGCACCGCTGCTGGGACTTGGTCGGGGACGGCAAAATCTTTCAGTTCGGCATTCGCTCCGGCGACCGGAGCGAATTTTTGTGGGGACGGCAGCATGTATCCACCCACAAATTCAATTTTGAGGGGCTGGAAAAAACCATTTCTTCCCTTGAGAGCAAGCCGGTCTACGTCACGATCGATCTGGATGTTCTCGACCCGTCGGTATTCCCCGGCACGGGTACACCGGAGCCGGGCGGCGTCACCTTTTTGCAGCTGCTGCACGCGGTGCTGGCGCTGAAAGGGCTGCATGTCGTGGGCTGCGACGTAAACGAGCTTTCCCCCGTTTACGACCAGAGCGGCGTTTCCACCGCGGTGGCCTGCAAAATCCTGCGGGAGCTGCTTTTAGCGGTTGTTCCCTCTCCCGACCGAAAAGAAAAGGGCAAATAAGAGTCAACGACCGTAAGATTGGGCATTAAAGTATATGGAGAAGCAATACAGGCCGCGGGGAATTGCACCAGAGCGGTGAATCCCCGCAAGGGAACAACACAGGAGGTATCATATTATGGGAAAAGCACTGATCATCGGCTGCGGCGGCGTTGCGAGCGTTGCCATTCACAAATGCTGCCAAAACAGCGACGTTTTTGAGGAAATCTGCATCGCGAGCCGTACCAAAAGCAAATGCGACGCGCTCAAGGAAAAACTCTCCGGCGGGAAAACCGTCATTCACACCGCGCAGGTCAACGCCGACAACGTGGACGAGCTGATTGCGCTGATCGAACAATTCAAGCCCGATGTGGTACTGAACCTGGCCCTGCCGTATCAGGATCTGACCATTATGGACGCTTGCCTTGCGACCAAGACCAATTATGTGGATACCGCGAACTACGAGCCGCTTGACACCGCAAAATTTGAATACAAATGGCAGTGGGATTACAAGGAGCGCTTCGAGAAGGCGGGCATTACCGCGCTGCTCGGCAGCGGCTTTGACCCCGGCGTGACCGGCGTATTCTCTGCCTACGCGCAGAAGCACCAGTTCGACGAGATCAACTACATCGACATTCTCGACGCAAACGCGGGCGACCACGGCTATCCCTTTGCCACCAACTTCAACCCCGAAATCAACATCCGCGAAGTGAGTGCCAAGGGCAGCTACTGGGAAAACGGCAAATGGGTCGAAACCGAGCCCATGGAGATCAAGCGCGTGTACAACTTCCCCGAAATCGGCGAAAAGGATATGTACCTGCTGCACCATGAGGAGCTGGAATCCCTCGCGCTCAACATCAAGGGCATCCGCCGCATCCGCTTCTTCATGACGTTCGGTCAGAGCTACCTGACCCACCTGAAATGCCTGGAGAACGTGGGCATGACCTCGATTGTGCCGATCGAATTCGAGGGCAAGCAGATTGTGCCGCTGCAGTTTTTGAAGGCCGTTCTGCCCGACCCGGCCTCGCTCGGCCCGCGCACCAAGGGCAAGACGAATATCGGCTGCATCTTTCAGGGCAAGAAGGACGGCAAAGAGAAAACCTATTACCTTTATAATGTATGCGACCATCAGGAGTGCTACCGCGAGGTAGGCTCGCAGGCCATTTCGTACACCACAGGCGTTCCGGCCATGATCGGCGCGGCTCTGCTGATGACCGGCGTGTGGAACAAGCCCGGCGTGCACAACATTGAGGAGTTCGATCCCGATCCGTTTATGGACGCGCTGAACAAATGGGGCCTGCCGTGGCAGGAGAGCTTTGCCCCCGAGCTGGTTGACTGAGTATGGAACGAACGGAGCTTTATTTACAGGCGCCCTCCCCCTGCTTTGTGGTGGACGAAGCCCTGCTGATTCAAAATCTGGAGCTGCTTTCCTCGGTGCAGGAGCGCACCGGCTGCAGGATTCTGCTAGCACAGAAGGCCTTTTCCATGTTTTCGCTGTACCCGCTGATCGGGAAGTATCTGAGCGGGGCAACCGCCAGCGGATTGTATGAAGCACGGCTGGGCTTTGAGGAAATGGGAAAGGAAAACCATGTGTTTTCCCCCGCGTACCGCGACGAAGAATTTGACGAGATCACCCGCCTGTGCGGCCACATTGTATTCAACTCGTTTTCTCAGTGGCAAAAGTACAAAGACCGCGCGCTGGCTGCCGGATGCGAATGCGGCATCCGCATCAACCCGGAATGCTCCACGCAGGATCATGCGATCTACGACCCCTGCTCCCCCGGCTCGCGGCTGGGGGTAACCGCCGCGAATTTTCGGCCGGAGCTGCTCGGCGGCATTTCGGGCCTGCATTTTCACACGCTGTGCGAGCAGGACGCCGACGCGCTGGAGCGGACACTGGATGCTGTGGAAGAAAAATTCGGGGCTTATCTCCCCCGGATAAAATGGCTCAATTTCGGCGGCGGGCACCACATTACCCGTCCGGACTACAATGTGGAGAAGCTGATTTCCCTGATCAATCGCACACAGCAGCGCTACGGCGTGCAGGTGTATCTGGAGCCGGGCGAGGCCGTCGCGCTGAACGCGGGCTTTCTCGTCTGCACCGTGCTGGAGATCGTGGAAAACGGGATCACCAACGCGATTCTCGATACCTCTGCCGCGTGCCACATGCCGGACGTGCTGGAAATGCCCTACCGCCCGCCCCTGCTGGGCGCGGGACTGCCGGAGGAAAAGCCGTACTGTTACCGGCTGGGCGGGCCGACCTGCCTTGCGGGCGACATCATTGGGGATTACTCCTTCGATCAGCCGCTTGCCCCCGGCGACCGGCTGATTTTCGGTGACATGGCCCATTATTCGATGGTGAAAACCAACACATTCAACGGCATGGCTCTGCCCTCGATCGCGATTCTTGACCAAAGCGGCAGGCTGCGGGTGCAGAAAACCTTTGGGTATGAGGATTTTAAAGGGCGGCTGTCGTAAGCCGCAAAAACCCCGGCATAAGGGACGATACCGCAGCAAGCAGACAATGACAAACACCGCCTGCCGCATTTGATGGACAATACTCTAAAAAAAGAGACCTCCTGTTGTAGAATAGAGCTACGACAGGAGGCCATTTTATATCCAGAAAGATACAAAAACAGAAGGACTGAACCAAGAGGTATTCCGGCGAGAGGAAGCAGGAGAGAGCAACCGCTAACTCCGAATGAAAGTGAACTGCTGCAAAATTTTCTGTCCGAAGCTGGAAGAAAGTGAAGTTGAAATATCGCGTGATTGAACGGTTTCGCGGTAAATAACTGCATTGAGGCCATGTGCCGTTCCCATGAGGTTTCCCGCAGTGGCTTCTATGGGAAATTTCTTTGGTACTCCCAAGACGGAAGGTCTATATCGTATGAAATTCATCTGCCGTGCAGAAGTCGAACCAGTAGCGGCTTGAATCCAATTCATTCTGCGACAGGGCTTTCTCATCGAGGATCTGTCCGCTTGTGACAGAGGTTTTGCGTAATTCGGATTATTCCGGAATCACTTGTTCGGCGATTTCCGCAGGGGCGGCTTCTTTCGGTACAGCCGCCGGCACGGCGGCGGCCTTCTGGCGCTTCCAGCCGGGAATGAACGTGATCATCGAGCCGATCAGAATCAGCGCGATACCGGCAATCTTTGTGGAAGTGAGCGGCTCCTGAAGAATCAGAAAAGCCAGAACCGGCGCGAGAGCCGGTTTGATAAAAAATACGAGCGAGGCAGTGATCGCCGAGGTCTCTTCCATGGCCATAAAGTAAAACGCGAAGCCAAGGCCGGTAACGCCGACGCCGATGTACAGCAGGCTGGGCAGCAGGTCAGCAGTGATGCCGGTGAAAATGGGCGTATTGGCGAACACACCCAATCCGATATCGGTTAAGAAGCCGCCGAACCATGCCGTTTTCGTCAGCAGAACGAGGACGAGCAGCTCCGCCGCGCCGAAGATGAAGCTAAAGCAGGTGGTGACGACGCTGCCATAACGGGCGCCGTGCTTTTTGCCCATCACACTGTACAGCGCAAAGGTAATCGCCGCCAGAACCGAAAGAACGGTTCCCGTTGCGGAGCCCTTGGCATGGAAGGGATCGATCGTCACCAGCATACCGGCAAGGCTGACAAGGATAGAAATGATCGAATATTTATAAACCTTTTCTTTGAGGATCAGCGCGGCCAGTATCATGACAAACACGGGGTTGCAGCTGAACACAATCGCAACGACCGATGCGTCTGAATAAAGAACGGCCATTTGGTACACGACCATGCTGATCACAACACAGCAAAAGCCGGTAAGGGCTAAATACAGCAAATCCTTAGAGCTCAGTCGGCAATTTTTCTTCTTTAGATGCCGGAGTGCAAACGGCAGCAGCACCAGCGCGCCGATGGAAAAACGCAGCACGGTAATTTGCAGCGGATGGAACCCGCCCGCCGTAATTTTCAGCATGATCTCCATGGTACTGAAAAAAATGGTCGTAATCAGAATGTACAAATATCCCTTTTTCATATAAAACCTCTCCAACCCCTTATCGTATGTTTTCAGTATATTTTCTGCCGGATGCTTTTGTTTCGCAGCCCAAAACGCAGGGCACCGCTGTATCCCCGGCAAATCAGTGCGCCTGTTCGCGCCGTGTGCAAATGCGCAGACGCAAAGCGGCATTGAGAGTTTGCTCGGTCTGCGCAAGGCGGCCGCCTTGCGGCCATTTTTCCCTGTAAAAATCCGCTTCAACCAGTGTAACCCAGCCGCTCCGGAATGTCTATCCCTTTCAGGTGTTTTTCTGCGGTCAAAATTTCCCGTCCCGGCAAAGATCAATCATCTCCGTCATGGCGTCGGTCAGATATTTCCCTTTATGATAAACTGCCTTGAACCATCTGCGGAACCGCATGTGGCCGACGTCGATCATAAAGAGCTTGCCCGCAGCGCATTCTTCTTGTACCGCAAGGCGCGAAATCACGGAAACCCCCAGCCCCTCCTGCACGGCCAGCTTAATGGTATCCACGTTGTTGCAGACCCAGCCCTCCCGCCAGGCGAGTGATTTTGCCGCCATTTCATCCTCAAAGGTCTTACGGGTTCCGCTGCCCTTTTCGCGAACGATAAAGGTTTCCCGCTCCAGTTCCTCGGGGGCAATCTGTTTGCGCCCGGCAAAACGGTGCCGCGCGCCGCAGATCAGCACCAGCTCATCGCTGAGAAAAGGAAGCGTCACGAGATCGGAGGATACCGTATCCCCCTCCACAAGCGCCAGATCCAGCTGGCCGCCCAGCAGCATCGCTTCCATATTCGCCGTGTTGTCCTCCACCACGAACACCTCCGTGCCCGGCCGGTTCTGCTGAAAGCGCGACACCAGCTTCGGCAGCACGTAGGCTCCGATGGTTACGCTCGCACCCACCCGGATGGAGCCGTCCTTTTGCAGAGCTTTCATATTGTCTTCCGCTTCGAGGTTCATCCGCACGATCTGATTCGCGTAGCGCATCAGCTTTTTTCCGGCGGCGGTCAGGTAAAGCTTGCGGGACATCCGCTCGAACAGGCGCACGCCGTAATGCTTCTCCATCTCCGCGATCGCCTGGCTGACTGCCGATTGAGAGAGAAACAGATTTTCCGCTGCCGCCGTCATATTCATACAGTCGCAGACCGCCAGAAAAATTTTATAATGCCGCAAAGTCATACGGTTTGTTCTCCCTCACTTTCATTGCATACACTCTTATGTATAAGAAAATACAAACAAAGCCGATTAGATGATACTATTTTACTTATGGAAAATCAAGCAAATACGCCCGATTTCTTTCTTTACCCGTTGATTGTGCGAAATAAAGAATGGAAAAGGGTTGAAAATTCCCGGCAACTTCGCTATAATAACCTCACGCTGCGTAAAAGGCGAAGCATTTGGCGGCTGAGGGAGCATTGGAGCGCCGGGGAGCTGTTTTTCATTCTCCGGGCAGTCTTCATAAAGAAACCCCCTCTGAGTTTGTACTATCTAAAATACAATTCGATTGGTGGGGGAATTGGCTTTGGCGGAACGAATCGCGCTGTCTTTGTTTTTATTGGGGCTCGTTGCCTGTATTCTAGGAGGATTTCAAATTCTGTACGCGCTGGCCTTTGGTCTGGTCTGCTTTGTCGTCTACGGTCTTTTGAAAAAACATACGCCTCGTCAGATGATCGTCATGATGCTGGACGGTATCCGCGGTGCAAAGAACATTCTGATTATCTTTTTATTGATCGGCATACTGACCTCTGTGTGGCGGTCGTCGGGAACCATTCCATATTTGATTTACCATGCCGTTCAGATGCTGAATCCCGGCTTTTTTGTGCTGTACACATTCCTTTTGTGCTGCATGATGTCTTTTTTGATGGGAACCTCGTTCGGAACGGCGGCCACCATGGGCGTTGTGTGTATGATGATCTCACGCTCACTGGGAATCGACCCGGTTTTTGCGGGCGGCGCGATTCTGGCGGGCTCTTATTTCGGCGACCGCTGCTCGCCGATGTCCTCCAGCGCGCTGCTGGTCAGTGAGCTGACCGATACCAACATCTACGATAATATAAGGCGCATGCTGAAAACGGCGGCCGTCCCGTTTGCCCTTTCGTGTTTGTTGTACCTGATGGCGCGGGGGGCCTCTCCCCAAACCGGCGCCGTGGCGTCTTTAGACCTGTTCCGCGAGCATTTTAACCTCCCCTTTGTCGTGGCGCTGCCCGCGCTGCTGATCATCCTCCTGTCGCTGTTCCGTGTGCCGGTAAAGCGAACCATGCTGCTGAGCATCCTCGCCGCGGGCGTAATCTGCCTTACCGTACAGAAAATTCCTCTGGCTCAGCTGCTCCCCAGCCTGCTGCTGGGCTATGAGTCGCCGAATGCCGAGCTCGCGGCTTTACTGAACGGCGGCGGGATTCTTTCCATGGCAAGGGTGGCCGGGATCATCCTGATCTCCACCTCCTACTTCGGCATATTCAAGCAGACGCAGCTTTTGACGGAGGTTCACAGGCTCGTGGAGGCCTCCGCCTCCAAAATCACGCCGTTCGGCTCGGTGCTGTTTACCTCTGTGGTGATGAGTGCGATCAGCTGCAATCAAACGCTGGCCACGATGCTGACCTTTCAGATGTGCGATTCCATTTTGCCGGACCGAAAAAAGCTGGCGATTGCGCTGGAAGATACCGTGATTGTGGTTGCGCCGCTGATTCCCTGGAGCATTGCGGGCGGTATGCCCTTAACGACAGTCGGCGCGCCGACCGCGAGCATCTGGTTCGCTTTTTATCTGTTTCTGCTCCCCGTTTTCAGCTTCGGAGCGGAGCTGCTCCTGAACGGGAAGAACAAACGGGCAACGGCAGAGAAAGGCATGAAGCCCTCGCACAATCCGGAAGAGAACAAATAAATCCACTGTACATAGGCAAGCGCAAAAGAACACCGGGAATGGCCGAAACCATCCCCGGTGCCCTTTTATGTTATGATAGGAAATCCTGTTTGCAGAAAGATACGGCTTAAGCCCGAACCCGACGGCGCAGCCGGAAGCCAGCCTTGGTGAACATTTCAAAATCCTCTTCCACCGTATTGCCGGAGGTGGTGAGCATGTTCCCCGTAATCGAAGCGTTCGCACCGGCGTGCAGCGCCAGCCGGCCGCAGTCCGTCATGGAATTGCGTCCGCCGGCCAAACGGATGTTGGCCGTGGGGTTGATAAACCGAAACAGCGCAATCGTGCGCAGAATTTCGGGCTCGGGCAGCAGGGGCTGATCCTGCATGGGCGTACCCGGAATCGCCATCAGCACGTTGACGGGGATCGATTCCACGCCCAGATCGCGCAGCTCGAAAGCCATATCCAGACGATCGCTCATTTCTTCGCCCATCCCGATAATGCCGCCGCTGCAAATCTCGAGCCCCGCTTTTTGCGCCGCCCGGATGGTTGCGATTTTATCGTCGTACGTATGGGTGGTACAAACCTGCGGGAAAAACCTGCGGGAGGTTTCAAGGTTATTGTGAATGCGGGTAATGCCGGCCTCTTTCAGGCGCAGAAACTGCCCGTAATTGATCAGACCGTGAGAAGCGCACAGCTGAATATCGGACTGCTCATGGATTTTGGCGTAGGCGCGGCACAAAACGTCCACCTCCGCGTCGGATACCCGCACCCCGGCGGTAACGACTGAAAAACGATCCACTCCTGCCTCGGCGGTTTGCAGGCCCTCCTCCACAATGCGGTCTGCCGTGAGGAGCGGATATTCCTCAACCCCCGTTTTATGCCCGCGCGCCTGTGCGCAATACTTACAGTTTTCGGTACACAAACCGCTTTTTCCGTTTAAAATCGAACAGGTATCCAGTGTGTTGCCGTTCAGCTTTTCGCGGATTTCATTCGCGGCTTCACACAATTCCTCCAGCGGTGCCTTCAGCAATTCTTCTGCCCCGGGGCGGTCAATCTTCCCGCCGGACAGGATTTTTTCCTTCCAAATCTGCACGATACTCATTTCGTGACATCCTCCTAATCAATTGCCATTCACTGTTCTTGACGGCCATACAACATAAAAGCAACATACTCGCCTGTCTCCGGCAAAGAGAAACCGGTCAGTTGGGTTTGATGCTGCGTTGATTCAGTTGTTGGACGATTCGGCAGGCCCGCTGAAAAACATGTCTGCCTTATTGTAGCAGGCTCGCTGCGCATTGTCAACCTATAAAAATATATTTAGTTTACAATTATCTCTAAAAGCGGACATAAAAGCGGCTGAGACGAAAGAGGTTCAAAAAAACAGAGCTCCCAGCCTGATTGGCCGGGAGCTCTGAAAAACAGGATGGGTGGAAATCATCCCTCCAAAACTTTTTGAAGAACCTGATCGAATGACTGCGCCCCAAAGGTGGCCTGCTCGTTGCCGTTGACGATCAGAGCAGGAACGCTCATGATGTGATATTTCTCCCGAATATCCGGGAACAACGCCACATCCATCATTTCTGCCGTCACGTTTCCGCCGCTCGCAATCGCAATGGAATGGGCCGCCGCGACAACATCGGGGCAATACGGGCAAGCAAGCGTCACGCCCACCTTCAGCGTCGTGTTCGGGGGAAGCTGCCGGATTTTCTCAATCTGCTCCGCAGTAAGCTTATCCTCCGCAGCCAAATGGAGAATCCCCAGGACGAACGAATTGATTTCGTGTCCGCCGGGAATCCCGCTGAACTTCACCCCGCTGAAACGGCCGTTCTCATCCAGAAAAGCGGCGACGGGGTAGCGTTCGATTCCAAGCGACTGCTCCAGCCCGGGGTCCTCTCCCTTTTGCAGCACGCGCAGGTGAATCAGATCGCTCAGCGGCTCTATTTCGCGGAGGAAGCCCTCCAGCTCCAGAGACTTCTGATTCGACGGATCGACTACCGTGACGATCGTCATTTCTCTTTTCAGGCGCTGGAATACCTGTGCCAGCTGCTCCTTCAGCTCGCCGTCCAAATACGCTCCATCGGAAGCGGAGGCAGAGTTCTCCGCTTTTTCCGGCTTTTGTTCCGGCTCCGGCTCCGCCGTTGCCGCGTCCTCCTCAAACATCGGAAGACCCAGGCGTTCCTTTTCCCCGGTGATATACTTTTCGGCCGAAGTTCGTCACGGTGCGCCGTCGGCCACCGCGGTAACGATCTGGCGGAGCAGCTTCGGGCGCAGGTCGCCGGCGGCAAAAACGCCCGGCACATTGGTGCGCATGGCGTCGTCGGTGAGAATATACCCGTCCTCGTCCATCTCCACCTCACCGCGGAACAGCTCGGTCGCGGGGTCGTACCCCACAAAGACGAACACGCCGAATGTTCCCTTTTCCCCGGCGTCATACACGCTGGTTTCCCCGGTCAGCTTATCCTTGAAATACGCCCGGCGCGGCAGGCTGTCGCCCTCTACCTTTTCAAGCAGGGTGTTATACTTTACAGTGATCTTCGGATGCGCGATCGCTTTTTCCGCCACCGTTCTCGCGCAGCTGAAATCTTTGCCGCGGATGACGATCGTGACCGATTTGGCAAAACGGGTCAGGTAAATCGCCTCCTCCGCCGCGGCATAACCGCCCCCGACCACGAAAATATCGAGCCCGCTGAAAAATTCGCCGTCGCAGGTGGCGCAGTAGGCGACGCCGTGCCCGCTGTAAAGGTCCTCCCCTTCAAAGCCGCCGCGGCGGGGCGACGCCCCGGTCGCGATGATCACCGCGCGGCTTTGGTACGTTCCGGAGGAGGAATAGAGCTTCTTGATCTCCCCGGATAATTCCACCCGCTCAATCTCTGCCGTTTCAATCTTTACGCCAAAATCCCGGACGTGATTCTTCATTTCTTCGACAAGCTCCGGGCCGCCTGTTCTGCGGATGCCAGGGTAGTTCACAACCTCTGCGGTATTCCCCACCTGGCCGCCCGGATTGCTTTTCTCGAGAATCAGCGTTTTGAGCTTTGCACGTCCCGCATAAACACCGGCAGCCAGCCCCGCACTGCCGGCCCCGATAATAATCAGATCATAAATCGGATTCATATTGTCAGACTCCTCTTTAAAAATGGCCGCCGCCATTCCGGCAGCGGCCTGTTGATTCACATTGTTCCACTGATCAAAAGATTTTACTCTCTTCCCTGTTTGGGGAGGGAAGAAAATCGCCGTTTTTCTTCCGTTCGCTTTTAGAAGGCAATCGGATTTTCTTTTCTTACAGCTTACCAACCAGATTCAGGCTGGGAGAAAGAGTCTCCTCGCCGGGCTTCCACTTGGCGGGGCAAACCTGGTCGCCGTGTTTATCGACAAACTGAGCGGCCTGCACCTTGCGCAGAACCTCCTCTGCATTTCGGCCGATTCCCAGATCATTCACCTCGTAGGCGACAATCTTGCCCTGAGGATTTGCGATAAAGGTGCCGCGCAGCGCCAGACCGCCGGATTCCACATAAATCCCCAGCTCTTTCGAGAGCGCCCCGGCCCGGTCGGCCAGCATGGGATACTGAATTTTCTTGATGGTTTCGGAGGCATCCGCCCAGGCCTTATGGACATACTGGCTATCGGTCGATACGGAATACACCTCTACGCCGATCTTCTTAAAATCGCTGTAATGATCCGCCAGATCGCCGAGCTCTGTCGGGCAAACGAAGGAAAAATCCGCCGGGTAGAAAAACAGGATGCTCCACTGGCCATTCAAATCCTCGCGGGAGACCTCCTTGAATTCACCCTGATGATACGCCTGCAGTTTGAAATCCGGGAGTTCACGTCCAATTAAGTTTGTCATATCAATTTACCTCCTGTACCTTCATGAATTTTGAAACTGCTTTCGCAGTTATTCTTTACTAACACCTAGTATACAGGATGTTTGTCTGAATTTCAATAGATTTTCGAGAATAATTATTATTTTTAAAAATATTTTTTGAATCACGCCAAAAATTCGGCAGAGGCCTCCAAAAACATTTCCACATCGCGCTCTGTGTGAGCACCGGAGAGAAAAACAGGCTCGAACTGAGACGGCATCATAAAAATACCGTTTTGCAGCATGTGCGAAAAATAGCGGGCAAACTGCCCTTGATCTCCGCGTTTGGCATCCCTGTCATGTTTCACCGGGCCGGGCGTGAAGAGCAGGCTGCTGATGGAGCCGACTCCACCGACCGTGCATTCGGGGAACAGCTCGCGCAGGCCCGCCCGCAGCGCTTCTCCCTCTCTCGCCAGTTTTTCATATAACAGCGGCTGGTTGAGCATCGAACTCAGCTGCGCAAAGCCCGCCGCCATCGCCACCGGATTTCCGTTGCAGGCGTCCGCCTGGTACACAGGCCCCACGGGGGCCAGCTGCTCCATGATCGCCCTGCTCCCGCCAAGGGCGCCCGCCGGCAGCCCCGCCCCGAGGATCTCTCCGAAGATAGTCATATCCGGCTTTACTCCATAGTATTCCTGTGCGCCGCCAAGAGCCAGCCGAAATCCCGTAACCGTCTCATCAAAAATCAGAATGGTACCGCTCTGGCCGCAAAGCCTTCGCAGGCCCTGTAAAAACTCCGGTTCCGGTTCGATGACTCCCATGTGGGCCGCCAGCGGCTCTATGATTACCGCTGCAACCTGCCCCTTGTTTTCTTCCAACAGGCGTTCGACACTGCTCAGGTCATTGTATTGCGCCTCAAGCACATCCTGACCGCCGCCGCAGAGCAAAGAAACGCCGGAGGGATCCCCCTCCGCCGTGTCAAAGCCGCCGTGGCGGCACCCGGCAAACCGGATCAGGCGCTTTCTGCCCGTCGCGCTGCGCGCCGCACAAACCGCGCTCAAAACCGCTTCGGTAACGGAGCTGACCATGCGCACCATCTGCACGGACGGAACCAGCTGAACGATCAGCTTTGCCAGCTTCAGCTCGACTTCTGCACAGGCCTCGTAATTCAGGCCGTTCTGAACGGCCTCGAGCACAGCTTTTTTCACCAGGGGCGGGTTGTGACCCAGCAGCGCGGCGCCCCCGGAGCACACAAAATCAATATAAACGTGACCGTCCACATCGTAAACACGGGATTCATCCGCTCGGCGGAAAAAGCGGAGGGGCTGCCCCATTCCCGCAAAGGAACGCAGCGGGTTGTTCACCCCGCCTGGAATATACTGGGCCGCTTCCTCAAACAACTGCTCAGAACGTGTCATAAATTGATTTCTCCCTTCGGTTGATCCCCGATGAATATTCAGATTTCACAGCCGGTGCAAGCACCTTTCTCAGGTAAACTGCGGTCATTTGCGCCTGCTTGTCACCCATGTTCATACCATTGCTTCACTTCCCCCGCCAGGCGTTCCCCGAGCTTTCGCGCCTCAGAGAGCGGGCCGGTCAGCTGCCGCTTGCAGCTTCGCTCACCGTCGCTGTAAAAGACGGTCAGCTGCATTTCATTGTCCTGTATTTGCGCGAACGCGGCGACCGGATTATTGCAGATATCCTCAAACGATTCAATAAACGTACGCTCCGCCTTCGCACAGCACCGGCTGAAAAAATCATCCACGCCCGAAAGGCAATCGTGAACCTCGTTTTCTCTGGTCATAACGGCCAGAATCCCCTGCCCCGCCAGCGGAACGATCTCCTGCTCCGAAAAAACACGGCTGCTGCGGCCGCGGATTCCCAAACGGGCCAGCGCATCACAGGACAGAATCAAAGCAGAATAATCCCCGCAGTCCAACCGTTTGAGCCTGCTCTGAATATCCCCGCGGATCGGGGCGATGTCAAAACGGGGATACAGCACCCCCGCCTGCATGCGGCGATGCGCGCCCGAAGCGCCGATCGGCCTTTCCATATCCGGGTGCTCCGCCCCGCGCGGCAGAACCAGAGTGTCCTTTGCGTCCGACCGCGCGGAATACGCCGCGATTGAAATCCCCGGCGGCAGCTGCGGCGGCAGCTTCCCCAGGTCGCACACGGCCAGATCGATGCTTCCGTCCAGCAGCGCCCGATCCAGTTCCCCAGCGAATGTCCCGTTGTGCGCCGTTTCCTCCGTCAGCTCCAGCACCTGCTCCTCTGCCGCCGCAACAGTTACCATATCCAGCTGGCAGGAAGAATCCGCTCCTTTTATTTTTTGCATGATCCGTTTTGCGTGGATCACCGCAAGCGCGTTATCACGGCAGCCAATCCGTAATCTTTCCATCTGCAACCTCCGATCATTGCAGTTTTATTCCCGTCTGTCCGCACGGCATGCGTATTGCCCCGCGGCAGGAAGAATCCATCTTTTAAAATGATGTGGGGTTTCTGTTTTATGTAAGAACAAAAAGGGGAAAAACACCCGCCGGGGCTCCAGCCCGCGAGCTTGTGATAAAAGATATGCCGCCCATTTCGCCCTTTGAAATCCATCCTCTTTTCAATTGCTTCTGCCGGCCGTTAAAGAAGCACCGAACTCCAATATATGGTATGGATCATCTTGTTCCTGATTTTACCGGATACCATGCGAAAAGTCAAGCAGAGCAAAGCTCCCTCGGGCTTATCGCGTTCTTTTACAGAAATTTTTCTTGACTTTTTACGGCAATTGGAATACCATAACATTAAATTTTTTTAATTAAATATTTTTAACTATTTCGGAATTTTCGGAGAAGAGGTTACCATCGTGATTTTTGAAAAAATCAGAGATTGCATCATGAGCAGAACCAACCTCAGCGAAAGTGTTGTGACCATGCAGGCCAGTTTGAGAGACGACCTTGGTCTGGATTCGTTCGACCTTGCGGAGTTGGGAATAGAATTGGAGGACGTCTTTGCCGTTACAATACCCGACGAGGATTTGATTGCCTTTCATACCGTAAGCGATATTGTTACATTTATGAAAAACAGCACAAAATAAAATACACAGGGTTGATTTTGTTTTTACCGAAAGAAAGGAACAGGCCATGAATCAACATTCCCCACATCCCAAAATGACTTTATTCTCGATGCTTCGCCTGCCTACCCAAAAGGCCCGCAAGGAATCGAGCGAAAAAGAAATTCCGGGCTACACCACCTGCCCGGGCTGCAAAAAAGAAATTCTGCGGGCGCACTTGTCGGACCGGCAGATGGTCTGCCCCCAGTGCGGGCATCATTTCCCGATTTCCGCGCGGGAGCGCCTGAATATGCTGGCGGATGCGGGAAGCCTGCAGCTTCTCAATCTGCCCGCCTGCCCGGAAAACCCGCTGGATTTTCCCGGGTACCCCGAAAAGCTGGAGGAAAACCGGCAGAAAACAGGGATGCCTGAGGCCGCTTTGTTCAAGTGCGCCCAGTTCCACGGCCAGCCCGCCGTTGTGGTGGTGCTGGACAGTCGCTTTTTCATGGGCAGCATGGGCGTTCAGGTAGGCGAAATCGTCACCAGCGCCGTGGAATACGCTTTGGAGCAACAGCTTCCCCTGATCATTTTCAGCGCCAGCGGCGGCGCGAGAATGCAGGAGGGAATCCTCTCTTTGATGCAGATGGCAAAAACCAGCGCCGCGCTGGCCCGTTTTGCAAAGGAGGGCGGCCTGTATCTCTCTTACCTGACGCACCCGACCACCGGGGGAGTCAGCGCCAGCTTTGCGGGCCTTGGCGACATCACGCTCGCGGAGCCCGGCGCGCTGATCGGCTTTGCCGGCCCCCGCGTCATTGAGCAGACCATTCGCCAGAAGCTGCCCGAGGGCTTTCAGCGCGCGGAATTTCAGGAGGAGCACGGCTTTGTGGACCGCATTGTGCCGCGCGGCGAAATGAAGTCCACTTTGGGCTTTCTGCTGCTCATTCATCAAAAAGGAGGGATGCCCGCATGATCAAAGAGACGGAGCTCCAGCTCGATCAGCTGGATCAGGAGCTTGCCGCCCTGCGGGAAAAGTCCAAGGTTCCCCAGCTGCGCATCTGGCAGCTGGAGGGAGAACGCAGAAAGCTGCTTGAGGCCTACCCCGAGCTTACCCCGGCCGACAAGGTCTATCTGGCCCGCCGGCCGAAGCGCCCCGGTGTGCGCGACTACACCGCGGCGTTGTTTCAGGATTTTTTTGAGCTGCGGGGTGACCGCCTGAATAAAGACGACAAGAGCATTCTGGGCGGCGTGGCATTTTACCACGGGATTCCCGTAACGGTAATCGGCCACTGCAAGGGAAAAAATCTGGAGGAAAACCTGTACTATAATTTCGGGATGCCCGGCCCCGAGGGATACCGCAAGGCCCTGCGCCTGATGAAGCAGGCGGAAAAATTCGGGCGGCCCATTATTACCTTTATCGATACGCCCGGCGCGTTCCCGGGTTTGGAAGCGGAAACGAACGGCCAAAGCGAAGCGATTGCGCGCAATCTGGCCGAGATGAGCCAGCTTTCGGTTCCTGTGATCGCCGTGGTTACCGGAGAAGGCGGCAGCGGCGGCGCTCTGGCGCTTGGCGTTGCAAACCGCCTGCTGATGCTGGAAAACTCCGTGTATTCCGTTTTGTCGCCGGAGGGCTTCGCCTCCATTTTGTGGAAGGATTCCTCCCGCAGCGCCGAAGCCAGCGCCATGATGAAACTGACCGCTCAGGATCTGCTCCGTTTCGGCATAGCGGATGAAATTGTGCCGGAGCCGCGCGGCGGCGCACACCGAACCCCCAACGCGGTTTACACCGCGCTGGACGAAGCCCTGCTGCGCAACCTCAAGGAGCTGCTGCCGCTCAGCGGGGAGCGGCTGGCCACTCAGCGATACGATAAATTCAGAAAAATAGGCACGTCAAAGGAGGCTATATGAGCGGAATTCACATTTTGGGAACCGGACGCTGCATTCCGGAGAAAATCGTCACAAACGACGACATCAGCAAGCTGACAGATACCAACGACGAATGGATCTCCACCCGCACCGGAATCCGTCAAAGACATTTCGTGCAGGGCGAGAGCAACGCGGATCTGGCGACCGCCGCCGCGCGGAAGGCGATGGAGCGCGCGGGGGCGAAGCCGGAGGAAATCGGCGCCTGCGTGGTAGCCACCTTTACGCCCGACCACATGTCCCCCGCCGTTGCCACACAGGTGCAGCACCGTCTTTCCCTGCCGGAGGACTGCCCCTCCTTCGATATCAGTGTGGGCTGCACAGGCTTTCTGTACGGTCTTAGTGTTGTTCGGGGGCTTTTGCTGCAAAGCGGATATTCCCGCGCGCTGCTGATCGGCAGCGAGGTTATCTCTAAGGTGCTGGATTTTGGCGACCGAAGCACCTGCGTTCTGTTTGGTGACGGCGCGGGCGCGGCGGTCATCGAGCTTTCGGACGACTACGCCTTTACCAGCGTGCTGGGCTGCCGCGGCGACGATACGCTGCTGGGCTGCACCAACGAATCGGGCGCCGAGCGCCACCGCATTTTCATGAACGGCAGCGAGGTGTTCCGCTTTGCGGTGGAAACAGTGCCCCGCAGCATCGAGGAATCACTGCAGAAGGCACAGCTTTCCGCAGATCAAATCGACTATTTTGTATGCCATCAGGCAAATCAGCGCATCATTTCCAGTGCAATCCGCAAAACACATCTTCCCGAAGAAAAGTTCTACATCAACGTACACAATTACGGCAACACTTCCGCCGCAAGCATCCCGATCGCTCTGGACGAAATGGCGGAGCAGGGCATGCTCGCGCCCGGAACACGCACGCTTTGTGTCGGGTTTGGAGCAGGGCTCACCTGGGGCAGCGCGATTTTGGAATGGTAAGAAGGAGGAATCAATATGAGACTGAACAACTGGCTCGGAATTGAATTTCCGTTTATACAGGGCGGTATGGCCAACATCGCCACCGGCGAATTTGCCGCAGCGGTTTCAAACGCGGGCGGTCTTGGCCTGATCGGGGCCGGCGGAATGAATCTGGATTCCTTTCGCGAAAACATCCGGGTCTGCAAGGAGAAAACCGATAAGCCCTTCGGCGTGAACATCATGCTGATGCACCCGCAGGCAAAAGAGATGGCGGAGCTGGCGGCGGAGGAGAAAATCCCCGTCGTGACAACCGGCGCGGGCAACCCCAGCGCCTATATCTCCATGTGGAAAAACGCGGGCGCAAAGGTCATCCCGGTCGTGCCCGGCGTGGCTCTGGCCAAGCGGGTAGCGGAATACGGCGCCGATGCCGTGATTGCGGAGGGAACCGAAAGCGGCGGGCATGTCGGCGAGCTGACTACCATGGCGCTGGTGCCGCAGGTGGCGGACGCGGTAAACCTGCCCGTGATCGCCGCGGGCGGCATTGCCAGCGGACGGCAGCTTTTGGCCGCGTTCGCGCTCGGAGCCATCGGCGCACAGCTTGGCACCTGCCTGCTCGTCAGCGATGAATGCCCCATTCACGCCAATTACAAGGCGGCGATCCTCAAGGCCAAGGACAACGGCACAACCGTTACGGGCCGCTCGGCGGGCGTACCGGTTCGCCTGCTCAAAAACAAAATGGTTCGCGAATACCTGAAAAAGGAAGCCGCAGGAGCCGATAAAATGGAGCTGGAGCACTACACGCTCGGTTCCCTGCGCCGCGCCGTGTTTGACGGCGACGTGGACAACGGCTCACTGATGGCGGGCCAGGTAGCGGGGCAGCTGCGTGAAATCAAGCCCCTGCGCCAAATTTTCGAGGAGCTTTACCAGGGATATCTCGATACTCTGACAAAGCTGGAACAGGAGCGCTGATATGGTTCTGGTCAAGGAACGGCCTTTGCTGCTACCGATCATTCAGGGCGGCATGGGAATCGGCGTTTCCCTCGGGAATCTGGCGGGCCATGTGGCAAAGCACGGCGCGATGGGCGTGATCAGCGCGGCCAACCCCGGCTTTGCGGCGCCGGATTTCTGGAAAAACGCCATGCGGTGCAATATCGCCGCTTTAAAAGAACAGATTCAGAAAGCGAAGCGGATCGCGCAGGGCAACGGGTGGGTCGCCATCAACGCGATGGTCGCCACCACCCATTATGAAGAGACCATTCAGGCCACCGTGGAGGCGGGCGCGGACGCGGTGATTTCCGGAGCCGGTCTCCCCTCCGATCTTCCCGCCTATGTAAAGGGAAGCCAAACAGCGATCGCCCCCATCGTTTCGAGCGGAAGAGCGGCGCACACCATCTGCCGCCTGTGGGACAAACGGCATCGGGTCTGCCCCGATTTCATCGTGATCGAAGGGCCAATGGCCGGAGGGCACCTCGGCTTTCATGCGGAAGAGCTGGAGAACGGCACCGCCCAGACCCCCGAGCAGATTCTGCCGGAGGTACTGGCGGCAATCAAACCGTATGAAGAGAAATACCAAAGGCGCATTCCGGTGTTCGTGGCCGGGGGCGTTTATACCGCGGAGGATATTGCCCGGTTTTTAAAGCTGGGCGCAGCGGGCGTGCAAATCGGCACCCGCTTTATCGCCACGGAGGAATGCGACGCTTCAGAGCGCTACAAAGAGCTTCTGGTCGCCGCCAAAAAAGAGGACATCTGCCTCATCAAAAGCCCGGTGGGAATGCCTGGCCGCGCGCTGAATTCGCCGCTGATTCAGCGCCTGCGCAGGGAGCTGCGCATTCCCGTGCAGAAGTGCTGCGACTGCCTGCACCCGTGCAGCCCCGCGACGACGCCGTACTGCATTACCAAAGCGCTGTCGGAGGCCGTGCGCGGCAACTGGGAGGAAGGGTTATTCTTCTGCGGAAGCAATGCCTGGCGACTGGATCGCATCCTGCCGGTGCAGAAGCTGCTGGAGGAACTGAAACAGGGATGGAGGGATTCTCAATGAAATTGGCTTTTTTATATGCGGGACAAGGAAACCAGCACGTTGGAATGGGCATGGACCTGTACGAGCAGTACCCGGAGTTCCGGCGCTTCTACGATACCGGCGCCGCCGGATTTGATCTGAAGGCCCTGATTCAGAACGGGCCCGAGGAGGAGCTGAGCCAGACGCGCAACACCCAGCCGTGCATGGTGGCCTTTTGCTCCGGCATCACCGCTCTTTTGGAGCGGGAGGGCATTGTGCCTGAAATGGCTGCCGGGCTGAGCCTTGGGGAATACTCCGCTCTGACGGCCGCCGGGGTGTTTGACCCCGACACCGCGATCGCCCTCACGGCATTCCGCGGTAAGGCGATGGAAACCGCCGTGGGCGATCTGCCCTGTGCCATGGCCGCGATTCTGAATCTGAACCGCGGCGACCTGCAAAAGGTCTGCGAGGAGGCCTCCGCGCTGGGTGTGGTGGAAATCGCAAACTATAACTGCCCCGGCCAGCTGGTCATTGCCGGTGAAAAGGCCGCCGTGGAAAAGGCGGGCGAGCTGGCGCTCGCAGCCGGGGCCCGGCGCTGCATTCCGCTTCACCTTCCCGGCCCGTTCCACAGCTCGCTGATGCACCCCGCCGGGGATGCGCTGGCCAATTATTTTAAAACCATTTCTTTTGGAGATATGAAATTCCCCGTGATCTTCAACACCACCGCAAAGCCCTTGCAGCCGGGAGAAAGCATCCCCGCTCTGCTGGAGCGCCAGGTGCAGAGCAGCGTGTATTTTGAGGATTCCATCCGCTATTTGGAGCAGGCCGGAATCGATACCGCAGTGGAAATTGGCCCGGGCAAGGTTCTTGCCGGGTTTGTGCGCAAAACCACCAAAAGCATCAAAACGTACTCCGTAGAAGACGCCCAAAGCCTGCGCGCTGCAATCGAAGCGCTGAAAGGAGCCGCACAATGAACCAGACTGTCAGAACCGCCATCGTTACCGGTGGCAGCCGCGGCATTGGCCGCGCCATTTGCAAGCGATTCGCCGCAGAAGGAAAAAACCTTGTGATCAACTATGCGGGCAATCTTCAGGCCGCGGAAGAAACCGCCGCCGAATGCCACGCGCTTGGCGCACAGGTCGTTCTGGTGCAGGCGGACGTATCCTCCGCCGCAGGCTGCGAAGAGCTCTTCGCGAAGGCGCAGGAGGCCTTTCAAACCGTGGATATTCTCGTCAACAATGCCGGCATCACCCGCGACGGGCTGATTCTGCGCATGAGCGAGGACAATTTTGACGAAGTGATCAACACCAATCTCAAGGGCGCGTTTCTGTGCATGAAGCTCGCCTCGCGCATTATGATGAAGCAGCGCTGGGGACGGATCATCAACATGAGCAGCGTGGCCGGCGTGCGCGGAAACGCCGGGCAGGTCAACTATTCCGCCAGCAAGGCCGGGCTGATCGGCATCACCAAGTCGCTGGCCAAAGAGCTGGCCGGGCGCAGCGTGACGGTAAACGCCGTCGCTCCCGGCATGATCGAAACCGACATGACCGGCGTACTGCCGGACGCGGTAAAGGAACAGCTTTTGCATGGCATTCCCATGGCACGCGCCGGGAAGCCCGAGGAAATCGCCGCGGCCGTTGCCTTTTTTGCCGGCGAAGAAGCCGGGTACATCACCGGCCAGGTGCTTTGCGTAGACGGCGGAATGGCCGTTTAACCACCCTTTCAAACACAATCACCGCCTATGAGCGGACATTTTCAGGAGGTTACTATGACGGAACGACGTGTTGTCATCACCGGACTGGGGGCGGTTACCCCCATCGGCCTGACCGCAGACGAAACCTGGCGCTCCGCAAAGGACGGCGTCTGCGGAATCGGGGAAATCACGCTGTATGATACTGCGAATCAAAAGGTAAAAATTGCCGGTGAGGTCAAAAACTTTCAGCCGGAAAACTATATGGACAAGCGCGAAGCCAGAAAGCTCGACCGCTTTACACAGCTCGCTATCGCCGCCGCCGATCAGGCGTTCCGCGACAGCGGCATCGTAACGGAGCGGGAGAATGCGTACCGCTGCGCCGTGATTGTTTCCAGCGGCATCGGCGGGCTGGGCACGATTGCGGACGAGCACGCCCGCGGCGAGCAGAAGGGCTTTGACCGCGTTTCCCCGTATTTTATCCCGATGTCCATTGCCAACATGGGCGCGGCGCACATCGCGATCCGCTGCGGCTTTCGCGGTATGGTCACCTGCCCGGTTACCGCCTGCGCCGGCGGCACCAACGCCGTGGGAGACGCCATGCGCCTGATTCGCGGCGGTCACGCGGAGGTCGCCATCTGCGGCGGCGCGGAGGCCTCCATCACCCCGCTGGGGATCGGCGGCTTTACCTCGATGAAGGCGCTGTCGGAATCGAACGACCCGAACCGGGCCTCCATCCCCTTTGACAAGGAGCGCGACGGCTTTGTGATGGGCGAGGGCGCCGCGATGCTGGTGCTGGAAAGCCTGGAGCACGCGCAGGCGCGCGGCGCGAACATCTACGGGGAGGTAATCGGTTACGGCGCCACCTGCGACGCGTACCACATTACGGCTCCCGACCCGGACGGAGGCGCCGCGCAGGAATGTATGCGTCAGGCGATTGAGGATGCCGGGATCACCCCCGAACAGGTAGACTATATCAACGCGCACGGAACCTCTACCCCGCTGAACGATAAAGGGGAAACCGCCGCTGTGAAAGCGGTGTTCGGCGAATACGCCAAACACCTGATGATCAGCTCCACCAAATCGATGACAGGCCATCTGCTGGGGGCCAGCGGCGCGGTAGAAGCGCTTTTGAGCACACTTGCGCTGAAGGATGGCTTTGTGCCCCCCACCGTCAACTACCGGGTACCGGATGAAGAATGCGATCTGGACGTTGTGCCGAACACCGGCCGCAAGGCCGATTTGCGCTTTGCGCTCTCGAATTCTCTGGGATTCGGCGGGCATAACGCCAGCCTGATCCTCAAACGCTGGGAGGGAGAATGATATGCAGCTCAATTCCAATCAGATTCAGGAGATTCTGCCCCACCGCTACCCCTTTCTGCTGGTGGATAAAATTGTGGACGGAGAGCCCGGCACGTGGGCCAAGGGGGTCAAGTGCGTCACCGCAAACGAACCGTTTTTCTGCGGACATTTTCCGCAGAAGCACGTGATGCCCGGCGTGCTGATCATTGAGGCGCTGGCGCAGGTAGGCGCTGTTGCAATTTTGTCCGTGGAAGAAAACCGGGGGAAAATTGGTTTTTTGGGCGGCATTAAAAACGCCCGCTTCCGGCAGCAGGTGGTGCCCGGCGACGTGCTGGAGCTCACCTGTGAGCTCACCCGCCAGCGCGGGCCGGTCGGCTTTGGAACCGCCACCGCCACCGTAAACGGCAAGGTAGCCGCCTCCGCCGAGCTGACCTTTGCCATCGGCGACTGAATCCCGCGGTGAGCGAACAAAGCCACGAAAATGAAACGCGGGCCGCCCTGTGCCAGAGGGCGCCCGTATACCTGCAAAGGAGATCACGAATGCTTGAACAATCCTTGTCAGACGTCTATTCAAAATTTAAGCTTTATTTTTATCGGAAGGTATTTTCCCGGTTTGAAGGCCGCGAAGCGAGCCTGACTACGGTGGAAACTTACTGCATCGAAATTATTCATGCGTTGGAGCACCCAACGATCAATGAATTTGCCTCCTTTGCCCAAATATCCCCCCCCAACGCGGCTTATAAAGTGACGAACCTGATTCAGAAGGGGTATCTCAAAAAGATTCGTTCCAAAACGGATAAGCGGGAGTATTTTTTAGAGGTCACTCCGAAATATTTTGAGTATTACAATCTGAACCACGGTTATATTCTGACCGTGATCGACCGGATTAAGCATCGTTTTACCCCGCAGGAGGTGACTCTGCTGGATCATATTCTGACCGTGATGTACGACGAGCTGATGCCGGAGGTTCCCCTCCCGCACAGAGATCGGGAGCGGCCCTGAGAACGGGCGCATTTCGTCTGCTGCTGTCCTTGTCAAAGCGAAAAGTGGTGCCGGCCGCTTTTCTCTTTCTTTTGTTTGACCACAGCGGGACAGGCGTGCTATAATCTGAAATGAAATTCATGTAAAATCGTCGGCTTCCCCTCTGCCGAGGGCGCGGGAAAAACCGACTGTTATTCTAAAATGAAGGCGCGATGGGATGGAAGAAACACAGAAGATCGAACAAAGTATTCTCAAAAAGTATAAAAAAGAAATCTGGAACCGCATGATCGGCGGAATCAAGGATTATCAGTTAATTCTGCCGGGCGACCGGATCGCCGTGTGCATTTCCGGCGGCAAGGACTCCATGCTTTTGGCCAAGTGTCTGCAAATGCTTCAGCGCCATACGGAGATTCCGTTTGAGCTGGAGTTTTTGTCGATGGACCCCGGCTACAACGAGTATAACCGGGAGCTGATCGCACAAAATGCCGGAAAGCTGGGAATCCCCCTGACGGTGTTTTCGTCGCGGATTTTCGAGATCGTCAGTCATTCCGGCGGGAATCCCTGCTATTTGTGCGCCAGAATGCGGCGCGGCCATCTGTATGCCAAGGCGAAAGAGCTCGGCTGCAACAAAATTGCGCTGGCGCACCATTTTGACGACGTGATCGAAACCACGATGATGAGCATGCTTTACGGCGCGGAAATCCGTACCATGATGCCAAAGCTCAAAAGCACCAACTTCCCCGGCATGGAAATCATCCGTCCGCTGTATTTGGTGCGCGAGCGCGACGTGCTGGCCTGGAAGCGTTACAACGCGCTGGAATTCGTGCGCTGCGGGTGTCCTTTGTCTGAAAACGCTCCCGTCTGCACGGAAAAGGAAAACAACGGCTCAAAGCGCGCGATGGTAAAAGAGCTGATCGCCCGCCTGCGCAGGGACAACCCGCAGGTGGACATCAATATTTTTCGCAGCATGCACAACGTAAATCTCGATACCGTTCTCGGCTACCGCCAGGGCGGCCAAGCACACAGCTTTCTGGAGCAGTACGGTCAATCGGCCGGCGACATGCCAATCGAAGATGACGCGGCGGAGGAATAGAGAATCCGCCGGTCATTGGAAGAAAGAAGGATTTTTTTGAAATACATAAAATACTATGTCCTGCAGCTCGTTATGATCGCCACCATGCTGGTGTTTGCTTTCGCGTTTGCCGAGTTTTCCATGGGACGAGACACCTCCGTTGGGGTGATCGCTCTGTACATTGCGCTGTCTGTTTTTTATTTGTTCTCTTATTTTTTTTTGCAGCGCAAAATGCGTCAGGGGGGGAAAAGCGCCGAAGACATTTTTCACCTGCTGCAAACCGAAGAAATTTACAATATGCTGCATATCTTTAACGAGAAGGTTGGGGTCGCGTTCACCGTTATTATGGCACTGGGCAGTATTGTGGTATATTTTTTAAAGCACCCTGTTTGATTCGGCTCAAAATTCTTCTCCAGCCGTTGTGTTCTGATTCGGCTCTAAAATTCTTCTCCAGCCGTTGTGTTCTATTGATAAATGCGGGAGGTTCTACGGATGAAAAGGTGTTATGGAATCGGTATCGCGGCTTTCTGTATCTGTCTTTCTCTTTTTCTCGCAGGCTCTCATTTTATTTTCTGGGGCGTAATGAAAGGCAGTCTGGAATCGGATGCCCGAAAATCGCAGAAGATTGACGCCGGCTGGAAAGCAGTCTCCGCTCATTCAGATAAATTTTCTGCGGTTCTCTTTTATGACGAATCCCAAAGCCAAGGCAGCTATGCCCTGTATGAAACGCACAACAGACGACCGTCTGTCGGCTATTTCTTAAAAGCAGAAGGCAGCCTTGCGGATACCGATATCGTAGAAGGAATACAAGGCTATGGCTACGGAAACGGTTTTGCTGTTTTATCTATGAACAAAGTAAACGCGGTGAGGGTCGAAAGAGTATTGGAAAAAGAAAACCTCCCAAAAGAGAGTCGGGAGGTAGTCCCCGGCAAGCCCTTTGCAGTCACCTTCTCATCCCATGATCATTCACACAACGGGACAATCACTGTGTACGACGCGGAAGGACGCAGCATTCCGTTTGATTCCTTCGTTATCACAGAATGCTACTGAATGTACACTTTCAAGAATGGTATAGCGCTGCTGTATCATTCTTTTTTGTCTTTTTATCAACCCATACATATATGTTATGAATGCGGCAGTGGACATTCCCGAATTTCTGCGCTATACTAACGACAAACACAAGCAAAAGGAGTGACCGATATGGGAACCATTCCCACCCTTGAGCAGGCGCAGGCTCTGCTGGAAGAATATAATCAGGACGAATTTCATCTGCGCCACGCGAAAATCGTCTCCGGTGTGATGGGCTATTTTGCGCAGGAATACGACCCGGAAAACGTGGAGTTCTGGAAAGTGGCAGGCCTGCTTCACGATTTGGATTTTGAGCAATACCCGGAGCAGCACTGCGTTAAATGTCAGGAGATCATGCGCGAGCGCGGGCTGGACGAACGGCTGATTCGCGCGGTGGCCAGCCATGGGCACCTGCTCCGTGTGGATATTCCCCCGGAGCACATCATGGAGAAGATTTTGTATGCTACGGATGAGCTCACCGGCCTGATCGGCGCGGTGGCGATTATGCGGCCATCCAAAAGTGTTTCGGATCTGGAGCTGAAATCGGTTAAGAAAAAATTCAAATCCGCCGGCTTTGCGGCAGGATGCTCCCGCGAGGTCATTTCAAGGGGCGCCGAAATGCTCGGCTGGTCTTTGGACGAGCTGATCGAGCGCACCATTCTCGCAATGCGCAGCCTGACGGATACAATGGATATTTAATCTCCCCGCATCAGCCGCCCGGAATTTCGCCTCAATCCGCTGCGAAGGGTTATTATAAATTTACAGAATCAGTCAAGCATTGGCGGTGGGTTCAATCAGCCTAAACATTGAATAATTTCTTCAATAATTGTATAATAGTTCCAGGAATCCCCAAAATAACATGGAAACGGGCGTTTCTCTTGCACAGATCATGCGCCCCGGCAGAAGGAGCATTATCATGACTACATTTGAAGAGCTTTACAACAGACTGGTCAAAGCTTCCGTACAGAATCACCTGGAGGAGGAGTTGGAGCAGGCCAAGCAGGACGGATTTGATCCGCATCATCTGGACTGCCTGCTGAACCCGTCGAAATACGCGCCGGTGATCCGAATCGGCGACTGCGACTGCACCGATAAAGAAGATACATCCTGCGCCGGAAAGTGCCTGTTTGACGCACTGTACCGCGACGAAAACGGAAATATCTCGATTAACAAGGAGCTATGCGTTGGCTGTTCCGAGTGCGTCAACAATTGTCAGGCCAAAAAGCTGACGGAAAGCCGAGATATTCTTCCCGCATTGTCTGCTATTCAGAACGCGAAAACTCCGGTATACGCAATGGTTGCGCCGGCTTTCATCAACCAGTTCAGCAGCGACGTTACCCCCGGCAAGCTGCGCAGCGCCTTTAAGAAAATCGGGTTCGACGGCATGGTAGAGGTGGCGCTGTTTGCGGATATCCTCACGCTGAAGGAAGCTTTGGAATTCGACAAAAACATTGTGAAAGAGGAAGATTATCAGCTGACCAGCTGCTGCTGTCCCATGTGGATTTCGATGATTCGCAAGGTGTATAAGCAATTGATCCCCCACGTGCCCGGCGCTGTTTCGCCCATGGTGGCCTGCGGCCGTTCCATTAAAACCTTGTACCCCGGCGCGATCACCATCTTTATCGGGCCCTGCCTGGCCAAAAAAGCAGAGGCAAAAGAGGCCGATGTTTCGGACTCCACCGATTTTGTTCTGACATTCCAGGAAATCAAGGATGTTTTCGACTTTGCCGGAATCGATTTGGCCTCTATGCCGGAGGATGAACGCGACCACTCTTCCCGCGCCGGCCGTATCTATGCCGGCACCGGCGGCGTCAGTGAAGCGGTACAGAGCACGGTAACGCGCCTGAACCCGGACCGCCAAATTTCCGTTCGCGCCGCACACGCAGACGGCGTGCGCGCCTGCAAAGAGATGCTCAGCAGCGCGCTGGAGGGCAAGCTGACCGCTAACTTTATTGAAGGCATGGGCTGTGTCGGCGGCTGTGTCGGCGGGCCGAAGGCGCTGATTCCGAAAGAGGAAGGCCGTAAGAACGTATTTGAATACGGCGACACCGCTACCTACCCCACCCCCATCGACAATCCCTATGTGATAGAGCTTCTGCATCGCCTGGGGTTCGATACCGTTGAGGACTTGCTCGAGAAGAGCGATATTTTCACCCGCCAGTTTTAACCACAATAAAAACCTCCACAGATCCGGAGCCGGAACTGTGGAGGTTTTTTTCCGCCCTCCGGCGGAACGTTAGCATGCTTTGAAGGAGAGTTCATTCTATTTATTAAGCCTTATACCAAGGCACTTGTCATTTGTCTGCCAGCCTGCGGCCCGGTATTCCGGCCAACCGCAGGCAGCGAATGCAGTGTTTTGTTACTGTTTTCAGTATAGTGGAAAGTTATGTGAAAATTATGAACCGAATCGAAACAAATCAAAAACAAAACTGCTTCAAATCAAATATAGGCTTTGAAGATCTTTCGATTGTAACGCCGCACCGCTTTTCGCTGTTCCCGTTCTTTTCCGCTCTCCTGAGCAATGAGCAACCAGAAAGCTTTCAGCCAAATTCTTCTGAAAAGCTTATTCCTTCATACAAAAAAGCAGGCGGACAAAAGAAACTGCCCGCCCACTTTATCATAGCAATCGACGCTATATTCTATTTATTGCACTGGCCCATATACTGGAGCAACAGCTCAAATAACTCTTTGCAGTTCATCTGTCATTCTCCTTATCTGTTTCCGTCGTTGAATTTCATCTGACTGGTTCCGACCTTACTGATTGCACTGGCCCATGTACTGGAGCAGCAGCTCAAATAACTCTTTGCAACTCATAATCCAATTCTCCTTTAATCCCCATTGTTAAAAATGAATGATACACTTTTTCATTACTTGCTGCACTTATTCATATACTGGAGCAGCAGCTGAATCAATTCCTGGCAATTCATCATCCACATCCTCCTTTTCCCCGAGTTCATTCAAAGTTTTGAATCGGTTTTTGAATGTGGCTAAAGTGTAACACTTCTGTAATCTCTTTTCAAATGCAATTTTTAACATGGAAAACAAGTAAAAATTTGTTACTTTGTATCGTCAGATTTTTTAAAGTCATCCCCGGTGAGTCCCTCGCGGGCCAGCATGACCTCCAGAACGGAAATATCGGAGGAGATGTCCATTGTGGCGTCCCCAAACAAACTATCCAGAAGATTTTCAAACGCGGTGTTGATTGTATCCAGACTTTCACGAATCTGCTTTTTGGCAGAGGTGATATTCTCCCCCTGTACTGGCTGACTGTCAAAATGGCAATAGGAATGAATCAGCTTTAAGGTGGTCGGCAGATAATACTCATTAAATTTTCGGATCTGAGATCCCTTTTCAGGATGCTCCTCCACATAATTCAGTATTTTTTCCGTAACGCTTTCCAAACGGGATATTTTCAGAAGAACAACTTCGTCCGTAATGAAATTTTTGGCCTGACTGATCTGATTCAGCAGATCGCGTCCTTTTGAAGGCGCCGCGCTTTCTTCCGGTTCCTTTTTTTGGGCGCTCCGGCGTTCCCGTTCTTCCATAGACTGCTGTGCCTGAAGATACTGTTGATATGTTTCCTCCCCCAGCATCAGGACGGTTTTCTGATCATCCAGATACCCATTGGGCAGCATGTTGGAACGGATCATTTTTTCCAAATCCTTTGCCACAAACGCCGGGGACTTTCTCACCAGCTTGGCGAGCTGATCAACAGAGCAGAAATTCGCAGTGCCGACACCGTTTAAATAACGAACAATGCGGTTTAACCTGCCGCGTATCCGACAGCCCAGTGTAATCATCCACGCAGAAAGCCCGGTGAAGGGCACGGTAATGGAAGCCAGCGTCAAAAGCACATCCGCCGCCGACAGTGTTGCCGCCGCAACGACCAGTGCAATCATCAGGCTGGCTGAAACCACGCCGAAAATCCCTCCAAATATCAAAAGCAAAATACTGGAAACCTGCTTCCAGGGAAAGCGGGAATCCGAATACCGCAGAGGGCGGGCCTCCACCGGAACGGAGGGATCGGAAGAAAACGGCGGCCGAGGGGGCCTGTGCCGGTTCTTTCTGCTCCGGCGGCGGGAGTTCCCGTCCCCTACCGCATCCTGAAAGGTCTCCTTTACCTCTTGCTTTAAATCGCGAAACTCCTCCGAATGAACCACACCACGCACACTATTGCTGATCTCTCTGCCCAGCATTGAAAAAAATCTCTCAAACATCTTAGATTCCTCACTATGTAGTT